>Ga0194133_10004221_pt1 | contig 19557 bp, 16 predicted proteins | sample TA2KigOf40mmetaG_FD_155448 | JGI IMG/M metagenome (GOLD analysis project Ga0194133, IMG submission 155448) | Freshwater microbial communities from Lake Tanganyika, Tanzania - TA2015055 Kigoma Offshore 40m | ecosystem: Environmental > Aquatic > Freshwater > Lake | place: Tanzania: Lake... | reverse complement strand
CAAAGCATGGACTTTCCTCCCACGCGCCCTACCGCAGATAAATTACCCAGCTTGGCAATTCCCACCACCAAGGTCGAAAAGACCAAGGGCGCAATGATCATTTGCACCATACGAATAAAGACCTTACCTAATAATTTTATGTTGGTGGAAAATTCCTTGATAAAAGCGGGATCTGCATTGGTGTGCACCTCATATCCTACTAAAACACCGGCTACCATCGATAACAATATGTACGTAGTCAGTTTATTTGTCTTTTTCATGGCAAGCAGGTTATACGAACGATGCACCGAAAATCGGTAAAATCCGGCATTCAAAAAATTTTGAAAAGCGATTATCTTGCAAAACGTTTGCTCTAAAAACTGTAACTTACTCTTTTTAATGCCCTCTTTTTCTACAACTTTTTACCATGGCTGAGCATCATCCCTCTTTTAAACCTTCGTTGGGACTTTTGGACGGAACGATGATCGTGGCCGGATCGATGATCGGTTCGGGCATCTTTATCGTCAGTGCTGATATCTTACGAAATGTAGGTAGCGCCGGTTGGCTGATCGCCGTGTGGGTGCTAACCGGTTTTATGACCATTACTGCGGCCGTGAGCTATGGTGAATTAAGTGGAATGTACCCAAAGGCCGGAGGACAATACGTGTATTTGAAAGAGGCCTATAACCCGCTGATGGGATTTTTATTTGGATGGAGTTTTTTTGCGGTCATACAGACCGCCACCATTGCTGCCGTGGGGGTTGCCTTCTCTAAATTCTTGGCGTATCTGGTCCCGGAATTAGGAAATAATCATTTACTCTACGATCTCGGCTTTATGAAGATCTATGCCGGACAATTGGTAGCCATCTTCATAATTGTTTTATTAACCTATGTCAACTCCCGCGGAGTACGCGAAGGAAAAATCATTCAAACTGTTTTTACCAGCACTAAACTACTTGCTCTATTTGGACTGATCGTCTTTGGATTTTTATTGGTAAAGAATAGTTATTGGGCTGCCAACTGGTCCACTGGATTTGACGCCATGCAAAATGTAGGCATCAAGAATGAGGCCGGCACCTTGATCTCCGACAAATGGTTGCCTCTGTCCGGGGCAGCGTTACTGGGCGCTATCGCTGCCTCGATGGTGGGCTCGATCTTTAGCTCCGATGCCTGGAATAATGTAACCTTTATTGCCGGCGAAATGAAAAATCCGCAGCGCAATATCGGGCTGAGTCTTTTTTTAGGCACTCTCATTGTTACCATCATCTATGTCGCTGCCAATTTGATGTACCTGAATGTACTACCCCTCGATCAACTGGCCTTTCCTACCGATGACCGGGTCGCGGTGGCAGCTGCCAATGTGATCTTTCCCTCCTTTGGCACAACACTGATCGCGGTGTTGATAATGGTATCGACCTTTGGTTGCAATAATGGACTTATTATGGCAGGGGCCCGCGTCTATCATACGATGGCCAAAGACGGGCTCTTCTTTAAAAAAGCAGGGGAATTGAATCGGCAATCGGTGCCGCAATTCGCTTTGTGGATACAGTGTGCAGTAGCAGCAATATGGAGCTTGAGCGGCCGTTACGGACAATTGTTGGACATGATCTCTTTTGTCGTGGTATTGTTTTATATGCTAACCATTGCGGGTATTTTTATTTTACGGTACAAAAGACCAGATTTACCCAGGCCCTATAAAGCCTTCGGGTATCCTTTTTTACCAGCTCTTTACATTTTGATGGGGGCTGCTTTTTGCGTCCTGCTGATCGTGTATAAACCAGAATTTACCTGGCCGGGCTTTATTATCGTGCTGCTGGGCATTCCGCTCTATTATCTAGCCTTGGGCCGGGGAACTCCCGGCACAAAAAACTAAGGAGTTTTATTATCAATCAGTATCTTAGACATTCCTAAAAACCAACGCATGAGCTTATTTGTAAAAAAGCCCCTGGACCAAATCATGGCGCAGGCGGCCGACAGTGAAAAAGGACTTAAGAGAACGCTGGGTGCCGGCAATCTGGTGGCCCTGGGCATCGGCGCCATTATTGGTGCCGGACTGTTTGTTCGCACAGCCGCTGCCGCCGGTCAAGCCGCCGGTCCAGCTGTGACGATCTCGTTTATCGTGGCAGCCATTGGCTGCGCATTTGCCGGATTGTGCTACGCGGAATTTGCCTCGATGATCCCCATTGCCGGTAGTGCCTATGCCTACTCGTATGTAACCATGGGAGAACTTGTTGCCTGGATCATCGGTTGGGCCTTGATCATGGAATATGCGTTGGGGGCGGCCACTGTTGCCATTGCGTGGAGCGAGTACCTCAATAACCTGCTTGGAGGCGGAATACCCTATGAATGGTGCCATTCACCCCTCGAAATTTCCCAAGCCGGTGTACGAGGCATCATGAATGTCCCCGCCATTGTCATTCTGTTGTTATTGACCTTACTACTGATAAAAGGCACACAAGAATCCGCGTTTATCAATGCCATTATCGTTTTTGTAAAAGTTGCCATTGTATTACTGTTTATTTTTATTGGATGGCAGTTCATTAAACCGGAGAACTACAGCCCCTACTTGATCCCGGCCGATGCCACTCCGGTACTGAATACGGATGGAACGGTCAAGAATTCATACGACAGTCTGTTTCGCCATGGATGGGGCGGCATTTTGGGAGGAGCCGGTATCGTATTTTTCGCCTTTATCGGATTTGATGCCGTTTCCACTGCAGCACAAGAGGCTAAGAATCCCAAGCGTGATATGCCCATTGGAATTTTGGGCTCATTAGCTGTCTGTACTATCCTGTATATCTTATTTGGCCACGTTCTGACCGGTGTTGCTAATTGGAGAGACTTTGCCGATCCGGCCAAGGGAGGTGAAGCCTCAGTGGTCTATGCCATTTCGGAATTTATGCCCGGCTATGGTTGGCTCGCAACAGCTGTTACCATCGCCATTTTAGCAGGATTCTCGTCCGTGATCTTGGTTATGCTGATGGGACAAAGTCGCGTATTCTATACAATGAGCTCTGATGGACTTATCCCTAGAGTATTCTCCGATCTACATCCAAGATTCAAAACTCCCTACAAGGCGAACATGATACTTCTTGTATTTGTTGGTCTTTTTGCAGCTTTTGTCCCGATCCATGTAGCAGGAGACCTCACCAGCTTTGGTACTTTGTTCGCCTTTGTATTGGTCAGTCTGGGTGTTTGGTTGCTCCGGAAAAAAGATCCAGGATTGAACCGGCCGTTCAAGACCCCACTGGTTCCTTTAGTTCCCATTTTGGGAGCCTTGATCTGTTTAGCCATGATCATCAGTCTCGATGCACAAACATTGAAAGCTGCCCTGCTCTGGATGGTCATTGGACTAGATATCTACTACTTGTATAGCCAAACCAGAAGTAAGCTATTCATCAAAGACAGTCTTCGCAGCACATCCTTTGCCACACAAACCTTCCCGATCATCGCGATCACGATCGTTATGATCGGCGTAGCGGTATTTTCTGGCGATAAGCTTAGCATCTTTATTGCTGCATCTCAGTTTTTGTTCTCTATTTTTATTCTTTTTAATCAGCAAAGCATTACACAGCAAAATACGAGCAAGTAAGCCCCTTACTTGCAGCAACGTCCCGGCCAAAACCGGGACGTTTTCATTTTTAGGTTTACCGTATTTTTGCAACCCTTAACCCCGAAACTATGGGCCGGATATTTGAAGTAAGAAAATCGACCATGTTTGCCCGCTGGGACCGCATGGCCAAGCAGTTCACCCGCATTGGAAAAGAGATCGTCATTGCCGTAAAAGCGGGTGGTACCGACCCTACGACCAATCCCGCCCTGCGGAGATGTATTCAAAATGCGAAGTCCGTCAATATGCCCAAGGACCGGGTAGAAGCGGCCATCAAAAGAGCGCTGGGCAAAGAGATGGTCAACTATGACGAGATCTTGTACGAAGGATACGGACCGCATGGCGTAGCGATCTTAGTAGAAACCGCCACCGATAATCATGTACGTACCGTAGCCAATGTAAAATCTCATTTTAATAAAGGGGGCGGAGCATTGGGCAATAGCGGCAGCGTTTCGTTTCAATTCAAAAAAATGGGGGTATTCAAATTGAAGCCCGAAGGGATCGATGCCGAGTCTCTCGAATTAGAGCTTATCGATGCGGGACTCGAAGAATTGGGAGAAAGCACTACGGATAGCGGAGAGGAGATCTTGGTGGCTCGCTGCGGGTTTACCGATTTTGGCAATATGCAAAAAGCCTTCGAAGACCGATCCATCACTCCTCTAAGTGCCGAGGTAGAATGGATACCGACCACTACGGTACCGGTCAGTGATGAACAAGCCGAGGATATCAGTAAGCTGATCGAAAAATTAGAACAAGACGAAGACGTGCAGAAAGTATTTCACAATATGAGATAAGCCCATTGATGGTCGTCTTATTCGGTCATCATCTCTTTGATCGTTCTTTCTATTTCTTCCGCATTGGGTTTACTAAAATAATCCCCGTCGCTGCCATAGGCCGGGCGATGGGCTTTTGCGGTTAGGGTACGAGGTGCCACATCAAGATAACGATACCCGCCTTGCTCCTCTATGACCTTGTTGTACATATAGGCAGCAGCGCCTCCTGGTACATCCTCATCGATAAAAATAATGCGGTTTGTTTTTTTCAGCGAATCCAAGATCGAAAAATGAATATCGAAAGGAAGTAAGGTTTGCACATCGATCAGTTCGCAGCTGATGCCCGCCCCTTCGAGACGCTGCACGGCCTCGGCAATGATACGTAAAGTAGATCCGTATGAAACGATCGTAATATCAGTACCCGCATGAATCACCTCGGGCACCCCGAGTGCCACGGTGAGTGTGTCGAGGTTGACAGGAAGTTTTTCTTTTAAGCGATATCCATTGAGACATTCAATGACCAAGGCTGGGTCGTTACTGCGTAGTATGGTATTGTACATGCCTGCCGCTTGGGTCATGTTGCGTGGCACACAAACATGCATTCCTCTTAATGAATGAATGATCATGCCCATGGGAGAACCACTATGCCAAATACCCTCAAGACGATGCCCGCGGGTGCGAACGATCAACGGACAACTCTGCTGTCCGGCCGTACGGTAATGCAGCGTGGCCACATCATCGCTGAGTGGCTGCAATCCATACAGCAAATAATCGAGATACTGGATCTCGGCAATGGGGCGAAGACCACGAAGCGCCATCCCGATACCACTTCCCATAATGGTCAATTCACGAATACCCGTATCGAATATCCGCTCCGTTCCGTACTTATCTTGAAGTCCGCTGAAGCCTTGATTGACGTCTCCGATCTGACCAAGATCTTCTCCGAAGGCCACCAACGTAGGATAAGATGCGAATTTTTGATCAAAGTATTTGTTGATGATCTCAAATCCATTGAGCACAGGAGCCTCCGCAGCATATACCGGCGCAACGGCGGGTACCTGCAAAGCACTCTTGGGGCCAGCATCGTATAGATAGGTATTATAGAGACGTTGGTTCTCTTGCAACAGGTCGTTATATAGATCCTTAACGGCAAAGGCCTCCGGACTACTGCCGGCGCATTCGATAGTTTGATACAAGGTCTTCATGACCTCTCTTCGCAGCGGATTGCGGCTGGACTGGAGGGTATTAACAATTTCCTGCAAGCTGCTGGCCTGCGCCGGAAGAACCTTCGACAGATCCGTAATACAGGCAACGGCTTTGGAAACTTGCTCCTTGACCGGTTGGCTAAATTGACTCCATGCTGTATCTCGAGCTTGTTTGGCACGTTCTTTGGCCTCGGCTTGTATCTCTTCTACTTCGGCCACGGTGGCCAAGCCATTTTCGAGCAACCATTCCTTCATCTTGGCAATGCCATCCCATTGCTTTTCCCATTCAAGTCTCTCTGACGTCTTGTATCGCTCGTGACTGCCCGATGTGGAATGTCCTTGGGGCTGTGTGAGCTCCTCCACATGAAATAAAATAGGTATATGCTGCTCGCGCGCCAAGCGAATTCCTTCTTCAAAAACTTCACACATGCCGGCATAATCCCACCCCTTAACGCGGTAGAGCTGAAGTCCGGTCTGCTGTTCTGTGCGTTGCATCCCCTGCAGGGCCTCTGAAATGGAACCTTTGGCAGTTTGAAATTGCTTGGGCACTGAAATACCAAACCCATCATCCCAAACAAATACAGCAAGGGGCACTTGTAAAACAGTGGCTGCATTAATAGTCTCCCAAAAATGACCTTCGCTGGTAGAGGCATCCCCGATCGTCGCAAAACAAACCTCGTTACCCTTATCAGAAAGATGCGACAAGTTGTGTAACTGGCTTACCTTTCTGAATACCCGCGAAGCATGGGCCAATCCCAACGCACGCGGCATTTGGCCGGCTGTAGGGGCTATATCACTAGAGCTATTCTTGGTTTTTGTCAGGTCGAGCCATTCTCCCGTTGCGTCCACTGTGGGGGTGGCAAAGAAATTATTCATCTGCCTTCCTGCGCTAAAGGGGTCACGTCCAAGATCGGGGTCGGCGTACAATTGTGCAAAAAGGGCCTCGGGCGTACCCATACCGGCGGCCAAGACAAAAGTTTGGTCGCGGTAATAGCCACTTCTAAAATCGCCTGGTCTAAAAAACTTAGCCATGGCCACCTGGGCCACTTCTTTTCCATCCCCAAAAACGCCAAACTTGGCTTTTCCCCCCAGCACCTCCTTACGCCCGATAAGACTGATCTCACGGCTTAGGCAAGCGGTACGAAAATCCCTGATAACCTCTTGCTTAAAAAGGTCGTACGACAATTGGTCGGGGGCCTGGTTTTCCATGACGCAAAAATAAGAAGAATGGATGGGGTTACGGAAATGTTAAAGCGCCCCCGCCACCCTCGGGGCAAATTTGGTAATCCCCGGCAAGTTTTAGTATATTTGACTATAAATTCTTTGTTATGAAAAAGATAGTATTTGCTTCCCTGGTATTGCTTTTCTCGGTTTGCACTTTTGCTCAATCCAGAGTAGATGCGCTAGTGAAAATGAATACCGAAAAGTATGATTTTGGCAAGATCAAACAGGGTGAGCCTGTTACCTATGCCTTTGAGATCAAAAACATTGGCGACAAGCCGCTAGTAGTAGAAAATAGTTGGGCTAGCTGTGGTTGTACCACTCCCGAGAAAATCACTGAACCCATTCAGCCCGGTGCCTCGGCAAAATTGAAGGTACAATACAACGCCGCTGCTGTAGCTCCCTTTACCAAAGACGTAAACATCAAGTTTGCCGGTGTTGACGAAGTAAAAACCGTCAAGATCACCGGAGAGGTGCTTAGTGTAGAAGCCTACGCAGAATTACAAAAACAAGCCCCTAAGGCCCCTGTAAAAAAATCCTGATCACCGTTTTTACCATAAAGCCCTAACGAAACTAAAACCCTCCCTTGTCGGAGGGTTTTTTATTGGGGGTCTTATTCGAGACTTTTCAACGCCTGCACCAAGGGGTCATTGGTGGGCATACCAGCTTGCTTACCTTTGCTCCATGCCAACTATTGCCAAGCGCGGTATGGAAATGCCCGCCTCTCCCATTCGTAAACTCGTTCCCTTTGCAGAAGCTGCTAAAAAAAAGGGAGTCACCGTGTATCACCTTAACATCGGACAGCCCGATATTGAAACCCCACCCGCCGTATTGGAAGCGGTTCGGAAAACTCCCATCCCCGTTCTGGAATATAGCCATAGCGCGGGAAACGAATCGTACCGGAAAAAGCTGGTCCAATACTATGAACGCAATGGCATTCACGTTTCCAAAGACCAGATTATTGTAACGGCTGGGGGCAGTGAAGCCATTCAGTTTGGTTTCTTTGCCTGTCTGAATCCTGGTGATGAAGTGATTGTACCCGAGCCCTTTTATGCCAACTACAATGGTTTTGCCTGTGCCGCCGGAGTAACCGTTGTACCCGTCACCTCCTCGATAGAAAGTGGATTTGCCCTGCCTCCCATTGAAGAATTTGAAAAAAAGATCAGCCCGCGCACCAAGGCGCTATTGATCTGTAATCCCAATAATCCCACCGGCTATCTCTACAGCGCCAACGAGATGCAAGCCCTTCGCAGTATTTGTTTACAACACGATCTGTATTTGTTCAGCGACGAAGCGTACCGAGAGTTTGCCTATGAAGGCGACTGTATGAGCGCTCTGCAATTGGAAGGGATGGAGCAACAAGTGATCGTAATGGATACCATCTCGAAACGCTACAGTGCCTGTGGTGCTCGAATTGGCGCCTTTGTGACCAAGAACAAAGAAGTATATGATGCTGCGATGAAATTTGCACAAGCAAGACTAAGCCCGCCAGGGTTGGCACAGATCTTAGCCGAAGCCGCGGTAGACCTTCCTGCTGATTATTTTGATATTCCAAAGGCCGAATACAAAAGCAGGAGAGATCTGTTGGTCAAAAGACTCAACCAGATACCCGGTGTTTACTGCCCCAATCCGGGTGGAGCCTTTTATGCCATGGCTAAACTTCCCATTGATGATAGTGATCAGTTTTGTCAGTGGCTACTGGAATCGTTCTCGTATAACAACCAAACGCTAATGCTTGCTCCCGCTACCGGTTTTTATGGTACCCCCGGACTGGGAAAACAAGAAGTTCGTTTGGCCTACGTGCTCAACACGAAGGCTATCAATGCCGCTATGTATTGTTTGGAAGAGGCCTTGCGGGAGTATCCCGGTAAACGATAAGTGGTTTTTATTTATTTACAATAAACCTAATAGATCATGCCAACACGTCTGCTGGCCATTTTTCTGCTGCTCTGTCAACAAGTAATGGCTCAATGGAATCCAAATACCTCGGTCAATATAGAAGTATCGTCTCTACCGGTGGCCGATCTACAAACTGTCATTACCAGCACAGGCAAGACCTGGGTGGCTTTTTATCATGCCAATGGCGGCAATTACGACATGCGGGCGCAACTACTCGATGTGGATGGCACAAAACTATTGGGGCCGGATGGTATCTTGGTCGATAACCAACCTTCGGGGTCAGCCACTTTTGTATTTAGTATTTGTAAGGATGCCGATGATAATCTGGTGATCGCCTATCAAGACCAGCGCAGCGGCACGCAACAAACCGTTGCGTATAAGATCTCGCAGTCGGGTACTCCACTATGGAATGCAACCGGAGTTGTACTGGGGGCAGGATTGGCACCCTACCCGGCAGTGCTTTCGACTGGAGAAACGGTCATCTCCTGGAACGAGTCGAGCAGTAACACATTACGATTACAGAAACTTAGTGCTTCGGGTGTTCCTGCATGGAGTACCCCTATATCAGTAGTAGTAGGTACGTCTACCACCACCCGAGGACAGATCGTTCCCACACTTAATGGTACGTTCACCTTGGTTTTTCAACGAAGAGGCGTTGGCATCTCTACTACTTTATACGCCCAGCGGTATGATAATAATGGCTCAGCCCTCTGGGCCGCTCCGATGCAACTTTGTAACCAGACCACGGCAGCAGTACGCTATTACTCCGGTTTCAGTGAAGGGGATGTTACCTACTATGGCTACTATAGTGCGCAGGGCAGTCGCTTTAACTCGTGGTTGCAACGCATCAATGCGGATGGCTCTTTACCCTATGGTATCAACGGCACTCCCTTTAGCACAGCGACCGGCAGCACAGACCCTTATCAGCAGCTAACCAATATTGCCTCTACCCCGCAATCTGCCGTTGTCTGGTCAGTTTGTTCATTTAGCAACACCAGCCAATCGCAATACGGAATCTTCGTACAAAAATTCGATAAGCAAACGGGCGCACGTCTTCTCACTGATAACGCAAAACAAGTCTATCCGATCAGCACTGCTTTTGATGTGCAAGCCGGCGATCTTTCTTTGGTCAGCGAGGCTCCTTTTTTTATGAGTTACGATGCGAATTATAAGATCTATGCCACCCGACTTGATGGTAATGGCAATTTTGTGTGGACGGGCAATCGTATTGAAATGAGTTCGACCACCGCCGGGCCAGGAAGCCCCAAGGGCCGATATGCCTTTAAGGGATTAAGCAATACACAGGCTATCGGAGTATGGACAGAAACGCGCAATGGAGTAGAAAAAGCTTACGCACAGAATATTACCCCCGGCGGGTTGTTTGGTCTCGATGTAACCACGCAGGGGAATGTAGCGGCCGCTATTACGACCAGCGCGGGCACCTTGCAGACCATCGCCACCATTTTTCCTGCTACGGCTAACCAAAATGTTACCTGGAGCCTTGCTCCTGCAACGGGCGGAGCCACGATCTCTGCCACCGGACTTGTAACGGCCAGTGCAAATGGAACCGTTTGGGCAAAGGCCACATCAGTAGCAGATAATACCGTATCAGATTCTCTACTCATCACTATTACCGGACAGAGCTCTGTAACCCCTCCTGGTTTTACATTCTCTTCGACCCAGGCAGCCACTACCACGTGTGGCAGCTCAACCAATTTATCGGTCGTAGTGGGTACTGCGGCCAGTGGTGGATTCAGTGGCGCTATAACGCTTAGTGCCAGTGGGCAACCCGCTGGAACTTCCATTGGCTATTCCTCTAATCCTTTTACTGCAGGCGGCAGTGTAACCGTTACATTAAGCGGAACAAACCAACTTGTCGCCGGAACCTATACGATAAGCTTAACGGGAACGGCTGCCGGGGTAGCTTCACAAACAACAAATCTTATTTATATCATTTCACAAGGCGCAGCGCCTGTGATCAGCAGCTCACCGCAAGATCTTATCATTTGCACCGGCGATAACGCCAATTTTACCGTAGTGGCCACGAGTGGTACTTACCAATGGCAGCAGCGGAGTAATTCGACCGGCACCTGGGCCAATATAGCCGGAGCTACCAGTAATAGCTATGCATTATCGGCGGCTACCCTATCGATTTCGGGTTCACAGTACCGATGCCTTGTAACCAGTAATTGTGGAAGCAGCATTTCAGGAGTAGCGACCTTAACAGTCAATGCACCCACCACCATTACGCAACAACCCTCTTCTCAAACCATTTGCACAGGATCCACAACAACATTTAGCGTAACCGCTTCTGGTCTTGCCCTACGGTATCAATGGCAACTCAATAGCGGTTCCGGCTTCAGTGATATCATCAATAACACAACGTATGGAGGGGCTACCACCAATAGTCTGTCGGTCAATAATAGTCTGATTGGCTTTTCGGGATACCAATACCGCTGCCTGGTAACCGGTACCTGTGGGGCCATTGTCAATTCCGCAGCAGCCAGCTTGACCGTACATTCCCCGGCCACCATTATTCGCTCTCCCTTGCAGGCCGAAGTATGTGCAGGCTCCTCCACTAGTTTTGGTATCTCCACCAGCAGCGTGCCACCTGCCCAATACCAATGGCAATTAAGCACAAATGGAGGGACGAGCTGGACAGATATTAACGGTGCTACCTCTTTTTCGCTTACGCTGACCACCACCAGTAGTGCCATGAACAATAACCGCTACCGTTGCCTGGTATCCACTTCTACTTGCCCTACTCCCGTGTCCTCTATACCGACGGTGCTGAACGTTCGCTCCTTACCCACGGTTGGATTAAGTGCGCAGCCACTCACGGCGCTTCTTCCGGGTCAGAGCACAACCCTTACGGCGACTCCGTCGTCAAGTACGGGAGGAATCGTTTCGTTGCAATGGAATTTGAATGGCCAATCAGCAACTGGACTTACAGGAAATATTGTAACCGCCTCTGTCGCCAACACGGGGACTTACCAGGTGAACATAGTAGAAACATGGCCAAGTGGACTCACTTGCAATGGCAGTTCTCCTGTAGTAAGCCTCACCGCCACGGCATCAGAGAAACTATTTATTTACCCTTCTCCTAACGATGGCTCATTTACCCTTTCGTTTTACTATGGACAATCCGGCACCAACACCCGGGTAATATCCATTTTTGATTCAAAGGGCGCGCGTGTATTTCAACAGCGCTTTTTAGTATCGGGTGCCTACACATTGCTGCCCATCGAGATACCCACTGCAGCTGCCGGAATCTATATGGTGATGGTTGGTGATGCAACAGGAAATATGCTGGTAAGCGGCAAAGTAGTAATTAGGTAAAGTACCCCATGAAAAAACATTTAGCAATCGTTGTCTGCTCATTACTAATTGGTCTTACCGCGGTAACGCAACCCTTTATCAATGAGATCAGGCAATTCCGTACGGCCGACTCAATACAAGCACCACCCCAACATCCCATTTTATTCATAGGCAGTTCTTCTTTTACCTATTGGAGAGACGTACAAGCCTATTTTCCGGGACGTACCATCGTAAATCGTGCCTTTGGAGGCTCTTCGCTTACGCACCTGATTCAATATGCCGATGAAGTGATCTTTCGCTATCAACCTAAACAGATCGTCATCTATTGTGGGGAAAATGATCTGGCCGGAGACGATAGGGTAACGGCCGATACGGTACTGTTTCGTTTTAGCAAGTTAGTTGAAATGATCAATGCAAAACTTCCCGGAACGCCCATTATCTATCTATCTATGAAACCCAGCCCCAGCAGAAGAAAATACCTTTCTGCCATACAAGAGGGAAACAAGAAAATAAAAACGTTCTTAGCCTCGGTTCCGAATGCCACCTATTTAGACGTTTACTCGGCCATGTTAACCGACAATGGAACTATCAGAGGCGACATATTTACATCCGATAGTCTGCACATGAATAAAAAGGGTTACGCCCTATGGCAGCCGCTCTTGGAACCGCTCCTCCATTAAGGAACGATCAAATAACGATTCGTGGTTGGAAAGAAAAACAGTGGCTACTCCATTTCCAATAAAATTGGTGATGGCCCGCGCCTCTGACATAAAGCGATCTACTCCCAATAGCAAGGCCAGTCCCTGCACGTCAATTACTTTAATCGCTGTCAAGGTAGAAGCCAAGATGATAAACCCACTACCAGTCACACCAGCCGCTCCCTTTGACGTGACCATGAGCACCCCGATAATAGTAATGATTTGACCCCAAGTTAACTGAACATCAAATGCCTGGGCCAGAAAAATAATGGCCATAGACAGATAAATGGACGTGCCATCAAGATTAAAGGAGTATCCGGTGGGCACAACCAGACCGACCACAGAGCGATGACAACCCATTTTTTCGAGCTTATTCATCAGGGCCGGTAAGGCCGCTTCGGAAGAGGACGTACCCAATACGATCAGCAATTCACTGCGCAAATACCGAAGGAATTTCCAAATACTGATCTTGTAATAACGCAATATGCCCCCTAAAACAAAGATGATAAATAAGAACATCGTGATATAAATACAGAGCATCAACTTACCCAAAGGTAGTAAAGCAGCAAGCCCATACTTCCCGATCGTAAATGCCATGCCACCGAAGGCTCCAATGGGTGAAAATAACATCACAAGACCCAGTGCCATAAAAAGAAACTGAGATATTTTCTCTATCGAAGATAAAATGACGACTTTTTTAGATGAACGACTCAGTAAGACGCCTACTATAATGGATCCGATCAAAAACTGTATCGTTGAATTCTCTCTGAAAAAGGACATCATCGAGACCTCACTGCTATTTTGATACTTAGACACATCGGCAAGTTGAACGCCCGACGTATCAATGCCTGCACCAGGCTGGACCAAGTACGCAATGGCCACACCGATCACAAGAGCAAGCGTGGTCACAATCTCGAAATAAAGTAGTGCTTTACCCCCGATCTTACCCACGGTCTTCATGCTATCCATTCCACAGATACCGGTAATGATCGTCACGACAATGATCGGGTTAATAAAGAGCTTGACAAAATTGATAAAGTAGTCGCCCAACGGCTTCATAGCAACCGCAGTAGCGGGCTTAACATGACCTAGCATAATACCGGCCACGATAGCCAAGAGTACAAAAATGGTTAAATACTTTCTGAATGACCGAAGCAGAGAAAAAACAAGCGAAGCAGCGTTAGAATGATAAGCAGAAAAGCCAAGCTTGAAAAGAGGAGCAATAATAGACTTAAAAAACGTCTTCATCTTTTAGAACGGATAAGCAGGTGTTAAAGGGGGCAACACTCACCACGCCACGCAAAATAGATGAATTTTAGTCAACTCCCATTATTATTTGGCCGAATCTTAATTTTACACGCATGAGCAGACCCACAACCGAAGAATGTGCCGAATTTTATCGATACTACATTGGCCTGGTCGAAGGGGAAGATGCTACCGCTCTACCGGCTTTGTACCAAGCGAGGATCAAGGGATTTTTTAATACCCTTCCAGAAGAAAGAGGATCCTTTGCCTATGCGCCCGATAAGTGGACGCTAAAACAAGTGATACAGCACCTGCTCGATGTAGAGCGGATCTTTGTCTACCGCTTACTTTGGATCGTAAGGGGTGGCCAGGGATCACTACCCGGCTTTGATGAAAATCAATTTGCAATGAAGGGCACTGCCACAAACAGACTTCTCCAAGATCTATGCGAAGAATGGCTTGCCCTTCGGGAAAGTACCGATCGGCTGATCGTCCACCTTGACAGTACGGCGTTGCAGCAAAAAGGAATGGCCAATAATTCCTTGATCAGCGTCAAGGCACTTTCTTATATAATTTATGGCCATGTACTGCACCACATGAGCGTTATCAAGGAGCGCTATCTATTGCCTGGCTAACTTGCTGAACAAGAAGGGGAACAAAATTAATTTCTCTTCATTTCAGCATCAAAAAGCTGCTTCTAAAACAGGAATTTAAAGGAGTGAAAAGCCCTCGTAATTTTCTACTCAAAAAATGAATTAAATTTACAAAAAGATCTTTATGAACAATGTATTCAAGGCAATAGGATTAGGCCTCACGATATTAGTTTCCGTTTTTATTTTAGCTAATGCCTACAAATATAAATTCAAGCAGAACGAAACCATTACTGTTACCGGTTTAGCTGAAAAAGACTTTGAAAGCGACCAGATTATTTGGACTGGGTCTTACAGCAGAAAAACGCTGGAGCTAAAAGAAGCGTATTCGTTGTTAAAACAAGATGAGAAGAATCTAAAGAATTATTTTACGACCAAGGGGATCAATGCTAACGAGATCATCTTTTCGGCCGTATCAATAGAAAAAGAATACGAGAGTCGCTACTACCCTGAACGAAATGTTACCGCCAATGTATTTACGGGTTACAAACTAACTCAAAACGTCACCATCGACTCCAAGGACATGGAAAAGGTAGAGAAAACATCGCGGGAAGTAACGGAACTTATTGAACAGGGCATTGAATTTAACTCCTCTAGCCCCTCTTACTATTTTTCGAAACTCTCTGAATTGAAGATCGACCTTTTGGCAAAAGCCAGTGCCGATGCCAAGCTCAGGGCAGAAACTATTGCCAAAAACTCCGGTAGCGGCTTGGGCGACATAAAAAATGCGTCCATGGGCATCTTTCAAATAACGGGTAAAAATAGCAACGAAGAATTTAGCTATGGAGGCGTATTTAATACCACCTCTCGTGTAAAAACGGCATCCATTACCATTAAGATCGACTATGCGGTAGACTGATCGTTTCCGCTTAATAACAGACACCCCTAAGACATGAAAAGTGCTACGAGCGCAACCTACTATAACGGTTTATCAGTGGCGCCAACCACGCTCACAGTATCGATTGATAAATTGGGTACAGCACTCATTTTACTTACAACAGAGGGCATCGTTGGTCGATGGGAATTGACAGATTCACGTTTTGAGGAAACGGGCGATACACTCAGTATCCGAAATAGCAAATTCCCCGGAACACTGATTGTCATAAGTGACCCTTTCTTTTCAAAAACGCTATTCTCGATTATCCGAAATAATGGTCGCGTACAGCATTACTCGCTCGCCTCAAAACTGGGAATGGCGAGAATCTCGATCTTAACGATCGGTATACTATCCCTATTAGCAGCAGGCTACTTTTTCCTATTGCCTTACTTGGCTGAAAAGTCGGTAGCCCTATTACCGGATAGTGTAGACAGCTACATTGGCGACGCTTTTCTGGAAACATTCCTAGAAGAGCATACTATTGACTCAACCAAAACAAAATACCTGGATGAATTTGCAGCAGAACTCGAACTGGATAATAGTATACCGATACAATTTAATGTGGTCGAATCAGATGAGGTCAACGCCTTTGCACTTCCCAATGGGCAAATTGTGATCTTTACCGGAATCTTAAAGGATATGGAGAGCCCCGATCAGCTCGTAGGGTTACTGGCCCATGAGGTTTCTCATATCAATTTAAGACACTCCACTAAAATGCTATGCCGAAGTTTGGCGGGCTACTTACTGTTTTCGTTAGTGTTCAACGATAATAATGGGATCGTTGGTGTTATGACAGAAAACGCACAAGAACTTCAGTTTCTGTCGTATTCCCGCAACTTTGAGCGGGAGGCAGATGAAAAAGGATTAGCCATCTTAATGAAAAACCAGATAGACCCAACCGGCATGGTAAAGCTATTTGAAGCGTTAGAGGCGGCTGAAGACCAGTCTCTGCCTGAGATCATCAGCTCGCACCCGCTTACCAAAGATCGAAAAGAAAATATGCGAAAGATCATATCGCGTACCCCCTATGAAATAAGGATAAATAAAAAGTTACAAGCTCTTTTTGAACAACTAACTGAGAACGATCAGTAATAAAACCAGCAAAGATTTTACCGACCTGAATTAAAATATAAAAACAATTCAATGTATTGACCCCCTAAATGGCTGGACAGAATTGTAAAAACAATTAAGTCAGTAAATTCAGGAACCATGTCAAAAACCAGAAGGAGTTTCTCGGCTTCAGAGAAACTAGCTATCATTAATGAAGCAGATCAATTTGGTGTTACCGCCACCCTTCGTAAATACAACCTGTCTCCCACAGTATTTAGACGGTGGAAGGAGAACTTTAACGAAGGCGGGGTAGCTAGCCTTAAGTCCTATTCTAGGCTGCGTAATCCGGAAGTAGACGCCTTGGAAGAGCAGATCCGGGTATTAAAAAACATAGTGGCCAAGCAATCTATTGAACTGGAGTTCAAGACGGAGCCTTTAAAAAAAAGTCAATCCCTAGAGCAGCGTCGGTCGAGGTAATCAAGCAGTTTGAATCAAATCCCATGGTAAGCAAGCAAGATCTTATGAACTGGTCAGGAGTGACCCGTAGTAGCTTCTACTACAAGCGGGGAGATGGCCTGCGTGGGCGTTAGCCCAGTGTAATGACCGCTACTTCCGATGGAGAGCTGATCGACAATACAGACGTGGTAAAGGACGTAGAATCGATTCTCCAGCAAGAGTTCTGCTGCTATGGGTACAAGAACGTCTGGGATGAGCTAAGGCAAATGGGATATATCATCAACCATAAGAAAGTCTACCGGCTGATGAAGATCCACAACCTGCTGTTTAACATCAAAATTGGCTCTATTGACGTTCCCAGACAGTTTGTTCGCTTCCGGAAGATCCGGGCGGAAAAGCCGCTGGAGCACCTCTGCATGGATATCAAATACATCCATATCCATGGAGCCCAGCGTAATGCGCTCCTGTTGACTTTTATTGATGCGTATAGCCGCAAGGTTTTGACTCACATGCTTCGGTTAAACATCAAAAAAGGAGATATGATCGTGTTGCTATCGCTACTGCTGATGGAATACAGGATTTAAAACATAACGCTTAGAAACGATAACGGCTCGCATTTCATTGCCGGAGTAGTAAGACAGTTTTTAAAAGAGAAGGGCGTAAATCAGGAATTTACCCATGTGGCTACTCCCGAGGAAAACGCTTATATCGAAGCCTTACACAGCAATGTTCAGCGTGAAGTGGTAGAGCGTTATGAGTTTGAATCCATCTATCATGTACAGATGATCCTCAGCCGCTATTACGAGTGGTACAATAATCATCGTAAGCATGGATCGCTGGGGAGAAAGTCCCCGGAGCAGTTCTTACTCCAGTACGGACAAAAAAATCAACCTTGTAAAACAGAAAAATTATCCGAAATTGTCTCAAATCTTAACCCCTTTTTGTCCAAGAATTAAGGGGTCGATACAATCAATCATCGCATATTCATAAATTAAATGTTATATTTAAACTAAACTATTTTATTCAGATAATTTTTAGAAAACCAGTATATCAAAATAATTAAAAAATATGGATAGAAAAAAATTCTTATCACAATTAGGAGTAGGGGGTGCAGGACTTTTTGCGACCTGTTTAAGTTCATGTTCGAAGAATGACACACAGCCTCCTAATGTTGACTTTCAGCTCGATCTAAGTACAAGTGCGTATGCCTCGCTTAAGATTCCTGGAAACTTCCTGGTTGTGCAAGGGGTAATTATCGCGTTGTCATCAAGTAATGTTTACTTTGCAGTATCTGCCTCTTGCCCCCATCAAGGCGTACAGGTCCAATTTCAACCGTCACAAAATCAATTTATTTGTCCAGCACATAATTCATTATTTACCTCTTCGGGAGCAAGAATTTCTGGGCCAGCTCCAAACGGCTTGACACGCTACAACACCTCGTTGAATGGCAACATCCTTCGGATATTTTCATAGTTATTTTGCAAACGACAACAGGCCTATGCGCTCGCTTATTTTTTTTACTTTGCTGACCTACTTTAAAACACAGCCGAAACACCCATAAACTCTAACCTGCCTAAATATAAGGGGGGCCTAAAACAGCAATAACATAATATTATAATGTGCTTTGCTTTCTTGTAGATAATTTTCTCCGATCAGATAAAATATGTCGTTTAATCGTTAAAATCATTTACGGCTTGTTTCCTCCTCGTATTAAATAAAATGGCATATGTTTTATATTATTCCTGAATGATTAATTAAAAATGAAAGTTAACTATAATACTTTTTTAAATTATTGCCTCTACGCTTAGTCTATTAATATCGTCTCGATCTGGCAAATGCAAATATAAATTACCACAGTCTAAAACAGATTTTATTATACCCTTCTCTTCTATAAACATAAGATCCAAAAAATGGCTTGAATTATTTCCTACAAATGAATACCCAACAGAATTATTATAATAATCACTTAAGCTTGTAAACTTAGTTTGGCCACTATCGATTATCTCTCTAAATCCGATTAATCGTGTATTCCCGGCACTGATGAATACTTTAAAAATTTCATTAATTTTTTCAAGAAAGGCTGCTTTGTCTAACCCACAATATTGCTCGCCATCAACCAGCAAAGTATCAATCATTTCAATATCAAATGACTCAAAAAAATAGATAATAACATCTGTGTGGGTTTTAATTTGACTTCTATTCATTTTGATAAAATTTAATGATTAAAGAATAATTTTTACTTCGGACTATCTCAAGGTAAAACGAGCATTAAAAAAGATCTGAAGGGTTTTCACCTTTTTCTTTTTTTGAAAAATATCCGTGCATAGAAGTAGATAACTTGTCCCAGACCGCCTCTTTCATATTTGATTTTTCAAAATGAAAGCTATTTTGCGCTTTTATTGCCATCTGCTCGGCAACATCTACAGCATCTAAGGTTGCTCCAATAAAACTAAAAGTCCATTTACCGGTCGCTTCAAGCCTCTGTATGAGTTCCCGAACTTGTTTCAAATTATAAGACACCGATGAGTTCTCATAACCATCAGTAAGAATTACGACAACAAATGTTGTAGGAATAC
>Ga0194133_10004219_pt1 | contig 19574 bp, 18 predicted proteins | sample TA2KigOf40mmetaG_FD_155448 | JGI IMG/M metagenome (GOLD analysis project Ga0194133, IMG submission 155448) | Freshwater microbial communities from Lake Tanganyika, Tanzania - TA2015055 Kigoma Offshore 40m | ecosystem: Environmental > Aquatic > Freshwater > Lake | place: Tanzania: Lake... | reverse complement strand
AGAGTTTAATGAGATCAATTTTTTATTTGCTGAAGAAAATAAAAAAATAGTAAGAGTTTAATGAGATCAATTTTTTATTTGCTGAAGAAAATAAAAAAATAGTAAGAGTTTAATGAGATCAATTTTTATTCTTTATCACAAGCATCAATCGATATTGATATATATTTTTTATTGTTTATATATTCATTATCTTTTTTTATTAAAAATTTATCGATATATATATAAATAAAATCATTTAATTTCATATTATTAATTGAATTTATTAATTTTTTTTTATAATCATATTCATAACTCAAATCAAAAATTTGTGAACATAAATAAATATCTATTTCCGATAAATTATTAAATTTATTTATTAAACTTGATATAATACCATCTTTATATTCATTAAACTGATTTTCGTTTAGAGATTTAATAAAGTCAAATCCATCTTGTCTAATAAATTTTAGCGTTCTTTCTAAAAGATATGCACTATTTTTTACAGGAGATTGTACTCTAAATTGCAAAGCTCCGGTTTTAATATATTCGCTACCAAAATATGATATTTTAGTATGAACAATATATCCAAGTTGTTCTTCTGTTCTTAATTTTGTAAAATATCTAATATCTAAAATTGAGTCAACTAAATTTAAAAATGCCACTTCATTATAAAACATTGGATCTGATTTTTTTAATGAAAATAATATATATGATAATGTAAACATTGTATTTGATTCATCTTTATTTAAATTTATACATTTTGGATTAAATGGATATTTTTTAATTATATTAAGTTTAGTATTATTTGTATCTAAATCAATATTATTAGTAATATTAAGATATTTATATATTAATTTAGAATATGTAATTGCATCATTCTGTTCAATATTACCAGAAACAACAATATTAGTATTACAATTTTTCATAATATCGTAGAATAACTTTTTACATTCATCATATGATGATGAGTTAATATATTTTTTCATATCATATGGTGTATAATATGTATTTAATAATAATTTATTTATCCTCATATTTATTTTTTTAATAGGTCGTTCTTTATAAAAACTTTTATAATTTTTATATGTTTTTTCTTTTACTGAATCAAAACCTTTTGCAACATAATCTTGAGAAAACAATGGTTTTATTATACTGTCTATAATCTGTTGACAATTATTATTATCAGATTTTAAATATATCAATAAAACATCATTATTTAATGATATAGCAAAGTAATAACCCGCTTTAGATAGTTCATCAATAATACCACTATGATCCGAATATACTGAATCTAAAAATAATTGAGTTTTAATATATGTTTCTGCATTTTTTAGTAAATCTGGAATAGTAATATTTATATAAAAATGTACTTCGGGTGTTTTAAAAGTATAATTAAAATTATATACTAAATTAAAATCTTTTTGAGGAATATTATGTGGAATTTTATTTGGATAATCATCTTCTCCATAAATAATATTAAAATTATCTGATATAAATGTATTTGGTTCAAGTAATTCATGTATAATGTTTTTCTCATAAGATATTATATTTGATTCTATTACATATTTAAAATTATATATTTTATCATATGCAAATTTGTAATTATACTTTGTAAAATCAGGTGAACTTATAATTACCGATGAATTAGAACATTTAATTTGGTCAAATAAATCAAATATTTTATTCTGTATTAAACCATATTCTGGACATTTAATTACATAAGTTTTAATATCTTCTGGGTTTATATCATTTTGTAAAATATAATTTATTTGTTGTAATGTATCAATAACATTTTCTGATTGTCCTAATTTAAAATCTCTTTTTTTTAATTGTAATAAATTATTATATATTTCTTCTATTTTTTTATACGAACTTAATGAATTTATATAATCAAAAAATAATTTATATATTTCGTCAGTATTTTTTAATCCTTTTTTTGTCAAAATAAATTTAACAATATAAAGAATATTATCATCAAACGAAATATTTTGTCCAATATCTATATCAGTTATATATCCTTTATTTTCTAATATTTTAAAAATACTATTATTTGATTTTGATGATAATATCCAATCCAATAAATGAAATGGAGTATCAATTAAATTTTTAAATTTTTTTTCTATTTGTACACATATAGTATATGAATCAATATTAGTAATTGGTATATATTTAATTGTTTGATTTGGTATTAAAAGCTTGCCATATTTGTGTTCTTTTGTTATATCTGGTATTTTTTTTATTTTAGAAAACATATCAAATATATCTTGTTCAAGAGTTTCTAAATTAATTTTACTATTAATGTGTACTATTAGGTGCATAATATCTGAAGAATAATTTGACTCAAAAAAATTTCGAACTTCTTTGTGCAACGTTGGTCCTTTTAATGTATCTAAGTTTCCACAAGTATAATGATTAAAAGAAAATTCATCTATTAAAGTTTTTTTAATTATATCATTAAAAATCCAGTTATCATCTAATAAATTTTTTACAGATTCTGAATTTACCGCATTACGTTCTTTATCTACATTTTCTTCTTTTAATAATGGATTAACAAAAAAATCGGCCATTATTTTTAAACTTTTTATAAATTTATCACAATTAATCGAAAAATAATATGTTGTATCCGTATCACCGGTTGATGCATTTGTTATACCACCATTCTGATTTATCGATTCCATAAATTGTACTTCTGGATATTCTTTTGAACCTAAAAATAACATATGCTCTAAAAAATGTGCCATTCCTTCATAACCTATTGGATCACTTGTTGAACCAACTCCTACATTAATTAAGGCACCACATGATGTACTTAATTTGTCAACTATTATAATAACTTTTAATTCATTTGGTAATATCATGTAATAATAATCTTTAACATCATTTTCTGATTTATTTATTGGTATTAATTTGGACATATATTATAATATATTATAATATACTAAAATATAATATAATTTACTTAAAATATAATATAATTTACTAAAAAAAATGAAAAATATATTGGCAAACTATATTGGTAAATTATATAATAATTAGTAAACTATATAACAATTATGATAGAACCAATAGAAAATGAGCCTATTCATGCATTTATGTTTAGATTAAAGATGGCATTAAATGGAGTACGATATGATAAACGTAAACAAATATTAGAATTTTTAAATAAATGGCTATTTGGATTAACCGAAAGTAAATATTATAAATCACTTAATCAATTCAAAGATGTATTTTATAGAGACTTACCAAAAGATAATATTTCTAAAGAATATCTAAAAGAGAATTTTAAAAAATATAACGATATATTTGATTTAGAATTAGAATATGATGAAGATTTATTCACAACTTTTAATGTATTATATTTTATAAAATTAATGTTAATGAAAGTTGATGGTAATATGAAAAAAGAGATAATTGAAATTAAAAATAAAAAAAATAACATAGTCAAACGAATTAGATATACTATATTTTTAAAGAGATAATTTTATATAATATCATTATCCCTTAACAGCCTAATAGGTGTTTAAACACCTTAGGCAGTTAAGACTCCTTTAACTTTTATATTTTTAGCCGTCGGATAAAGGATATGTCTTGCAATGATTTAATACATTATGACCACACTTTTCACATTTATCATCAATTAAGTTATCTATAAATTTATTACAATCACAATATTTACAAGAATTAAGATTACAAAAATCACCTTTAAAGTTTGTTAAATTTGTTAACTTAGTTATATTATATATTTGTATCATCCAATCACTTTTTGTTAATTTATGATTTTTGTATGTATGATTACATTTTTTACATGATTGATTAAAATTTTCTGCATCAAATCTATCACAATCACATTGTTTACAATGACCATGTCCAGAAGCATTTTGATTTTTTTTTAATTGGATATATTTTGTTTTATATTTTAAGTATTTTTTATAATAATCCATATATTATAAATTAACTATATTATATAATAATATTAATAATATGTACTTCTTTCTATATTTATCTTAATATTAATAATCTGGTTGCACATTTGGATGCAATAAACTAAATATGTCTTTTTTTATATTTTTAATTCTGACTATTTGTTCTTGTTTTAATTTGTTAGTATCTGGAACTAACTGTGTACGTGTTTCTGGTGTATCATAATCAACATAATATGTTTTTTCAACGAGTATAGAATTTCTAATTAGTTCTAATTCAGTTAAATATAATATTGCCTGTTGTATATTTGTATTAGTGTTATCTCTAATATATTTTTTTAAATCTTCTATATCTGCTAGTAAAGTAATACCACCACTCATATTCATTTTAAGATCTAAATATTTTGTTTTATATTTTAAATATTTTTGTTTATCCCTTAACAGCCTAATAGGTGTTTAAACACCTAGGCAGTTAAGACTCCTTTAACTTTTATATTTTTAGCCGTCGGATAAAGGATAATCCATATATTATATATTTACATATTTTTAATTAAATCCTTAATAATTGGAACAATATAATTTGATGTGGCTCCTATGATTGGACCAGCTAATGGTAAAATACCATTTATTATATTTACATTTGTTATATAATTATTTAATAATTTTCTTAAAAATATAATCATACTAGCAATTAAAATAAGATGAATTACTAAAATAAATATACGATGTATGTGACCGTTGTCTATTATTTTGCAAATTTTATTAGATATCAATACAATATAAGCATTAATCCTAATAAAAAAAATATCATACCGAGTATTAAATCAACTAGATCTGTTATCATAATAAAAAAATGAAAATTATAATTAAGTTAATTAAGTAAATTGACTATATAATTAAACTATATAACAATTTAAACATGTCAATTAGCGAGGATATTAATAATAAACTGTTAAGTTTTCAGACTGCTCATGTTTATCAATTACAAGAGTGTCTTTCCTTACGAAATAGAGTAATCGATGCTTCAGATACAGGTACAGGTAAAACATATTGTGCAATTGCCGTATGTTCTTTGTTAAAACTTACTCCATTAATTATATGCCCAAAAAGTGTTATACCAAACTGGATCTCTGTATGTAATGAATTTGGAGTTAAATACCTTGGTATTTCTAATTATGAAATGTTAAAAAATGGGAACTATTATACAGGAACTATATTTGACACAAATATTAGTGAATCAGAAAAAAATAGTTCCTCTAGCGAATTGTTAAAATCTAAAAATTTTAACAAGTTCGGTACCAGAACTATATTTGACACAAATATTAGTGAATCAGAAAAAAATAGTTCCTCTAGCGAATTGTTAAAATCTAAAAATTTTAACAAGTTCGGTACCAGAACTATATTTGACACAAATATTAGTGAATCAGAAAAAAATAGTTCCTCTAGCGAATTGTTAAAATCTAAAAATTTTAACAAGTTCGGTACCGAAAATTATGAAAAAGTAAAATGCCCTTATATGGATATTGAATCAGTTGAAGTTACTACAAAAATTAAGGAAGAAGATGATAAAAAAGAAACAGAAATTGATCGGCCGGATATAGTACAACCCTTAAAATTAAAAAAAGAACCAGAAAGTGTTAAATATATTAAAAAACGTAAACACGAATATAAATTTTACCTACCAAAAGATACACTTGTTATATTTGATGAAGCACATCGTTGTAAGAATTGGTCAAGTCAGACCAGTTCTCTTCTGATTGCTATTTCAAAATGTGATTGTAAAATAATGATGTTATCAGCAACCCTTACCGACAAAATTGATTGTTTTAAACCTTTTGGTATTGTACTTGGTTTTTATAATGTACTTGATGGATACAGACCATGGATAAAATCAAAAGAAATTATTAATAAAATAAAATATAAAGACTGGACAGAAGAAAAAAAACGCCTTGATATTGTACATAATGCAGTATTTCCACAATATGGTTCAAGAATGAAAATTAAAGAATTAGGATCATTATTTCCATCAAATACTATTACTGCAAATAGTTATTTTTTAGATGATCACTTAAAAGTAGAAGCATTATATAAAGAAATCAATGCAGAAATCGAAAATATTAAAAAACTAGAAGATAAATCAAAAGCACTTGGTGTAATTATTAGAAACAGAATGCGCATAGAAATGTTAAAAGTAACATTATTTATGGAACTAGCAAATGAAGCATTAGAATCTGGCTATTCTGTTGTAATATTTGTAAATTATATTGGTACATTAGAATATCTTTGCTTCCATATGAAATGTGATTGTATAATTAAAGGTGGACAAGATATAAATGATAGAGATAGTATGATAAAAGACTTTCAAGCAAATAAAAAGAAATTAATTATTGTCATGCAACAAGCAGGAGGTGTTGGTATATCTCTACATGACCTTCACGGAAATCATCCTCGAATGTCTATTATTTCACCATCGTGGTCTGGACAAGAAATGAGACAAACATTAGGTAGAATTCATCGAGCCGGTTCAAAAACACCAGCAATCCAAAAAATAGTTTATGTCGCTCAAACATATGAAGAACAATTATGTAATATTATTAAAACTAAATTAAGAAATATTGATGCATTAAATGATGGAGAACTAGCTGAATACAAATTAGAAGAAATTCAATTTGAAGAAAATAAAGAAAAAGAGCAAATTGAACAAAAAGATAAGATATTAATTGATAACCAAAATCTTGTTGTTGAGAAACCTAAAAAGAAATATGTGAAAAAACAGACTAAAAAATAAAAAAAATGAAATTTATTTAAATTAATATAACTATATTTAACTAAATATAACTAAATATAACTAATTTAACTAAATAAAATAATGGATAACGCTGATACATACAGTTTTGGATATGATAATAACGGAAATATATATGTTTTAAAAGATGAAAAAATATATATGTTTGAAATAGATAAAGATGATAAAGTATCATTATTTGAAATTAATTCTAATAAAATTACAATTAATTTAAACACAAATAATATAACATATAATAAAATAAATAAACAAAATGCATTACATATTAAATCAATAGAAAATGCTATTGATGAAATGGAAGAAATGTCAGATGAGGAAAAAGAACAATATACTGATATAGCTGAACAATATGATATGTATAAATATCATCCAGAAAAACGTTATTATAAAGAAGATGTTAAAATAAATAATTCAAATGATGATTATTTAGATGATGAGTTTTATGATTTTTATGATGAAGAACGTTGTATAGAAATATATGAAAATAATAATGAATTGATTAAAATAAGTTCTGAATTTGATATACCATCATTTGAAACATTAATAATAAATGGTGATGAAAATTCTACAGATTTAATATTTCGAACTCAAATTATAAATGACCAGCCATTATATCGTATTACTATATATTCTTCCGGAACGATATATTTAAATATTATTGGTACAAAAATAGTTCAATTTGTTCTGAACGACATGTTTATTTAAGTATGTAAGTATGTAAATATGTAAATATGTAATCACATAATTATTTTTTTTATAATATTATGTTCAGGATAAGTAATATAACAATTTTTTAATTTTGTTAATTTTCTTTGTTGTTTTGCTTTTAGAATAGATCTGAAAATATTTGTACTATCATCATAAAAATCACGAATATTCAATTTTTCAAGATAACTATTTTTACATCCTCCAGTATCACCAGTTGTTATAATATTACAATCGGGTATAATAGTGTTATCAATACCAAATTGATTTAATGTATGTCTTATTAAATTTTTACATCTGGATGTTCTTGCTGTGATGATATAACAATTATAATTATTTTGTCTATAATATTTAATTAAATCGATTATTATATCAAATTTTAAAAATGGTATCTGAATGAAATTTATAGATGGATGTCTTTGTCCTGTCCTATCTGGTTTTGTTACATTACGATGTATTACCCCATCAAAATCAAATGCAACATTATATTTTGTCATATATATAATATAGTTAACAAATAATATAGTTAACAAATAATATAGTTAACAAATAATATAGTTAACAAATAATATAGTTAACAAATAATATAGTTAAAAAAATTTCTCATTATATAATAATATTAAAATGTCGAGTTCTTTAAAAAAAACCCTTGGCTTTGTTGATAGACTGCGTAGCAAATCTTTTGATAAAGCAATTATTTCTGGAAATAATCTAGCATCTTATCATTATGTTGAAAATTTTGAGAATGTTACTGAAGAAGAATGTATTAAAATAGATGTACAAAATAGAGAAACTTATAAAAAAAATATGGATTTATATGAAAATATATCTAAACAAATAGAACATAAAAATGCTATGTTTAAAATCGATATCCCTCCGAGTCCTCCAAATGAACCATCAAATTATGACAGATTTATATCACATAGAATGCGAAACATATCGCGTAATGTTAGATATCAAACATATGCCGTTCATCATTTATTATTAAAAGGATATAGATTAATATTTGAACCAAAACAAAATAAATCTGAAATAGAATTTGAACCATTTGAAGCAATTGATTTATTTGAAAAATTAGAAGGTGTATCGGTCGATAATGCAATAAAAAAAGAATTCCCTGTATTATCATTATCTCGGCCAAATTCTCCTGTAAATATGAGAAAATCTTTAATTCCCCCATATAGCACTTCATATAACGTTCCTCCATATAATTCTAATTTATCACATTTATCACATTTATCCAACACAGAGAATCAAAATCAATACTATTATAATAATATGCAAACATCGGCACAGCCAGTACTTGTTTATCCTTCTGTACCAAATACACCACCTATGCCAATAATACAAAATTTACCAAATTCATATATTCCATCAGAAAAATCCGAAAAATCAGAAATAAGCTCATCACCAAAACATTATATTTCCGCACCTCCGGCATCACATTTTATTCATCATAATTAATATTATAAAAATTGAAAAAAAATAAATTTGATTAATTTAATTAATTTAAATATTAAATATATTATTAAATATATATTATTAAATATGAATAAAAAACAAGAATATGGACAATTTTTTACAACAAATTATGAATATATATTACAAAATTTTAATATACCCAATAATATTGAAAATATTATAGAACCGTTTGCAGGTAATTGTGATTTAATTAAGTTTATTGAGAAAACTGATAAAAAATATAATATTGAATTATATGATATTGATCCAAAAAAAGAAAATATAATTAAACAAGATACTCTTTTAAATCCTCCATTATATAAAAATAAATTTGTTATTACAAATCCACCATATTTGGCAAGAAATAAATCCGCAAATAAAATTATATTTGATAAATATAATCAAAATGATTTATATAAGTGTTTTATTAAAGAAATATGTAGTAATAAATTACTAGGTGGTATTTTAATTATACCTTTAAACTTTTGGTCATCTATAAGATTGAGTGATATAAATTTACGAAAAGAATTTTTAAAAGTATATAATATTATACATCTAAATATTTTTGAGGAAAATGTATTTGATGATACATCATATACTGTTTGTTCTTTTCAATTTGAAATGAAGGAAAACAAAACAAAAAATATATTTAAAATACAAGTATATCCAAATAATAAAACAATTGATGTTGAACTAAATAATTCAAATAATTACATAATTGGTGGTGAAATTTATAATTTAAAAAGTAATAATACATATACAATTACGCGATGTACTAGTAAAAATAAACATGATTTAAATACAAATATTATAGCAAAATGTATAGATGATAATTCTACAAATAAAATAAAATTATTTACAATTAGTGATCCAGAAAAATATATCGACGATACTCCAAAACAAACAGCTAGAACATATGCAACATTAATTATAAAACCAGAAATAAATTTAGAAAAACAAAAACAATTAGTTGATGATTTTAATATTTATCTTAATCAATATCGTGATAAATATAATTCATTATTTTTAACAAATTATAGAGAAAGTAAAGATATTGCTAGAAAACGTATATCATTTGAATTAATATATAATATTGTAGAAATAATTCTAGAAAAAATTGATAAAAATGAAAAAAAGATTAAAGATAATACAGATAAAAAAGATAAAAAAGATGAAAAAGATGAAAAAGATGAAAAAGATGAAAAACCTATTAAAAAAATTAAAGATAATAAAGATGAAAAACCTATTAAAAAAATTAAAGATAATAAAGGTAATAATAAATAAATTAATTAATTATTTTATTCCAATTTTTTTTAAATCTATCTAAATCATACACATATACATATTTTTTATATTCTTTATTTTTATCAATAATATAATTAAATTTTGACATATGTTTATAAGATGTATCACCATCTAATATATTAATAAAATATATATTATTTGATTTATTTTGTGATAAATAGTTAAATTGTGCTTTAACAAAATCATACACTTCTTTTAATGTACGTATTTGTGCTCCTCCATTATCACATACAAATTTAAGATTAAAATAATATGTAGAATTATTAAGTATTATTTTTCCATCAAAATCTTCTGTCCATTCAAAACCATCATCATTTTTATATGGATTTTTACAAAAAGATATGGTATTGTTCATTTTATAAATGCGTTCATTTGGTTTTTTACATTCAAAATTAGTAATAGCTTTTATTTTATCTAATTGATATTTTTCACATTCATTATGTTTTCCAGATTTATACCAATCTTGTTTTTTTCTCCATTTTTTTGTCTGATATTCAGATGAAATTATATCAGTATTGGTATCAGTATCGGTATCGGTATCAGTATTATTATTTTTTTCTAGAACTAATTTTGTAGATTTATTCATATACAATTATTATATTTTTATATTTTTATATTCTTATATTATTAAATATTAAATATTAAATATAAATATATTCAATTTTTAAATTTTATTCATCATAATTAAAGATATCATACTAAATAAATATAATATTTGTAAAAATTCATCAGCTTTTTCCATTAGTTTACATTCTATATCTAATATCTCTGTTATTATTTTACTTTTATTAGAATCAGTTATTTTACTTTTAATAATATTGTCTTTAATATAAGTTAACAAATTATTTAAATTAGTACCATTATTAATAATATCAGAAACAAGATCGTTTAATTCATATATATTTGAACTTAATAATTTATCATATATATTTTTTAATAATTTATTATTTGTAATTCCAGTAATTTCATCACAATCTTCGATTGTAATATAATCTTTTTTTTCTTTTTTAATATATTTACAATTTTGTAAAATCATAATTGCTTTACGTCCATCACCTCCACTAATTTCTGAAATTCGTTCAACACAATCTTTATTTATTTTAATATTTTCTAATATGGCTATTTTTGCAAGACGATCTGATAATAATGATAATGATAAAGGTTTAAATCTGAATTTCACACAACGTGATATAATAGGTTGTATTATTTTTTCAATATAATTACATGTAAAACAAAATCTAGTTATTTTAGATGCAGATTCAATTACTTTTCTTAAAGCAGATTGTGCATCAAGTGTAATAGCATCAGCTTCATCTAAAATAATAATTTTATATGGTGGAGAAGGATAATTTGGATCAGGATTAGATATAGATTCTTTGGCAAATTTTATAATTTTTTCTCTGACTACATTAATTTTTCTTTCATCAGATGCATTTAATTCTAATACTCTTTCAGAAATTAATTTTGGTCCAAATAATTGATATGCAAGAGCAAGTATAGCACTTGTTTTACCTGTACCAGGTGGTCCATAGAATATAAAATTAGGTAAATTACCAGTTTTTAGAGTATTTAATAATACTTTTTTAACTTCATCTTGATGAACTAGACTTTCTATGTGGTGTGGTCTATATTTATCTACCCATGGTATATTATCATTCATTTATATTTTATATAATGTATAATATTACTGTAATACTTATATAATTATTATAATAATATATTATTTCATTTTTTTTCGTCGAAAATTATTATAAATAATATAATACAAAATATATATATGACTGATATTAAACTTGACTCTATTACATCAGATGATATGAATAATGATTTTTTTACAAATATTAATAATATAGTAAATTTAAATTCCGATTCAGATAATGGTCAAATATTATCTAATCCAATACAACCTTTACTCACACAACCAATTCAAGCTATACCTGTGCAACCGGTGCAACCGGTGCAACCTGTGCAAACTGTAAAACCAGTCCAAAATACACAACGATCTGTGCAACCAGTTCAAAATATACCACGGCCTGGGCAAACTGTGCAAACTGTGCAAACTGTGCAAACTGTGCAGCCCGTGCAAACTGTGCAAACTGTGCAAACTGTGCAAACTGTAAAACCAGTCCAAAATACACCAAAAGTACAACAAATTCAATCAAAACCACAGATAACTCATCAGATAACCCAAAATATAGAAACCAAACAAAATGAAAAAAGCGTAACATTTAATGAATTAGTTGATGAAAAAGAAATTAGCCCACAAATTCTAGTTAATAATACTATCTCAGAAATAAAAAAAATAAAAATTGGTAAATTATTAGTACCACGTTCTACATTAGTTTTTGCAATAGTTTTAGTTGCTATTAGTGTCGGTTTATTTTATGCTACTAAACCCAAACCTAAAGAAGATGAAGATAACTAAATAATTATTGTTAACTAAATAATTATTGTTGAGCACATTGTACTGATTGTGCACCCATATTATTATCATCATCGTCAATATCATCATCGTTTTGTTGGCGTCGACGATATTTATTTTTCATATTTTCTTTTTTTTCATCATTTACTGCAGTATATTTATATTCTGTAAAATTAATTACATTACTTTGTTTTTTAATTTCTTTATATTCTTCATCTGATAATATATTCCATATTTTTGATTTTTGACTAGGAGTTAATTTCTTTTGTTCTACTGAAATTTTTATTAAAAGATCGCCAAATTTTGTAGAATCATCATAATGAGGCATACCCATACCTTTCATAACATAAATATCACCATGTTTTACAACATCTGTCATTGAAAATTTAAATAATTTATTATCTAAATGTGTAAATACTTTTTCAAATCCACATAATGATTCTTCTAATGTAAGTTTAACTTCAATAAGTAGATTATTTTCATTTAATTTGCCAATTTCTGGTATAACAGTTCCTCTTTTAAACTTTTGATGAGTAATTTCTTCAATAATTACAACAACGTTTGTTCTGTCAGATTTATCATTCCGCTCGTTTTCAGGTATTTCATTACCTTCATTATCAATAATAATTGGTCGGCGATGTGATGATCCTTTTGGTATATTAACAATTAAAGAATGTTCTTCTTCTTTACATGTTTTACCTTTACATTCTTCACATTTTTTAGCTTTAGGATCAATCCCATTACCTCCACATGCTCTACAATGTGTTTGCATCATACCCATTGGTGTACGTGCAATATTAATACCTTTACCATTACATTGTTTACATTCAACTGAATCACCTATTGCTCCTTTACCTTTACAAGGTTTACACAAAGAATATCTATCATATTTTACTTTCTTTTTAGTACCAGCATATATTTCCTCTAAAGTTAATTTAACAGGAATTTGAATATCTGGTACATTGTTTTCTTTTTGGAAAAAGTTTTTAAACATAGAAAATGGATCAAACCCTCCAAATCCTGGAAATCCTCCAATACCTCCACCATTATCGTCTAATCCTGCTTCTCCAAAGTTATCATATGTTTTTCGTTTAGTAGGATCTTTAAGAACATTATATGCTTCAGATATTTCATTAAATTTTTGAGTTGCTTCATCGCGATTATTAGGATTTTTATCCGGATGATATTTCATAGCAAGACGTTTATAATTAGCTTTGATTTCTTGGTCAGATGCATCTTTATTAACTTCTAAAGTTTTATAGTAATCTTTAGTCATTTTATATTGTAATATAGAAATATAATCTTATATCATTATAATGTGTAGAATTCAATTTTTATAACAATATTATAACAATATTATAACAATATTATAACAATATTATAACAATATTATAACAATATTATAATAATAATATTGATTATATTATATATGGATATTACTCCAATAATAGAATTATATGAATATCAAATACATAAATATGAACCAACTGATATACATAATAAATCACCAAAATATAATGAATTATATAAATTTAATGATATTGATGATTCTCCAGATACTGAATGTAAAAGAATAACAATTGAAGGATCGCAAACAAATACTGATAATGATACAAATAAATCTACTTGTGATCCAATATATAATGTTAAAGGAATGAATGTTGGTGGAATGATAAATTATAAATCAATATATGATATAAATAATATATATGGAAATTATAAATTATTTTTAGCAAAAGACACAGATACTGAACAATTAGATGATAATTCTATAAATATTATTATTGAAAATATTATTAAAACAATTAATAATCAAATGAATAATATTAATAATAGTAATTTTGATAAAAAAGAACTTCTTAATGAGTTAAATAATAATATAAATAATAATAGAGAAAGAATAAAAAGTTTCCAAAATGAAACAGCTATAATACAAAATCTGTATGTAGACAATAATAAAAAAATTATATTATTAGGTGATTTACATGGTAGTTTTCATACTTTTTTTAGAATTTTATGTAGATTACATAGATATGGAGTTATAAATTTAGAAACATTTAAAATTAATAATGATTATATAATAATATTTTTAGGCGATATTCTCGATAGAGGTATGTACGCATTAGATATATTAAATATAATATTTAAATTTATAATTAATAATAATACACAAAATGAAATAAAAATTATTTATAATAGAGGTAATCATGAAAATTATGATCAATATCATCAAAATTTTATTCCTGAATACGATAAAGATTTACATATTGCTGCAAATGAAATATCTAATAAATTTAACAATAGAGAAAAATTTAATGAATTTATAAATAAATTTAATTTTTTATTATGTATATTATCATCGGCAATTATAATAAATAATACTGAAATAAATAAAAAAATATGGTGTTGTCATGGAGGATTCCCAAAATCTTTTATTAATCAAAATATGAATATAAATTTAGCTTATAATCTAGTTGAAATGCAAAACGATAGTGCCGACATTAGATGGTCTGATTTTGGCAGTAATAATGATAAATATTATGTTCCATCTGCGCGCGGAGGTAATATAGTAACATATACATATAACGGAACAATATCGTTCCTAAAATCAAATAAAATAGATTTCATAATAAGAGGTCATCAAGATTCTTATAATAATTCAGTTTTATTTGATATTAATGGAGATATAATAAAAATTAATGACCCCAATAATTCAAATATAAACGATATAATATTTTATAATGAAACTTCAAAAATATATGAAAATCGTGTTAAAGGTCCAATTGCACGTTTAATTGCAGATAAGAAAAAATATATAGATATATTTCCGGTATTAACTATAAGTACAAATACAGATAATCGGAGATATTTAAATTCTGATTCATTTGCATTACTAAAATTTAATAATAATAGTATATCAGATTTTACACGCGATTCATTATCAATTATTAATAGTATTAGAGATGTTTTAAAAAATAAAACTATTAATAAAGGGGATATATTAGAAAATAAATTAAATATATTAAAAGAAATATATGGTAAATATAATAACGATGTATATAAACTTTATTTATTTGATGACAATACTGATAATTTAAGAAATATTAAAAATGAACTATTAATTATTTATAGCGATTTAAATAATAGTTTTAGTTATTACAAAAATAAAGTAAATCATATTTTTAATAAAATACCAGAAAATATAAAAAGTATAAATAATGTAAATGATTATTTTAATAAATTAAATGAACATATACGAATTATAGAAGAATATCAAATTGATTATAATGATAAATTAAACACACAAAATAAAAATATTAATTTAAATCAAAAAGAATACACAAAAATATCATCTGATATACATAATTTGATTGATTTATTTATTAGTTAAAAATAAAAAAATTGAAAATTAAAATATTATATATAAGTTTATAATAATAAGATATTATATATTAATCAATGGGGATTACTGGATTTTATTCATTTTTTGGCCATTTGTTCAAAGAGATACCTTTAGAAACATTAAATAAAAAAATTATATTTATTGATGCGTCACTATATGTACATAAAAATGTAATGGGAATACGTAGAAAAGGAACAGATATTACATTACAAAATGGTAAATGTATATCACATATTTATGCTATTAAAAGATTAGTAGAAAGTTTTATAAATATTAATATACTACCAATTTGTGTATTCGATGGAAAAGCACCAGAATTAAAAGAAGAAACGATAGAAAAACGTAAAGATATTACTGAAAATGCAATCGAAAAATGTTTGGAATTAAAAGAAAATAATGTTGCAGAAACAGATGAAGAATACATTAAAAATTTCAAACGTAGCTTTTATTTTACACCAGATATGGTTAAAGAATGTAAAGACTTTTTAGATGCAATGGGATTGCCATATGTAACATCTATTGGTGAAGCTGATCCGCAATGTGTCGTGTTATCTCATTATTATCAAAATTATGCCTGTGGAACTTTTTCAGAAGATAGTGATATTTTATTATATGGAGGAAATAATATATTACGCGATCTTGATATTAAAAATAAAACAATATCAACAATTAATATCGAAGATATATTAACTTTTTTACAAGAAAAAGCTAATTATATTTGTGAAAAATATAATATTTCAAAAATTATAGTTACAAAAGAAATATTCTATGATTTTTCAATCATTATGGGAAATGATTATTGTCAAGGTATCAGATGTAATGGAGGAAATAATAGAGACAAGTTATTTGAAATATATATTGTATGTGAATGTAATATAAATATATTTATTAATACATTAAATAAATTAAATAATGATAAAATTAATTATTATATTCCAGCCAACTTTTTAGAAAAATTTTCTAAATGTAAAGAAATATATAAAAATATTGAAGTAACAATTCCATCCAATATTAAAATAAATATTAAATTACCACATATATCAAAATTAAATAATTATATAAAAATGTATGAGATTAAACAATCTACTATAAAAATATTAATAGATACTATGACAAAATTATATAGTAGTTTTTATTCAATTAATAATGAAATACAATCTATTTGTAAATTAAATGTAAAAAATATAGATTCCGAATGGCATGTAGTTAATAAAAAAAAGAAAATCTATTTATATTAATTATTTTTTTATTTCAATTTATCCTCAAAATTGAAATAAAATACATATCATTTAAAATATTATTATTATTTATTGACAATATAAGTTTATTATCTTGTATATCAATATTTTTATCAAATTTCATAATGTTATTTTCTATTTGAATATCGATATTATTATTTGTGTTTCCATTAAATAATATTGCATTATAATTTCCATTATCTATTTGTTTATTAGATTTGAATTGAATATAATTAATATTTTCAAATTTATAATTTGTAATATATGAATGTTTTGTAATTTTTATAGGTTTTTCTATATATGTGATATTTAAACTACCACTTTCATTTTGTTCTATATAATCAGATTGTATTGTTTTTTTACATATCGATTCTATTCTAATTTCTGATACATCAGAATTTGAATGTAAATATAATATTTCTTTCTCTTTTATTTTTTCATCTGTTTTAATGTTATTCATAATACCCGATACTATTAATCCTTTTTCAGATATATCATAATAATCAATAATACGAAAGATCTTTTTATCTAATTTTTCATTACATTTTTTAGATTCAGGTATATTAATTAATATATTATTAAAAAAGTCTTTATTATAATTTATAATTTCATTAATATTTACTTTTGTAAATGGTATTTCATAAAATTGACAAAAATTTTCATAAAATATAATATTATCTGTTTTATTTTTAAATGTAATAATAATATAATCTGGGTTTATACCTAATAAATATGTCAATATAGTTTTATTATTTAACACTGGTATATCATAGATATTAATAATCACATCTGAATTTTCTGCAATATCATTCCATTGTGAATGGTCACAATAATTTATTATGTTATTATTTTTTATACCAATAATTTCTTTTTTTATATCAGTTGTAATACCAATATTTTTTTCATGTTCGTGTTTAAGTATAAAATTTTTATGATTACTATTATAACATAATTGAGATATCAAAGTTGTTTTACCAGATTGTGATTCTCCAATAATAATGAGATGTTTTTCTTTATATTTTGGCATTATCTTAGTTTGGATAATATCACAATAATAAACATATGATTCATTAATATTTTTTATAGTCTCGTTTTCTATAATCAGATTTGCATTTTGTGTAATATTTTTTATTACATTGATTGAATTTATTAATTCGTCAACTGTAAGTTTTCCAAGATTACCATTATCATATACACCTAAAAGATACCCAGCTTTTTTTTTTCCATATAATTCATATCCCTCATTAATGCGCCACATTAACTGAGTAAGTAATTTTTTATGTCCCAGACTATTTTTTGTATCTAGACGCCACTTATATTCTATATGACCCTCCTGATTTTCCGGATAGAATTTATTATTAGAATTGTCATATAACGAATCCATTTTGTGTTCCTTTTATAGTTAACGTAAAATATATAAATAAAATTCAATTTTTTATCCTTTAACCCCTTTAACTTTTATAAAAATTTTAGACGGTAAAAGGATAAAACTTAGTTATAATTCATCTTCGTCTATTAGATGACAAACTATTTGAATATGTTTTATTTGATTTTTTGTTTTCTGTTCTGTATTATCAGTTGTATTATTATTACTAATTCTAAATACCATTGAATCGCCGACATTTGTAAATGAATTTTTAGGAATAAAATTGGACCAAAATATATATTTTTCAATACACATACAAGATTTATCTATTTTTATTTTTGTATTTTCATTGAATTTTAATCCAAGATTATTAATCTTTGGTTCTACAAATTTTGTAAATTCTTTCATTTCATCATTATTCATAAAATTATGACCTGTTCTGGAAATAAAATTTGTACACATAAATGTTTTATCATATGGTTTTGTTCTATCAAGTTCTTCAATTGCATTTTTATTTATACATTTTTCAAGAGATTCCATATTCATCTTCATAATTTCATTTTCTTTCTTTTTTTTTTCTTCTTGGCGACGTTTTTCAACATCTTCCGGTTGATTCCATTTATTCAGAAATTCATTATTAAAGGCAAAATACATATTTAATTACTTAGTTTAATAATTAACTTAATTATTATATATTTAACTTAATATATAATAAAATCAATTTTTTTAGGAACGATTAATAATATTTTTGTTTATATTTTAAATATTTTTGTTTATATTTTATTATTATCAATAGATTTTCCCAATTTATATCAAAATTTGGATCATCATCGTAATTACTATTATCCTTTATCCGACGGCTAAAAATATAAAAGTTAAAGGTAAAAATATAAAAATGAATTTTTATATTTTTAGCGTAAGAATTTGTTGAAGACAAATTCTTTCGGAGTCTTAACTGCCTAGGTGTTT
>Ga0194133_10004218_pt1 | contig 19575 bp, 13 predicted proteins | sample TA2KigOf40mmetaG_FD_155448 | JGI IMG/M metagenome (GOLD analysis project Ga0194133, IMG submission 155448) | Freshwater microbial communities from Lake Tanganyika, Tanzania - TA2015055 Kigoma Offshore 40m | ecosystem: Environmental > Aquatic > Freshwater > Lake | place: Tanzania: Lake... | reverse complement strand
ACTATTGAAATGATGTAAAAAGGCCTGTTTAACAAAAGATCATTTTCTTTCACTTTATGTTAATTTTACTGAGGATTTTATAAAAAATAATAAAAAAGGATTTTAACTTGATGGACCAGCTTTTTTCTCATGGTGAACAAATAATGAAATGACAATGAATAAGATGACAACCGGATGAGGAACAAAAAAATTTCATGAGGATTTTTTTTGACCAATTTTATATCCAAAACGTGAGGATGATTTGAAACAACTCTTGAAGCAAACAGTTAGTTGGATCAGCAGTTCCCACAATTAACAGAGACATACAGACAGAGTCTTATGCTTATTAAAACAATGTTGGCATCTTGAACATTCTGCTTCATAATTTTGCACAGTTACAGTTGAGAATTCAAATAATGCCTTTGTTTGGCTCAAGATTTGAATTAAGGAAATAAATGCTATTTTGGGTTGGAGTTGCTGTACTATTATACTAGCTGTCTTAGTCCATGACAACATTGGCCCCCAGGGGTATGGGAGGATTATACTAGGGTAAATACACTCATCGAGCACGAGGCAAGGCCCGTTTGAAATTAGGTTAAGTTTGGTCTCACAGTACTTGCATGATGAAGGGAAATATATGCATTTGTTCAATCAGAAAATTTGATGCCACAATTCACATACTGTCAGTCATTACTGTTTGAATTAGAGGTGGGTCGTGACCCAACCCGAACTGACCCAAGCATACTTCTGACACGCAGGGTATTTTTCGACCCAACCCGAAGAGATTTTCTTCACCCAACAAGATAAAAACTCAAAAATTTGGCATTTTTGGAGAAAATATTCCTGACTCGGATTGGCCCGAAGGAGGCTACCCCGAACCGATCAGCAAAGAAGTTACTAAACCCGACATGGGTCGACAAATTTTTGACACTAAATCATTTGAATTTACAAAGATAATGATCTCACTGAAAATATTGTTTGGACAGGCTGAATCCTTAGGTACCAAAACTGTAACAATTAAATTTGAGTAATTAGCTATTGAACAAAGAACTTGGCAAACATAAAAAAATCATGCCACGAAAATTAACCTCCAAGTTTTTGAATGATTCTCAAAGGTTACTTTGCATAATAAAGTAGAGTTAACATTTGAATTTTTCAACAAATCTAAACTCTTCACCTTTTTAAGCATATTTCTATATATCTATAATAATAATAGTTATATCGTGTAGTATAGACTCCAGCAATAAATTACTTAAGATAATCATCTTTAAAAGAGTCACTGCAGATTACTTCTACCTTGACTGAGGGTGCATTCAAAGGTGAAAAATTGCTGATATGGCCAGGGATTGAACCCACAAGCTTAAATGTAAGTTCTCAGCTAGGTGCCTTTGACCAATTGGCATTGGGGACCCCTATATCCAAAAGACTCTTTAGGTATGAGGGTATCTTGGACCCAGCATGAAATCACAATAGCTGGACCATTCTCTATAAAATTTTACACTTTCCTGGTTTGCAACCCATCATCACCACTGCCTATTTCCTGGGTCGACTTTGGCCAGTTCAGATTACATTTAAAATTCCTTGATGGTAATTTTTGAAAAATCTACCATATAGCAATGCTTAAATTCTTCTTGAAATCATTACTAGGTTCGGGATGAGGTCCAATCCCAGCCATGTATCCTTTTTTTCATTGCAGATTTTATAACCATCTCAATCAGGATGATGCTTTGACCTGTGTATTTATATCAAAACACAATACACAGCCCATGATATATTATCATAACCTCTGATAAAAATCTTCAATTTGACATTTAAGAGTTCATTTTATCTCTAAAACAACTGTAATTTGATGTTGCTCAACCAGTAAAGTTCAACTCTGTGCCAAAATGGAATCTTTTTATTGCAAAATGTAGTTTGTCAGACACACAAACAACATCCTTGTCTTTATTAAAACTGGAAAGGGTTGATTTATGGGCCAAAAAAAGGGGTCATCAGACCTCCAAAACAAAGTAGAAAAAAGGATACCTTTGAAATTTAAACAAAATATCCTTCATTGTCATTTTTTGTCAAAATTATGCAGGATTTTTTTTCAAGAATTCTACAACATTTATTTGATTTTTAGCATGTCTTGTTCAAATTGGAGTGACATTTTTGGTCACACAAATATGGAAAAAAATACCAAATTTGTCTTCAAGGACATGATTTTTTTCAACACAAATATAAAATGAAAACTTCATTTAGAATTTGACATCTGAATAATTATTTTTCACAGTAAGTCTTTAAGTGCTGTTGTAACCTTTAAAGACCTGCTAAAAAATTTCCATTTAGGATCATAAAATCTGCAATTAGAGGTTACTTCTTTGACCCAAATGACATATTTTAATGAAAAAAAAACCAGTTACTTTTAAAATAATAATCGTGAAATAATTTTTCAAAAATTCTATTTCAGGTTTGAAATTATGTGGCAGCCATAAAGTCAGCCATGTTCTGCACGTCCTCTGGGGTCTGGTCTATTCAGTCTGTGGCCTCACCCAATTCATAGCCGGAATATACTTTATGCTCGACTTGCCAATCTTCCAACTGGGATCTAATATTTGGACTGGTGCATGGGTAATTAGTTTTTATTGCTATTGCTGCAAGTCTAAAAAAAGAATTCAGCGTGGGTATAAAAAGAGTGCCGCATATTATTAGTTTTTAATCACTCATTAAAACCTAAATTGTGTGGAAGAAAAAAAAATTCTTTCTATTTCAGACCATAAACAGATAATAACTATAGGGCTGATGGGATCTTAATCAGAATTGTAAGATTCAAGGTTCAGAGGTACAATCCTGGACAATCAGCAATATTTCTTACACCCTAGATTACAAAATAATAACTATTATCTCTGTTAGGATTATACAATGACTCTTCAAAGTTGTTTTACATCATAAAACACTTAAAATCCCATGGACACCTTTACCTATATTTTATTGGGAGTATCCTTATTTCTTTAACCCAAGAGTGACTCAAGCTTGCTTTTGGGTCATTGAACTTCATTACTATCTGTCTATTTTTAGACTTTTATAATGATGGCAAGAACCTCATTTTTGAGAACTTTTTAGCTGCTTTGCCTGTTAAACCTCGTTCAATCCCGACAATGTCAGAAACTCAAAACAAAACTGCTAACATTCATATCGAGGAGATCGAGGGACTCAAACTGGATAAAATCACGTACATCTTTGTTTTTTACCACAAAAAAGGCCATTCTTATTAAAAACTTTGACCCCAAGAAGGTAAGGAGATTAAGGCACTTACCTTGTATAAGATAAGGTAACTCCACGGTCAGCTCTCTTTTTTTTGCCATGAAGCTCAACTTTGCATTTCACTGTCAAAAGTTACCTGGACCCAGGATTGAGTATCCCAACTCTTGGGTCTCCAATCAGTTGCTATGACATTTAAAGGTTTCTTTGAGCTTTAGGATTTTTGGAACCTCAGGCTGAGGGGTGGGGGGTTCAAAAAATGATACAAACCTACAACAATTGATGTTTATGAAAAATTTTACTGCAGTGCAGAACATCACAAACCTATATTTACCTTAATATTTTGAAATATTTGAATTACAGAACGTTTTCAGTGGCATTGCTACTGTCTCCATTGCCTGCTTTAGTGATTTGTCCATCCTGAAAGCACAAATCTTATTGTTGTTGTCTTTGGTCATCACAGTTGTAAATCTCATCAATTTGGTAAAATCTTTGTTTCACTTTTTATGCACAAAAATGAAAAGAATAAGTTTTTTTCAGGTTATTCTTGAGGTTGGTGAATGGAGGGGATTTTTGTCAGAAGAAGATAAAAATTATGTTCGAGAAAATGGCCTCGAAAGTCTTATGCATTCAGGTTTGAACTTATTATTTCTTAATAACTTATGATAATTATTACAGTCTTGATTTTGATAAAGCTTATGTTTGTACAACGATTGGCACCGTGGTTGCAATGATTGCATCCTTCTTGGCCAGCCAGCAGACCTTTTGCTTCCTGCAGTTGAGGGGGAAGGACAAGGGATCCAACAATAACAGCGGAAACATTGACAAAGTGGATTCCGACACGATTCTTAGAAAGGTAAAACTTTGAAATATTGGGGTTTTTTCAAATGAAATCCACCAACCTTTTTGCTTTCCATTCAGGATCTTGTAAAGCGTCATGCAGATGATTTGAATTTGAAAACCCCAATTGGACCGGAACCTCACCCATCTTGGTAAAGACCTTTTTGGGCTGAACTAGAAAATTATTCTTAAGGTTCATTTTTCTCTCAGGGTTTATCGCCATAATTACTCTGCAATGCACTCCAACCGTGCTGCTGGATCCCCTGTCAAGCGATCCATATCCGTATTGAATGCTTTGAGAAATGGTTCTAACCATGGACCAGGATCGACAGCCTCATCAACGTCCACCATTGATAGAAATGAAACTTTCACGTCAAAAACTGCCACTGCATTCAGGAAACTGTCTTCACCGGGAATGTTCACCATTTCTGAAAATGTCGACGAGAAGAATGACTATCGTAGGGCTGGGATCAGGTTCTTATCTAAGGGCAGATCAGGGTTAAGGCATGCAATTTAAAGAATTTATTTGCTCATCCAGACGTCACCAATCCATGTATATCCATCCAAAAACGTCGGCAGAAATTTCACCCCATTTCAAGTTCCAAGATGCCAATCCAGACCTCAGACCGTCGAGGCCCGTTCAGCTTCAGCGCAGCAAAACTACAGTGGGTTTGACGTTGTCTTCAATAAACTACAAAGCCTCTGCAATCCAAGTAGAAATTAACTGTGAAATTTAAAAAAAATTTGGTCATAATTTTTAAACGATTGATTTCAGAGCTTGCAGCGAACATTTCGGGGCCTAAAGTCTCAACAGGTAGGATTGAGTAAACACGACATTTTACCAAAAATCTCATCTGGGTAAAATAAAAGCCGATTCATTAATTTCAGACCAACAACTCCTCCTCCGGATTCCGGTTTGATCACAACCACAACCTTCCACATTATAGCTTGAAGCGAAAACCAACGTCCCCTAAAAGGTTCCAGGCCTACGGATCTGATGATATGTGCGAATTTCAGGTTGATGAATTACTTTCAAACTTAATTTTTGAGGCAGTTTTAAATGAATACCCAAACAACAGGCTGGACCAAGTTTTGATCTTCCCGACCGTGAACGCTTGCGCCGAAACGGGTGGCCGAAACAGGATGTGAAGTATGCAACCACTGGAAATAGAAACGTTATTTTTGACAATTCAGAAACAACTATGCGACGATCAGCTGTAAAAAGATTGGGACAGGTAAGATATACGAAAAATAGAGAGATAATTCCCAAAATGTGGGAGATATTTGGGGTCTGGACATTACAAAATATAATTAATAACCTTTAAGGAATGAGAAATTTACGCCAGTCTTACCTGCACCCCGTACACAGGTTCCTGGTGTGAGCTCAACACAGTAGTTTTGAATGGAAAAAAGTTGTTTGCAATGGGTGAGGTGGCAAGTTTGGTTATGATGTCTACGTGTGAAGTCTATAAAATGTATCTTGTAACAGTTTATAAGTTAACGAGTCCTCAATTAAAAGATTTAATTTGATACCTTGACTGCTTCGGATCGTGCAGAGCCAATCCTGAAAGCAACGTGGGCAGTTTTTCTGTAAAGATTCTTGTCAAATTTCAGTCGTGAGGGATTAGAGGGCGAAAAGGAGGGCTTTTTAGATAAACGAGCGCCAGGGAAAAAGGGTGGCTTGGTGTTGTGGATGCTGTTTTTGCTCCTGCAACGAGCAGGAAATGTAAAAGCTGGATCAAAGCTATTTGGAGAAAATTAATTTAATATCTTAAATGCTTTCCCATCCTAAGCGATGCTGGACATCCCACCACTTTTTCATAATAAATTTGATTTTTTAGGTTTCCTTAGACCACCTGGGTGATGGTTCTGGGGATACAATCCTTCACCAAGCAGTCGAAGGAATCGTTCAAAACAATAGGCAACAACAATCTATATTAAGACAGGTCTGTTACTCATTTTATCATTGTCAGTCAAGACTAATATAAAAGTTACCTTTATTTCCACAGGGCCATTACTCCAGCTTGGAGAACCTCTTGTCTGACAGACTCCAAGGTAGAGACAGACAGCAATTGATTCCTTTAGTTAGATATGGATCTACAGGGTCTCTATCAAGTCTGGCTTCTGACAGAGTGAGTTTTTCACACCTCTTTCACAACAATTACCTTTTTATTCCAAATTTTGAATCTCTAGGTTGTCGTGGCCACAGGGGGTAGTGCTCGTGACAATGGGATGACCCCGATCAGTCTCTACAGTCAGAATTCTTCATCTGGATTGGGAAAATACTTGGACGTTAGTCATGTAATTGAATGAAACCTTCAGTAGTTTTTTTTTTAAAATAATCTTTCCTGCTTTAGGACGATTCCCAGGTCTCTAACGACATCCTTGCATTCTCCGCTGAAGAGATGGACGACGTTTATGACGTGCCAAGAAAACCCAAAGGGAGCCAAACCTTAAGAAAGTCAAATAGTAGAGTTAGTAGCAATGGAAAATTGAGGCTAAGGTAAACACATGGATTATCAGCTTGACATTGGATAGATTGACCGGATGTTGGAATGATCTTTTTATGTCAATCTAAAACAACTTACTTGGATGGATTAGCCTGAAGTGGTTAGCTAAGCTCTCGGATATTTTTCATCAGGCTCTGTTTTTACCTAGGATATGGTTTCTTAAACTTGTTTGACCTGCTTGAGCCTGAAAAGGGTCAGAGAAAAAAGGATAATCCCAGAAAGTAATGATACTAACCTCGATGCCTCCACGGTTATTGACCCAAAGACCCTGTAATGAACAAATTTATATTAAATCAATCTGATAGTGTCTGACTCCAGGGAGGGCTTGTTGTCATAAATCAGGGTGACTTTTGAATTGTTTAGGTGAAAAATTATTTTGAGAGTTGAACTTTCTATTATTGTTTTTTTCAAATAAAATGGTGACTTTTTTAAGGGTCGAGAGTTTCCGGCAAGCAAAGAGCTCCAGTGGTACACAGACAGACATCAGCATTGTGAGGTAACTCCATTTTCCTTTTACCTTTACAGCAGGAATTTCCAAAGTTGATTTTTTGTTTTAAGGAACGGAGCTGGAGACGTCGTACCTGAGAGTAAAGAGGAATCTACATTCACTGGACATTTTAAGAAGCGGGCACCCCCAAGCAAGCCTGTCAGGTAAAAAAGACAAAAAAAATTGGCATAAAAGATTCGTTATTGACCGTCTATTTTGACGTTCAGAAAGCAAAAAACCTCACAGTTTGGTCCCAGGGATTCCAGCACTAACGAATCAAGGTAATTCAGGAAGATGTCATCAACTGAGAAATAAAATTTAAATGTCTTTTTATTCCAGTAGGTCAGACCGTTCTGGGAGTCCGGACAACTCTTCCACGTCGGGCTACAGCTCTCCTTCGGCTGCTGGAGCTCAGGTAACCCGATATCCATGTCTTTTGTGGTTTAAAGGTAATGGCATCAGACTAAAGGGCTACAATAATATAATATATTGTTGACTTAAGATTTTAAAAATCATCATCTGAGCTCTTTTACCTCTTAGTTAATGAAATCGAAGTAAATAAACAATTATTTCCAGAACTCAAAGGAATCCAGTCCGTGCAACAGTAAAATTCCCTCGCCACCTCACAGCATGGACGATCCTGTAAGCAGTTTAAAATTTTGAGAAAATAGATCAGGACCAATCTAATGGCCTTCTTATAATAAATAGGAATTAGATGAAGAAGAGGGTAGCAAAATAACTGTGATACAAATTGTACCTAAGGAACAGGTAGCCTGAAGCAAATATTTTATTTCTTTCTCCCTTTAATCATTGTCGCATCTTTTCCTTGTAGAAGACTCGTAGTCCACCCGAGCCTGATTCACGAAGCAATGATTCAGACTACAGATCCCACTCTGAAGGGGGTCAGTCTAACCAACATCGTCCACAAAGTCGCAGAGAATTGCCTCGGATTGTGACAAACGGAACGCTAACAAGGTTCGCTTTACATTCTCCGTCCTCATCAACTTGGCTGCTTAACAATCTAATCACACATTTAGGCCTGGAACTGGAAAGAGATGTTTGCCTGACCGTGCCCCGATGTCAAATGAACCCGAACCTGTCCACAATCATACCCCCACGAGGCTATTTAGGTCCAACTTGCCTAGGCCTGCCCCCTTAGTTCACCATCACCAGGTAGTAGAGAATAAGGCAATTAACTGAAGCAGATTACCAGATCATAATTGGGATGTTTCATTTTAGTTCTCTCAAGGTCGCGTACCGCTTCCACCTGTCCCCGAACTGGACAGATCTGACCACGAAAGGGAATCCATCTCACCTGTAATGGATCACCGAAAACTGAGATCCATGTCATTAACTGATCATTTTTGTCTAAATTCATGTTTTAAATTGAACCAACTTTTGTTTGTAGGCCTCAGAGAGCAAAGGCACTGCCGTCTCCTTTGGTCACACCCATCCAGCCAGCAGAAAGGCTACAGTCTAGGCCCAAGCGCGGAACATCGCGGTCAGCCGAACTGCCTCAGATTCCAACCAGTGCATTGAACAGAGCACAACTTCAACGCCATTTGATGAGCAGATTATCAAACACTGTAGGTCCCTTATTTCTCGAGAAAAAAATTGAATGAGTTACTATACCCCAAACTCCAAATTGTTTCAGCCCCACTCAGACTACGACTCTTCCGATTCGAATCACCGTCTCGTGCGCGACGATGATACTGTTCATAGTGTGGACGAACGAATAAAGGCCCTGGTAACAAAATAAGATTTAATTTCAATTAGATTTCTTAAGCTACCAAACTGTATTGAACTCACAGATCGCTCTGATGGGCAAACGAGGTGCCAATCTTGACCTGGGCCTACAGAGCGACGGCCAAGAAGATACACTGAAGTACCTATCCCAACTTGAAACAGTAGCCAGAAGATTAAAAGATCAACTCCTGAGCGACAGAAAGCAGGTTTGTGTTACAACTTTGAAGCCTTGATGTATGGTTAGCGATACAAAACTGATTTTTTCAGCTCCCCTCCCCAATCTCGCATCAGGCACAATGGTTAACTGATCTGGATGAGTCCGACTGCTGAAACTAAAGGACACAGAAAAGAGAAAAATTTAAATAGAAATTATTTATATTTGAATTGAAATGAGATTTTATAATCGCTGCTGAAGCCACAAAGCTGAAAGTTTGCACAATAAAGCTATTATTATCAAAAAAGTTATTATGTTATGTTATGGTGGGAACCTTTAAAAAGGAGGTATTAGGAAGGAATAAAATCCTTTGAAAAATGAAATGACCGCTGCATTATTTCCTCACAATCATAAAATAGTACAATTTAGTTTTTGGTGTTTGGAAAGGGGTTGGTACCTACCTGATGTACTTGTCTTTTATTGCGCAGACGATCCTGTGAACTGTAGAAATAGATGTTCCTTTCGGGCCTTCACATTAAAATCTCTTTCGCACTGTTTCTTTGATGGAGAAGGTCAAGATTTTTCACCCAGGGCCTAGCCTGTGGAAAATTTTTGTTCATCAAGAAATGGCTCCGCTGTGTGCTAAGTTCATTGGGTCTAAAATATTTACCTAATTTGGGAGAATCCAGCTGCAGCGAACTTCAGTATGGGTAAAATGAAATGCCTGAACCTGACCACGCACGACTAAAAAGGACTAAAGAGAGAGCTCTGAAGTTATTTTGAATCGAAAACCTTTAACAGAACAAACTTTAGAATCCATTCTGATGGCAGTGGCACTGACTTTTTTCCTTTCAGCCACCCCTCGTGAGGGAATAGGTACCTAAAATCTTAGTTTTGCTATGACAATTAGTAAAAAATGGCTTTGACCCTTATCTTCTTGAACTAATGAAGATGGAGGCTCCCTGCTCCTGGCACACGCAGATCAGATTTCTCACACGCGTTATCCTATTTGCAGAAACGAGGGAACACCCGAAAGTTTGCCACAAAGTTTGAAGAAAAGTCCCTCCAAATCCAAATCACAATTTAAAAATGTATTTCCGATTTCGAGACTCGGACTTACCGGTTATGCACCGCTGCGGAAAAGGAAGTTAAAGTTTTAAGGACTTAATATACTTCATACAAGTTTTCGTTTTTTGGATTAGGGTATTCGTTACGCGTGGTTGTATAACAGGTAAACAAATAGAATAGAAACTGCATTTTTGATTCGGAAGTTAATTTTTTTGCAGGTTATTTGAAGGAAACTGTTGATTTTTAAGTGAAATCAATTTTATCTTTGGCGTGCATTGATGTAATTTTGCAGAAATGGAATAGATTGTCGGCTCACTTGCATGATTCCGGCGCCTTTCAATTTATAACATTGTTTTTTCTTGTATTCTACCGTTCAAAGCTGTTTTTGACAGATCACCGAGGAGTAAGGGTGGGGAACTGATGGAAATTTTCCCTTGACTTTAAATTCAACAATTTCAATTCTTTAACAAAAAAAAACTATATCCAATTGAAAAATTGACCTGATTAAAAAAAATAATTATTTTCCTCAAGTTTAGTATGAAATTATAGAGAGAAAAATTGTTTAGCTTCAGTTCCCAAGGGATAAGTTTTTTCTTTATAGCTGCAATGAACTCTCACCGATGGTTGGCTTTCTAGTTCCCAACATTTTGCTGAAATATCGCCGTCGAAGTTGATCCTTTTTTTCGTGGTCTTGCTGCTTACTGAAAACAATTGACGTAAACCTAAATTATGACTTTACTTCAAGGGTGGAAAAACAACATGTGATAGATTATATAGGGAAATAAAAGTTATTCCCTTAGTTGCTTTGTTAATTATTGTCACTTGGATATATCAATTCCGCGAAAAAAGTAAGCCTTTTTAGAATGTAAATAAAACTATAAAAACTGAAGCTGTCAAAATGTTCAATTCAAAAAAGGAAGTTTTCTTAACTTTTACACTTAATCCAAATCTGATGTTTTCAATTTTTGTTTGTAGGTATATTAGGAATTAAATACTGTAAATTTCAACTGTCGTGAATTTGCATGTTAGGAAGAGAGGTGGTGAAGCTTCGTGTGATATGGAAACAGTGTAGATCGGCCGTGGTCATGTCTCCAAACGTCCAGGCGTCAAACAATGCGACGAAAACATCTACGAATAGACATTAAGCCAAAATACCGAGAGTCTAAACTTTTTGTTGCTTTCTTTTTGATGATTTTTCTCATGGTGATGTACAACTTTTACTACTTTATAAGAATCTTTTTGGCAAGTTGGAAAAAGATGTGGTAGACTGAAAGGTGATTATGCATTGACATTTAACTTGAGCTTATTTAATCGTGAACTTTTCACGCAGGACAATAAGTACAGAATTCGAGGGTTTTAGGAGGGCTGGCTGACCTTCGTCTTTCGCAAGTTTATGGAAATTTTCATGAAAAAAGTTTCAAGCCAACTGTGTGAATCATGGTTCAGCATTATCAGTCCCCTGTTCGTGTATACAAGAACCCCTTTGAGTTGGTCATGAAGGCGTATGAGCTGAGATTCCCGACGTGCGAGCAAATCCCAATCGTTAAAGAGACAGAGATCATTGAAGAAGAAATTGACGAGGTAATAAGGTTCAACTAAAAACAGTTGAAAAATGTCATACACATATTATTAATCAATTCGCTTCATAGGCCAATGGAGTACACGTCATTGATCGTCGAGCCAAGCTTAACATTGAGGCCCCTTACCTGTTGAAAAAAATTATGGGTGTAGAGGATCTCCTCTTCAGACAGCGCAATACGCTTGACAAGAAAAACCGCACACTAACAATCGATGCTTGGAACGAGTCGTTCTCAACAAGGGTTGTAATAAATGAGTTTTGCATCTACTCAGTTCATCCGGAAAACCCAGACTGGACATGCTTCGAGCAAAAGGCCGAACTTGACATCAAAAACTTTTTTGGTTTCGAAGGAACTGCCGAAAAGTTAGCTATCAAAGAGTACTCAAAAAGCATCGGCAGAAGTAAGGACATCATGGAGTACTACATCAATCATCTTGCAGAACAAGTACGTCAAGCATCTCACATTTGTTTTTAACTCTTTAAAAAATATTGTAACTATAACAATTGGAGCAGAAAAGTGAACCAAATTTTGTAAAACAATTTCCAGGGAATCGTAGAGGTGCCGATTTGGAGACAATCTGTTGAAATTAGTGCACCCGAATCGGAAAAAAACGGATCTTTGCATAGCCACGTCGGTGATTTGGCTGCGTCTATAGACAAAAGCAAATTAGCTCCAAAAGAAATTCAACCTGTCAGGTAATTGATTAAATAATCAAAACCCAAAAGAATACATTTTTTCAAAGTTCGAATTTGTTTGCAGAAGAAAGTCTTCCAACATGAGGCCTGATGCAGACAACCTCCATTCAACAAAGGGAGAAAGCGAAACAAGCTCCATGTCCAACAGTAAATTAGAACAAGATTACATTCGAATGTATTTGGGTGATTTGACACCAATGCAGGTAAAAGATAATTTTTACTTGGTATCTCTTAAGACTTCAAATAGTCAACTGCTTTCAAACTTAGGAATCTCGTCTTGTTCAACTGAAAAGCTCAATGTCTAGCCTCCTAAAAGGAAAAGTTCCAAGTGATCCTGTGATGCTTAGGTTTTTAAGAGCACGTGACTTTAATATTGATAAAGGTTTGTGACTGTTACCTATAGCTGAAAGTCATGTCTCTATCTGAAACTAAAATATTTAATTATAAAATTTAAAGCACGTGAAATGTTGTCGCACTCTTTGACATGGAGAAAAAAACATGGTGTCGATAAAATTCTATCCGAATACAAAACGCCAGAAGTGGTGAAAAAATATTTTCCAGGTAAGTTGTATTGAAAGAAGTTTCAGATCTTTTGTACAAAAGGTAACAATTGCCTTTCCATCAGGTGGTTGGCATCATCACGATCTAGAAAACAGGCCTGTTTTTATTTTGAGGCTTGGATTAATGGACGTAAAAGGAATCATTAAGGTTCAGTTTTCATATGAATACGAAGCTTAATTTGTTTAAACCAATAATGTGATCTTTCAGTCAATTGGTGAAGAAGGACTCACCAAGCTTACTTTGCATGTTTGCGAAGAGGGGTTGCGATTGACAGAAGAAGCTTCGCATAGGTTAAAAGCTCCAATAAGTACATGGTATAAAAATTGATGGTTTAGTCGGTCAGGTTGAGTCATCTAATATATTTTTCATAAATTTACAGGTGTCTTTTGCTTGATCTTGAAGGTCTGAATATGCGACACCTTTGGAGACCTGGAATGAAAGCTTTATTACACATAATCGAAATTTGTGAGGCAAATTACCCTGAAACTCTTGGGAGGTAAGTATTTCTGCACAAATTAAAATTTTCCCTCATACTTGCTACGTAATGCTCTCCTTTTTTCTTAGGGTTTTAATTGTTCGTGCACCAAGAGTATTTCCAATTATGTGGACTTTCGTTAGTCCTTTGATAGACGAGACGTCTCGAGGAAAATTTCTTTTTTATGGTGGAAATGACTATCAGGTATCCAAACAGTCTCTCTGAAATATGAATGGTTCATGTAAAAGAAAATTTTTCCTCGTGTGTAACATATCGACAAAAAACTTTTCAGGGTCAGGGCGGCCTCTTGGACTATATCAATCAGGATTATCTACCAGATTGGCTGAACGGTCGTATTTCTGTTGAGATGTCTGAGGGAGGCCTCGTGCCCAAATCATATTACATGTCGATGGAAGAGTTTGAGAAAGACCAATCACCTGGACCTCATTGGCTCGAAGAATCCACTTATAACTCTACCACACGTATGAAAGTTTCATACCTATTTTTGAAAGATTTTAACAGAAATTTTACAAATTGTCAATTTAGTGTCAAAGGGGCAACTTCACGAGGGTATCATAAAAGTTACCACCAGAGGTTCTGTGATAACATGGGACTTTGACGTTCTCAGACATGACGTTGTATTTACAGTCTTTAGGTTGTAAAAGCTGGAATAAATTAAGCAAATGTGATTTTATCAATGCACTATATTTTACAGGTTAAAAAACTCTATCAAGGTTAGGTCACCACTATCCACCCCTACACCCACCCCAACAGGTCACACATCTTTTATTTTTCCATCAAAGCCCACGACTTCAGCTACGGGAACTTCACCTCCAACTATTTCAGTTCTTTCAAATCATGTGAGTGCCTTGTAGCCTATCCCATTTCAAAAGAACCAATTATTGGATCGTATAATCTTTTAGCCTGACGTCGACCACAACAATCACAAAACGTGTTTTGAGAAACATTGGAAAGAAAACAGCGATTTTTTTAGAGTTGAAAATCCGATAGTTTGTCACGACGGAGAGAGCATCCAGGTAAAATAAGTGCTGAAAAAAATTGACACTTTGTTTTATGATAAATTTATTCAGTCATTGCCTTGTCAACTTCTTTACAGGGATCCCATGTCACTTCACACACTGGCACTTACATCCTTCAGTGGAAGTTTTTCGATAAACCGAATTTTCACAATCATAACCGCTTGGATGTTATTGACTCTTTCACGGGTCCTCATCACAAAGCAAAGATCATGTACTACTACGAGGTAATTCAATATATATTTTCTTACAGGTTCTGGTATTTCCTACTACTGCTGTGCCTTGCTGGCTCCTTATCAATAATAAATTAAACAAATTTATTTTAGACTCTCAACTCCGTTGACTATAAGGGATCAATGACAAGCCTACAATCAGGACAAGTAAATTAGTGTTTGATTAAAGTAAACACAATTACTAATATGTCTTAATAAACTATCTTTAGAGCAGCTTTTCAATGCTAAGCAAGGCCTCTAAATGATATAGCGAGGTAAAAAAATCAAATTCATTTTTTAGAAGTTTGTTTTAAAATAGTCTTACTAATAATGAGAACCCTATTTCTGTAGTATCAGATGACATCTTGAAGTCAACCATCGATAATTGAAATTAAGACGTTCGTTTGCCAGCACAGTGTAACATTGAATTTGGCAACATCCGTGATCCTTTTTTTGCTCTGCAATTCTTCCCGTGGCTTTCAACCCGTCTTTTCTTGCCACTTACGCCTTTTGGAAAAAATGTCAACCGATCCAGTGCAAACCTAACCTATCTATTCTTCCTTTATGTTGTAGTTAAAGTGGTAGTAGCAAGCACTATCATATGAATAGGTCTTTTAAAATTTGCCATGAACAACTATGAGCTTTAAGCAAACAGCTTTGCTAAAAAAAGATCGAAATCATTTCGTTTATCCATGCAGAGCTAAAAAACGGATGGCTTAATCTACTAGAAGTTATATCTTTCTTTAAGCTCCCATTTAAGTATTTTTTTTCAAAATCATGTCAGCTTAACGTGCCATTAAAGCAAATTTTGGTCGAACATTTGCTCAAATAAAAGAGTCAGAGTTCCTCGCTCTTTAAGGAGGTTGTTTTTCAATTTAACTTTACAGTACAATTTCACACCATGTTTGTCATATTTAAAACCTATTTTGGATTGACCCCCACCTCACCCTACAATTGTATTTTTTGATTCTTGACGTATTTTAATGTTTTCAAAGTCTTGATGTTTGTTTCATTTATGCAAGTTGCTCTACTGGGATTTTAGCATTTTTTTAGTATTTATATGTTTGATTTTTTTTCTTCAAATCCAGTAAAAGTGTAGAAACAGCCCTGTTTCTACTGAAGTGATATGAAAACAAACTAATCATATGCCTAGTCAATGAGAAAACAATATCTTTCATTAGTATTGACCAATGATGGATGTAGCAGATAGAAAGTTAAAGTTATTATTGCTGTTACCAATAAAATTTATTTAGTAAATTTTTTGCTTCTTTTACAAATACATTAAAGCTAAAGGAAGGTTCTAACGAGTCTGCTGCTGTGGTCTGAAGAATTGAGATGAAAACCCAGTGATGATCTTCCCAATCAAGAAAAGAATCAATTGATGAAAGGCCAGAGCTTAATAAACAAAATGGGGGTAAGAAAAGTACAAAGTTTGCATTTTGGGCTGCAATTTATTGAAAGGATAGTTTTGTTAGATTTTGAATCTAATATTGTCCAGGCTCGGGGTAACTCAAGTCAATTCTTAATTGACCCATCCTGGCCACTCCAGTGAATCCACAGAGGATTTACAGCCACTAAAAATTCAGTCTTAAGCGATTATTTTTAGTCAAAGTACTGTCAAGTCTTCCTGGTTGTTCTCTTTTAAATGATCCAGACTTGTACATTTCCCATCATTGCACACAAACCTATTGGTTGTAACTTACAACAAAATTTTCCCAATGTCATTGCTTTCTTGAGGAAGTTTTACAAGCAAACTTTGTGTTGTATTTTAAATGTAATCAAAAGCAGACATTCTTCAAATACAGAAAGGTGTAGTGATTTAATTTCGAAATTCAAAAGGTGAACGCTGCAAAGGAATCCTTAAATCAAATCGGCAACTAAAAAAAATGAAAAAGGCAGGATGAGTTTGATTTTGTTGAAAAATTAAACTGTTGAATTTCTTACCGTTCATAGGCATTTCGTCAATTTGTGTCGCATAGTACTGTTCAATGTCTCTGAGAATTCTAATGTCGTCGCTCTTCACAAAGTTAATGGAGACACCCTTGCGGCCAAATCGACCGGAACGGCCAATCCTGTGAATGTACAATTCTCTGTTGTTGGGCAAGTCGTAGTTGATAACTAGTGACACTTGCTGGACGTCGATTCCTCGAGCCCAAACGTCCGTAGTAATAAGGACACGCGTTTGTCCAGACCTTGAAACCAAAAACGATTAGGCATAGGGATATAAAACAAAATATTTGAAGAAAAAACTACCTAAAATCTTTCATGATGGCGTCTCTCTCTTTCTGGGGCATGTCGCCATGCATGGAGCTTACAGTGAAATTAGACTCTCTCATCCTTTCAGTGAGCCAGTCAACCTTCCTTTTTGTGTTGCAGAAAATGACCGCCTGAAAAAAACGGATTGGTGAAATGATACGTGGTAACTTTTTAATTTGGCTCTCTATGTTTTCAAATGCAGGGAGCTTGCCTGAGTTATAGTTAAAGTATCATAAAGATCGCAAAGGGTGTCGAACTTCCACTCTTCTCTTTCGACAGCAACAAAGAACTGCTTGATGCCTTCGAGGGTCAACTCGTCACGTTTAACCAGGATACGAATGGGATCATTCATAAACTTCGAAGTCATTTCCAAAATTTCGTGAGGAAGTGTGGCAGATAACAAGACAACTTGGGTTGCCGGGGGCAAATATCTAAAAATATAAGAAATATAAGAAATTGGCAATCCATCACATTCTTTTGTAAATTTCGTAAACAAAATTCTTAAGCGTCATAATCTGAACTTTTTGCAAAAGAAAGTCTCCCATAGGTATTACATTTCAAGTCATCAAACCTCAAAAAAAGATCATTTCTCTGAATCTTAATGCCCTGAAGACTCGTACCTGTATACGTCATAGATTTGCTCCTTAAATCCTTTGTTCAGCATTTCATCTGCCTCGTCCAGAACGAGCATTTTAATTGTGCGGGTTCGAAGAGTGCGACGGCGAATCATATCAAAGACACGACCTTAACGATCCAAAATTGTTAAATTATGACTTGAAACAATTAAATCATAGATAATAAATTACCAGGAGTTCCACTAACGACATGTTGGCCAAAGTCTAGCTTTCTGATATCCTCGCCAATGTTTGTTCCTCCGATACAGGCGTGGCACTAAAAAGGTGAATTTTATTTCAGGTGATCCTTGCTTCATATTTGCAACATTAAACCAAATTTACCTGAGTGCCTAAGTAATCGCCAAGAGCAAGTATAACTTTTTGAATTTGGACTGCCAGCTCTCTTGTAGGTGATAAAATCAACACCTAGAAAAGGAATATTTGCTCAATAATTTCTTTTTAATATAAATCATCAAATCAAAGCTTACCTGGGTCTCCCTGACCGTAAAGTCGATCGACTGAAGAATGGCGATAGAAAAGGTGGCTGTTTTGCCAGTACCAGACTGAGCTTGGGCAATAACATCTCGACCTTTGAGAACAGGCCTGATGGCACGCTGCTGTATAGCTGAGGGCTTCTCAAATCCGTAAGCGTAAATGCCACGGAGAAGATCCTCTCTAAGACCCATGGAGTCAAAGGTTGGAATAACCTAATGAAAAGACAACGTAGGTTAACCATTTAGATGCGTATCAAGAGTTTACAATATTTCAAATACAAAAGACGCCTTGAAACGTTTGTTGAATGTAAATTGCACCACGACTAAAATAATCTCACCTCAACATCTTCACTTGTCTCAAATTCTATGTTGAGCATTTTTTCGTCAATACCTCTTCCTTTAGAAGCCATGATTTTATTTTAAAGGCTCAAAAATTAGTTTAAGAAAGATATTTTTATTCTTAGTTGAGGGAGAACGCGCTGCAAAGATAGCTGATGTCGATTGTTATGAAAGCAGCACGGCGAAAAACAGCTTCACAGCGGCACCGCACCAAATAATTTGTTTATAGGAGTCGGAAAAACCACATACATTATAGTTCCAATAAGACAGCGCATTTAAACACGTAAATTTTACTTTGCATTAACAATTTCAGCCAGCTTATTTAGGCTATAAACAAACGCGGCCCAACTGTATTGGGCGTATAGTAGGAACTGAAAAGTTCCTAATTTCTACATATATTTATATTTTGTACTGAAAATTTTATTAACATACAAATAAAATTTTACAGCCTTTTCACATTTAAATTACAGGAAATTAACTTTTCTAAGCAAATGAAAAGTCTATTTTCTTGAGGAGCTTTAGCAAAACAAACAAATAAGGTGGGGCACGGTTGACCCTCCCTAACCGGTAGTGAGGGCAGGTCAGAGGGCAAGCAGCAGCCCGTATAGAACATAGACATCAAATATATAGACCACGCACCTCTGCCTGAGTAGCTGGAAGAATTTTCACAGTAGTAAATTAATGGTTTACCAACAGCTGAATCGGTGCGGCCTAGCTGGGTCAGCTGTTGGTAAACCACCTCTATGATTTTTGGTCGCTTGCGTGGTCTATGTATTCGATGTCTATGGTATAGAATAGGTGGTGGGGGAAGGTACAGCGTATAGTAGTAGCAGTGTACCAACAGACAGATCATTTTTTTTCAGGCCACTCTCCAGCCAAGCAGTGCTCCAACACTTTTTTTCCCAAGCCATCTATATCCACCAATGCATATTTTTTTAGTTTCATCCTTATTTAGTTTTACAATTGTGAATATTTTTTACCCAACCACACTGCTTTTTATACCATTTGTAATTTCATACCAAAAACAATTGATTCCACTGGAACATGGTTTTTTTCGACCTTGAACCCTAGCCCTTATATTTACACACACCCCTCTTATAACAGGATCCCCTGTGCCTGTTGGCTTGGGAAAAAAAGTGTTCGAGCACTGCTTGGCTGGAGAGTGGCTTGAAATAAAATGATCTGTCTGTTGGTACGTTACTACTACTATACGCTATACCTTCCCCCAATTGCCATAAATGAGGTACCTGGTGTTTCAGAATACAACCCACTCGCACATTGATAGTGC
>Ga0194133_10004217_pt1 | contig 19577 bp, 12 predicted proteins | sample TA2KigOf40mmetaG_FD_155448 | JGI IMG/M metagenome (GOLD analysis project Ga0194133, IMG submission 155448) | Freshwater microbial communities from Lake Tanganyika, Tanzania - TA2015055 Kigoma Offshore 40m | ecosystem: Environmental > Aquatic > Freshwater > Lake | place: Tanzania: Lake... | reverse complement strand
AAACTTTTTATATTTTTTTTGAAAAAAAAAATTTTTGGAAAAAGTTTTTTTGAAAAATTTTTTTTTTTAAATAAAGTCAAATTTTAAAATTAATAATTATAAATTAATTTTTATCAATTTTTAGTTGATGGAAAAAAGAGGAGGAGTTAATTTTTTACTGATAGTGTATAAGACCCCCCCCCCTTCTTTGGATGCTCAAAATTTTGGAAAAAAGGGGTTCTTATACACCGGAAAATATGGTACTGCCAGACAAAGATTCTTTTAAGAAAAGAGAAGATTGTACCGCTCGTGTAAGAGTGCTTTCAGTTAGCCCCCATTTCTGCAGCAATTTGACTTCATCATCTAAAAATGTTCCTGTGACTGTTGGATCATCAGTATTGATGGAGAAGTTGGCACCATCTCGAGCAAATGCTAAGACTGGATGATGATACAATGAGGCATCAGAAATTGACACTGATCCAGTCAGGATAGAAGATGTAGGGCTAAATTAGATGAATCAAATCAACACAAAATTTTGTTGTCTGAATCATTTTGACTATTTTACCAAGCTTCGAAATGGATGTTCTTTTCAAGACACATTTGGTAGGCCTTTGGGTCCCTCATTATGCGATAACCATGACCAATTCGCTCAGCAAACATCTCCTCAACAGCCTTAAAGAATTAAACTAGTCTAAAAAGTTTGAAATTTCTTCGATTGTGACAAGGTGAGTTCTTACAATGACAACGTTAGAGGCTGGTCCATCTTCTCCAGCATGTACAGTCCTGTGGATTCCAAGATTTTTTGCTTTAGCAAATATTGCTTTCTCTTCAGAGGTGTACATCTCAGCTATGAAAGAGAATTGTTTTTTGAATGATGGCATTTAGAGGGTCACGAAAAGGGGATGCCAAAGATGGAACTGGAGGAAATACCAAAGAAATCGTAACAGGGAAACTATTATTATTGTAACACAAATAGTATGTGGGTATGAAATGACTTGACACAACTTTTTAAGAATGTGTGAAAATAGATGCTTGAGACAGGTGAAAAATCATAATGACAAATCAAAGTCAGAAGAAGTCAATTATTACATATCTTTTCTGAACATTAAAGATCCCTTTGCAGCATTTCTCTGAGAATGTTTATACATTTGCAATGAAAGTAGTCTTTTCATGGAAATTTGAAAATTAGTTCAATTATCCAAAAGATTGTCCCATATTTATTATAATGAGGATAATGAGCCCCTAATAAAAGCTATGATATGATGAATATAAAAAGCTTTCCATTCTTGTAAAGCAAAGCTGATACTGGTGCTGTCTTGGTTTGAAAAGATGATTGCATGGGGAGGTTTTAATCTAGCTTTCAATATCTGGCAACAGCAATAAAATATAGTTGGGTCCATGTATGAGTTGTGAAAAGCAATCCTAGATTATGAATACCTCCTCCTTTGTTGGCTATTGCTCCTTCATTTCCAGCAATATCAATGGCCACGACTCCCTCATTTCGATACTTCTCACACAACCTTAGAATATCCTCTGAAAATTGAAACAATCCATTGATGCAGCAAAGGATGAGGCGTGCCTAGAGTAGAAAAATAATCTTGTTAATATGTCAGGACACATTACTAAAAGAAAAACATTCAGACTCGTCGAAACGGGATAGTGTTGATCAAGTCTAAGGTCACTTTTATCTTGTAATCCTTAATTAGGTAATTTATTTTTAATCTTTTAAAGCACGCCATGAGAATTTAATCATTAAAGCCACGCTAAGGCTGGTCATATTTATTTTTTAGGCAACCCAGGGTTTAGGGTAGCCGGAGTTCAATCACTGACTCTCAGATTCCCAACCTGATGCTATGACCACTCAACACTGTGTACAAAAAAGGGAAATGTCTTATAGACCTTGCAACTTTTAAAAAGTGGAGGAATCATCTTACATTATAATATCAAAGCTATAGGGTCTTATTTTTCAAGCTAAACTTGTGTTAAAGATTTTAGAAGAACAAACAGTTCAAGGCATGCAAGGCTATTTATTGTGCTAGGGAATCTTACATAACAAATAGGCTTTGTGGTGAAATACTTTTTTTTACTGAGATCCTGTACGGGCTATCTGCAATCATAAATAATAAGAGTAACTCTTACTTTTACACCAAATTTTTCTTCGCCCCGTCTGAGACCCTGATTGACAACATCAATGATATGTTCAGCTTTGACCTCCGGAAACCGGGAATCCAGCAATAAATGAGGACAAAATCTGAAGAAAGAGTGTTGACAAAATAATCTCATGTGCCAAATCTAAAAGTAAATTTTCTTGCCTTGGTTCCACATATAAAACTCCATTTCTGGCAGCGTCCTCACAAAACTCATAGGCAACTCGTTCAATAGCTTTCAAGTCAGCCCTTAAGAGAAACTTAAAGTTCAGACTTACCAGACAAATAGTAAAGAAAAATTAAGAAAGAAATACAGAAATGGTGGTGTAAAGACGCCAAATGATTTAAGAAAATTTTGCAAATCTTTTGGCTCTTTAACGGCAATTTCATCTTTGAATTCCTGAAGTGTTCCATTGCCAGGAAGTTGTAAATTTTTTAACTTTGACAACTCCCAAGCTGTTTCAGGCCTCACTGCACCATCGAGGTGGACATGGAGTTCAACCTAAAAAATCAAGTCAATAATTTACTTTTACTTCACAACAGGTGAGGTGTCTTGGAAGAAAGCAGAATCAAGAAATCTCTGGAGTGTAGGAGAGGCAAGAAGGAACATTCCCTAACTTGTAGGAGAGGGGATTTGAGCCCATGCCATCAGATACCCAGCCTGACGAGTCAGGGTGGTCAATTGGGTTATATGCCGGACATTCATCGTAGCGGCTATGGTTCGATTCCCGCCCAGGGAAAACTGACCGCTTGAGAAGTGTGAGCATCAACAGGCCAATGCAGTTACCTCCAAACCTGCACCCCTTCTACTCTCTGCTGAGGCAACTTACCAGAAAAGGGTACCCCCCAAATTCGTCTTTGGTTCATTTAGGATATTATAAAAATGGTGTTTTTAAGAATCTAATTCTTTTGTACTTTCATTTATTCATACAGTGTGATTAACTAATCACGAAGTGATATTTAGATTGACATAAGATCGAAAAATACGTGTGACTTAATTAATTGACTTTTGAAGAAACCGAAGATTTTTGTAGCTTATCTCTATTTAAACACATCCGGAAAATCAAAGGAAAACATTTTATTTGAGTACAATTATGAAATTATTCATACACAATTTGCACAACTGGGATTAAGATTTATAGAGGTTTCAACTAATTTAATTCTCTTCATTTTTTGTGATGACTATTTGCAATCAATTTTAAAGCTTCGAGTAAAAAAGGTAGCCAGAATCTGACAAAGTTTACTGATCTGCTTCATTTGGACCCTAGAGAACAAAAAGATTCTCCTGGCTCGCGGAGGGTGTCTGTTATGCCTGACAGCAACTGGGTGATAAAATGTCAAAAAATATCTTAAAAAGATCCTTACTAGCAGTGTCAATGATTCAGAGCTTGAACAAAAAAGAATTATGTATTACTTTTTCTTCTTTTAGCTCTATTTTAAATTAAAGTTAAGATATTTTTATAATGACTTTCTGAATGACATTTTGATCACCACACCCTTTCATTGATTGACAACTTTATTAATCTGGTATTATTCCTTAATAATGCCTGTTTTTCCCTTTGGGTACTGGCCATATTCCTTTCAATCCAACAATAAATATTGATACACGCTTGACCTCCAGAACTTCTGCACCGCCATTATCATTGAACCTTGTTAAATGTTTAAGAACCCGCTTAGAGTTAATATCTCATTGGTCTTATATCTTGACATTCAAATCTCTTCACTTCGATTTATGTACCATATATGGATCTTTTAATTAATAATTTTAGCTGTTTGTTTGTAGATTTTGGATGTAAATCAAATAAAGAACAAAACAATTCAGTTGTAAGTTAGGATGTCACATAAGCCTCATGGTCATGGCATCTGCTGGGGATAGGAGAGTCTTAGGTTCAAACATCCGGCAACCTTTTATCCCTGATTTAAGGGCAAAAAATGTCATGTATTTTTAAAAATTTATAAAATTATGTTTTGTCGGCATGTCTTTATTGTTTAATGTCCTTAATCACTTGTTTATTATCCATTTAGCTTTACTTATTTGTATTCCTGTGAACTTTATTCAAGGGTCACCTTCAAATGAGGATGTGAAAACCAGTTTTATGTTATTTAAAGTACATTTCAACGATTTCGAATCTTCTTTTCGTGCAAAGCAAAATGGAATTTTTTTTAAATCATACAAAGTTTCGAAAACATACTTTACCCTTGACAGAGGAATTTTTGGCTTGAATTGGTTGACAACTTGATCAGGCACCATTTTTTAAAAATATATGTTTCGCTATGAAGCAGACTGTCTCAATTCGTGTAAAACAATGTGATTGTTCACATTTTTTTCTTTCTTTTTTGGGCCTGCCCGTTTCATGATAGGAAGGCGAGGGACAATAAGCGTCGAGAAGAAAATCTAAAAAGTCTAAAATATGGAAATCTTTTGTTTGTATTTGTTTACTAAAGAGGACTACAACTCAATGAATGGTCATTTGTTTCCCTTTGGTTTAGGTCTCTTCCTTTGCCAAGAGAGAAAAAAGGCTTCTGGCTTCATGCATTCCATCCAAATATCTAGGAATAAAGAAGTAAGATAGCTTTTTTTGAGAATTGATTCTTCCTTTATCGAGAGAAGGAGAAGAGTGTGGAATTTCCAAAAGAATAGGGGTCACTGCTGCTGAGTGGCCACATTATCTAGCTTGGTGCAGTGAAGGGTTTGAGAAACCCTGAAAGAGTATTGAATACTGGTTAAAACACAATGAGACCTGTATGTCAAACACTCACAAGTTTTGTTGAAAATTTTTACAAGTTGACAGAAGTTTTTAAATGTGCTTGAGTGTGAGGATGTTCCTTAATTGCCATTGCCACACAGGCAATGCTGAACCAATCTATATTAAATTTTGTGCTGTAGTGCTTTTAATAGTTAAGGGCTCATAAAAAGTTGTAAGTTAGTTATATTTGACACTCAGCCTTTTGTTCTGCGGGAAAATGTCGATTCGTCTAATGACGGTTCGCCTAATGTCATTTCGCCTAGTGATGGGACCGGGTAAAAATTTTATGCCCGGGTCAGATTGGTTCAATATTTTGTTGCTCGGGTAGAGTCGGGTCAGCCATCTTTAGTTTGGGTCTGGGTTTGGAAAATTTCCCCAAAAAATCCCAAATTTTTCAATATTTTCCCCTTCGAATCAAAAAATAATTCTTAGGGTTGGGTCAAATAGTACCCAGGTCAAAGACAGTTCGGCCTCTTATTTACCGCGGGTCAAAAGTATGCTCAGGTCGGGTCGGCTGAGGGCCCATCTCTAGTTTCGCCTACTTAGGTTAGGTAAGGCGAAACGACATTAGGCAAACCATTGCAGGCGAAACGCCCGCTATACGAAAGATCATTAAACAAACCCACGTGGTATCAAAATCCCTGGTGTTACCCATTGGTGCTAGTCAAGTGAAACTTTGCTTATTACTTTATAAGTGAACTGGTTTAGATTGTCAGGAGATGATACAACGAAAATGTGTAAAATGTAGACATGGGCCTTGACCCACCCTGAACATACTTCTGACCTTCAGTAAATAGGGGCTGACCCAGCTTTGACCCAGATATTTTTGGCTTGACCCAAAGAGATTTTTTTGACCCGACAGGCCTAAAGAATTGGAAAAATAGCTTTATTGAGGAAAATTTTCCAGACTTGGAGGTGGCTGACCCGATCCAACCCAACCCAAGCAACAAAAAAAATTACCCACCTTGTCCTGAGTGGTAAAATGGGTCCAGGAATCAGAGGGACACTAAATGTCAAACAACACAGTTGCCAAACTTGTACATGTAATTTTGCTCAGAATTAATTCCAAAATAGTTTAACATAAATATGTAATCAATCAATGTCTCTAAATTGATTTAAGCTGAAGTTTGCCGAGGCAAAAAGTGTTGGCCATGAAGCCATCCCCCCACCCCTTATAAAAAAGAGGCAGGCACGTTTTATTGTCTTGCAAAATTTCCCACCAGCCTGTTGGATTTTATAGAGGAATTGCAACTGGCCGGAGGTAATCATTGAGGGAAGGTAAAAGTCAGTCAGCGTGAAGCTAACTTAAAATTTATTTCTTCAGTCCTTTTGTAACAAGTCGAGCAGTAGCATTACAACTGTCCGGCTTATTTCTTCAATAACCTTCTAAATAAGACACTCATTTTCTTTCAATCTATCAATATGGTAAGTTAATTAAAGATTGAGATTCTGTTGTGAAAATAATTATGGTTATAAGCAGAATTATAAACTTTTATTTTTACTATTTAGTATATAGTACTTAATTTCTTGAAAGTTTGAAAGTATTTCTCGGATCAGTGGGTCAAATTTTTTTCAAGTCGTTCATCTGTCTTCTGAACATGATAAAGGCTGGTCTATGTGGGTGTTCAGGCAGTGGAAGGGGCTTTGCTGCTGTGGTTTATCAGTTCCAGTATCTGCCAAGGAAAAAGAGAATCTCAGGCTCTTGGGTACAACTCTTGCTTGTCATGCATTTCACACACCTAAAGTTATCAGGATTCCCACAACTCACATTTCTTATCTGAAGTATGGTATAATGATCATTTGTGTGTACTTTGCGAGCTTCATCTTGTCCCTGATTAGGTTAGGGTGTAAAACAGTCTGTAGTGTTATGATACGGTTAAGTAGAATAAAGATTCAAAGAAAGCAACATTGTTTCACTTATGGTTGAAGTCTGACAGGCCTTTCAATCCTAAGTAAAAATAAGTGTCATAATTCAAAAAGGCTCATAGGATGGAGTACCTTGGAGTTCTCAAAACAGAGTTAGAGAATGAGTAAATTGGCCCAAACACAGATGAAACTCCAAAGGCCACCTAATTACAGTATTTCACAATCTGACTCATATTGATCTTATAATTATATAGTTTTTGATTTCTTACAACTATTTTCAAGCATAAAATTTCTTCCTAGGTGACTTGTTGAATAGTTTGTTCTAAGCTAAATTCTAGGAATTTCATTTACAGACTAATTTGAGGAAAACAGAGATTAACGTGTTAATTGAAGCATGAAAATGTCCCTGGTCTAGGCATGCAATCAAGACTTGTAAACATTTTTGTAGAATCAGGATTATTCTGCATATGAGAATCAGACAAGTCATTACTGTTGAAATCACATACATAAATCCATTGTGATAGATCATGTATTTTGGAAATGGCCTTGTTAGTTACATGACTTAAAGAAGGTTATTTTCAACTCTGCGTGAAACAATTTCAATCTTAAATTTTCTGCTTTTTTTTCTCACAGTTTTTTTATCAGAAAGGTGAAAATCTTCCTCTACTTCTTTTTTTCAAAAAAAACAATGTAACCAGCTGAAAACATTTCACTTTTCACCCTGTAATTGCTTTTTAAATGTGCAATACTTCCTTTTGTCCAAAGCAATAAAGCACAAAGAAAAGTAATTTCTTATTGAAAAATGAACTCTTTTGATTGTTAATCAGCGTAGTTCCTCCATTATCTCAAATTCAACAAACATAAAAAAATGGAGAAACTTTTGCTACAGGTTTTATGGTCACACATGATATAAATTTATTGTTTTCCTGTCTTACAAAGTTTTGTAGAGAAGTGTTGAATAGTGAAGGAGAGTTTCTTTATCCTGGGGCACTAAAACTCAAACCCTAAAGTTTTCACTTCAAAACCACATGTGAGACAGAAAATTGTAGAAAATTAAACTTTAAAAAATGTATTTTTTCAACCGCAACACGATTTTTCTTAACATGGTTATATGTTATAAAAATAAATGAGAATTTTTCTTTTTTCATGGTTTTTGTGGTTGGAGTTAAGTCAGTCAGTCTCACATTTGAAATTGCTTTTGGGATTCCATTTCACCTTTTATGTAGCTTCCAAATATCCGGTCAATAAAATGTGTAAATGGTTCACACTGTGTGGTACAAAAACAAACATGTAGATAACAATTTACTTGTCACTTTTTCATCAACACCTTATTTTGCAATAGATTTGCAACTGACTTCTTTCTCACATGTGTGAGAAAAAAAAGTAGATCTAGGCTGAACAGCTAGGAAACTTCCCATCAAAATGCATTTTGTTTCACTAATGGAATTGGATTCCAAAGAGTTTCTTTACAAATAGAATCCTTATACTGCATTTTAAAATCATGTGAAGTTTTTCATATGTAAAAAATTGTTTTTGCATAGATTCTTTAGTGCATACTGCAAAATATATTCTTTTTGTACCTAGAACTGTGTTTCAACATATGAGACTAAATATGTAATTACCCTAGCATGAAAAAATTTACAGTTGTGCAACCAACAAAATTGAACTTTTTCTATTGGACCATGCTTCTAAATGGATGACTGGCCAATCAGAGGGAAATTACAGAAAGGAATGGAGTAGATCCATTTACCTTGAAAAAAAAATTAGACAGAAGCTGGAAGAATTATTTTGAAAATATCTTAATAAAATCTTGTTTTTTATAAACATGCATTTATACTATAAGCTGAACTCCAGAGTTCAAAAGGAAGTGGGAAATCATGGAAAGTCATGTTATTTAACCAATCTAAAACGCTATTTCATGAATGTTTAAAGCAGGAACTCGTAGAGCTTAAATGCCTTGTTGAGAAAATGAAGTGCTTAAATATCCGTATAGGCTAAGTACTTTGATGGTGAATTTTAATCTACATCATTGTTGGAGTGACTTAATTTGAACAAGGCCTTCTTTAAAAGATGTAAGATTAAACCACTAAACAATGGTTCTGGAGCTACTTTGGCTTTGTAAAACAGGGTCTTTATGGGGGATCAAAGCAATTTTGACTGTAATGATTCCAAGTTGTCACAAAAATACAAAAGAATATTCAATGATTTTTACTGATCATTCTCTTTCATAGTTAGCTTTGACAGAGGCTAAAAATATTTGGACATCATGAGTGACATTTATCTAAACCAATAATATTTTTGTGCATCTTCTTAGAGGGAATGCATCTCTGTTCATGTTGGCCAGGCTGGTTGCCAGATGGGTAATGCCTGCTGGGAATTGTATTGGTAAGAAACTTTGTTGCTTCATCTGATGCATAACAGTTTGTAGTAATTGGTAAAAATAATATTCTAAAGCTTAGAGCATGGCATTCAGCCTGATGGTCAAATGCCCTCAGATAAGACCATTGGAGGAGGGGATGATTCTTTCAATACCTTCTTCTCAGAGACTGGGGCTGGAAAACATGTTCCAAGAGCTGTTTTTGTTGACCTAGAACCAACTGTGATCGGTAACAAAATATCAAGATCCAAATTAAGATGTAACATAATCTATATGTTTTTAAAAATTTATTTTTCAGATGAGGTTCGCACTGGAACCTATCGACAACTATTCCACCCTGAGCAACTTGTTACTGGCAAAGAGGATGCTGCCAATAACTATGCCAGAGGTCATTATACGATCGGAAAAGAGATTGTTGATCTTGTCTCGGACAGGATTAGAAAGTTGTCTGATAACTGTACTGGTCTGCAGGGCTTCTTGGTGTTTCACTCTTTCGGTATAAAAATATCATATTTTTAAATTAACTTTATCTGTCAACTTGAAGTTAATTTTCAAGGTGGAGGAACTGGATCTGGATTCACCTCACTGCTTATGGAGCGCCTTTCTGTAGACTATGGAAAAAAGTCTAAGTTAGAATTCTCCATTTACCCAGCACCACAAGTTGGTGAGGAAAACAACCTTCTTGATTTTTTTATGCAAATGAAATAAGACCCTTTTAATGTTTTTAGCTACCGCTGTTGTGGAACCCTACAACAGCATTCTTACAACTCATACCACCTTGGAGCACTCTGATTGTGCCTTCATGGTTGACAATGAGGCCATCTATGATATCTGCCGCCGAAATCTAGACATTGAACGTCCAACTTACACAAACCTGAACAGGCTCATTGGTCAGATTGTGTCATCAATTACTGCCTCACTTAGATTTGATGGAGCCTTGAATGTTGATTTGACAGAATTCCAGACTAACCTGGTTCCCTACCCAAGAATTCACTTCCCATTGGTAACCTATGCTCCCGTCATCTCTGCTGAGAAGGCTTATCATGAGCAGCTCTCTGTGGCCGAGGTGACTAATGCATGCTTTGAGCCAGCTAACCAAATGGTCAAGTGTGATCCCAGGCATGGGAAGTACATGGCATGCTGTATGCTTTACCGAGGAGATGTAGTTCCCAAGGATGTCAATGCAGCCATAGCGACCATCAAAACAAAGAGATCCATTCAATTTGTGGACTGGTGTCCCACTGGCTTTAAAGTTGGAATTAACTACCAAGTATTGCTGATTCCTAACATAATTTCAAATTAATTTGATAGCATACACAAACAAGTTTCTTTCCAGCCCCCAACTATAGTCCCAGGAGGTGACTTGGCCAAAGTCCAGCGTGCTGTGTGCATGCTGTCAAACACCACAGCCATAGCTGAGGCTTGGGCCCGTCTGGATCATAAATTTGACTTGATGTATGCAAAGCGTGCATTTGTTCATTGGTATGTGGGTGAGGGAATGGAGGAGGGTGAGTTTTCTGAGGCCAGAGAAGATCTTGCTGCTCTTGAAAAAGACTATGAAGAAGTAGCAATGGACTCTGTTGAGCATGGTGAGGAGGGTGAAGAATATTAAAAAGCTTCGTCCCAAATTAATGAACAAATGAAATTGGTTTGACTTGCTCTCTATCACATTCAAAATAAGCACAGCTTTCATTCTACACTATGTTCAACCCTTGCACTTTTGCATTTTCTTTTTTCTTTAATAAATGAATGCAATAAAAATCTGTGTGTTTTTAGGAAAAAATTGGGAAGCAATTTGGTACGTTCAAATTGAAGCGATATAAACAGATACACCCTTAATTTCAATCCCTTTTTAAAACACAATCACGAAACTTATTTGATTTTCAATTCTCATTTATTGCCTCTCAATTCATTTTGTTTCAATAAATCAGTGTTTATTGTAAAAATTCAATCTCTCTTGCAGCATTTTTCCAAAGTTTGGATCAGCTTGGCCATAGTTCTTCACAACACGCTCCTATATTTATAGAACAAAATTAAAATATTGTTTCCCTTTCAACACACAGGGTGTTCCAAAGAAATTATTTTTACCTGGATAAAAGCTTGGGCATTGCACAAGTGGGATGCCATGTTGTCCACCAACCTTTCACGTTCAGCATTGTCCAACACATCACGGAAAAAGATGCCAACCTTGTAGGAAAATCCATGTTTTATTTGAGTTTTACTTAAATCAACAATTTGGTCAATCTTAGTACCTGTGTAAAGTTGTCTTCATCTGATGAGTTGTACTTGGCAGCATCTCCAGAAATCTAGAAAAAAATTAGTCTGCATCAAAAAACAGTTAAAATCATACCCTTTGCTACCCTGAGTTTGTAAAATGATTCCACCCAAACAACTCTGTTTTAATCTATCAAACTTTTCCAAGGTTCCTTAAGGTCTTTTCAGATTTCCTGCACCCACCAAGACTGTTTTAGACTCTTCAAAATCAATACACGTACCTTTTGAGAGTCCCACCATTATTTCTACATGGTCAATGAAGATCACTATTACCCTTGCTGATTTTTTTTGCAATCTGGGGTTGAAAAATTGCTGACATGGCCGGGAACTTAACCCATAAACATAGATCTTGGTTCCCAGTCAACCGCCTATGACCTCTCAGCCAGGGTGACATGATCCTATCTGTGCCTATTTAATTGATGTGCCATTTGAGCCATAGCAACTTCAAAATATTTTCAAGATCACTACAAAAATTTATAGTTCTGTTCAAACAAAACACACCCACAAGGGGTTACCGTGGGACATTCACATGTCATCTTGCTGGGACATATGGGTTCAAACCTCATGGCAATCTTTGATCCCAGATTGTCACACAAAATCCAATAAAATTTCCAAGCCAGATTAAAAAGTGTGCCTTTAATGCTTCACACCCTAATTTAGATACCTTGAATGCTGATTCCAAAAATGATTTATGATCCTGAGGTCCAGAGAACGAATTCGGATAGTAATTTGGAGCTCCACCTTGGTTGCCATCTACAGTCATAGGTCCATCACGTTCATAGTGTCTTACCCTTGCCCTAAAGTGAAATCACATATTAGATCTGGATTTAGAGTGGAGTTATAACCTGGATTCCAAACCTGTAGGGACAATTCACTGGAATTTGGTTGAAGTTAGCTCCCAATCTATGTCTATGGGTATCATTGTAAGAGAAAAGTCGACCCTAAAATTATATTTTCACTAAATAAAAACACACCTATTTGATATCTAAATAATGTCAAAGACGTTTGTTTGCTCAGATTACAGATTAAACATTAAGTTAGCAACAAGGATCAACAAAATATACTCTAATCAAACAGAACTTCGAAAAAATGTTGTCAAACTAAGATAAAGTTTTCTTTGACTTGACAAAAAGTTAGAGTTCGTTGAGTCTTAAAAATATTATGTAATTTGTGAAAACCTGTAACATTTTATCTGGGCTTGGCTCAATGCCTGGAATCATATGGGCTGGACTGTAAGCACTTTGCTCCACATCTGCAAAGTAGTTGCTTGGATTCCTATCTAAAACCATCTTGCCAACTGGTCTTAATGGAAACTCCTTATGAGGCCAAACTTTGGTTAAGTCGAATGGATTGAATTGCCATTTTTCAGCTTCAGCAAAAGTCATTGTTTGAACATACCTTTTAAAAAAAATGATGGGTTTTGTTTGATTGATTCTTTTCAATTAAAAAAAAGGTTTGCTTACAATGTCCAAGATGGGAATTTTCCTTCAGCAATGTTGTTGTACAAATCCCTGATAGAGAAGTCCGGATCAGTGGAGGCCATGGCATCTGCCTCTTGACGGTGGAAGTTCTTGATGCCTTGATCAGTTTTGAAGTGAAACTAGAATTTGAAAAAATAAGAGTTAATAATTAAGTATATGTACATTTTTTTGTATCTTGGAAAATGCAGAACCCATCTATCCGTCCATCTGCCACCTTTATCTCCTCACTCAGTTTTGAATCTAGAGAGCTGAAATTTTTCTCACAGACACCTCATATAAGTGTGTGAGCGAGTACCCAGCACGAGTGTGGAGGGTGACAAGGATGCTCGCTTGCCTTGACTTGTCTGCTCTAGCCTAGAAAAACCTCCATAACTCACCCCCAAAACAAAATTTCAAAAATCCCTTGGTAACTTTTTTGGCATTAACATGAGAAATCAGCTCTCAAGCTTCAAAACTGAGGGAGGAGTCTGAGGTGACAGTCGGATGGATGGACATGCCGATCCCCTATATCAGCACCAGGGTTGCAAAAATTTACCGTAGTAAAAATTCTAAATTCTCCACTTGCTTCGCTTGCAGAGGATAATAATCAGATGCAGTATAGACTTGGGAGATGATTTCTTTGGTAGAGCCACTGTAGGTTTTTTATTGTCAATATGATTTTGAGTATGCCTTTTTTTGATTTTTTGCAATGGGGGATAAAAATCCAGGGATATATATATCTAAGTTCTCTGTTATAACTTCGTCTTAATAAGGTACCAATTGTAAATTAATGTATTTAATAGTGAATAAAATATAAACTGATTATACCTTAACATAAACAGCTGCACCAGCAGCATTGACCATTTTGAAGGTGTGGGATCCATAACCATTCATGTGTCTAAAGTTTGGGTGGTTTTATTTATGCTGTCTGAAAATATAAAATTAAGTTGCTTTTTACCTGTATCCATAAGGAGTGCCACGATCAGAGAAAAGAAAAGCAACTTGGTGACTTGTTTCGGGTCTTAGAGAAATGAAATCCCAAAACATGTCAGGATCCTAGAAATATGAATCATCATTTCATATGTAATAACAAATATTCACATCAAAAAACAGGAGATTTTAAATTTCTAAATTCTTAAAAAATGCTCAAAAGATCTGACATCTTTTATCCATTTAGCACTTAGGAACGGTTTAATGCACCTTTTCAGGATCCAAAACTAAAGGCTTCTACAGAAATAATGGGTCACCTTGAAGGTCTCTCAGAGATGGGTTCAGGCCAAATATTTTTGACTCGGGTCAAGTCTGGTTGGCATTTCTGGATCAGGAAAGTTTTCCTCAAAAAAGCCAGTTTTTTCAATCTTCATCACATCAAATTAAAAATCTCGATAGGTCTACTGGTCAAAAAATACACAGGTCAGAGCTGGGTTTGACCCTTGTTTTCTGCAGGTCAGAAGTATGCTTTGGTTGGGTTAGGTCTGGTCACAGCCTGACTGTCTACTTAAATTTCAATTTGGTTAAAAGATTATGCAAAGAAAGATATTTTCTCATATCAATAATGAGATATGCTCTAAAATTTATTTATCTTTCAAATATATGGAGCTGTTGATGGTTGGACTGCTAGATAATGGGTAATAATAACAAGAGAGAGTTTTGCAGGTTTTTAACAAAAAGTAAAAATTGAATATACCTTGAGGTGAGTCACTGGATTCCTCTTTTGTGTGTGAATGAAGCTTGGAAATAGATAGGGGTCACGGATGAAGAAGATGGGTGTGTTGTTGCCAACCAAATCCCAGTTCCCCTCTTCGGTGTAGAACTTGACAGCAAAGCCACGTGGGTCACGTGCCGAATCAGCTGATCCAGATTCACCCCCCACAGTGCTGAAACGAGCACTTAAAGGGGTCTTTTTTCCAACACTGGAAAAAATACCAGCCTGAAAAAGATGTTTTTCAAAGAAGTGGAAACATAATTTATCTTGTTTGTTTCTATTTTTGAAAATTATGCCTTTCAATCTCACACAATATTTCATTAAATTTAACCTTCAAAGCCATATAAATTATTTTCTCTAATCGTCTATTGTTTGTAAAAATGTAACTTGAGGAAAGAAAAGATTATTTTTCATAATTGTAAATTTTTTTTATACTTTATTTCTTCATTTATTGTATATTTTTTATAGACAGTAAAACCCCAATTTAGTTTAACCTTTGAAAAGCTGACTTGGTAATTACCTTGCAAATGTCAGTGATGTCATGTGTGATTTCCAAATATCCAAAAGCTCCGGCCCCCTTGGCATGAACAACTCTTTCAGGGATCCTTTCACGATCAAAGTGAGCCATCTCATCAAGGAAAACGACATCCTGAAGAAGGATAGGTCCACGGGGTCCAGCAGTCAACACATTGGTCTTATCACCAATAGGGGCACCCCCAGCAGTAGTAAGTTGCTCAACTTCCTACAAAATCTCAACTTAATCATTACTAAATTATTTTCAAATCTTGATTTCAACTCACTTTTGTGGCATTTTTGAAGTCAGCCAACTGGTTTGTAGCTTTATCCCTATTTTGAGCCATTTTCAAGTTCTTCTCGAATAAGTCGATTTCCCTGGAAAAATTGTCAATTTATCAATATTTTTTTTGACATGCGATATGTGCTTCCTCACCTGATGTAGGTTAAAGACAGACTGAATCACATATTCGTGCGTTTTAACCTGTCCAATTATATTTACCTGCGAACGTACACAATGGACCCCATGAAGAACACATTTTGTGTTATGATAACATTTTTAAGTTTCTGTTTCTATTTGAGGCCATTAAGAAGTGATTGCTTGAGAAATGTGAGATTATTTACTAAATTTTCTGTAAATTTGAACAATCAAATTTGCAAAACAGGAAAAAACTTGAAATTAATTTTCCCCTCGAAAAAAGGATTCAAGAGCAATAGAAAAAATTAGAATGAAAAAGAGCATGTTTAAAAAAGAAGAAAAAAGCCAGCTTATCAAAATGTTTATATCAAATTTCAAATTATACAATTTTCTGACCGAATATTCTGGAAATGAAGTGATTGTTTGAACAACAAAATGTCAAACAATGATAAATAATTTCTGATAATTAATCTTCTTTCATAACAAAAATTCATCCATAAAAATATTTTTTGACTGGAAGTATATTGTCAACAAATTATTTAAACTAATTTTTGGTTATATTTAAGAATAAATGGTCTGTCCTTTTGTATTTTTCATGGCACTTTGACATTTGCACGATGCCAATTCTGTCTTGGAAATTGGGGCCAAGTCCCCTTGACCCCCATCAACAATAATTCTTGTGAAAATGAAGTGTATTATTATAAGGCTGCATGAGCAAACTTAACATTAAAAAGTAGATGAAATTGTAAAGATTGATTTTTGCATTGGTAAACTATTGACATAAAAATAGATGCCCCATAAAGGATCTCGGTTCTTTACGCCGATTTCAAGCAACTTATCTATCCGCATAAGATTCCCAGGTGCAATTGATCACTGAGCTCCTGCCTCATATGTTGATAAATGGGCTTGTGTACCTAACCATGTTAATAGTTATCCTCCCTCATTCTTACTCATAAGATTTGTGTTGAATTGCCTTGAATAATCATTGCTATGAGTCAATACTGAACCAGGTGATTATTTTTGGACCCCACTTTTCCTTGTTTTACTCTGTTTTCCTTTATTGAACTTTTTTCCTTGTTTTTAACTTGCAACTGTGACTTCATCATGATGGAACAGACTTCACACTTTTAAGTTTGATAGTATTTAACAATATTCAATTGACTGATTTTCAAAATTTCATCAATTTTTATTTAGAGGCAAAAGCTTCTCCTTGAATCTGCAGGATCAGAGCATAAGAAATATTTCAATCCCTGAAGATGTCCAAAGTTAAGCCAGTGATCATAAACAACACGTTCTGGAAAGTCATAGTCATCAGGTAGATCCAGAAAAGATTTGCACATTCTTGAAAGTCGAATTGAAGTCCGGCGAGAATACAAAGTTAGTGATTCCCCACTCCAGGAATCCAGACCTGGACCAACAAGTTGTCCTTCATTTCTGTCTAGTCCAACTATTCCATATTTCAGGTATGACTTTTCCAGGCAAACTTTTTCTGATATGTCAATGAGATCTTGATCAGACAAAGTCACTTTTGAAGATGAAAATCGCACATGAAACTGATAAGCAATGGCAAGACAACCCAAGCACATCAAATTTTTTGCCAAGAGCAAAGATTGCTCTTCTTCCTCTGATATAGCTGGATAGTGGGACATGGAAAAGACTGAAACAAAAATATTTCTATTAAGTTTATATTTAATGAATTGAAAGTTTCAAAGTTATTTGCCTACTTTGTGAATTTTGAGAAGATCTGAATATTTGAAAACACTTTTATATGAAGTTTTTACTTGACTTCATTCTAAGGTAAGCTATCAGATTTCTTTTCATTCATACAATCTACAAGGTTTCATTTTTTAAATAATATTTAAACATGAAGAAGAAAGGCACTTTTAGCCACAGGGAAAAATGCCAAACCCTCCCAAGCATGTGATTGCCCACAAAAACATTTTTTAATTCATTCATTCATTACTTTATTTGACTCATCCGTTTATTATACATGTACAATAACTTTAATCAATAATTAATCAAAAAAATATTTATTAAATTTAAACTTAAAAGAAAAAAGTTTGCCATGTTTCTCCCATTCAAGCCATCTTCATGCAAAAAATTATCCCTCTGGCTTCAAAACTGAGGTAGCCTTTTACAGACAGACGGACATCAGACATCGTCAAAATAAATTTGTGGCCTTTGTAAAGTTGTAATTTGTGGCTTTGACCTTCATTCATGAATAAAGTGTATTGAAGGCAATATTTAGCATCGAAAATAAGCTGTCTGCACACAAAATTTCAGCTCTCTAACTTTAAAATTAACGGAGCTGTAAGAGTTTTTCAAAGCTAAAATATTAATTTTCAATATTTTTCCCCTACTCTTGGCCATATTTCTAAACTCAATAACCTTCATCATCTGAATCTTTACCAGTTTGAGGACCCTGAATTTCATCTTTCCATCCGTCAGGACAAGAGCACTCTATATTCATCACCCCTTTAGTTGATATGGCTGCTAGGTAGTCTAATTATATTTTAAATCAAATAATTTTTTAGCTTAGGTACAGTTTTAGAAAACTCTCAATGGAATTTGGTTTAAAGTTTTTTCCCTCCTGTCATCAAAATAGCTGTAATACTGCGATGCATTTCAATTGAAAATCAGAACAATGAAAACTTGATTGTTGGATAAGTTACCAGAAAATGGCAGGATGGTATTTCTTGTTCAACACAAAACAAAGATGAGTTTTTGTAGAAAGGAATTTGTTTGTGTCTCTACGATCAGGAACAAATGACATTTTGAATGGAAAAGTCAACCAGAGTGTGTTAAGAATCTTTTGAAATATGAACTTATTTGATGCGTCAGTAGAAAATTCATGTTTGTGTTGAGAAGTTTGATTTCAAATCTGTAAAATGGGGCTAGCATTCAAAAAGTGTTGCTGCTTTGAACTTAAAATTGGGGTGATGGCCATTGGGATTATATTGGCTGTAATATCAGCTTTAGAAGTCCTTTATGCCATTGTGACAATGATTGCCAGAATAACGTCTGGTATTGCTGGTGGGATTCATATCATATCTGGAACAATTCTGGTGAGTTTTATTCACTTAAATCAAAAACTATTGTTTTGAACGATAAATCAATCAATTCACTTTACAGTTCATCTCAAACATTTTCCTGTTGATTGGTTGTTCAAACTTTAAGAAATCATTTTTAAAACCTTGGTTGGTCGTGTATGGCCTTGCAGCTATTGCTTATTTTCTTCTATCACTTGTCATGATTGGAATGGGTGCCAGGGTGTGGGATGGTACACCACAGGTGATCATTAAATTAACCATAATTCATACATCATTAAAATTTCTAACTGTAAATGAATTTTGATTTCATTTTTGTGAGCCTAAAGTTATGGGTTTCCAGTGCCAGGGTTTGAGCTCACAACTTTTGTTCCCAAAATCATATAGAACCAGGATTAAAAACTTTCAATTCTTCTAGGATGAAAAAGTTATAACTCTAACAGGACTCACAGGGTATGACTTTTGGACTTCAGGCTACACTGCTGTTGCTGTTGGACCATTTTTAGCTTTATCTGCAGGCAAATTGATGATTTACATTACATTCTTAGTTCTAAAGCAACTTATTATATTTTTCTGATTTTCTATTAGGACTTCTGGCATATTTTTGGTTAGTAACGTTGTCTTTTTACAAAGGAATGGGACTCTCAACAATCAATCACCCCTAAGAAAACTGAATGGAAAAGTAATTCTAACTTTTGTGTCTGATAATAAATCAAGCAATTTTTGTAAAATTAAGTTGAACATATTTTTTTCTAAAAGGGATAAAAAATCAGAACAATTATGTTCTTCATCTTCTATATAATTCATAATTAAGTTTGCTTAAAATCAAATCAATGAAATTTAGACATTTTTTTGGTGATCCAGGGTAGAAACTAAAGTTTGTAAGTCTTAAATATCATCACAATAAATGTTAAAAACAAGCAAAATTCTCTATCAGGGATAATCAAAGCAATCTGTAAAAAGGATAAAAGCACAAAAAAGTGCTGGTGAAATAAATATTAAATATAAGCTTGGATCTGTTGTTGGATAAGTTTTCATGTTTGT
>Ga0194133_10004215_pt1 | contig 19585 bp, 24 predicted proteins | sample TA2KigOf40mmetaG_FD_155448 | JGI IMG/M metagenome (GOLD analysis project Ga0194133, IMG submission 155448) | Freshwater microbial communities from Lake Tanganyika, Tanzania - TA2015055 Kigoma Offshore 40m | ecosystem: Environmental > Aquatic > Freshwater > Lake | place: Tanzania: Lake... | reverse complement strand
TATTCCACTTTAATTGGCTCGTAGTATAGGTTTTGTATAAAAAAATTGTAATCTACTGAACCTGTAACAAAGTATTCATTTTGTGGAGTATTTACTGAATTATATCCGTAAACATTATTTGAAAATTGCCCCGAAATGTATAGTATCTGACTTTCAGTATTTAATATGATTCCATTTAATCCATCAATACCCGATTGAATTAAAATTGTTTGACCAAAACTATTTGTGTTACAATCAAAAATAGAATATTGTTCATCAGACCCTTGACTTGTAATAAACAATTCATTAGTCATAGTATTTAATGCTAAACCAAATGGCATAAGTGGTTGTGTTGCAGGTATTAAGGTAACATCAAATAACAATGTATTTGTTGTTGGATTACATACTGAAACACTACTTGTAGAACCATTAGAAACATACAATAAGTTATTGTTTGTGTTGTAAATTATATTCTTTGGTTGAGAAGCAGGAGTTAGAGAAATAAAGTCAGTCAATAAAATATTATTATTACAATTAATTATTGAAATTGTATCATTTGCAGTATTTACTACATAAGCCAAATTTGAAGTTAAATTAATAGTAATTCCTATTGGTACATTAAATCCTGTAATTACTGAATCAATCGTATTAGTCAAAACATTGATTGCATACACATTATTGTTAAAACCCCCTGTTCCATACAACAAGTTATTATTTGGATTAAAGAACATAGCAAAATTAATATCAGCACCAAGTATAGTTGCAATAATTGTATTTGTTGAACAATCAATAACATAAGTATTAGCAGAAGCCATACCTACAACATACATACAATTATTTAGTGGTACATAAATTATATTGGCTTGTGATTCGCCAATATTTATGAAAATCGCAGGACTTATTCCCGAAATATCAAATACGGCAATATTATTTGTACTATTTGCAACGTAAAGTGTATAATTGTTAGGGTTTATTGCTGAATTAAAATTTTGTCCACCACTATTAAATGAAACTACATTTGAGTTTGCAGGTAATAAATTTGGTGATGTTGGTATATTTTGTAATGGAAAGTTATTACCTACATCAACAGATATAGGAGATGCCGAAAAATTGTTCAATGTAAATTGAACTAAATTTGCATAACTTTTAGATGGAATATGTAAATCATTGTGTAACATCTGATACTTCGCCCCTATCGTATTTATTTATGAAATCATTGATTATTTTATATCGCTTGTGGTTTGGTTCATTATTGGCGGTTCTGAATACTTGTAAAAATGATTTGTGTGCTTCGTATGGCGACCATCCTTTGCCTAAAAATACATATAGTGCTTGAATATCTGCACCTGTTTCGTAATTGATTGGTTTATCAATTTTAGGGTTTAAATATTTGTGAGCAAATTCGTGTAATAAAATAATTAAACGCATAGGAACAGTATATTGCATAAATTTAGATTTACTAACTTCAATAATACCCGAATTATGACCTATCCTTGCAGGTGTGGTTAATTTTTTTTTAGTTGAATGGTCTTTAAGTGTATTGTAATAATCAATAGTAAATTTATTATCATCGCTTCGGTAAATATGTGGTTTATCATTACCTGCCGATAAAATACTTGCATTTTGAGAAAAGTCCACCGCAAATTTGTAAAAACTTTGCGTGTCTTTATTCCACCAAACATCGTATTCTTTTAGTTTATCTACTTTCATATCAATTATTTTGAAAGTGTCATCTTCTCCAAAAGGTAAATTGCCATTCATTACGTTGTAAACTGCAATTTTCAATTTTTTTGGAGATATAGGAAATTTTAATTCAAAAGTTCTTGTGCCTTTTAAGTTTCCTGTTCTATCCACATACTTTGTTGCAGGTTTATTTGGGTCAATAGCAATTATACGCAGTTTAACCACCTCTTTTGTTTGAACGGTTATATTAAATTGAAATGGATAATAATTTGATGGTATTTCGATAACCATATTTTACTATTTACCCTTAAATATATAATACAAAGCAACAACTCCTGCTACGCCAATACCTAATGCTAAATATTTATTTATTCCGAATATTCGGTCATCTTTTTTACCTGTTTGTGGATTTATTTTTTCTCCTGTTTTTGGGTCAATCCATTCACCTTTTGTATTTAATGCAGGGGCTTTAGGGTCTAATGGTGGGTTTTGAACTGAACCATCATTTACACCTTGTTGAAAGTCAGCAGGTGTTTGACCATCTTTGTAAGGGTTTTTATCTACACCTGCCTGTGATATAGCAGTAATAAGAGTTGAAACAACTGTTGTACCTGCACCTATTAAAGCAGTAGTAATTGCAGGTTCAAGGTTAGAAAATTCTTTTTCTTCTTTTGTAGGTTCTTTCAATTTTTCAGGTTTCTTTTTCCAACCTTTTAATATTGATTGTTTTAACTTTTCGGGTTTACCTCCTAAATTTTTCCAAGCACGTTGAACTTTTATCCAACCTTTTTTTGCTTTTTCAATAGATTCGGTTTTAAATAATTTTCTTGCTTCTGCATCGGGTAATAAAGCAGGTGCTAATCGTGTAGCAAAACCAAAGCCATTCATTTCAGTTAATAACAAAGCACCACCCCTACCTAATGCCGTAATAGGAGTAAATCGTGTTGCAAATCTTAATGCTTTACGACCAAAACCTGCATTTTCATCTATCACTTGTTTCTTTTCTTCTTTTTCTTTTTCAACACATCTTACATATTCGAGATTTGTTAATTCACCACGATTTCTTTTGTCTTTACAAGCACGTTTATCTTTACGAAATTCTTTTCTTGCACTTTTTCTTTTTTTTCTTTTTTCTTTATTGGAATCGCCTTGTGCTGAACTAAATTCGCTTACATTTCTTCCGTACAATTTATTTAAGGCATCGCCAATAGTTTCATATTCGCCCTCAACATTATCATATTCCTCAATATACAAATCACGAACTTCTTTTGTTAATTTACGAGCATCTGAATTTCGATTATTTAATTTGGCTAAATCTTGCATAGAAAAACCACCCATTATATCCATCCCTAAATCGGCATCACCATCAGCATTTGCATAGGTTTCTGAATCAAACGGAGTAGTTGGAAAATATCGGTTAAGTGCAGGATTCCAAGTCATACCATAAAATGAACTCATAACTTCACGATGTTCTTTATTTCCTACAATATTTCTATTAGGAGTTGGGAAACCTGCTCTTTTATTGCTATCAAAACCTTTGTGATAAGTTAAAGCGTTATTTTCGTAATCATCCGAAACAACCATATCCATCGGGCAAAAATACCCCATAGGAGTAAATATATCGGACATTCTTAACCCTTTTGATTTAAGATAGTCAGATAAATTCATTTTTTGTCCTTGTGGCAAATTTTGAAAAGCATCTAATACTTTTATGCGATTTTCTAACTTTTTCAATTTCATTTCACAGAATTTTTTTCTGCGTTTCATTTCGCTTACTAAACGTGCCAACCGTTCAGAATTATTATTTATTTTAGGTGCTAATGCAGTTTCCATCTTATTTACTTTTTAATTTTATTATAGCAATAGTACCTCCTACAACTAATGCAAGTGAAATTCCTATTGCTACAAATGGATTCAATCCAAATATTGTTTTTCTTTTACCTTTTTCTGTCTTTTCTTTTTCAATTCGTGCTTGTCTATCGGCAGGTGTTTCGTAACCCGATAAATCTTTGAACAAATTAGTGTACTTATCAATTTGTGTGGCTAATTCTGATTTTTTTTGTGGTGTTGTTTTAGGTTCTGTTTCTTTTGTTTCGGTATTTTCGGGTGTTGTTTTATTATCACCGTTAGCGTTAAAATATTGAATGTCTGATTCAATACCATTAAAATTAATATCTAAATCAAAATTTTCCATTTTATATTGGATTTACCTCATTATTACCCTTTTTTGCTATGTGTATTTTATGAGCAACATAACCACCCAATGCTACTCCTAAAATTGAAAATAGCCATATATTTTTTTTAAAATACAAAGCACTTAAAATACCACCTGCTAAACCTAACAAAGCACCATTTTTATATGCTCTACTTTCTTTTTTTATTTCTTCGGCTCGTTTGCCTTCTATTGTTTTTTTTATGATATTTCCTGCTTCATCTAATTCGTCTTTTTCTCTATCACTTAATATAACCGATTGTGCTTTTATTCTATCTATTGTTTCGTCAAATGAACTATCTTTTTTTAGATAGGGCATTTTATCTGTTTTTGTAACATATTCAACAGGAAATATAAATCGTTCATCTACTAATATGTAATTCTTCTTGTAATATTCTCCAATTAAAATATCACCTTCTTCAAAGTATTCTGTAATTGGTTTTCCGAGCAATTCCGACTTTTTAATATCGGGTGCTTCAAAAGAATAATTCAATTCATAAATACTCTTTCGTGCCATTAAATTTTACCTGTCTTTTTCAAGTAAATTAAACCGCCTAATAAAGCAACGGCTACCACTCCAATAATGATGTAAGTTGTTGTATTGCTTTTTTTAGATTCATCAGTCATTGTAGATTTTTTACCCCCTGTATCTTCACCTGTATAACCACCTGTGCTTCCGCCACCTAAACTATTCATATAATCTTGAACACACGCATTGTATGTTTTTCGATTCTTTTTTAGCAAAGGTTTTATTCCACATTTTTGCCTAATTGCTTTCTGTTCTTCGGTTTGAAAACTTTTAACCGCACCCGAAATTGCCTGTCCTGTTTGCACACCCGATGTAATAAGTTCTGCACCTTTTTGAATATTTGCTTCGGTAAAAATTGGTTTTTTAGGTTTTTTATCTTTTTCTAATTCCTGTTTTGTTTTTCCTGTTTTATCATCTTTACCATCTTTATTTGTATCGGTAAAACCTAAAAAAACATCGAATGAATTTTTTTCATCGGGGTAATCCATAAGCACTCTATTTCGTGCTAAAATTCTTGCACCATCGGAATTTGAATAAACTTCAAATGATGCGTCATTCAATAGTAAATCTTCCATAATTTATTTATTTTCTACGGTTTTTAAATTTTTACGACCAACTGAACGACCAATAAAAAAAGAACCCACGCCCACTCCAACTATCAGTAAACTTGAAATAATTATTGCCGTTCTTGACATTTTATTTTATTTTTTTTTATTAAACATTCACTTTTTTGGTAAACACACCTTTTTTGTAGGCAATAAAAACACCAACTGATATTGCTACCACTACAAGACCAATAATTATATTTCTTGTGCGTTTTTTCTTTTTTTCTGCTTCTTGTTGTTTTTGTTGTATTTCTTGTTGTGCTTGTCCTTGTTCGGGTGATTTGCTATTAACTTGTGTTTCTAAATCGCTTTGTATTTTACCTGCATTAGTATTTGTGATTGTATCAGCAATAACTTTTACAGAATTTGAAATTGATGTAATTACATCTGCGGTTTCTTTAAAATCCCTTTTTGGTTTTTGCTTTTTTCCATCGTTACCACTAAAATCATCAGTACGTTGATTCTTTGCTTGTTCTTGCAACAAATTATTTTGTTCGGCAATTAAGTAAGCAAGACCTATTTGTAATTTTTGATTGAATTTTATATTATTAATTATCAAAATGGTTAATTCCTTATTTGTTGGGTTTTTGCTTGTTTTAATTCCAACTTTACCAAACAAATCCAAAAGTCCACTTTTGTTAAAAGCAATAACAGAAGAAATTTGGTCAAATAGCAATCCTCTCATTGAAATTTCGTCATTCGATTTTTGAATCGAATTAAAGTTTGAATAAAAATCGTTTTCTAAATAAATCATATTTTTTATTTTTTATACAAATATCTTGGTAAAAATCCTAATAATGTAAAAAATATTACAAAACCTATAAATTTTTTAGGTTCTGCTTCCATTTTTTTTGCTACAAAATATCCTAAAACACCTCCACCAATAGGCAGACCCCAATTTATTATTAGATTACGCTTATTTTTTGGGTTTTTATATGGTTCGGTTTCCTCTGATTTTTCTTCTTTTAGGTCTGCGTTCTCGAAGTTAGCAAATTTTCCAATATAAAGATTCACTATTTGTGGTGAAATATATCCTTTTTTATTTTTTAGTTGTATAAAACGATATGGAATTTTATCCCCATTTATTGATACTACTCTTGTTTTTAATTGCCCTTGAATTACAGTACCTTTAAGCAATTTTTTATCGCTTTCTTCTACGACACCATTATCACCAAATTCTAAAATTGGCGTAGTTTCTTTTAATATAAAAAACAAAGTATTATTTATACCATCACCTTTCATCGTATTGTTTTTAATGCACCAATTAGAACCAATGCAACAAATCCACCTATTAAAATTACAGGTAAATATCCTTGTAAATTGTCTTTTGTAGTTGTTTCGCTTCCATCGGCATTAGAATACATTTTCATTCGTGCTAATTGACACGATGGACATTGACAATCAAATGTTTTATCATCGCTATCAGCGTTACTTTTCGGCTCACTATCCGCTACGCAAAAATAATTCATAATTAAATCTTTGTGTGGGTGTATTTTAGCCAATTCTTTAATTGCATCTTCACGATAATCTTTAGTAAAACGATACAATTTAAAAATCAAATCATTGTAATTTCTTGCAGGTTTAAAACCATATTGCACAATTAATTTTTTTGATTGTGCTGTGCTATTTAATGCTACTAATTCTTGAAGTGATATTTTTTCTTGCATATTTTACAAATAAAAAACAAAAGGCAAACCCGATTAAATGGTTTGCCTTTCCAAAGCGAATATCAATATATTAAAAAATATTATCCAATTCTTCTACGTCTTGAGCGACCTTTACCTGCAAGAGTTGGTCGTTTAGGAAAAGTCATACCACCAAGATTTACTTGTGGGTTTCCGTAAACTTGTACCGCACCTTGACCTGCAAGACCTTTTGCCGTATTTACTTTCTCCGCAGGGAAGAATGTGTAAGTAACGGTTGTGTTAGCCAAAATAGTAGAAGTGATAGAAGTGTTCCCATCAATTTTTAATTGGTAAGGCACATCTAAAATTCCACTTTGTTGCTGATAAGACGAGAAGTAACTTTGCGTGATAATTGGCAAAGTAGCACTTTGTCCGTTAGCATCAGTTACGGTTACAGTCAAAATTTGAGTAACCTGTGAACTGTTTGTGGACTGAACACGGATTAAAGACGTTTCAAAAGGTTGAGAAGCAGATTGTTGTAACAACTGCAAATAGGTGATGTTAGTTTGGGCAGGAGTAACTGATAAACCTACTGATGAACCAAAGTTCGTAGATAATAAGTTAGCGTTGTTCCCAAAAATAACCATAGTCAAATTACCTGCCGTTGAATTAACAACAGTTAATTGGTATGGTGCAGGTGATTTAAGCATATCTAACCCACCGCCTGTGGCATTAGAATAAGAATACAAATCATCTCCATCTCCTTCAAATAAATCGAAGTCATCTCCATCGAAATCGTCATAATCCTCTCCGTAAAAACCCGAAAATCGTTCTTCGGCTTCATTCAGATACTTGTCAATGTTGAAATTGTTTTTCATTACATTAAATTTTTAAATTGTTAATAAATAAAAAATCGGATTACGCATCTACGTTTACACTCAATGTTCCACTTTCAGGGGCAGATTTAACTGCCATTTTAGGTGCAATAAATTTGTCGTGAACATATAGCCCAACCATAACCACCGCAAGAGTAACCCCTGCGTTAATAAGCATTTCTTTTGTGAAAATTCCCATTGTATAAAATTTTTTCCCTCAAAAATATATTATTTTTTATTAACAAATGCAATTATTTTAATTTTTATTCTTTACATTGTTGTCAAGTTTTTATTGTGAGTATTGATTTTATTACTATTTTTGTGAAAATTAAATTTACGAATGAAAAAAATATTAGTGGCAAGTCCTACTGCTGATGTAAAAAATTATTGTTTTAATGAATGGTTATCAAACGTAAATAACTTTACTTATCCAAATTTTGAAGTAATGATTTGCGATAATAGTGAAAAACGTGATTATTACATTGAACTTAAAGAGAGATATAAAAAGCAAGAAAATATTAATTTTCACAGAGTTACTCCATCACAATACAATTTATCATTTAAGCATATTTTAGCAAAAAGCCACGATAGGTGTCGTTTGTTTGCTTTGGAAAATCATTTTGATTATTTATTACATTTAGAAACAGATGTATTTCCACCAATAAATATTATTGAAAGATTATTGGATGCAAGAAAAAAAGTAGTTGGTGCTATGTATTTTATTGAAGAAGGAAAAAATAGTAAATTAATGGTTCAGCAAATTGAAGATTGGGGTATAGACCACCGAGAAACTTACAATTTAGAAGAAAATGATATTTTAATGGTTGATGGTGAATTGAAAAAAGTATTTAGTTGTGGTTTAGGGTGTGTGTTAATTGAAAAATCAGTATTAAAAAATATTGTGTTCAGATATGAAGATAATTCACCTGTGCATCCCGATAGTTTTTTTTATGCAGACCTTGATGCAAAAAATATACCTGTTTATTTAGATACATCTATATTGTGTGAACATAAAAATACATCATTGAGAAGAATATGAAAGTTAGTGTTATTATGCCTGTTTATCTTGGCGAATATGAAGGGTGTGCATCAAATCGAGAAAACAAATTTATCCGTTCTATAAATAGTTTTTTACAAAACAATTTTACAGATTCGGAATTGGTTATTGTAAGTGATAATTGTTTAATCGCAAAAAAAATAGTTTACGATTTATTTTTGGAACAAATAAGTCAAAAGACAATTAAATATATTCACACGAAACCAAAATCAAAATTGTTTTCGGGCGAGTTACGAAGTGTTGGAATTAAAAATGCAGATGGAAAATATATTTGCTATTTAGATAGCGATGATATTATTGGTGAAAAACATTTAGATTCTATTGTTTCACAAATGGAAGCGGAACAATTAGATTGGGCGTATTACAATGACTATGTTTACACCGAAGGTGGTTTTGTTACAAAAACTGTTTTTGTGCAATACGAAAGTATTGGTACATCAAGTATAATTCACCTAAATAAAAAGAATTTAGATTGGAAAGGTTGTAATGGTTATGGACACGATTGGTTATTCGTTCAAAAATTACAAAAGTGGTCAAGCAATTTTGATAAAATATATGGTGCAACATATTTAATATGCCATATTCCAAATCAAATTGAATATTAAAAAAAGGGGGTTTTTACACCCCCCTCTCCCTTTTATATACAAACCGACACATTTACTTTTTATTTTTTCCGTAAGTTTTGTTGTTGATTATTTCTTGATTCAAATATAAATAAAACTCAACTTTACTTTGAAGCGTATTATTTTGGTTAAAATTCTCAAATTTTTCTATTGCTTGTTGTAAACGAATATTCGATTGGATTTCTTTTGCTTCCGCAAAAACATTATCAAATTCATTTTGAACTTCAATAGCCATTTCATCTAACCATTTTTCGTATTGCAATTTTCTATCTAAATATGATTGACAAATTCTAATTTTTTGGTTTATACCACTTTCTAATTTTACAATTTCTATTTTGTCTTTTGCTTTTTGAATTTTCGATACAAAAAAACTATTTTCTCGTTTTTTATATTCACTAATTAAAGTTTTTTCGGCTTCAATTACTTCGGAATAAAATTTTATTTTTTCTTTTGTTTCGGGCAAAAGTGTTCCCACTTGTTTCGCCATTTCGACTTTTTGTTGATGCTCGTTTTTTTTCATAAATATTTATTAAATTAAATAAATGGATTTCTATTATTCATTGGATTTGTTTGCGAATTAACACTATTGTAAAGATAATAATATAATTTTTCTTTTATGTGATATTCACTTTGAATTATGTTGTTTATTCTGTCGGAATAATCCGTATCTTCACCAAAGTTTTTATCAGTAAATAGTGAATTAATTGCTATTTCTCGTTTTATAGGACATAAATGATTAGGTAATCTATAAATACCATTCATATCGGAATAATTTTGTCTATGAACTTTACTAATTGAAAAAAATTGTGTTTTATGTTCAATATATTCACCACAAAATGTGATTACATCGGCATTACTTTGCGTGGCTCTCATTATTTCAAATAAATATTTATCGGATATTTGGTCATCATCATCAATAAAACAAACATATTTACCACAACTCATTTCTAAAAGCATATTACGTTTTTTTCCTACGCTATATTCTTTTGTATCACATAAAATCAAAATTTGAACTTTATCAATTAACCCAAAGTCCATTATTTGTTTGTTCAATCGCTGTATTAACAAAGAAAGCATTTCTATTCGAGCAGGTAGAGTGGGAATAAGTATTGATAAATCTTTAATCACTTGTAATTTATTGGTTTATGTCATTTTTAATTTAAACTAAATTATCTCGAATTTTTTTTTGCAATATTTAAGGTGGTCACGATAAATGACAGAAAACCCCAAATTTTAACAAATTCCTCTACAATTAAAAATTGTTTCTTGTTTAGTAATTACACCATCATAGTCATATTGCATAAAATGTGGATTTATTCTATTCATTTCTAATTGATGTGCAATAATAGAAGCAGTAGTTTGGTCGTGCCTATGTCCTAAACATCTTTCATCTTGAGAGCATTGTCTGTTATTGTTATTCCAATCTCCTATAAATGTTTTTTCTTCTTTTGCTTTTTGTAACCATTTTTCAAAAAAAGTATTTGCTAATTCATTTTTAAAATTTAATCCTGTAAAACCTGCTGAATGTAAAGGAATAGAAAAAGCATCTTCTCTTGAAATGGAAAATTCGTTCAAACAAATATCTGTTGCCCATTGACCCACACTAAAACCGCACAATTCCATTAAATGACCTTTATCAATAATATGATAAATTACAGGCATTACATTCTTAATTGCAAACATAGAAGCATCTAAATACAATACAATATCATAATCCATTTGTCTTGCCTTTTCGATAGCATAAACTTTGAATTGATACGGAACTTCTTGATGTGTTAAACTTCCTACTTGTTCATATTGGTCAAAAATTATTATATCGCCTTGATACTTATTTTCTTGAAGCGACTTCACTAATCTATCTTGACCTTTTTTGAAATACCCATTTGCAAAATTTACGATACAATGTTTCATAAGGTAAATATTAAGTTTTCTGTGTTTTGATTTACTAAATGAAAATTAAACTTATTAGCATAATCAACATATTTATTTTTATTCACTCCATTAAATTCTATGCAAAGTATTTTACAACCTAATTCACTCAAATTCATTTGTGATAAAACTTCGTAATCCATACCTTCAATATCTATCGAAATAATATCGAATTTTTCATCTTTTAGTCCATTATTTGTCAAAAAATAATCCCAATTATAGCATTGAACTTCGTATGATTCAAATGTAATTCCTGCATTTTTCCATTTTGTTGTTTCTTCGGGTATTAAACTTGAAACAAGTCCTTTGTCAAATTGATTTAATAAATTAGAACTTTCAAAAAAGGTTAAAGATTTATTTTCATTTCCCAACGCAACATTGTAACAAGAAACATTCTTAAAAGTAAGCGTATTTGACATTAAAGCGTGAAAAGGTGTTTTACCTGCTTCGACTAAATGTGCCTTCCATCCATTTTGATAAAAAAATCGTGAATTGCTTAAAGTTATTCCATCGTTTGCACCAATATCCAAAATACTGCCAATAAATTCAGCACCATACTTTTGATTTATTAGTTCGTGAATTGTTTTATCCTCTAAATTTTGTCCGTAATACATTACTTAAAGTTATTTGCTAATCTCTTTTCAAAATTTTGTCTGTCTTTTTCCGAATAACTTTCGGTTTTAATAAGTTGAGCATCAATAATTCCCCCTATATTGGCAGGGTGATTATGAATAAATATTTTTTCATTAAAATAAATTATTTTGTTTTGACGTTTTGCAACTAAAGTATATTCGTTATCACACCAAAGAGAATAGTAACTTGGATGATAAATAAAATTATATCTTTCATAATATTTTCTTCCAATAATACTTAAAGTGCTTATTGCATCGGCAGAAAATCCATCGTTAAAATGCAAATTGCCATCTAAATTGGGAAAGTGTTGCAAAAATTTTTGTCGTATGTTGTTGTCAAATGAATGAACTAAAAATCGCATATCATCTGAAAAATTGATTAAAATATCAAAATCAAATCTCTGTTTGAAATCATTTACATCACGATTTATTGCATCAATTTTGTTTTTGGATAAACCAAATTTAATGACAATTTTGCTTGGATATTTTTTTACATATTCCGCAAGTCGTTTTATGGTTTCAATATTATTCATTTCGCTATCATCTACATCAAGCGAACATAGAATACAAAAGTTATTCAAATCGCCTAAATTGACTAAAATATTGTCTAAACCTTCAAAAAATTTTTGATTTCTTGACCTTGATGCGTACTTAAAAAGTATTTTATACTGATTCATATTCCTTTGTAATATTTTCGATATAATTCATTTATTAATTGTCTTTTTGCTTTATTTCTTGAATCTAAATCTGTTCCGAATTGTTTAGTATAATCATTTAATGTTTTCATATTTTTTATTAAATAATCTTCACACGCTTGTTGAAAATCAATTTTCGTAAAATTACCTGTAATATAATTTTCATCACACGCTACATAACAATAAAAATGTTTATCACCTTTGCGTAAATATTTGAAATCAACTAAACATTGTGCTATTTTAAACATCTCAAAATTAGATAATCTTTGAGCATATCGTTTTATATCATCAATTTGATAATGAAATCGAACAAAAGTTGTATTTTGCCACATTCGGGGGTCAAGTGCGCCTAAAGATTGAAAATGGCAAATAATATCTAAATCTCTGTGCCTATTTGTTGCTAACAAACCAATAACTTCAACTGTTTTTGCTTGAATAAGGTAGCGGTTAATATCTTCCAAAATGAGCAAACCGCCACGATAATTTGTAATGACTTTATTCAAAATATCAATCATTTGTTCAAGCGTTGCAATTTTACCATCTTCGGTCATAGGTAAAACTCTACGAACTTCTATTTTTGAACTACGAGAAAATGCCGAAACATCTCTTACAGAAAGTGCTTTATATTCTGTGTACTCCATATTAATATCATAAATAAGAACCTTTCGTGCTTTTTTGCCTGTTTTTTTATTGGGTTTAATGTAAGAATTTATTAATCCCATAGTGGTATAAGTTTTACCTATACCTTTTTTGCCTGTGGCACACATTAATATTGGCTCTCTCCTTGAAATCATAGTTAGATGTTAATTATCATCGTAATCTTCCGAAATTTCAACGGTTGGGTCGTGTTCTGCGTCAATTATTTCTTCATCATCATCACCATTCATTTCACGCATAAATTTTTCAACGGCTTCTTGTTCTACTTTACTTAAATTATCACTCTTTTTGGGTTTACTTTTTACTGCTTGTTCGGTTGGAAATGGAACATTAGTATTTTGTTTTTTAGTCGTTTGGTGATACCTCTCGAATGTTTCTAATGCAACTTTATTATTTTGTGCTAATTGATATGCAGAAAATCCCATTGTTGCAAGATGACTACCTATTGCCAAAATTAATCGTTGTGTTGGTGTAAATGCCAAATCCTGTTCCATTAAAACATCAATTAAAGGGTCTTTTATTTCCTCTTTTTGTTCTTCCGAAACCTTGAATATTTCTTCTACTTGTTCATTTTGTCCTTTAATATAATCTTCAACTGTAATTCCATTTTCCAAAGGCATTTTCAGGTCTAATTTGTCCTCAAATGCCATTTTTTGTATTTTACTATCTTGGAAACTCGCCCAATTTTTAAAAGGTAATGGTGAAAATTTACAATAAAGGTTTACTACTGCTTCTGCGGTTTTTTCTGCTGATTTTCTTTTTTGAGCAGGACTTAAATCTTTTAAATTGTCGCCACCAAGTTTTTCATCACCATCTTCATCTTCATAATCTTCGTCATATTCGTCTTGTGGATAGTGCGTATTAGCATATAGCGGTTCGGGAATATCTTGTGCTTCATCGGGAATATCGTTGATTGAATCAGCATCCGTAGGCATTTTCATATCATCGTCATCAAATACCTTCTCATTTTTTTGGTCATTTACAAATCCTTGAGTATATGACCTTTCAATTACAGGTTCTTCAAATGGATTAAAATTGATTGGATTTTCAACTTTATCACTATTCGCATCATCAATATAATCTTCTATTGCATCTTCAATATCATCTTTACTTTCGTAATAAACGTCATCTTCATAATTTTCAATTTTATTTCCTTGTAAATCTTCTCCCGAAAGATATTCATACATTTCCGTTAAATCTTCTTCCGAAAATGCTTTACCATAGTTAGCCACATATTCATCCAAATCTTCTTTTTCAAACATACCTCTATTTAATGCTGATGTTATTTTATCACAAACACGGCTTTCATTAGCGGTAGGTCTGCCTTTTCTTTCAAAAAACCAAAACTTACTCATTTTATATCTTTTTCTTTTGTTGAATATTCATTTTTGAATTTTAATACTTCCAATGTCAAGTGCAAAAAGTTTTCTACAAACTTTGTTTCTTGTTTAGTTGCTAAATTGTCGTGATTAATAGGTAAACTTGTTAATTCTTGGTTTATATATTGCCTTGTTCTACCACCAAAATATCTACCTATTTCTTCGTCTGTAAACGACAAATGTTCCTTAACCAAAGCAAAACACATTCTTCGTGCTTCACTAATTATACCTCTTTTTTTTGAATTAAGAATATCATTTTTATCAACTATATAATGATTAGCGGTTTTTTGAATAATAAAATCTACTACATCGCTTTCAAAAGAATCTCCACAATAAATCTTTATTTTTTTGAGTTGATTGGTAACAACATCAATTCCGTACTTATTGATTGCTTTTTGTACTTCTCGTAAAAATTCATTTATGGAAATTTCTTGACTCATTAAACAATTCGATAATCAGATGATAAAAATACTTTTCTCAACTTAATGTTATGTACTTTTTGTTCGGGATAATCGGGTTCTTTATTTAAAATACTTTTTAACTGCGTAATTTTAATCCTGCCCCCATTTACTTCACAAATAGATTTGATTTTTTTCTCCATAACAAAATTGCCAAAAGAAACACCTGTGGTTACAGATTTTTTAGGTTCGGCTTTTGCACCTGTTTTTACGTTTGGTTTTTCTTCATCAGCACCCTTTTCAACAGACATTATTTTTGTTGTATTTGATTCAGTTGTAGATACCCTTCTTTTGTTTTCGTTGGAGTGGTTTTTGGTGTTATTTTCCCCATCGTTATCATCGTCATCATCTTCATCACTTCGATTTTCTATCCAATTTTGCATTTTATTGGCTATTTCGGTAGATATTCTAATTAAACGAAGTTCCTCTTTTTCACTTGGATTTTCGTCATATTTTCTTTTTGTTACATTCCAACCTTTGATTGCGTGTTGAAAACTAACAGGTAAATCTCGAATTGACAAACCTTCTTCTTGCATCAATTCTTCGTGTAAAAAACTTGTTTCAGCCATTTTTTTTTGTTTTAATATTCATTTTATTTACTTTTTTTCTGCAATAATTGAATATCATTTTATCTATCTTATTCAAGACAAACGAAGCAATAAAAATACCTGCAATATAGATTACAAGGCATAATAAGATAAATAATAAAATTTCCAAAGTATTACATTTGGAACAAATATAAGAAATTACTTGGATAACATTTACAAACGCTTGTCAATTTTTTTTAATTATTCTTCGACTTCACGTTTTTTTTGATTTTGAATTGCAATAAGTTGTTCCTCAACTATTTTTTGTTGAATTTTTCTTAACTTTTGTTGTTCGTGAAAATTCCAAATAGTATATGCCACATTTACTGCAAATAAAACAGTAAACATAGCATAAAGGGTTCTTGATTGATTTTCTGAAATATTCATTATTTTATATTTGAAGCACCGCCATATTTTGCTAAATCAACAGTATCTATTTCAAAAGTTGTTGTTAAAATTAACGCTTTTGATGATTTATCTTTATTAAATTCAATATCACCTGTAAAAACCGTTGAACATTCGGGATGCTCTGAAATCCATTTCTGCACAAAATTTGCAGTTGTAAGTAACACATTTTCTTTGAACATTAAAACTATAAATTTAGTATCGGGAACTGTGAAAAAAGTATCGGGTGTTTGAATTTTTTGTAATTCATTCATCAGCATATTCATACAATAAACAGGGTCAATTACACCGCCTACACCAAATTTAGGTGAATTTATTTCAACACTATCATCGGTAATTATTTCTGTTGATGTTGCCTCTTTTTCAAGTTGTTCTTGCTCATAAATTGCTTTCGCTTGGGCATCGGCTTGTGCTTGTGCTTGGGCATCGACTTGTGCTTGTTGTTGTTTTTGTGCCAAATCTACCGCCATTAAAATCGCCCCAACATTTGCTTTGAAAGTATTGATAGAATTATTTTTAATATAATTTTCTGCTTCTACTCTTGAATTGAAATATAATGTACTTCCATTTTCTTTAATTATTTCTTGATTTTCATTGACAATCAAAAATTTACCCGAAGGTGAAATAATTATTTTGTGATTTGTTAAAGATTCTTCAAGTGATTGAATCGTGGCTTCTTCAACAGATTTTTTTGTGGCTTCCTGCAATACTTTTTTGTATTCTTCTTTAACAAGTTCTTCATCTACTTCTTCAATTATTGGCATTTTATCCAAGCGTTCATATCTATCGTTCACAACCCCAATAGGAACACCTGCACTTTTTAACATATTGTAAATAAATACATTCATATCACTACTGCCAATACCTTGACCGCTTCCTTTGTAAGTGCTTGTTATGTCATCGCTTTCGTAAATTGATTCATTTATTATATTCTTGTTTATTTCATCAACACTAATAAATTCTTTAACAACTGCACCATAAATTAAAACAAAGGGGTGAACTACATTTTCTGTATATCCATCCATATATTTAATTGCTTCATCTATGCCTAAAATACTTGCCAACTTGAATCGAATACCTGTTTCTATGCGTTCATATTTTTTCCTAATTTCATTCCACATTTCATCTCTGTCAGCCATACCACCATTATCAAATTTAGCACCGCCTTTACCATCTCCGAAATCTAAATCTTCCCATTGTTGTTTTATGTATTCTGCACCTTTTTTAGCACCAATTTTTGTTTTATAGCCAAGAACTTTTAATTTTGATGGTTCAGTAGCAATTTTCGATGCACTTTCAAGGTCGCTTAAATTCATATAATCGCCTTTGACGTTGGCATTAAGATTGGTTTTTTTGCTCAACGCATTTTTTTCATATATGTTGAATTTCAAACCTTTGTATTGACGAACTAAATTACCTTTATTTTTGATTGCATCTTCTTTTGTAGCATATCCCGAAATAATTTTTTTGTTTTTTTCTTCAACAATAAAAAATGGAAACTCTTTGTTTTTCATTTTTAGTGCTTTACCACCGCCAACGTAGGTGGTAAAAACATAAATTTTTCTTTTGCCTTCAATAACTAAAAAATCACCTGCTAAATCTTTTCCTATTTCTTCGTAATCAACGCTTAAAAACGAAATGTCGGCTAAATTTTCTGTGTAACCCATTTCATCCAACCAACTTGACAAATCTCGGTCTAATCTATCGTAAATTTCATCATAAAAAATTTCACTTGCTTCTGTTTTTGCTCTTGAAAAATACGAATCTTCTAAACCTGCAATTTCCTGTTCAACTTCTTCAATTAGCATTTCTTTTTCGCCAATTAGTTCCATTGTTTTTTCATAATCTTCTTCTTCTTCCTGTGCATCATAAAGTGCCTGTAAATCCGATAATTCTTCTTGCAATTCTTCAATTCTACTTTCTAATTCATTTTTTTCTTTTTCGTAATCGTCATTTGTTTCTGTTGCTACTTCCAATAAATCTTCAAATGACATATAATCTGCTCGAAAATCGGCTTCTTCACCTGCACGGAAGCGTTTGTTAGTATCGGTAATATATATGTAACTATCGGTAACTTCAAAAGAACCATCTTGAACTAATTGATAGCCATAATCTTCGTAATCATCATATTCACCAATAAAATTATCGTTCATACTTCTAATTGTATCGGAATAATCATCTGTACCTGTGTCGGTTTTATATTCTTCAATTACTTCTATGGGAAAATTGGAATTTTCATATTCTTTGTAACCTTGAATGATGTTGTCAAATTCGCTTTCACCCATATATTCATAATAATCACCATCACCAAAACCTTCAAAATCGGCAACACGATATTCTTCTCTATCCCCACCATCAATTTTATTTAATTCAGCCATATATTCACTTATGGCATCCATAAATTCCTCTCCGCTATCATAAAGTGATAAATCCATCCATTGACCATCATTGTAACCTAAAATTTCAATATATGCCATTGGCGTACCTACATCACCACCACCTACAAATTTTGGATTATTTTCGGTATTAAATTCTTCAACTATTTGTTGTAAAAATTCATCTCCTTCGTACCCTGTGAATTTTTGAAAATCATCAACCAAGTGTTGTGCAATTTTTGAATTTATTTCGGAATTTTCTTCTATAAAATTGAAATTAAAAACATCACTATCGTTTTCACTATCAAATACTAAATTACTTCCATCTTTAAATTCAAAATAAATGGTAGCACGACCACTTATGAAATCGTAATAATAACGGTAAAATAGTTCTTCTTTGTCATCTCCTTTCAATATTAAAGCATCACCATAATTACCCCTAATATCACCGCCTATGTGTGGGTGAATCACATAAAAATAATGTTCATTAACATCATCGTAATAAACACGCCAATTAAGGTCTATTAAACCCAAATATGTAAAATTGTATGTATTGTCCTGTGTAATTAATTCTAATTCCCTTTCTTCAATTATTTCATCGGTTTCGGGGTCTTTAATTACTTCAACAATTTCCCAATCATCGTTTATTTTGTAATTTGAATTTTCTGCAAGGGAAGATTCCGTAAAATCACTATGGTCTGTGTAGTATTTTAACAAAGCATTTCTTTGCAACTTACTATCCCCAAGCAAGTCATATTCATAACCTGTTTCGGAAATATAAAAATACATTGATGCCCTTGACAAATGTGGCAAATAATTTTTAGAGATATATTCCTCTAACTCTGTTCTTGACATTTTGGCAACATCGCCACCTTTTGTCATTCTAAATACAGGTTTCCCTTTTTTGTGCATATTAATCATTTTAATTTGTTCTGTATGCTACAACATTGTTGTCTAATTCAATTTCTTCACCATCGTATGAAGATAAAAAATGACCTACTCCATCGGTATCAATGGCATCTTCGGAAGCACCCGAAATATCAATTAAATTGTTGTCAATTATTAAATTTCTAAAATCATCTTGTCCAAAATTACTAATATACCATTCTTCACCTTTATCACCTTGCATATTTTCTTCTACATACAAATCTACGAAATTATCTATATTATCTTCTGCAATATTATCAGCATCTTCTGATGTTGCTTCATCTTCTGTCATTAAACCACTTTCTACCATCTCTGCAAGTAACCTGTTATTGTATTTTGAATCATCTTCATTA
>Ga0194133_10004213_pt1 | contig 19585 bp, 24 predicted proteins | sample TA2KigOf40mmetaG_FD_155448 | JGI IMG/M metagenome (GOLD analysis project Ga0194133, IMG submission 155448) | Freshwater microbial communities from Lake Tanganyika, Tanzania - TA2015055 Kigoma Offshore 40m | ecosystem: Environmental > Aquatic > Freshwater > Lake | place: Tanzania: Lake... | reverse complement strand
TAGTTCTACTTATAAAAGTGTCATTATTAAAGTTATATTCAGAAATAAGTTCCTCTTTAGTAAGTTCTTTTTGAGAATATTTTAATTTATAAATTAAAGCATCTAAAAAACTTATTTTACCTTTTTTGGTTGTTACTTTATTAATATTCTTAATATCATTTCTTATAGTTTTTTCAAAATCTTTAAATAATTCATTAAGTTTAATTACAATATTGTTACTACTAAAATTATTATCTTTATAACTCATATAATTATAAAAATAAAATTATTTTAAGCATAAATACTTTTTAATTATTGACATATATTAATTTTTTCTTCTTACACCAAATGGTATTTTTATAAATATATAAAAATTTAAATTTTATATATAAAATAGTAATGAAAAAGCAAACAAAAGATAAAAATATTATAATTAAAGAAGATACAGAAATTAATGATAATAATAAAGGATTAAATAAAATAGTATTAAAGGAAAAAAGTATTTGTTGTTGTGGTAAAATTGGAACAAAAGATTGTATTTTTGGTGCTTGTAAAAATTGCTGTAAAAATGAATATTGCAAAAAACATTCTCAACAATTAAAAGAATTAATTATTAATAGTTGTGTTTTTTGTAATGCTAATACTAAATTAAAATGTGGCAATATATATTTTTGTAAATCTTGTTATAAAACAAATACAAAATTAATTGATAATATTTTACCTAAAAAATATATGTTTGAAACAGGTAACTCAGAAAAATGTAGTTGTGGTTTAATAGCACCCACTTCTTGTATTTTTAATTCTTGTAGAAATTGTTGTCCTTCTAAATTTTGTCAAAGACATAATAAAGATATTAATACTTTAGGTCAATATAATTGTTCAATTTGCTCTAAAATTTATAATATTAATTCAATGAATTCTTTTTATGTTAATTCCATTGATAAAATTACACATTATTGTAAAAAATGTTACGAAAACAACAGAATTTTTATTAATAATTTAATTTTTAAAAATGCTAAAGAAGAAGAAATTAAAAAATTTAGAATAAAAGTTATAGAAACACCAGAAGAAATTTTAAAAAAGAACAAAATGAAAGAACTACAAGAAAAACAACAAAAAGATTATGAAGAATTTAAAATGAAACTTGAAAAGTATAAAGAAGAAATTTTAACAGATAAAAAAATTAAAAATATAGAAAAAAATGAAAATTTTTGTTTAGGAGAGTTAATGGAACAAGATATTAAATATAAATGTCCTATTTGTAAAAAAATAAATAAATTTAAAGATACCAATAGTTGTATTAATTGTGATAGATTTATATGTTTATCAAATTGTTGTGAAATAAAAATGAAAGAATGCCCATATACTAATTGTTATCATTGTAGTAAAGGTTATTGTAATAATAACATAACTCATTATTATTGTAAAGATTGTTTTGTTGATTATAATAAAGAAATTTATGAAAAATATAAAGGAAAACCTGTTTCAAACGAAATTTTAGAAGAAGAAATTTTTGATTTGGATGATTTTAGTAAAAGTAAATATGAATTAGAATTTTTATGTCATTTATGTGAAGACTATTATAAATTAAATAATTCTTTAATTTCGTTATGTGATAGATGCGAGAATTATGTTTGTAAAGATTGTGGTATTAGCAGATATGCTACGTGCGGAGTTCCTAATTGTATTTATTGTATAAATAAATCTTGTTATAATGGAGAGCATTATTTTTTTTGTAAACAATGTGCATATGAAATGTTAGGGTTAGAATCATCAGAAGAAGAGGACGAAGAAAAAGAAATAAAAGTTAAAAATAGATGTTCTAGTCCTGTTGAATTAGCCTCTAATAAAACAGAAGAATGTAATATTTGTTTTATGAACAAAAAAAATTATGCTTGTGTTCCTTGTGGTCATTTATGTATGTGTGGAGATTGTGCAAATAAGGTAGATACCAAATGCCCCATGTGTAATGCCGAATTTACTAATATTATAAAAATTTTTGGTTAGACATATAAAGATTTTTTTTTATGTTATTTAAGTAATATAATAAATATTATGGAAACATTAGTTGAAACAGATAGTGAAAAAAGAATACAAAAGAGAGCAGCAAAACCTTATGATAACGCTCTTGTCTATTTACAATCAGTTGATTGCGATAAATATATAACTGAATATAAGGATTTTTACAAAGTTATGACAAATGAACCTTATAAAACTTATAGTAATTTAAGAGAAAGATTAAATAAAGAAGGCGCAACAGCTTCTTTTCCTGAATTTAAAGGTATTATATTTTATTTAATAAAAAAAATTTTTCAAGATAAAGAAGTTAATGATGCTTGTAAATCAGATAAAACTTTAGAAAATTTTAGAAAAATTTTAATTCATGAAATAATTGCAGTTATGATGGAAACTAGATATTTATATCCTTATAAAGCAAGTATTTTATTAATTGAACAAATGTTAAAGTTAATTGATACTTTTTATAGAGTCAAAGATGATAAATATACATCATATTATCATAATTTTAGATACAGAGTATACTTAACATATCTTTTAGATAATCCTTCTAATGACTATGTAATAATGCCTATTTTAACAATTGGAGCTACCGATATCATAAAATTAAGATGCGTTCCTATTTTAGTTTTAGGAGTGACAGATGAACCTTTACATGCCGATCAATATACAAATACACCATTAGATTTTTGGGCACATGATATACAACATGCTAGAAGACAAATTCAAGAAACAGAAAGATATTATGATTTAATTGTAAAACATTATAAATATTATGATTCAAGAAGTCCATTTGACATTATAACCAAAAATGAATTTTATAAACTAATGGAAAAATTTACAAAAGAAAAAATATTACCAATGATTAATTTAAAACTTATTAAAGGATTATCTGGTAGTGAATTGGAAGAAACTAAAGAAAATAATGAAAAATGTAAACTAAGAAAATTATTAATTTTTGAAATTGTTCATGAAAAAGCTTGGCCTATAACAAAATTTTCTATTTGTAGAAATATTAAACTTGGATATGATATATTTCCAATTGAAAATGTAGTTTCAAAATGTTCCGACGACATGGTACCTGTCATTGATGAAGAAATTGTTAAGGATTGTTCTGATTTAAAATTTACTACAATTGATGAAGAATTTGAAGATCCAACAACATTATCAAATACAATTAATAAATTAAGACATGGTTTTTATGATGATCCAGATGATCCAAATAGTATGATTGTCAATAAAAAATATAGGACAAGTGAAGAATTAGTTAATCAAGCCGAATTTATATTAAAAGAACTTAATTGTGAGCCAATGACTAGAGAAGAATTGATAAATTTAACTAAAAATAATAAGAATGCGGAAGAATTTTTACAATATCCTAAAGTTATTGACACACCTGATGTCCCAGAATCTTATAGAGAAATACCTATTCCTAAAGTTGAAAGATGGAAAGTTGAAGTAGATGCTCCTACTAATTTTAATCAATTAGGAGGAAAAAAATACATTATTAAAAAAAAATGAAAAAATTGAATATTTTATTTAATATTAATATTTATTACATATATAAATATTACTTAAATGCCTAACGATATTGAAAATATTCTTATTCTCAATACAAATTCAGTCGACCTTGAAAAAATAGTGGGAGATAATTTCTCTTTTAAACACGTAGTTCCAGAACCTGCAGGAGAAAATCCCGATTGGTATAATTGGAGATGCAATTTTTGGGGAACAAAATGGGATGCTTATGATGTAGAAGAAGAACAACACGAAGTAAATGACCAAGGAGAATTAATTGTTCAATATCGTTTTAATACTGCTTGGTCGCCTCCTAGCGCTTGGTTAGCTAGTGTTGCTGAAAAATTTCCAAATACAAATTTAACTTTGTATTGGTCTGATGAAAACTTTCCACAATCTGGCTGGATAAAATATACAGATTCAGTTTTAACGGAAGAAAATTTTTGTTGTCAAGAAGTCGAAACAGCACTTAATTTTCTTAAAGAGCAATTTCCAGACAAATACGATATGTATATGGGAATTAGAAACGAATAATGATAGCAAAAGTCAAGAAGAAACATCAGATGAAAACGATAAAACAGATACTTCAAGTGAAAATGCATCTGGATAAAATTTTTTTTATATTTATAAAGTTATAATGAGTTTTATAAATATAATTTGCGAAGATAAAATTGGTTTGACTATTGATAATATTTTTCATAAAATTATTATACCTATTTCCAAAAAAAATTATTATAATGAAGATAACATTAAGATTATTTGTATAAATAAATTAAATGAAATTTATAATCCTAAATATCCTTATTTTTTTTCAAATCTTAAAAATTCACTAAAATTTATAAAATCTAAAATGGTTGTTAATAATGACAATTTACAAGTTGAATTATATTCATCTAAAAATTTATATAAAATAAAATTGACATCTGTGGCAAGTAAACCAATTTATTCTTTATTGTTTAGTGACGAAAATATAAGAAGCATTTTGGAAGAAATCATGCAAAAATATGATTATATCCTTTTTGGAAAATTTGAATATTTTGGAAATATAATACAAATAAACAAACCAATAAGTTTATATAATTTAGATGTAAAGTATGTTAACGAAATAAAATATTCAAATACTAATAAAAGCATATTTGATTATTCTTCTACTTAACAAATCTGGCGAGTCCTAAGAACTTTGGAAAGTCCTAAGAACTTTGGAAAGTCCTAAGAACTTTGTAACACAATATCAATGTTAGGCAAGTTTCCAGAAATATTTAATTTTTGAAAACTTCTGCAATTTCTATCCAAAGGAAATTCAATTTTATTTAGATTTAATCTATTTTTACCATTCCATTTTTCTTTACAAGTGTTCATTTTTGATACTTTAGAATTGGTGTTTACATCAACATTATATAAATATATGTCATGGTCCCAGTCATCTGCATATTCATCGTTTATATCTATTTTACTTTTAACTGAATTACTAGAAATAGAAGAATTCCAAGAACTAAACATAGGAGAATTATTTATATTATCGTTTGTATAATTTCTAGTAGTAAACATTTCGTAATTATTATAAAAATTATTTATATTTTCATCATGGTAATGTCTTGTAGGAATAAATACTTTTTCTTGTGTAATTTCATGCGAATATGCAAAAGGATGATATTTTTCATTTCCTTCTGCTAATTTACAAATAATAAAACCGAAAATAGGATTTGAATAATGTTTTTTAAGTATTTCATCTAAACCATTTGATAATACAAAAACATTTGAATTTACTCTTTTTAATTCATTTAAACTTTTTGCTAAAGAAACTTTATATGAACCAATATCATATACTTCGAGTGGTCCGTCTCTCATTCCTTCATTTGTAAAACTTAGACTTTTATACATATAATCTGTTCTTGGTTTTTCAAAACATAGTTCACAATCTGCAAAAAAATCTGCATAATCTTCTAAATTATGAAATATTACAGATGAAGGAAATGGTACAGGTAAAACCATCGCGTTATTTTTTGAAATATTATCTACTGTATTTGCATATACATTAAATTGTCTTGTTTTATTTGCATTAATACCACAAAATAATTTTGTAGCTGAAACAGATTTAATTTCTTGACTAATCATACACATTTTTATTATAATATTTTAAATTTTTTATAGATTTTATTTTTATAAAAAAATCGCACAAAAAGTAATTATAAATTTTTAATAATATATTTTTATTTGTATATCTTTTCCAACAGACATTTCTACTAATCTTTTATTCTTTTGCGTTTTTTCTATAGTAGAAATTTTACTAGTTGCTGTAAAACTACTTTCATCCAAAGTCTGGTCTGTACTCTCTTCTAGTTTTTGATTATTAGTTAAATTAAAAGTATCTGAATATTCGCTAGTTTCACTAGTTTCAGTAGTTTCAGTAGTCTCACTATTTATTGAACTACTTTCTAAAAGATTATTTTTATTGTAAGAAATATTACTTTTTGAAACTTCAATTTCTATATTCGGATTTTCCGAAAACCATTCTATTTTTGGGTTTTCTGAAATAAAGTTTTTGTGATATACTAAATAACAATTATTTTTTAATTTTAATGAAAGTTTTTTATAAAGTTCTTCATTTATAAAATATTTTTTATGTAATTTATCTGTTTCCAAAAAATCTAATATTATATCATACTTAGACAGATATTTCATATTGTATATTTTCGAGGTTAATACTATAAAATTCGTATCGTGATTTAATACACTATTTGAAAATAATATATTGTCAATAATAAATAAACTATCTGGATAAACATAATTTTTATTAATTATTTTATTATCACCAAACATACCAAAACAATTAACTTGTTTATCAAAACATATTTTTTTAATTTCTTCATATAAGTTTTGGTATTTTGTAAAAACAAATATATTGTTAGGTAAACTTTCAAAATTTTGTAGAATTTTTACCATTCTTAAAACTAATTTATAATTATCCTTATCATTAGTATTATCAATACATATTTTAAATTTATCATTTTTTACAATAAACTTATCCAAATTAAACTTTTTAATATTATAAATTTCCATAAAAGAATTAATTTTTTTAATTCTTTGATTTGGAATATCTTCTTTTTTTTTAAGTTTAATTTCGTTTGCCAACAAGTCAACGTGATAATCAGTTCCATAATCAAAATTTGATAATTCATTTTTTGAGTCAGTTGAACTTATCTCAGTTGTTGTTTCGTATTGTGTATGATTATTTGTGGTTTCTCTAAAACTTAAAAGTGTACTATTTGTTTCACTTGAACTTTTTTTTTCAGAACTATTTGTAGACATTCATATTTAAATATAGAAACAAAATTATAAATATTTTTAGATTTAAAAATAAAAAATATATTTTAGATTTTAAAATATTTTTTTATAAAGTCATTATAGAAGTAATTAGTATGGGTAACAAAATTGAAATTTGCTACGACGACAAATTGTCTTATGTTGGGCAAATGAAAAATCAAAAATTTGATGGCGAAGGCACCCTTTATTACAACGACACTGGTGATTTATACAAAGGAAATTTTAAAGATGGTATGAAACATGGATTGGGAGAATTACAATTTTATAGTGGAGATAAATATATTGGAGAATTTTTTCAAGACCAACAACATGGTAAAGGTAAATATATATCAAATAATGGTTATATTTACAATGGAAATTTTAGTTTTGGTACTTTATTAGGCGATGGCGAAATTCGTGACATAAATAATGAATTAATTTATGAAGGAGAATTTTTAAATAGTTTACCCCATGGCTTTGGTATTTCTTATATAAATAATAATATCTCATATGTAGGTAAATGGAATCAAAATTATTATCATGGACACGGGTTGCTAATTGAAAATAACTCTTATAAATATGGTGTATTTCAAGAAGGAAAATTAGTCGAACAACTTTATAAAATACCTCAAAAACTACAAAAATATATAAATAAAAGTATTTTATTTGATTCAAATATCAATATAACCAATTATGTGAAACCTACTGAAACAAATAATATTTATGCTGCATATGTAGCCCCTACTGCGCCTCCTATCTATGAAAAAGATTTAAAACAAATAGGCACAATAAATCCTATTTTAAATATCCAAACAACACCAAAAATGAGCAATAAGATAAATTCAAATGATTTACCAATTAAATCTATTTTTAATCCAATGAATATTAGATAAAACTATATTAAACAAGTATTAAATTGATTTACCATTAATTTGATTAATTCGTTTTGTGAAATATTTTCATAAAGTAAAATTATAGATTTAAAAAACATATATTCATAAATTGCTAAAATTATTATCATTCCAAAATTGTCTAATATTATTTTTCTAAAATTAATTTTAATTTTATAAATATATTTTACTATAAAAAGAAATATATCTATGCCTATAATTACCAGAAAATACATCCACGCATCAATAAATAATTCATTATTAAAAGATTTTCTTTTTACTGCTGAATAATCGGAATTGTTATCAATTTGAGTTGTATTGACTAAAGAATTAAATATATTTGAAAAATTTAATTTTTCTTGATAATTTAGTTCATTACAATAACTAGGAACAGAACTTAAAAAACCAACTATTACTGAAGTTATTGCCTTATTTTCATAAGTAGAAACTATTGAAAAGAAAAAAATAATTTCAAAAATAGATATCAATGTTAAATGTATCATAAACATAAATAATTTTTTTTGTAGATAAACCAATATATTTTTATTTGCTATTAGTTTCTTTATTCTTTTACTACAATTTTGACTTTTATTTTCATCTATTTTTTCAATAACTTCTTCGTCAATTAAAACTGAATATTTTATGGAACTTTTACTATTATCTATAAAAAATGGTTTCACATATTTTACAATTTCTTTATTTTCTGTAAATTTATCTTCTGGTAAATTTTCTTTTTCATAATAATTATTGTAAAATATTGTAGAAGAAACCCTTGTAGGCGAATTAATTTTTTTATAGGGTGATGATATTTCATCATCCTCATCTATTTTTATATATATATCTGTCAAATCATTTTTAGAAAACTTTCTCAATAAAGTATTATCTTTTTCAAAAATAATACCTTCAGACAAAGAAATTGGTCTAAAATTATTATTCATCTTTTATTTATTAAATAATTTTAATTTTAATTGTAAAATTTTTTAATAAATTAAAAATTATTTAATTATAAGATATTGAAAATGAAAAATTAAATTTTATTTTTTCTAAAATTAAATATAATCCAAACACATTTAATATTACTAAAAATAAATTAAATGAATTACTTTTACTAATATCTATTAACCAATATATATAATCATAATTATTATATAGTAAACTATAAATAATTGCTATAAATATTACAATATAATTTGCTGTTAAACTATTTTGGTAATTCATAATGCTATTTTATTTATAATAGTATTACAGTTATATTTTTTCAATTTTTTTAACAACAATTACTTTTTTTATTTTCATCTTCATTTTTAAAAAGAGAAATTTTTCTTTTTTTTAATTCTTTTTCTTCAATACTATTAGTTTGATTTAAAAAAGAATTATCTTGTAATTTGTTTTCAGCAATAAATTCAAAAATTTCTTTTACATTAGTATTATCTTTAGCAGACGTTTCAAAAAATTTCATGTTGTGTAATTTTGCAAATTCTAATCCTTCTGATTTAGATACTTCTCTTTTACTTTCTAAATCTGCTTTTGTTCCACATAGAATTAAAATAGGTTCATTTATAGAATGTTTATTTACTTCTTCTAACCATTTAATTACACTATTGAAGGTATTTCTATCAGTAATGTCATAACATATTATTGTTCCTTGCGAACCTCTATAATATGATGATGTAATTGTTCTAAATCTATCTTGTCCAGCAGTATCCCATATTTGAAATTTAATTGATTTATTTTTATGTTGAATAGTACTAATTTTAAAATCAACACCAATTGTACTAATATAATGATAATTAAATGTATCTTCTGCAAATCTAATCATAATTGAAGATTTTCCAATGCCACTATCACCCACAATAACAGTTTTTATTAAATAATCATATGTTCCAGACATCATTATATACTATTATAGATTAAGAAAAAAATGAAAATTGGAATATAATTATATTAAAAAATATAAACTTAATATAAATTAATAATAAATGAATAATTATAATTACACTTATGTCTATCCAACATATGAACCTCCATCAGATATTCAAATTCCACCACCCAATAATACAAATATAACTAAAGAAAATAGATTAGCTAAATTTGATTCAATAATTAGAAAACACGAAATAAATCCTTGTAACGCAATTAGATTGAGACAATTAGAAGGATTTGAAATAGTTATAATATGCGATGATTCTGGTTCAATGTCTAATCCTGTTTCAAATCCATCAATTACAAATCATAATAACTTACCTTCAAGGTGGGACGAATTAAAAAGTGTGGTATCTACAGTAATTGAAATTGCTGGTGTTTTAGATAAAACAGGAGTAGATATTTATTTTTTGAATCGCCCAGGAATTAAAAATGTTACTGACGTATCACAAATTGAACCTTATTTTGCTACTGAACCTAGTGGTTATACTCCTATTGTATCAGTTTTTAATCAAGTATTAACTGAAATGCAAAATGTTCTTTCAGAAAAAAAATTATTAATTTTACTTGCCACAGATGGAGAACCAACTACTGAAAATGGTCAAGTTACAACAAATGGAATATCCGAAAAAACTAGGTTTTTCAATTTATTGAAATCAAGAAATCCTATTGATAAAATATATACAACCATATTAGCCTGTACTGATGATGATGATGTTATGAATTATTTACAAGATTGGGATGAAAATATTAAAAATCTTGATGTTGTTGATGATTTTCATACAGTAAAAAATAATGTAGCAAAAAAACAAGGAATGTCATATCATTTTACTTTTGGTGATTATATTGTTAAAATATTACTTGGTTCAATGGATACTTTTTTTGATGAAATTGATGAAGTTAAAGAAACCAGTTTTGGATGTTGTATTTCATAAAAAATTGAAAATTTTTATATTTAATAAGGCAATATTATTATTATTTTTCATTCCCTATACATAAAATGTCTAATACTGCACTTTTTGAGTATGCAACTAGAATGTTTGATGAAAATTTAAAAAAACAGCGTAGAATAGGAATTATTGATGAATATACAATTTTTGATATTGAATTATTTAAAGATTTAATAGATTTAGATAATTACGACTATGAAATTGTCAAAAAAACAAATACTACAGGATTCTTTATGAATTGGCATTTAGACAATGCATTAGTAGTTAAAAATAAAAAAACAGATGAAAAAAATCCTGATAAAGTATATATTTCAGAAAGACATACCTTGCATTATTACATAAAAAAACCAATTTATACTTTAATTGTTTATGAAAGTGATTATAAAAAAGATTTTGATGGAGGAATATTAGAGTTTATTGATGGAGAAATTATAAAACCTAAAAAAGGTATGTATGTTTTATTCAATTCTAATGAATTGCATAAAGTTAATAAAATTTTATCTGGTGAAAGAACAAATTATTTAATTAAATTTTATTCAAAAGAATTTTTATAACTATTCATAAAAAGAATTTTTATAACTATTCATAAAAAAAATTGTAGTAAAAAAAACATAAATCTAAATAAATAGTTAAGATAAGACAAAAATACTTTATATTAAATAATAATAGTTTTTTTATAAGAGATTTTTTTGATTTTTTTTCTTCTAAATTATTTTCTATGTCTATAATTTCAGCTGTATTACTTTTATATTTTTTATGTTTTGCAATAAATAAAATAAAATATAAAATTGATAAAATCATTTTGTTTATTTATATAATCAATTATTTAATTTATTTTGTAAAAAGTTTTTGTATAGATGTATTTTAGATATGGGTTGCTTTTTTTCAAATAACAAAAAATTAAATAATAATGTAAAAGCTAAAAATAATTCTTTTGAAAGTATAAATTTAATTCGTTATGATTACAAACGTCCTTTAGGACTTGATCAGAATATTATTAAATACAGGCTTATTAAAAATAAATTTACAAAAAAAAATTTATTTCAAACAATTAAATATTTAAAAAATTTTATAGTTAGTGTGCATAAATCATTATTGTTTAATACCGATTATTCAAATTATGATTTAGAAAGTGATGCTAAAGATATAAAATATTAAAAATTAAATGTATAAAGGCCGAAAAAAATGAATATGTATTTAAAATGTCTTCTTACAGATTTACATTTATAATATTAGATTACGAAAATGTAAATTTGCATATTAATTTTACAAATCATATTTATAATGTTATTCAATATACTAATAAAAATAATTTGGACGGGGAAACTTTAATTAAAAATTATGTAAAAAATATAGAATTTTGCTCTTTTACAAATATGGAATATTCGCTTCATGGTTATTTTGATTGGTCAATAAGCACTTATTATAAGCAAAGTGTTTTTAATATGAATAATTTTAATGATAATATTAAGGTATATATTATTGTACCTATAATTACAAAAAATTTGAAACAACAATTATATTAAATATAATTAAATATAATTAACTAATATATGGATAAATTAATAAATTTGAATATGGAGTATTATAATATTCAAGCAAATAAAGTAGTTGAACATATCAATAATTGGAAAATAGAATTTTATCTAAAACCAAGAAAAAGTTTATCATATTCTTTTATACCAAATAACGATGAAAATATTAGATGGACGTTTAAAAATGCAAATAAAATAGAATTTATAATAAAAAATTTAACGACAGAACTTGAAGATCTTTTAAAAAAAGAAGTAAAAAAAGAAAATTGTTCTTGTAAAATTACAAAAAGGAAAAAGGAACAAGATTATTTAATGATAATAAAAGAAAAATCTTTATGTGTGATTTCTTAAAAAAATTGAATTTATTTATATATAATACTTATATTCACTAATAATAAATATTATGTTTTCCATAAATACCTTAGAAAGATTAAATACTATAAAAGAGAAAGATTATGGATTTATAAATATAATAAATATAAGAGGGTGTGATTGTAAGACTTTCCCTAATGTAATTTTTGAATTTTTTAATTTAGAAAGTCTAGATATCAGCTACAATGGTATAGATGTATTACCAGATAATTTTGATAAATTAACAAATTTACAAGAAGTAATATTTGACAATAACGACATTATAGAGTTACCAAAATCATTAAAACAATGTAAAAAGCTTGTTTACATAAGTATTAACAAAACTAAAATTTCCATTTTACCAAAGTGGTTAGGTAAATTAAATTTGGAATCTTTAGAATTAGGTGATAATGAAATTGAATCAATAAATTTCGACATAACAAAAATTCCTGATGTTTATATTTATTATAAATCATATAAAAATTTATATAATTTATCTGAAAATTGTGAGTATGTCCAAATTAATGAATTGTCTAAATCAGTGTTAAATCTACCAATTACTCTAAAAAAATTAAAATTACTTAGACCTAAACATCCAACAGATGTTAAAGTACCTTTTGGTTGTGAATTTATTATCGAATAGTTATTTTTTTTTATATTCATATGGATCAATTTTTCTATAGTCATCTATTGTTTTAGCAATTGTTCTATAGTAAAAATTTTTAATTTCCTTTATATTTTTTTTAAGTATAAAGTCGCAAATATCTATTTTAATATTATTTATTTTGTAAAAATCTAAAATTTCTTCAGCTAAATGCCATAAACATAAAGGAGCACAAGAAACATCTAAACCTTCTTTACGTAATCCAGAACAACCTAAATAATAATACTTTAACAAATTTTTTGGATCTTGTAATAACATTTTAGAATTAAGTAATCTAACACATTCTAAAATATCGTAAAAATTATTAAATACATGACAACTATGAAAATAAAATATTTTAACAGTTATAAATTGTTTATTGGTAATCAAGTAATTATCTATATTTGAATAATTCATTTTATTAATTATTTATAATTTATATTATTATAAAATTTTCAATATTTTCTATATACAAGTAAATATGAATATAGAAGATTATTATTTGATAGGAATAGGAGAATTTAGTCACGGAATACAAGAAAGTTGGGAGGATATACTAGTATATATAAATTTATATAAAAATATATAAATTTAGTTTTTATTTTTTTTATCTTTATATTTCCTTAAACCATTCATCTTTGCTGTATAAACATTTAAAATTTGTAATACATCATCTACTAATTCTACTTCGGGTTCTTTCTCTTCCTGTTCTTTTTCTATTATCACTTCTCCATTTGAATATTCTTTTATTAAATCTTCTATCAATTCAAAACCAAATCTTGTTAATCTATCTTTGTATGCCACTACTAATTTATTAATTTTTCCTTCAATTGCTAACTTTATTATCTTTCTTAAACCTTTTCTGTTAAAATTTATTCCTGAACCTATATCTTCTATGATTTCATAATTTTTATATTTACTTTTCATATATTGTTTTTGTCTTTCTAAATCGTCTTTTTGACTTTGTGTTGATACTCTTACGTAACAAATATTTAATTTATTTTTTATATTAGTTTCTTTTTTTTCTAAAGGCTCACTTTCTTTTTTGTTATCATCTATGTATTTTTGAACGTTATATTTACGATGTCCTCCTGTTGTTTTTATTACTTCTATTTTATTTAATTTTTCTAACTTTAATAATGTCATTGGACTTAAACCTAAAATTGTTAAAGCTTCTTTTTTACCAACATACTTATTTATTATACAACTCATTTTTATATATTTTTATATATAATTATATATTTAAATCAATTTAAAGATTTGATTAATTTAATATAATTATATATTAATGTAATGAATTTAAACAGAAAACAATATAATATTAAAAGAGCTTTTTTATTAAAAAGCAATATTTTAAATCATCAACATAAAGTTAATTTACCTACAATTGACAATATTCATTTTATAGAAAATGATACTATCAATGGGATTAACTTTTTAAAATCAAATTATAATTTAATTAATACAACTCTTGATTTAAAATCTGATAATTTATTTAAAGGTAAAAAAAAGAAAGATGTTTTGGTTAAAACTTTTAAAATTAAAGTATTGCCTAATGATAAACAGAAACAACTTTTATTAAGTTGGATGGATACTTGGATTGTTATGTATAATAAAGTTATTTCTATTATAAAAGAAGAAAGGAAACAACAATCTATTTTAAGTAATAAACCATTAAAATATAATGAAATGAATTTAGATAACTTGAAGTTGAACAAACTTAAAAACTCTTTAAATGAATTTAAAAAGTCATTAATAAAGAAATCTAAAATAGATTCGCATACTCTTGATTACTGTATAAATGATGCTTTAAGCAGTCTTAGTTCTAGTATTACTAACTTAAATAAAGGACATTGTAAAAAAAGTAGATTAAGATTTTTAAAGAAAACTAAGAAAAATAAAATTATTAAAATTGAAAATAATGGTTCTACTATAACTGATAAAAGTTTTTGTGTTAGTAAGATAGGTAAATTTATAAAAACAATTCCTAATGTAAATTTAATGAAAACAGCAAATGGGGTTTGTATTTTACAATATAAAAATGGAAAGTTTTATTTTCTTTTAAAAAAGAAAAAACTTAAAATAAAACAACATCAAATAAGACAACAAAAAGTAATAGCTTTGGATCCAGGACACCGTTCTTTTATGTCTGGTTTATCTAACGATCATTTAATAGAAATTGGTAATAAAGTAGATAAAAAAATTAAAAAGGAATTACTTAAAATAGATAAAATAAAAAGTTTAAAGATAAAAAACAAACGAAGAAAACTTTTAAAAAGAGAAAAAGATTTAAAGAACTACATAAATAATTTACACTGGCAAGTAGTAAATTATTTAACTAACAGTTATAATCATATACTTTTAGGGAATTATAGTACCAAAAGTATGGTACAAAATAAAGAAACTAATAAAATAAATAAAAGAATAGGTTCAACTTTAAGTTTTTATCAATTTAAAGAAAAATTAATTTATAAATGCATACTAAAAAGTTGTAATTTTAGTTTAATAGATGAATACAATACAACGAAAGCCTGTTCAAATTGCTCAACCTTAAATAATATAGGTAGTTCTAAGGAATATAACTGTGAAAATTGTAATCAACGTTATTCAAGAGATTTAAATTCAAGCAAGAATATATTGTTAAAAGCATTTAATTAAATAAATTAAATAAATTTAATAAAATAAATTAAATAAATTTTATGAAAGGGTAAGATTGAAAAAAATAAACTAAAGTTATCATCAAACTCATAACTTTAATATTAAAGTTAGATACAATATTTAATTAAATATAATGTGTATGACATTTTATTTGTAAAATGACATGAATGAGGTGAAGTGATAACAAACCGCTAATTATCCTGTAGTGAAAACTCAAACAGAAAGGTAGAAAAAACAATAAATAGAATAATGAACTTAAGTATAGCTATATTTAAAGAATGATAAATTTAAAAATATTTTTAAATATAGCTATACTTAAAAATAGTGTTCTATATAAATGATTTTATACATTTTTATATGTTTTTATATGCTTTCTATTAGCGGATTTGCGTTTTGATTTACTTAAGCAAGTTATGAAAACAACTAATAAAAAAATAACTATATTTAGTGAAACAACTATTTGGCAAGGAAATAATATTATAAATAATACCTATTATGAGCCAAAAACAAATCAATATGTAAAGACAAAAAAAATAAAACTTGAAAAACCATATTATAAAAATAAAAATGAACCTGCATAGGGTAAATTATGGCAATATATTTCTCATAGTATGGAATCAAAAATTATTATAAAAATTATTAGATATATACAAAAAAATTCTAATAGAATTAATTATATTGGTGTTGATAATGATACTTTGGCTAGAGATTATGAAATGTTTAAAATTATATCAAATAATCTTAATAAAAATCATGTAAACTTTTTTTGGGCTCATAATGCTCATATAGATGATAGGGTTTTAAGTTGGGATAATTTAAAATGGATAAAAAAAAGTTATTCTAATTTAAAATATTTTTGTGGTCATTATTTAAAGGAACAATATGGAAATAAATATTGTATTATATTAACACAAGCTTATAGCGGTATTAACAGATTTAATAGTTTTTGTCAAGGAGATGGGTGTGAAAAAAGAACTTGGTTTCTTAAATATTTTTATAAACCATTTGCATATCAACCAAATAAAAAATATGTTAACAAAGATAAATATTTTCAGTTTTTTGATAAATTTGATGAACCTTTAATTGAATTTAGTAATTCTTATTATAAAAATAATATTTTTGGTTGTTCTGATATTGTTTATTCAAGTAAATTTGATTTTATTATTTTTTGGAACAGAGTTAATGAATTAGAACCTTATTGTGAATATTAAATTAATCAAATATTTCTTTACTTAATTCATAAAAATAATATCCAACTGCATTAATTATAAATGCTCTTGGAATAAAAACTAAAATACCCCTAAAATAATCTTTAAATGTTAATTTTTGCAAAACATCTTTTAGATTAGAACCTGTCATTACATGAGTATTCAATACATCAGCCCAATAACTGGATGTCCAACAGGTTACACCTGCAATACCACCAGAAACAATTGTTGAAAATTTTTTTTCTTTTAAATTTTCATAAATTGGATAATAAAAACTACAAGCTGGTATTTCTCTCAATTGCATAGTTATCAAACATTGTTTATTAAATTTATTTTTAATTGTTAATTGTTCTTTTATTTTTTTATATTCTATAATAGCAGATAATAGACCTGTTGTTATACCAGCATATATTCCGCCTAAAACTTGATTGTGTCTAACATTAGTATTTTTTCCATATTCATATGATTTAAATGCAATACCACTTATTAAACTATTAAAAAGAGTCGGATAAGTAAATCCCCTGTATAAACCTTTAATTGTCATTTTTTCTTTATGTGAAACTTGAACCCAAGTTTTATAAGTATCTAAAGGATGTCCTATTATAGACTGCCCAATACCAGCAAAAAAACCATGTAGTAATTCCATTTCATAATAATAATCTGATAGTTAATAATAATAAATCAATTTTTTTTTATAAAAAAAATCATCTAATACTACCAATGTTCTTAAAAAATCTCTTGAAGAATTAGAAGAAGCAAAAAATATAGGAAGTGATGCAATGGTAATTTTAGAGATTGATAACGAAAAAATAAAAAATGCAACAAACAAAATGGATACTACACAGAGTGATAGTCAAATAGCAATGAAAATGATAACTTCTACAATGAAAAGACTTTATACAGATAAACTTATAACTATGTTTACTTTTATAATAATTTGTCTGATTATAATTATTGTATTATTTAAGTATAATATTATAAAGTAATATGTTTAAAATTATTAAAAACTTTTTATATAAATTATTTATATAAAATATTACTTAATGAGTTCAGATAATATTGTAATTGATGCATTACCAGAAACAACAGATGATGTTGTAATTGATATAATTCCAGAACCTAGTGCAGAAGAAAAACGCAAAGATTTTGAAATATTAGAAACTTCTTATACAAATTTAACTAATAATAATTTTGTCAAAACTCATAATAGAGAAGAACTAAACGTAATGGCAAAAGAATTTAAAGAAAAACTAGAAAAATTTAAAAGAAGTTATACTATCGGAGATTTACAACAATCTATTAATATATTTGATAAATCTGTTGTAGATGGTCAAATAAATTCTTTAGAATTATTTAATGAACCAACGCAATTTACTGATGCTATTAATATTTTAAGATATGATGATTTATCTAAATTAACTGGTGTAAGTTTAATTACAAAAGTTAGTGCTTCTGATAGTTTTATGTTTAAGGCTAAATATGATACAAAACCTTGTTATATAAAAGCATTTTTTCCACCAAATCCTAATTTAGATTATGAACAAAAAATATATAGATACATAGCTTCACGCAATGATAAAATTAAATCACTTTATGAAGATTATTTTGTAAAAATATATAATGTTTGTAAAGTTATGTCAGTTGATTTTACTGATTTTTTAAATCGTAATAGAGTAGAAAATATAACTAATAGAATGTTTTGGAGTGTAAGTAATCCAGCTTTAAACAAAAAATTAAATAGTAACGTATATGTATATTTAATAATAACAGAAGATATGGAAGGAGAAACATATCTGGATTTTTATAGGAGGAATTATAATGATGAAAAATTAATAACTAATACATTATTTGATATGATATATGGTATTTATTTAATGAATGACAAATTAAAATTAATGCATAATGATAATCATTTTGGTAATGTATTAATTAAAATTGGTTTACCTAATGTTGATACTTTATATCAAATAGGTAAAACAGAATATGTCAAGCAAAAAAATTACAGATTATGTTTTTTTGATTTTGATTTGGCTTTTTTAGAAAATATTACTAATACACATTTAGAAAAAGATACTAAATTTTGGTTAGTACAAAATAAAATGAGTGCTAAAGATATTTGGACAATTCTTAATTCATTAATTCGCAATAATTCTCGTTCTGGCATTGCACCAATATATATGAATAATATTATTGATACTATACTTAATGGTTCTGTTCTTCATAAAGAAATGATTATGAAAATTTATGAAGAAACTGCTAGAGGTAAATTTTGGAATGCTTATTGTGTTGATAACGTTCAAGAACCATGTATTATACCTGATGAACCCTTTTTATACCCTTTGAATGTATTGGAAAGATTTATTGGTAATGACAGAATTAAAAGTATGTTGGACTTTATTGACCAAGATATTTATTATAGAAAATATATTAAATACAAAAATAAGTATTTGGCTTTAAAAAAGACTAATAGTTATTTTTAGCAATCAAAAATAAGTATTTGGCTTTAAAAAAGACTAATAGTTATTTTTAGCAATCAAAAATAAGTATTTGGCTTTAAAAAAGACTAATAGTTATTTTTAGCAATCAAAAATAAGTATTTGGCTTTAAAAAA
>Ga0194133_10004212_pt1 | contig 19586 bp, 18 predicted proteins | sample TA2KigOf40mmetaG_FD_155448 | JGI IMG/M metagenome (GOLD analysis project Ga0194133, IMG submission 155448) | Freshwater microbial communities from Lake Tanganyika, Tanzania - TA2015055 Kigoma Offshore 40m | ecosystem: Environmental > Aquatic > Freshwater > Lake | place: Tanzania: Lake... | reverse complement strand
CATCCGAGCGAGATGGTGCACATCGGGATGGAGCTCGAGGTCAAGGTCCTGGATATCGACTGGGAGCGCGAGCGCATCTCGCTCGGCCTCAAGCAGCTCCAGGCGTACCCGTGGAAGGATGTCGCCGAGAAGTACCCGGTCGGCACCCGGGTCTCGGGCAAGGTCGTCTCGATCACGAATTACGGCGCCTTCATCGAGCTCGAGCCGGGCATCGAGGGGCTCGTCCACATCTCCGAGATGAGCTGGACCCGCAACGTCCGGCACCCCTCGAAGCTCGTCAGCATCGGCGAGGCGATCGAGGCGGTGGTGCTCAAGGTCGACACCACCGAGGAGAAGATCTCCCTCGGGATGAAGCAGACCGAGCAGGATCCGTGGATGGTGCTGCCGGAGAAGTACCCGGTCGGCACGCGTCTCACCGGCAAGGTCCGCAACCTCACGTCGTTCGGCGCCTTCGTCGAGATCGAGCCGGGCATCGACGGGCTCATCCACATCTCCGATATGTCCTGGACCAAGCGCGTCCAGCACCCGTCGGAGGTCGTGAAGAAGGGCGACACGGTCGATGTGGTGATCCTCAACATCGACGCCGAAAACAAGCGTATCTCGCTCGGCCTCAAGCAGGCGTCCGAGGATCCGTGGCTCCGCATCGGCGAGACCTACCCGGTCGGCACCGAGCTCCCGGGCACGGTCGCCCGCCTGATGGACAAGGGCGTCGTCGTCGACATCGGCAACGACATCGAGGGCTTCATCCCGCTCTCGCACTTCGAGGGGCAGGTGAACAGCCCGGCCGACGTCGCTTGGGAGGCGATGCAGGTCAACGTCCGCATCCTCGAGGTCGACCCGATCCATCGCCGGATCGTGCTCGGCGTCATCGACATCCCGGCGGGGCAGGAGCGGCCCGCCGAGCCGTCGAAGGTACACTCCGAGGATGAGGTCCCGGAGATCCCGGCTGACCTCGACGAGGCGATGGACGACTGATCGTCCGCCCGTCGGTCCCGCGCGCCCCGGTCGAGTCCGCTCGACCGGGGCGCGCGTCCGTTCCGGCACGTAGATTCCCCCGCCGATGCGAGTCTCCCCCCTGATCCTCGCGGTCCTCGCGGCCGCGTGCGCGCAGCCGCCGCGCCTCGTCGTCTCCGATGCGGATCGCGTCCTCACCGGCGTACAGCTCGAGGCGCCGAACCCCGGGCTCACGGGCCCACTCGCCGTCGCCGCGTTCCATTACGGCAGCGGCACCGACCGCCGCCGCGCCGCCTATCGGGACTCGGTGATCGTGCGCACCACCCCGGTCAACGCGACGCCGTTCCTCCGCGACATCGACGCGAAGGCCCTGCGGCGGCGCTGGGCGTACTGGGGATTCGATGCGCGCGCCCTGCCACGTAATGGCCGCGTCTGGCACCCGGAGGGGCCGGGGCCGTATCCGCTCGTCCTGATGGTGCACGGCAATCACGATATGACGGCGTTCTCCGACCCGGGCTACGAATGGCTCGGGCGTCATCTCGCGAGCCGCGGCTACATCGCCGTCTCGGTCGACGAGAACTTCCTGAACGGTGGGATCCGGACAGAGAACGATGCGCGCGCCTGGGTGCTGCTGCAGCACCTCGCGCTCTGGCGGCGCTGGGCGACGGATCCCGCCTTTCCGCTCCACGGGCGGATCGATCTCTCGCGCATCGCCCTGATCGGACACTCGCGCGGCGGGGATGCCGTCGCGATTGCGAGCGGCTTCAACCGGCTCACGCACTGGCCGGACGACGCCCGCATCCGCTTCGACTTCGGCTTCGACCTGAAGGCGATCATCGCTATCGCGCCGGTGGACGGGCAGTACAATCCGTCGGACAAGCTCCCGCCCGTCCGCGGCGTGAATTACTTCGTGATGCATGGGTCGCACGACAGCGACGTCTCGACGTTCATCGGTCAGCGGACCTACCTTCGCACCGATGTGACCGACCCGGCGAGCGTGAAGGCGGCCCTCTACGTGTACCGTGCCAATCACGGGCAGTGGAACACCGTCTGGGGCGACAACGACGTCGGTGAGATGGGGCGCTGGCTCGCCAAGCGATCGCTCCTGCGAGGGGAGGAGCAGCGCGACGTCGGTCGGATCTTCTTCACCGGCTTCCTCGAGCTCGCCCTCCGCGGCGACCGACGCTACGAGCCGATGTTCCGGGATCATCGCACGGTCGGCGCGTGGTTGCCGCGGACGCTCTACGTCTCGCAGTTCGCCTCCGGCGGCGAGCGACGGATCGCGACGTTCGAGGAGGACATCGACGTCACCACGGCGACCGCCGGCGGGGCGGTGGCGGCACGTGGGCTGACGCTCTGGCGCGAGGGGAACATCCCGACGCGCGCCACGACGCGTGGCGCGACGTTCGAGACGACCGCGGTCTACTTGGGCTGGAGCGCACCGAAGGATTCCACGGCCGCTCCCGACCCCGATCGTGCCTGGTATGAGGTCGCGTTGCCCGCGGAGGCGATGGGGCCCGACGCGCGCCTGACGTTCAGCCTTGCCCAGCTTGCGCTCCGTCAGGGGCCGTTGAGCGTGCGTGATACGCTGACCCCGGACACCGCGGCCGTGACCGGGAGCGCCGGCCGCGACTCGAGCGCGTCGAGGGCACGTGCCTCGCGGTCGGCCCGCGCGCGGACCGCCGCCGAGGCGGCGCGTCGGGCCCGGCTCCCGGCGGACTCCCTGCGTGTCGACCTCAGCGTGGAACTGCTGACCCACGACGGTCGGCGGGCCACGGTTCCGCTCTCCGAGGTGGTCGCGCTGCGACCGCCCCTCACCATCCGGCTCTACCGGCACGCGTATATCGAGTCACGCGTCACCGGGTCGCCCCGCGACCACGAGTACGCCCTGCAACGCGTCGAGATTCCCTTCGCGCGCTTCGCCGCGGCGCTCCCGGGGCTCACCCCCGCGGCGGTGCGTGCGGTGCGGTGGCGCTTCGATCGGACGCCGGCCGGTGCGATCCTCCTCGACGACATCGGCATCGAGTCGCCCTGAGCGGCCGTTCGGCCTCGGTGCTCGCACTCCCGTCCTCTACCTTTCCGACCATGTCCGTGATGCGCGAGAAACTCGATCTGCTTGACCGGCGCCGCGCCGAGTCGGAGCTCGGCGGCGGGGCCGACCGGCTGCAGGCCCAGCACGCGAAGGGGAAGCTCTCGGCCCGTGAGCGGCTCGACCTGCTCCTCGACGAGGGGAGCTTCGTCGAGCTCGATCGGTTCGTCACGCATCGTGGCACCGATTTCGGCGTCGACGCGCAGCGCCCCTACGGCGACGGGGTCGTCACCGGACACGGGCGCATCGATGGGCGTCTCGTCTACGTCTTCTCGCAGGACTTCACCGTCTTCGGCGGCTCGCTCTCCGAGGCCCACGCCTCCAAGATCTGCAAGGTGATGGACCTCGCGGTGCAGAATGGCGCGCCGATGATCGGCTTGAACGACAGCGGCGGTGCGCGCATCCAGGAGGGCGTCGTCTCCCTCGGCGGGTACGCCGAGATCTTCTACCGGAACGTGCAGGCCTCCGGCGTCGTGCCGCAGATCTCGGCCATCCTCGGGCCCTGCGCCGGCGGCGCGGTCTACTCGCCCGCGATGACCGATTTCATCTTTATGACGCGTGGCACGTCGTACATGTTCGTGACGGGGCCGAATGTGGTGAAGACCGTCACGCACGAGGAGGTGACGATGGAGGCACTCGGCGGCGCCGACACCCACGGCGGCACCTCCGGCGTCTCCCACTTCACCACTGACTCCGAGGTCGAGTGCCTGCAGGGGGTCCGCGCGCTCCTGCGCTACCTGCCGAGCAACAACCTCGATCCCGCGCCGCGCGGGGCCGGGGCCGACCCGCGGGACCGACGCGACGAGGGGCTCCTCGACGTGATCCCCGACGCGCCGACGCAACCGTACGATATGCACGAGGTGCTCCGGCGCGTCGTCGACGACGGCGCATTCCTCGAGGTACAGCGTGACTGGGCGGGCAACATCCTCTGCGGCTTCGCGCACTTGGGCGGACACGCGGTGGGGATCGTCGCCAACCAGCCCGCGGTCCTCGCGGGGGTCCTGGACATCGACGCGAGCGTGAAGGCGGCGCGATTCATCCGCACCTGCGACGCGTTCAACATCCCGATCGTGACCTTCGAGGACGTCCCGGGGTTCCTTCCCGGCGTCGCGCAGGAGCACGGGGGCATCATTCGGCACGGTGCGAAACTCCTCTACGCGTACTGCGAGGCGACGGTGCCGAAGCTCACCGTCATCACGCGGAAGGCGTACGGCGGGGCGTACGACGTGATGAGTTCCAAGCATATCCGCGGCGACTTCAACGTGGCGTGGCCGACGGCGGAGCTCGCGGTGATGGGCCCCAAAGGTGCCGTGGAGATCCTGTTCAAGCGCGAGATCGCGGAGGCCGCGGACCTCGCCGCCGCGATGGAGGCGAAGGTCGCGGAGTACACCGAGGCCTTCGCGAACCCGTACGTCGCGGCGAGTCGCGGCTACCTCGATGATGTGATCGACCCGCGAGATACGCGCCCGCGGCTGATCGAGGCGCTGGAGACGCTGCAGGGGAAGCGGGTCCGCCCGCCAGCGAAGAAGCACGGCTCGATCCCGCTCTGACGCGATGCGTCCCCTCCGGTCCGTCCTCATCGCCAATCGCGGCGAGATCGCGCTGCGGGTGGTCCGCGCCTGCCGCGAACTTGGGCTGCGCTCCATCGCGGTCTACTCCGATGCCGATGCTGGCGCGCCGCACGTCCGCGCCGCCGACGTCGCCGTGCGGCTCGGGCCCGCATCGGCGTCCGAGAGCTACCTGCGTGGTGATCATCTGATCGAGATCGCGGTGGCGCATGGGGCCGATGCGATCCACCCGGGATACGGCTTCCTCTCCGAACGGGAGTGGTTCGCGCGCGCGGTGCGGGAGGCGGGGCTCATCTGGGTGGGACCGCCGGCGGAGGCGATCGCCGCGATGGGGTCGAAGACCGCGGCCCGGACGCTCGCGATCCAGGCGGGGACGCCGGTGGTGCCGGGGACGACCACGCCGCTCCGAGATGCCGCGGAGGCGGAAGCCCTCGCGGCGGAGTTCGGGTATCCGGTCCTCCTCAAGGCGGCGGCCGGTGGGGGCGGGAAGGGGATGCGCATCGTGCGAGGGCCGGGCGAGGTGGCCGGCGCGCTCGAGTCCGCGCGCCGCGAGGCGCAGAATGCCTTCGGCGATGACGCCGTCTATCTCGAGAAGTACATCGAAGGGCCGCGGCACGTCGAGATCCAGGTCCTCGCCGATGCGCACGGCACCTGCCTCGCGCTCGGCGAGCGCGAGTGCTCGATCCAGCGGCGTCATCAGAAGATGATTGAGGAGGCGCCCAGCGTCGCGGTGACCCCCGAGCTCCGCGCCCGGATGGGCGCCGCCGCGGTCGCCGCCGCGCGGGCCGCCGGCTACGTCAACGCGGGGACCTGTGAGTTCCTGCTCGACCGACACGGGGCGTTCTACTTCCTGGAGATGAACACCCGCATCCAGGTGGAGCATCCGGTCACGGAACTCGTCACCGGGCTCGACCTCGTGCAGTGGCAGCTGCGGATCGCGGCGGGGGAACGGCTCCCGTTCACGGAGCCGCCGGAACCGCGCGGCTGGGCGATCGAGTGCCGGATCACGAGCGAGGATCCGGCGAGCGGATTCCTCCCGTCGACCGGGCGCGTCATGCGGCTCGCACTCCCCACCGGTCCCGGGGTGCGCTGGGACGGTGGGATCGAGGTCGGTAGCACGGTGGGGCTGTACTACGACCCGATGCTCGCGAAGCTGATCGTGCACGCGCCCACACGTGCGGCGGCGATCGCCCGGATGCGGCGCGCCCTCGACGACCTCGTGATCGACGGCGTTGCGACCTCAGCCGACTTCCATCGTCGCCTGATGGACGACCCGGCGTACCAGGCGGGTGACGTCGACATCCAATGGCTGGAGGGACGGCTCCCCGCGCTGCTCGCGGCGACGCCCGACGCGGCGACGACGCGACGCATCGCCGTGGCGGCGGCCCTCCTCGCCGCACACGAGCGGCCCGGCACCGTCGCGTCGCACGCGCGCCCAGCGGCCGGTGCGGGCACTCCGCCCACCGATGGGGCGTCGGCCGGCGCGGCGGTGGTGGACGGCGGGTCCGCGTGGTGGCAGGCGGCCCGTCGCGACGGGCTCGGCGGGTCGTGAGCGCGGGAGCGATGCCGGCGGGGACGCGCGTCACCTTCGAGGTGGCGTCGCTCGCGGCGGGCGGGGACGGCGTCGGTCGGGTGGATGGGCTCGTCGTCTTCACGCCGCGCACCGCCCCGGGGGATCGCATCGCCGCGACGGTCGCGGTCGAGGGGCGCGTCGGTCGGGGCACGCTGCTGGAGATTGAGCGGCCGTCGCCGGACCGTGTGGCCGCGGCGTGCCCGCACTACGAGGCGCCCGATCGGTGCGGTGGCTGTCAGTGGCAGCACGTCGCGCTCGAGGCGCAGCGCGAGGCCAAGCGCCGGATGGTGCAGGACGCGTTCGCGCGCATCGGCCGACGCACCGTCGCCCTGCCGTCGATGCGGGGCGGCGCGCCGTGGCGGTACCGTCGCGCGCTCACCCTCGCGATCCGCCGGCGCGGGGACCGCGTCTGGGCCGGGATGCGCGCGCACGACGACCCCGAGGCGGTGTTCGCCCTCGACGACTGTCAGGTCACCGAGCCGCGCGTCGTGGAGACGTGGCGGGCGATCCTCGCGGCGGCGGCGCATCTGCCCGCGGGGGCCCGCCTGCGCGGTACCGTGCGGTGGCTCGAGTCGGAGCCAGGGTTCGTGTTGGAAGGTGGGGAGGCGTGGCCGGCACTCAAGGCGTTTCTCGCCGCGGTGCCGTCGCTCGGGGCGGTCTGGTGGCAGGCGGAGGGGCGCCGACGCCAGCTCGTGGCCGACCGCCGGGCGCAGGCCGTACCCGCCGCGTCGTTCGCGCAGGTGAACGCCGAGGTCGCCGCGTGGCTGCACGAGACGGTCGTGGCGCGTGCCCTCGCCTTCGCACCGGCGACGGCGGTGGACGCGTACAGCGGGGCGGGGGAGACCGCCGCGCGCCTCGCATCGGCGGGGGTCGCGGTGACGGCGATCGAGCTGGACGCGGAGGCGTCGGCGTTCGCGGCGGCGCGCCTTTCGGCGCCGTCACGGGCGGTCGCGGCGACGGTGGAGGCGGCGCTCTCGGCGGCGCTGCCGGCGGACGTGGTCCTCCTGAACCCGCCGCGTGCGGGGGTCGCCGCCTCCGTCACGGACCGCCTGGCGCGGCCGGGTAGGGGGACGGGGACGCGGGGCATCGTCTATGTGAGCTGCGATCCCGCGACCCTCGCGCGCGACGTCGGTCGCCTCGTCGGGTGGCAGGTGGCATCGCTCGAGTGTTTCGACATGTTCCCGCAGACGGCCCACGTGGAGACCGTCTGCGTGCTGGAGCCCGCGTGACGCGCCGGTCCGCGGGGCCATCGGTGGGGCGAATCCGGGAGGGGACGTGCGGTACGTGGTGACCGTGGCGGGGCACGAGGTCGTCGTCGAGGTCGACGGCACTTTGGTGCGGGTGGACGGGGCGACCGTCGAGGCCGCGATCGAAGGGGACGTGGCGTCGGGGCGTGTCGTGCTGACGCTCGACGGGACGCGATACCCGTTGCGGGTGTCCCCAGGGGCGGCGCGCGGCGCGTACACGATCGGGAGCGCGGGGTGGACGGTGCCGGTCGAGGCGCTCGACGAGCGCCGCCGCGCCATCCGGGCGTTGATGCGGGCCACCGCGCGTCCGAGTGGTCCGACGCCGCTGGTGGCGCCGATGCCCGGGCTGATCGTCCGGGTGCACGTTCGGCCCGGGGACGTGGTGGCGGCGGGGCAGCCGCTGGTCGTGATGGAGGCGATGAAGATGGAGAATGAGCTGCGGGCGACGGCGGCCGGGGTGGTCCGGTCGGTGGCAGTGCTTCCCGGGGCGGCGGTGGAGAAAGGGACGGTCCTCGTGGCCCTCGATGCCCCGGGGGCTGACGGGGCCTGACCCGTTGACCTGGCTCGACTTAGGCCCTATTCTTGGGGTCTGCCCAAAAACGCCCTCGTGGCGGCCGAGACCCGGGTTGCATTCCGCACCGGTGAGGCGCAGGACCTCTCCAGCTGGACCTCGCATGCGCAGCACGTTCACGGCCACCCCGGCCGACATCGAGCACAAGTGGTTCGTCGTCGATGCCGAAGGGATGGTGCTCGGTCGCCTCGCGACCGAGATCGCGCGGATCATCCGCGGCAAGCACAAGCCGACGTTCACGCCCCATATGGATACGGGCGACAACGTCATCGTCATCAACGCCGAGAAGGTGAAGGTGACCGGGCGGAAGGCGGAGCAGAAGAACTACTTCCGCCACACCGGCTACATGGGCCACGAGCGCTACACGCCGTTCGCGACGATGATCGCGAAGCACCCGGAGCGGGTGATCGAGAAGGCGGTGTACGGTATGCTCCCGAAGACGGCCCTCGGCCGTCAGAAGCTGCGGCTCAAGCTCCGCGTGTATGCCGGGGCGACGCACCCGCACGGGGCGCAGCAGCCCGAGACCCTGACCTTCCCGAAGGCGGAGGCGAAGTAAATGGCCGCGACCAACAGCACCCACACGATCGGCCGCCGCAAGGAAGCCGTCTGCCGCGTCTACCTCACCCCGGGCACCGGGAAGTGGGACCTCAACGGGCGGACCCTCGGCGACTATTTCCCGCGGCCGGCGCTCGTGACGGCGATCCAACAGCCGTTCACCGCGACCGACACCCTCGGCAGCTTCGACGTGAAGGCGAACCTGACGGGCGGCGGGCAGAACGGGCAGGCCGGGGCGCTCCGCCTCGGAATCGCCCGTGCGCTCGTGAAGATCGACGAGACTCACCGGCGCAAGCTGCGTGAGCTCGGGCTCCTGACGCGCGACGCGCGCGCCGTGGAGCGCAAGAAGCCGGGCCGTCCGAAGGCCCGCAAGCGCTTCCAGTTCAGCAAGCGCTAAGCCGGACGGTCGATGGCACCGCGGCGGCGCACGCCGCCGCGGTGCCATCGGTCGAGACAGGCCATCCCACAGCGCCGCTGAGCCGATCGGCGGTGCCGCCCCTCCCGGGGCGGTCGCGATCGGTGCTGACGCGGCGCGACGACCAACCCTCCGCTCCACAGGATCCCATCGTATGTCGCAGCCCACGCTCGAAGAGCTCCTCAAGGCCGGTGTGCATTTCGGCCACCAGACCCGCCGCTGGAACCCGAAGATGCGCCGCTTCATCTTCGCGGAGCGGAACGGGATCCACATCATCGACCTCCAGAAGACGCAGCAGCAGCTCGCGCTCGCGCAGCAGCTCGCGCGTGAGGTCGTCCTCCGCGGCGAAAACGTCCTCTTCGTCTGCACCAAGCAGCAGCTCGCGCAGATCGTCTCGTCAGAGGCGGAGCGCTCGGGCTCGATGTCGGTGACGGAGCGCTGGCTGGGCGGCCTCCTGACGAACTTCGCGACCGTCAAGAAGCAGATCCGCAAGCTCAAGGAGCTCGAGGCGGGCTCCGAGGCGGGCGGCGCATTCGAGAACTACACCAAGAAGGAGCAGCTGATGATGACCCGTCAGCGCGACAAGCTCCTGAAGAACCTCTCGGGCATCAAGGCGATGGGCCGGCTCCCGGGGCTCCTCTTCGTGATCGACGCGAAGAAGGAGCGGATCGCCGTCGACGAGGCGAACAAGCTCGGCATCCCGATCATCGCCATCTGCGACACCAACTCCGATCCCGACCTCATCACGGTCCCGATCGCCGGCAACGACGACGCGATCCGCTCGGTGGAGCTGATCACCCGCGCCGTCTCCGATGCGATCGAGCAGGCGCGCCGCGAGGCGCCGACCCGGCCCGAGGTCGAGGAGCCGGGCGAGGCGACCACCTGGTCGTCGGAGCGCGGCACCGAGCGCGAGAGCGGTGACGACCGTCGTCGTGGCGGCGCCGGCCGTGGCGGGGCGCGTCCGCGCCGTCGGCGCGCGAACCCCGAGGCGATCGCCGCCCGCCGCAAGTCCGGCGAGGGCCCGGCCGAGGAGACCCCGGCGGAGTAACGCCGGACCGCTCGTCCCGGGCCGCCGGCCCGGAGTATCTTTCGAGCGCCGCCGGCGAGGCCCAGCCTCGCGGCGGCGTTCCCACACGGGAACCACCACACCGAGACCCAGATGAGCATCACCGCGAAAGACGTCGCTGACCTCCGCGCGCGCACCGGCGCCGGGATGATGGATTGCAAGAAGGCCCTCGAGGAGACGGCCGGGAACATAGACGCCGCCATCGATCTCCTTCGCAAGAAGGGGATCGCCAAGGCCGAGAAGCGCGCTGACCGCGCCGCGTCCGAGGGGCAGATCGTCATCGAACTCGCCGCCGACGGCACGATGGGCGCGATGATCGAACTCAACTGCGAGACCGACTTCGTCGGGCGCAACGACGAGTTCGTCGCGCTCGCGAAGCAGATCGCGCAGCACGTGGCGCGGGACGCCTCGGTCGACGGGCTCGTGACGGTGGGCGCCGAGGGCGCGTACCTCGCGACCCCGTGGGCGTTCGATGCCTCGCGCTCCCTCGGTGAGGTCGTGAAGGCGGCGTCGGCGAAGACGGGGGAGAAGGTCGAACTCCGTCGTGTGGCGCGCTTCGCGACGACGGGGCTCGTCGGCAGCTACCTGCACTTCAACGGCAAGGCGGGCGTGCTCGCCGAGGTCACCGGCGGGAATGGCGCCGAGGCGGCCGAGCTCGGGAAGCACATCGCGGAGCACGTGGCCGCCGGGGTGCCGAGCGTCGCCGTCGCCGTGGATCAGGGCGGGGTCGATCCGGCGTTCATCGCCCGCGAGCGTGAGATCTTCGTCGCGCAGGCGGTCGAGAGCGGGAAGCCGCAGGCGATCGCCGAGAAGATGGTCGAGGGCCGCATCGCCAAGCTCCTCGGGGAGATCACCCTCCTCGGGCAGCCCTGGGTCCGTGACGACAAGCAGACGATCAAGGACCTCGTGGCCGCGACCGCGAAGGCGGCGGGGCAGCCGCTCGCCGTGACGCGCTTCGTCCGCTTCAAGATGGGCGAGGCCTGACCTCCGGGAGACCCAGTATGGCCGAACTCCGCTACCCCCGTGTGCTGCTCAAGCTCTCCGGCGAAGCCCTCGCCGGTGACCGCGGGTTCGGCTTCGATTTCGAGACCATCCGTGGTTTCGCGCAGCAGGTAAAGGCGATCTCCGAGCTCGGGGCCCAGGTGGGCCTCGTCATCGGGGGCGGCAACATCGTCCGCGGCTCGCAGATCTCGAAGATGGGGATCGATCGCGTCAGCGCGGATTACATGGGGATGCTCGGCACCGTCATCAACGCACTCGCCTTCCAGGATGTCCTGGAGCGCGAAGGGCTCGACACCCGCGTGATGACGGCGATCCGGATGGAGGAGATCGCCGAGCCGTATATCCGGCGCCGCGCCATCCGGCACCTCGAGAAGGGGCGCTGCGTCATCTTCTCGGCGGGCACGGGGAATCCGTATTTCTCGACCGACACCGCCGCGGTGCTGCGCGCGATCCAGATGAAGGCCGACGTCATCATCAAGGCGACGAGCGTCGACGGCGTCTACTCCGCCGACCCGAAGCAGGATGCCACGGCCACCCGCTTCGACCGCATCAGCTACCGGGACGTGATGGAGCGCGACCTGCGCGTGATGGACCAAACGGCCATCACGCTCTGTCGCGAGAACGCGCTGCCGCTCATCGTCCTCGACATCCACACACCGGGCGGCGTCGCGCGTGCGCTGCGCGGCGAGCCCGTGGGAACCCTCGTCTCATGACCATCCAGACCATCCTGAAGGACGCCCGCACCGCTATGGACAAGGGCGTCGAGGCCGCCAAGCGCGAGTTCGCCTCGGTCCGCTCCGGCAAGGCCTCGCCCACCATGCTCGACACCGTGAAGGTCGAGATGTACGGGCAGTATCTGCCGATGAACCAGTGCGCGAACGTCTCGGCGCCCGAGCCGCGCCTCCTCGTCGTGACGCCGTACGACAAGGGGCAGGTGAAGGCCATCGAGAAGGCGATTCGCGAGTCGAACCTCGGCCTCGATCCGTCGGTCCAGGGGCACCTCATCCGCGTGCCGCTCCCGGCGATGACCGAGCAGCGGCGCAAGGAGCTCGCGAAGCAGGTGCACGCGTACGCCGAGGATGGCCGCATCGCCGTCCGTCACGCGCGGACGCAGGCCCGCGAGCAGCTCAAGAAGCTGACGGGGATCTCGGAGGACGAGGTGAAGGCCGCCGAGAAGGACCTGCAGAAGATCCACGACGAGGAGATCGCGCGGATCGATGGGTTGATGAAGGCCAAGGAGCAGGAGCTGCTCGAGGTCTGATCGGCGTCCGCCGCTCTCTCCCGCGATGAACGCTCCCGCCCTCCTCGCCCAGGTCCGCGCCCACGGCGCGCTCCCCCGTCACGTCGCGATCATCATGGACGGGAACGGGCGGTGGGCGCGCGAGCGGATGCTGCCGCGCCCCTTCGGGCACCGCAGCGGGATGAAAGCGGTGCGCGAGGTGGTGGAGGGCGCGCTCGAGGTCGGCGTTGGCACGCTGTCGCTCTTCGCGTTCTCGCAGGAGAACTGGCAGCGCCCCGCCGACGAGATCGGTGCGCTGATGTCCCTGCTGGAGGAGTACATCCAGCGCGAGGCTGATGAGCTGCACGCGCAGGGCGTGCGCGTTCGTTTCCTCGGGGAGCTCGATCGGCTCGCGCCGGCCGCCCGGGGGGCGGTGGATCGTATCATGGCGCGCACCGCGGGGAACACCCGCCTCACGCTGAACCTCTTCATCTCGTACGGGTCACGTGCGGAGATCACACGGGCGGCCCGTCGGATCGCGGAGGAGGTCGCTGCCGGGCAGCTCACGCCCGACGCGGTGGATGAGACCGCCGTCGCCGCCCGCCTCTTCACGGCCGGCGAGCCTGATCCCGATCTCCTGATTCGCACGTCCGGGGAGCAGCGCCTCTCGAACTTTCTTCTCTGGCAACTCGCCTACACCGAGCTCCACATCGCCCCGGTGCTCTGGCCCGACTTCGGCCGCGAGCAACTGTACGAGGCGATCCGCGATTACCAGGCGCGCGAGCGGCGCTTCGGTCGCGTCTCCGCCTGACCGCACGATGAGCGAACTCGCCAAACGCGTCGCCTTCGCCGTCGTCGCGATCCCCGTCCTCCTCGGGATCGTCTGGGCGGGTGGGGCGGCGCTCACGATCCTCCTCGCCATCGCCGCCGGGCTGGCGGCCTCGGAGTTCGCCACGCTCGCCACGGCGACGGGCTCGGCGCCGCTCCGGCCCGTCCTCGTGGGTGGGGCCGCAGCGATCCCGCTCGCGGTACACGCGGCCGGCCTCGGCCTCTGGGTGCCGCCCCTCCCGGTGGTGGCGCTCCTCGTCCCCGCGCTCCTGATCACCGCGCTCTGGACCCGTGGCGTCGCCGGGCGGCCGTTGGAGGCGGTCTCCACGACGCTCCTCGGCCTCTGGTACACCGGAGGGATGCTCAGCTTCGCGTACGCGCTGCGGCATCACCGGTTCGCGATCGGCGCGGCGGCGGGCACCGCGCTCGTGATGTTCCCGATGCTCGTCACCTGGGTCACCGACGCCGCGGCGTTCTTCGTCGGGCGTACCGTCGGCGGGCCGAAGCTGATGCCCTCCGTGAGCCCCGGGAAGACGATCTCCGGCGCCGTCGGCGGGGTCGTCGGGGGCGCCGTGACCGCGTGGGCGTACGCGGCCTTCGTGCTCCCGCCCGCGACGCGGATGGGGATGACCGTCGGCGCCGCCGTCGCGTCGGGCGCGCTGCTCTCTGTGGTGGCGCAGATCGGGGATCTCGTCGAGAGCCTCCTCAAGCGGCAGGCGGGGGTGAAGGACAGTTCGCATCTCATCCCCGGGCACGGCGGAGTGCTCGACCGCACCGATTCGCTCCTCTTCACGTTGCCGGTGGGGTACGTGCTGCTCGACCGCCTCCTGTCGCTCGGCGCCTGATGTCCGCGTCGACGGGGATCGCCCTCCTTGGCGCGACCGGGTCGATCGGCGAGACCGCACAGCGGGTCGTCGCGCGGCATCCCGATCGGTTCCGCTTCGTCGCCCTGACCGCGAACGGGAATCGCGACGGACTGCAGGCCGCCGCCGATCGGTGGGCCCCCGGGTTCGTCGGGCTCGTCGAGCCGGGGACGGCGCCGTTGCCGGCGGGGTGGCACGCCGGGGCCGCAGCGCTCGTCGATGCGGCCCAGCACCCGGAGGCGGCCGTCGTCCTCAATGCCGTCGTCGGTGCCGCCGGTCTCGAGGCCACGCTCGCCGGGGTCCGTGCCGGGAAGCGTGTCGCGCTCGCCAACAAGGAGTCGCTTGTCGTCGGCGGGCCGCTCGTGCAGGCCGCGGTGCGGGCACCGGGGGGCGGCGCGGTGATCCCGGTCGACTCCGAGCACTCCGCGCTGCTGCAGTGCCTCGCGGGGCGCATCGGCGGCGACGGCCCGGGGCTCCTCCCGGTCGCCGGGGTCCGTCGGATGGTCGTCACCGCCTCGGGCGGCCCGTTCCGCACTTGGGAACCGGCGCGCATCGCGGCGGCGACGCGGGCCGATGCGCTGAACCATCCCACCTGGTCGATGGGCCGGAAGATCACCGTCGACAGCGCCTCGTTGGCGAACAAGGCGCTCGAGGTCATCGAGGCCCACGTGCTCTTCGGCATCCCGTACGACCGCATCGAGGTCGTGGTGCATCCGCAGAGCATCGTGCATTCGATGGTGGAGTTCGAGGATGGGAGCGTGATCGCGCAGCTCGGCGTCCCCTCGATGGAGCTGCCCGTGCTGTATGCGCTCACCTATCCGGACCGCCTCGCCGACTCCGGGGTACCGACCTTCGATCCCGTCGCGGCGAGCCCGCTCACCTTCGAGCCGGTCCGTCACGATGCGTTCCCCACGCTCGGCCTCGGCATCTCGGCCGGTCGACGGGGCGGGGCCGCGCCCGCCGTCTTCAATGCGGCGAACGAGGCGGCGGTCGCCCGATTCCTCGCGGGCGACCTCGCCTTTGGTGGAATCCCGGCGGCGATTGAGGCGGCGCTCGCGCACCACGGCGATCGCCCCGGTGATGATCTCGCCTCCCTCCTCGCCGCCGATGCGGCGGCTCGTGCCCTCGTCTCGGAGTTCCGGTAGATGCTGAGCTGGCTCGCTCCACTGCTCGTGCTCGGTCTCGTGGTCTTCGTCCACGAACTCGGGCATTTCCTCGCCGCCAAGTGGGCCGGCGTCTACGCGCCGCGGTTCTCCCTCGGGTGGGGGGCGCCCCTGTGGAGCGTCCGTCGCGGCGAGACGGAGTATGCGCTCTCCTGGCTCCCGATTGGCGGCTACGTGCGGATGGCGTCGAAGGAGGATGAGACGGCCGCGGTACTCGAAGGGGGCGCGGAGTCGCCCGAGGCCGAGCGATCGCGACATTGGGACGAGCGGTCGATGATCCCGCACGGCCCGCTCCCGATCCCGGCTGACCGCTGGTTCGAGTCGAAGTCGCTCGTGCAGCGGCTCGTCATCCTACTCGCCGGCGTGACGATGAACGTCGTGCTCGCTGTGGCCGTGTCGGTTGGCGTCGTCGCGACGTACGGCCAGCCGCTCGTGCCGCCGGTGGTCGATTCGGTCGTCGTGGGCAAGCCGGCGGCTGCGGCGGGTGTGCTCGCCGGGGACCGCGTGGTGTCGATCGACGGGACGACGGTGACCCGGTGGGAAGAGGTCGTCTCGGTCATCTCGGATGCGGCCGGCCGGACCGTCACGCTTCGGGTCGCACGCGGCGCGGACACCGTGCCCCTCCTCGTGACACCGGCCCCGGAGTCGGTCACGGGGCGGGATGGGGCGACCGCGGTCGTCGGGCGGATCGGCGTCGCGGTGCGTCAGGGAGTGGAGCGGGAACCGGTCGATGCCGCCACGGCGGTCCGCCTCGGCTGGCGGGCGACGTGGGGGATGGCGGGGAACGTGGTGCAGGTGCTCGGGCGCCTTGTGACGGGCGAGGTCTCCGTGAATCAGCTCGGCGGGCCGCTCGAGATCGCGCGCTCGAGTGTCGCGGCCGCGCAGTCGGGCGCCGAGACGCTCTGGAGCCTGATCGCATTCCTCAGCATCAACCTCGCCGTGCTCAACCTGCTCCCGATCCCGCTGCTCGACGGAGGACAGATCATCCTGCAGGTCGCGGAGACGGCGTACCGGCGGCCGCTGCCGCTGGTGGTGAAGGAGTGGTACGCGCGCATCGGACTCGCCGCGATCGGGACCCTCTTCCTGCTCGTGACGTTCAACGACCTGAAGCGGTTGCTCAGCGGGTTCTTCGGGTGAGCCTCAGCGGTAGCTGAAAAGCGCCGGGAGACCCACCGCGACGAACGTCGCCCATCCGCCGTAGACCGGGAGGAAATCGGTCTGCCAGCGCTCGAGGCGCGCGAATGGTGTGCCGCCGGCGAGGAAGCGCACCTGCAGCACCGCGGCGCCGGCTAGGTTCACGAGGAGGATCGCGTTGAGGCTGAGCGCGACGACGCGGTTCGGCGTGGCGCCCATCCCACTGATGCGCAGCGTCATCGCGGAGAGCGCGAGGGCGTCGACGGCTAGCGCGGCGAGGATGAGTGCGAGCTGCGCCCGGTCGAAGAGTCCGACGCGGCGCTGCGGGTCGCGCGCCGAGAAGGTGTAGAGCAGGAGCGCGACGACGAGGAGCAACAGGAGGTCGAAGAGGAGCAGCATATCGCGCTCGATCGCGATGCCGCGCCCCGTCCACGCCGCGGTGCCGAGGAAGAGGAGCAGCGCGATCGTGAAGAGCGGTGTGAAGAGCGTCGTGAGCACGGGGGCTATGTTCTCGATCACGCTCTGCTTCGCCTCGACGAGCCAGGCGGCGACCACGATCGCGCCGAGGACGAGGGAGGGGGCCCACTGTTCCATGAACGGCTCGATGTCGACGCCGATGGAAGTGAAGATCCCCGCGGAGGTGGCGAGCAGGACCCCGCCGCCGAGCGCGATGAGCACGAAGTAGATGAACAGCTCCCCGGAGAAGCGGACGAAGTCCATCCGTCCCGCGACCTCGCGCCACCGCGCGCCCGCGTAGGCGATGCCGACGGCGAGCCAGAGCGCGATAGGGAGGTGCAACGCCACGAGTGGTTCGGTGGCCCCGCCTGGCGTGAAGGTCGGCACGTTGGCGGCGAGCGCCGCCCCGAGGAACATCGCGAGCGGGAGTCCGAGGGCGCGGGTCGGGAGATCGCGCTTCCAGGCGAAGTACGCCGCCAGGAGCGGCAAGATGAAGAGTGCGGCGTTGCGCGCATAGAAACCGCTGTCGGCATCGAGGTCGAGGCCGAAGAGGGCGGGGAGCTTCACCAGCACCCCGGCCGCCACGGCGAGACCCAGCGCGACGATCGGTTCGTGGCGCAGCCGACGCGGAAGGGCGACGGCCGCCGGCGCCACCAGCTGCTTCCAGAGTCGCTCGGAATGCTCCCGCGCGAACTCCCGCGAGAGCGCGTCGATGGCGCCGAGGCGCTTGACGGCGACGAGTAATGCCTCGTCGGGTGTGAGTCCGCCATCGATGAGGCTCGCGATGACTTCGCGGAGGTGGTCCTCGAGCTCGGCGACGTCGACGGCGTGGACGGTCTGCCGGCGACGGAGGTAGTCGCGCCAGCGGTCGATCTGCGGTTCGAGGATCGCGATGGGGGTCGTGGGATCGGTCGGCATGGTCGTCAGGTGAAACGGGGGGCGGGGTGCAACTTCCAGATGCCGCGGAGGGCGGCGTCGACAGCCTGCCACTGGCGGCGCTCGACGGCGAGTTGCGCCTTTCCGTCCGTCGTGAGCCGGTAGTACTTCCGCTGGCGTCCCGTCTCGGCGACCTCCCATCGGGCCTCGATGTGGCCGAGGCGTTCCAGGCGGTGGAGGACGGGGTAGAGCATCCCGTCGGTCCATTCGATCTCGCCGCCGGAGAGTTCGCGGACGCGCCGCAGGATGGCGTACCCATAGCTGTCGCCCTCCGCGAGGATGGACAGGACGAACGGCGTGGAGGAGGCGGCGACGAGGTCCTTGCTGAGATTCATGGATTTCTCGTGGTGGGTTGATACCTAGCGGTACTATACCTTGCGTTGCGATGTATGGCAAGGGGGGAGCGCGCCGGGAGGGCGGGGAGCCCTTTACATCATCGGCGGCCCGTTCTAAGTTCCGTTGCTACAACAGAATCGGCATTTCTCAACGCGCTGCGGACCGCAGGCAAGGACACTTTCGGAATGGCGTTTGAACAGTCGTCGGCGATCGAAAAGCATCGCCAGCATGGGACCGACACCGGGTCCTCCCAGGTGCAGATCGCGGTGCTCACCGAGCGGATCAATTACCTCACCGAGCACTTCCGGATCCATCGCAAGGACCACCACGGGCGTCGGGGCCTCCTCAAGATGGTCGGCAAGCGGCGGCGGCACCTCGACTACCTGAAGCGCACCGACGTCGATTCGTACCGCAAGATCATCGCCGACCTCGGCCTCCGCTATTAAGCGACTCCACCACACGAGCGCGCGACCGCACCCCGCGGATCGCGCGCTTCGTGCAACCGTCAGGATATCCCAGATATGATGCAACGTCTCGAGCGGACCTTCGCGGGCCGCCGTCTCGTCATCGAGACCGGCCGCATGGCCAAGCAGGCCGCCGGTTCCGCCCTCCTCACCTACGGTGAGACCGTCCTCCTCGCGGCGGTCACCGTCAGCGAGAAGAAGAGCCCTCTCCCGTTCTTCCCGCTCACGGTCGAGTACAAGGAAAAGATGTATGCCGCGGGGAAGATTCCCGGCGGCTTCATCAAGCGCGAGGGACGTCCCCGCGACGAGGAGATCCTCTCCTGCCGTATCATCGACCGCTCCATCCGGCCCCTCTTCCCCGAGGGGTTCCAGAACGAGGTGCAGGTCGTCATCTACGTCCTCTCCGCAGACCAGGAGAATGACCACGACGTCCTCGGGCTCATCGCGACCTCGTTCGCGCTGAGCGCGAGCAAGATCCCGTGGGCGGGCCCGATCGCCGGCGTGCGCGTCGGTCGCGTCGAGGGGAAGTGGGTGCTCAACCCCACCTTCCAGGCGCTCGAGTTCTCCGACATGGATATGATCGTCGCCGGCTCCGCCGACTCGATCATGATGGTCGAGGGCGGCGCGCTCGAGGTGTCCGAGGCCGAGATAGTCGAGGCGCTTAAGGTCGCACAGAAGGGGATCGGGGAACTCGTCGCGATGCAGGAGGAGCTCCTCACGAAGGTCGACCGTCCCGAGAAGATGGCGTGGACCGGGACCGAGATCCCCGAGGACGTCAAGAAGACGGTGACGAAGGCCGCCGAGAAGCGCATCGAGGCCGCGATCAACCAGAAGGACAAGGCAACGCGTATCCAGGCGGTCGAGAAGGTGAAGGAAGAGGTCAAGGCGGAGATGGCGGCCGTCCTCGACCCGGCGCACGTGGGTCTCGTCGGCCATATCGTCGGCGACATCGAGTACAACGCGCTCCGCGCGCAGGTGCTCGACACCGGGCTCCGCGTCGACGGCCGCAAGCCGGATGTGGTCCGCAATATCTCGATCGACTCGTCGCTGCTCCCGCGTGCCCACGGCTCCGCGCTCTTCACCCGTGGGCAGACGCAGGCCCTCGTCGTCGCGACGCTCGGCACCGCGAATGACGTGCAGCGGATGG
>Ga0194133_10004211_pt1 | contig 19590 bp, 30 predicted proteins | sample TA2KigOf40mmetaG_FD_155448 | JGI IMG/M metagenome (GOLD analysis project Ga0194133, IMG submission 155448) | Freshwater microbial communities from Lake Tanganyika, Tanzania - TA2015055 Kigoma Offshore 40m | ecosystem: Environmental > Aquatic > Freshwater > Lake | place: Tanzania: Lake... | reverse complement strand
TACCAACGGAGACTGCGCCTTGATTTTCCGAAACTCTGCCATCAGACGCAGTAACTCGAACCGAGACAACGTATATGTCATCAATCCTCTCTCTGTGTGTAATTTGAGTTGACAACTTATGAATCGCACAGAGTTGCTGGGTTGCTCCTGCGTTGGCATACAGAATCTCCTTGCCGTTAAGTTTCAAAAGATCAAAGGGTTTGGCAGCAGGATCAAGCCCTACTTGCCTGCAGCGAAACAGGTAGTAGTTTTTCTTCTGTTGCTCGTTCAAGCCACTTAGATCGCCCCGTAGGACGATGGATTCCTGGATGGCAGGGTCCAGTACATCCTTACCCACCACGGCCCCTACAGCCTCATTTAAGGTTCTTACGTTGCTCATATTCTTCCCTCATTTTGTAAAAGATTGGACCGTCTTTGCCAAACCAAAGACCAGCGCAGGCAAATTCCAGGTCATCGTGTGGACGGGTAACATCAAGCGCCGCCTTCCACCCTTGTTTGTATGCTTCTTTGGCTACGTCTTCGGGCGAAACGTGAGTCCATAGAATTACGCCCACCGTCAGCAGAGAGCCAATAAAGATCATTGCCATGTCTCTAATCAATACGTCTCTCATTTGACTAGAAACCTTCTTGACCCTGGCTGCTCGACTACAAACTGCTCATAAATGTCAGGCATAGAGGACTTGAATAGGTCAGCAGAGAAACGCTTGGACGCTTTGGCGGTCTTCCATGTAGCCAGTACGTGCCCATCGACTGTGACCAACTCTGCGGCTTCCATCATGTAACCTTGGATAGCCGACTGCCACTTCTCTTCCTGCGCCTCTAGGTCTTTAATCTGGGCCTTGAGCGCCTTGAGTTGCATGGCTGCATGCTCAAGCGATTGAGTGGCAATCAACTTGTTGCCATCGTCTTGGCGGTAAACCAGACGGGCAGCGTCTCCCATCGTCTCAGGATCAAAGGAACGTGCCTGGATGCGGCCCCAAACTACTGCCATCTCACGCAGGTGCAAGTCCATTTGGTCAGCAGAGAATTGCAACGGGAAACCCACGATTTCCTGCCCACCAAAACAGACAACCAGCACCACATTTTCGATCTGGTGAACAGTGGCCTCATGCAAGCATTGCACCCTATAGCCCAGGTCAACGTCGCTAGAACCATTGTCACCGTACTTTTTACGCTGGTGAGCGCCCAGGTTCTTGACCTCGTAAAGTGTCTTACCATCCTCGCTGATGTAGTCGAAGTGGCTTGCCATCCATGTTTCTTTGGGATGATAAAGGGCATAGTCAGCGTCTTTGAAGTTTATTTGATTGCGTCTAGCGAACTCGCGCATGATAGGTTCCTGCATGACCAAGCCCATCTGCACTTGCTCGACATTGGATAGGTCATCAAGTGGCTTGACTCCCCACTTTTCTGCTGCCACCTCTCCACCACGGCCCTCGACTAGACGGCGTGAATCGTTAGACCACCAGGCGTTGTTGCGTACTTCAGGCGTGAAGTCACTCATCTTCTTGATCTCCTATGATTACAGGTATGCCATTGGCCTTGGAATATGTAGTAATCTCAAGGTTGTGCGAACAGTTCTCAGTAAGAATAACGATGGTGCGCCTAGCCGACTCATACGGCTGCCGTGGTTTGTTTTCGTCTAGCACGTAGATACGTGTGACGTTGTGTATATCTAACGTTGTCATATCAGCCCCTCATAAGTTAGAACGGTTTGTCGATCTTTAGTACCACCTTCACCACTCTGGCAGACCGAACCTTCCAGAAGTGGTTGTCATCTAACCATGACTGCGCCCTCGCTCTGGTCTTAAACAGTGCAACTTTGAAGTCATGGTCGGAATACTCATGTTCAACTAGGCTACCTTTTGTTAACTGAATAGCCCACATAGGTTTACGCATCACTCATCTCCACCATCTCTAACTCAAGACGGCGGTTGCGTAACGCATTGACACTACGGGTTAACGCTTGCACAGATGCTCTGGCTTGCTCTAGTTGTTGCTCATACTGCTGCTCAAGCAAACGTATGCTATCGACTAACTCGTAGTCATAGACTGGTTTGGTTTCCATGGTTAACTCCCTCATAGTTAGGACGGATAGATACTGCACAACTGCACACTACACTCGTTAGACCATCAATGCAACATCTGTTCATTACTTTTTAACTATGAACATAAGCAAACCGATAGCCTAGATGCCTGTGAATAAGTCTGATTCCCTATAGACATATAGATATAGGTATTCTATAACAGATGATACCTATAGCCTATAGTTATATGTAGTCTTGTTCCGTATATGTAAAAAACAGCCATAAATAAAAATGATATAGGCTATAGTTATAGGAACCGTATGGTCATACGGTTTCTATTCATGGGTCGTATAGGCTATACGTTTACTATATCCCTGGCCTGTGGATAACTTGGGGTAGGGGCTATAGATAGCGAAGTAGCACTTGTGTGGGGAGTCGCTTGGCCTTTGAGGGGCCTGCGCTCCCCCAGCGGTAGGATTTGATCCTGCGCTATCCAATTGGTTTAGAGAAAACGCACCCAAGTGTCCCTGTGGCGCTATCCAATCGTTTTTGATAGGTTGCTATCAACTGCTGCCGCATATCGGTGTAGGCTCCCGTTTAGGGGCCTTCATGGGCCTCTACGTATGCGCGTGTAGGCGTGCGCGTGCGTGCCCATGGGCATTGCATGGCGTCAATGCCGATTAAAGGCCCTCTTTAGGGCCTGTAGCGGGTTTATATGGTCTAGCCTATACCTACCCCTTCGAGAATGAAAAAAGGCCCGCTAGGGGCCTTTGAGGGGTTTTTAGTATCCTAGGGCTATGCCTAGGGCCATGAGAAACCAAAGCGCACCATAAAAACCGATGGAGCCCACGATTACGGCAAGCCAAAACAGAGGGCCGCCTTCGTTAAGTCTCTCGTCAAGCGTTTTGCGTCTCATGCTTTGCCCCCTTGTTTAATTTTCTGCCATGCCCACTGCTGAACGGCGCAACAGTAGCAACCCTTACACCCGCATATTCGGGCAACCCCCAAATAGTGCGCTTTGTCCCATTTATCGCCTTTGGAGTCTATGTCCTCAATTTGGCGCATGGTGCGCGCCATGTAGTCATTCGATTCGGTTGCGTTCATGCTTTGACCCCTCTCATATTGTGATGATTGGCGAACCGATAACCGGCGCATTGCATGGCCTTCACCCAATACTTCGCTTTTCTGCTAGGGTTGTCGGCACTGTAGTGAATTGATTCACTACGATATTCACCCGTCATATAGTCTTGCTCCGCTTCACTGGTAAACCATATGCGACTGGAACGCGTGACGGGTGATTGCGACGGGTGAATGTAAATCGACTTCAGCAGCAAAACCAATTCCCGGAAAGTATAGGATTCGTTAATGGCTGAGAACCCGGCATCTTCTACTTCGCCTTCTGATGCACTTTCTTCTGTCACTACTTCAAAAGTTTTATCAATTAAAAGCATGGTCTACCCCTCGTAAAGTTTAGGATTGATACTGGCAAGCCCGTATCCCATAGCCCTCAGTGATAAGGGCTACAGGCTACAGGCTAGGCCGCTAACGCTTCGGTTTCTTCTGTCTTGCTTACTTTGGCACCGGTTAGCCAATCCATGGCGTTTTGGGCTTTACCGGCGGCGCTAAGAATGAATTTCTTATCGTTTCTGAGCGCCTTCAGCCAGGACTCAATGTAAGCAGCATGGCGTAAGTCTCCATCGATCCCCGCATGCGCGCAGAGCATGGCGGCGCCCAATTCCGCCACTAGTTCCTCATAGGCGTATTCTTCGGAGCCAAAACGGGCTGGAGTAAGGCGCTTTAGGCGAGAATCGTGACCCGTGGCGTGTACACACTCGTGAAGCAGTGTCGCGTGATAATTGGCGGCACTATTGAAGGCCGCCATGGGCGGCATGGTTATACAGTCACGGCTAGGGGCAAAAAAGGCGCTATCACCCGCATGTATAAGGCCGCCTTTAAGGTCTAGCCGGTCTACCAAGGCCATGACCGCCGGGTTGGCGTCACAGTCTTCTGTGGGCGTCTCCGGCGCCTTCGGGATAACCAGCCCTTCGCATTGGTCTATGTTGTAGACGTAAAAATGCTTGATAAAGGCGTAAGCGCTTGTGACCGTCTCGCCATTGATGCCCTTGCTTTCTTTACGGTGTACGTTCCAAAAGACTATGGGCGTGCCCTTCTCATCTTTTTTGATGCGTGCATTGGCCTTATTCGCTTGTTTGAGGGTTACCCAGTAGGGCGTGCTGTACGCGCCTTGCATCATGGAAAGCCAAAAATGATTGATGCCGCGAAAAACAGTGCCGGAAAGTGGGTTGTAAGGCATCCCGGCACCGGGCATGCCCTTAAGACGTTTCCACGGTTTGACCCAAGGCGTCGCGCCCTTCTCTAATTCCGAAATGATGCGATCTGTGATTGTTTGAGCAATATCTAGCATGATTGGCCCCTTTAGAGTGAGAAGAAGATCGAACGCATGGCGCTGTAGCGTGTAGCGCCTAAGTCACGTAGATGCCAATAAGCGCGTTTAATGCCATGCATGCGGATATAGATGGCTAGGATTGACGGTCTAGACTCTAGGTTCAAAAGCATTGATTTCATCGTGTACCCCTCAGTTAGTTAAGAATGGACTACATGTATATGTTAACGAAAAGTGGGCTTTGGTTCCATATATGTATAGATATTTATTTCTATGGGTATACGTAAACCTATAGAGATAAACTATAGGAATGGGATAAATGGGTAGGAATGGGGACAATGCCGCCACTCTCCGCCCTCTACATTATGTAAACTCATAGGGCCATGGGGTAACATGGCGCGGCATATAAGAGCAGCGGCCTATGGCATAGGGGCCGCGCTCATGCCGCCATTCCGCACGCCATGGGGTAACCGTTCACACTTATGGTCCACGGGCATCAGCGCACGCATAGGCCGCGCACGGCATAGCCAAGGGCATCGGGTATGCGACGGGCATGGACAAAGTGAGTACAAACGGACCACAATGGGCCAGGACCCCCTGGGTTTCTGTGCCCGTCTCCTCTCCCCGCCCCAAAAGAATTTCTCTTTTTCTGGCTTTCCCGCCCCAAAGAAATTTCCGGTTTCCCGTGTTAATCTCTATGCACTTGTGGAAAGGAGTGCGTATGTACAAGATAGATAAAGGTGTAGCGTTACCGAGAGAGAAGGTGAAGCATGATTACCCGCATGAGCAGTTGCAGGTAGGTGAGAGTTTTCTTGTGCCTGGTGGCAACATGAATATATTGTGTAATTACAACCGGATTAAGGGTAGGAAGTTAGATCGTCAGTTTGTGTGTAGAAAAGAGGGTAATGGGATACGTGTATGGAGGGTGAGATGAGTACAGATGTGATGACGCCAACGACTAAGTTGAGGTGGTTACTGAGGGATGAGGAGAGTGATTTAGTGTTGCAGCAGTGGTGGAGCAATGCCGAGGCTGTGAAGATGGGTCCTAGTCATATGGTCAAGGGTGAGTGGCGGGATGTAGAAGTTGTGAATGAATCCTAATGAGGTGGCTGATGGGGGAGTTGATGAGAGGTTGCGGTGTTATGCCTGTGGTGAAATGCATGAGGCGGCTCGGTTGGTGAGGACTGTGGATGGCAGGGAGATGGGTAATTACTCTGCTGACTGGTTTTTGTATAACGAAGCGTGGTGGGTTTTGAAGAAGTACAGGAGTAGGCGCACCAGGCAGGAGTATTTGGGCAAGGTGAGAGAGAACCGAGGGGAAGAGCAGATGCAGAAACTAAGGGCTGAGATGTTGTTGCTCTGGCAGTGGAAAGAGGGGCAGAAGAAATGAGGACGGTGGCGGTTGTGACCGCAACCACGGGTAGGAAAGAGTTAGAGCAGACGGTGGAGTCTGTGGCGAATCAGACCTATCCCTGCAAGCACTACGTATTCTTTGATGGGGTATCACCACGCACCTTGCGAGACAATGTTTTAGTGACAGCACTGCCGGTCAAGACGGGTGCCAACGGGATGTTAAATGGCGGGATATGCGCTGCCTCTGCCTTTATTGCCCAGGAGGATTTGATCTGCTGGTGTGATGATGACAACTGGCTAGATGCCAACCATGTTGAGAGCATGGTCGATGCGCTGGGTGATAACCGCTGGTCGTATTGCCTACGCAAACTGGTGAACCCCGATGGATCGTTTTGGGACTATGACGATGGAGAGTCCTTGGGCACCTGGACAGGGTTTGTGGACTTGAACTGCTACATGGTGGATAGGCTGCGCCTGGGAGTCGCCATAGCGCCTTACTGGTACGCCATGGGCAGTCATGGTATTAACCTGGGCGACAGGGCCGTATATGCCGCCATAGGACGCCTGCCTGCAAACTGCACTGGGCAGTACACCGTCAACTACAGGTTGAACTCCCGCAAAGACCTGCGCCCCTTCTTTACCCAAGAAAACGCCAAGATGCGTGCAAGATTCTCCGACAAACTGCCATGGAGAAAAGTATGAGTTATCAATTTACCTTTGACTGGTTCACCCATAACGCAAATAACTTTTTGGCAGTCAAAAACATCCTGCCTGCTAGAAAACAGATTTTAGAGATTGGCTCCTTCGAGGGGCGATCAACTGTCTGGTTAGCCAAGAACATGTTGGATGAGGGTGGCACTATTTCTTGTATAGACACTTGGGCGGGTGGCGAGGAACACAAGGTGCTTGGCATGAACATGAGCATTGTGGAGGCCAGGTTTGATCACAACATCGCTGTGCTAAAAGAAGAACATCCGAACACAACGGTTTATAAAATAAAAGGACGCTCTGCTAACGAACTTGCCAACCTTGCTAAGTGGTCTAAGTTTGATCTTATCTATGTCGATGGTGGGCATGAGGCCAGAGACTGTCTTAGCGACGCTGTGATGGCCTGGGAGTTGTTAGAAAATGGTGGGGTAATGATTCTGGATGACTACGGCTGGCAGGACCGTCCTGTTGGCCCCCTGCACCCCAAGCCTGCCATTGACGCCTTTATTAACTTTTACTACAAAGAACGCAAAGTCCTGTTTATGAACTATCAAGTTGCACTGCAAAAGACAGTATGAACTTTGACAGAGCCAAGTTTTACCACTTCTGCAAGCATCTGAAGATTGAAACCAAGGAGCAGGGTCTGCGTATCCTTGGCGAACAGTTGCTTGGCACCCAGACGTATGTGATGGATGAGGTGGCCCGAGGTTTGGCTGAAGACAAGCACTTCTTTGTAGTCTTAAAAGGCCGTCAGTTAGGTATCACCACCATTAGTCTTGCCATGGACTTGTACTGGCACTTTATCCACCCAGGCATGCAAGGGACGCTAACGACGGACACAGAGGAAAACCGTGAGCAGTTTAGAAGCACTCTTCAGATGTACATGGACGGATTGCCCAAGGAATACAAAATTCCTCTCATGTCCCACAACAGAAACCAGATGGTTCTCAAGAACCGATCACGTTTGTTTTATCAGGTTGCAGGTATCCGAGCGAAAGGTGGCCTTGGGCGCGGAAAAGGAATTACGTTTCTGCACGGTACTGAGACTTCTTCTTGGGGTGACGAGGAAGGACTGGCTTCTTTGCTTGCCTCCCTTGCAGAAACCAACCCCTTGCGCTACTACATGTTTGAATCCACGGCCCGAGGCTTTAACATGTTCCACGACATGTGGGCCACAGCCAAACGCGCCAGGACGCAAAAGGCCATCTTCGTGGGCTGGTGGCGCAACCAGTTCTACTCTGCAGACCCAAAGAGCGACATATACAAGGTCTACTGGGACGGCAAACTAAGCCCAGAAGAGAAGGAATGGACCAAAGACATTAAAAAGGTCTACAACTATGAGGTCAACAGCCGCCAAATCGCCTGGTGGCGCTGGAAACTGCATGAGGGCCTTAAAGACGAGGGGATGATGTACCAAGAGTTTCCCCCCACAGAGGATTACGCCTTTGTGATGACGGGAACGTCCTTCTTTTCAACGGCTCGGTGTACCGATGCCATGAAAACAGCCAAAAAAGAGGCGTTTATTTCCTATCGCTTCTCCATGGGGGCCAACTTTCAAGATACCCAGTTGTTGCAGTCCACAGAACGCCTAGCGACCCTTAAAATATGGGAAGAACCCGTCTCCACTGCCTACTATGTGATTGGCGCAGACCCCGCATACGGCTCTTCTGACTGGGCAGACCGCTTTTGCATCCAAGTCTTCCGCTGTTACGCCGATGGCATGGACCAAGTGGCTGAATTTGCCACTTCTGAACTCAATACTTTTCAATTTGCCTGGGTGATTTGCTATTTGGCAGGTGCATACGTCAATTCGACCCTAAACCTTGAGGTCAATGGCCCAGGACAGGCTGTTATTCAAGAAATGAGAAATTTAAAGCGTCAAGCCACCACTTTGCCGGGTAATGAGGGCCGAGAACTGACTAATGTGCTATCAAATATGCAGCACTATCTTTGGCGGCGCAACGATTCCTTTGGAATCAGCAACTCTATCGGCTGGGTAACAACCCATAGCAGCAAAGAACGCATGCTCAACTACCTTAAAGACTACTTTGAGAGGGGGATGTTGAATGTCTACAGCACCGATTGCATTGATGAGATGAAGGGAATCGTGCGTGACCAAGGCACCATTGCCGCCATGGGCAGGGCAAAGGATGATCGGGTCATGGCTGCGGCCCTAGCAGCGGCTGCTTTTGCCGAACAAGTGCAACCAAGGCTCATTCAGATGCGTCTGACGCGAGAAAAAAAGGTGGTACAGGATAAACAGGCCGGTAATGGAGGCCAAGCACAGGTCGGAAAGCAGGTCGGCAACTACTTACGCGCACTGGGGTTCCAATGATCGACATTTTAACCGTGGCTGCTATAGAGCAGCGCATCAAAAACATGAACGCTAACCGCAAAAGAGGCTTTTCCATGGAGGAGTTTGCCCGTTTTGCTTGCGTTGACTACCGCAACATGAAGAAAATGATCTTTGAGGGCAACATGCGGATGACCGAAACCAGCCAAAGACGCCTCTCCCGCGCTCTTCTGGCCTTAGAAATGGGCGAGGCTGGCATCCGAATGGACATTGCAGGCCGCAAATTTCTGGGTTATCACGCCCAACATGAAGTAAGGCCGACTATCAAAAGAGGAACTTCGATAGTTAGAACCAATGATGGGTTCAGTTTGAGTGTTAAGCCAGTGAATAAGTATGATTATTCACAAGAGCATGTGTTAAAGAAAGAAAGGGGCTAAATATGGGTGTATTGCATGACTACAAATGTCCGGTTCATGGCTATTTTGAGTCTAATAAGGCGGTTTGTCCGGCTGGTTGTACCGATGTACATGTTGTATTTTTAAAGCCAGTTGGTGTAAAAAGCGAAGGAACCAAGCATAATGACAAGACACTCAACCAACTTGCATTGGATTTCAAGATGGGTGACATTAAATCTGCGCGGGAAGGTGAGGCTCAACCACCTCGCTTTGCTAAACAAAACAACCCATTTGCTCCGCGATGGGGAAGCCCTGGCGAACTAGGCCAGTACAACCTGCGCCCTGTTGCAGACGAGTCGGTTTCTGGCATGGCAGCGGTTAGAAGTGCAGGCGCACCCTTGGCTGGCCCCAAAGTTGGCTCTTACATTGCCGACCATGAAAACCTGAAGATCACGCCATGAGAATACCCAAAGACCCAGTAGACCGTCAGCAGTTTTACATTGACATGATGGACAAGTGCATGGTTTCGCAGTCCGAGCGCATGTCCGTCTACACCATGCTGCGCTCCTACTACCTCTTTGGCTCTGGCATGGACGAAGCGCCTGCCCACTTTAATAAGATTTTCCCGCACATCGACCAGTTGTCATCCTTTATGTACTCGGCAGAGACAACCAGGTTCTCCATCCAAATTGGCGCCTCTGAACCCAAGTCGTATCACAAAATGATCCCGGCGCTTACTAAGGCGCTGCATGACTACTGGATCAACTCAAACGCCGATCAGGTATTTGCCCAGGCGCTTAACTGGTCCCTTTGCTACAACACCACGTTTGTGAAACTGGTTTGGCGCAACGGCATCCACCCGTACATGGTCGAACCTGGAGTGTTTGGTGTGCTGCGGGAAGACACGCCTTACACAGACCGTCAAGAGGCGATGGCGCAGGAATACTACATGACCAAGAGCGAACTCTATTCGCGTCTCTGGTCCCATCCCAAGCGGGATGAAATCGTCAACCGCATTGCCCTTGCAGAGCAGCAAACCAAGCAATACCCGCAGGGTGTAGAGCGCCTGGTTACGTCAGCCATTGACCCAACCATCTTTGGAAACGTGCAGATGAGTCTGGCTGGCACCATGACCTACACGCCTCGCATTGCCGAGCCAACGGTCAAAATGCGTGAACTCTGGGTTTTTGACGATGAAGTGGGTGATTACCAGTGCATCACGGTTGCCGACCCAGACATTATTATTTATGACCGCCCTGCACAGAGCCTATTCCTCAAGGGTGAGCAGCCATTCGTTCAACTCTGCCCCAACCCACAGTACGACTACTACTGGGGTCAGTCCGAGGTGCAGCGCCTTGTTTTCCTACAGGACATGCGTAACAAACGCCAAGGCCAGATTCTTGAACTGCTCGACAAGCAGGTAAGCCCACCCAAAGCAGTTATGGGCTTTACCGGCATACTGGATGAGAAGAACTTTGCGCTCAACCGTGCTGGTGGACTGCTGGCCTCTGACATGCCAAACGCCAAAGTCGAAGAATTTACCCCCAACATCCCCAATGACCTGTTCCGCGAACTCGGCGAGATTGACGCCATGTTTGCTGAAGCCTCTGGTATTACCAGCGTTCTAGCGGGCCGTGGTGAGACTGGGGTGCGCTCCCAAGGCCATGCAAGCCAGTTGGCTAGGTTGGGTTCTAGCAGGGCCAAGAAGCGCGCCATGGTTATTGAGGACAGCCTAGAGAAGATGGCTACCCTGTACCTGAAGATGATGCAGGTCTATGACGATACGGTGCTGGTGGACACGGACGGCAACAAGTTTGTTCCTGCCCAATTTACCCCTGACTTTGTGGTCAAGGTCGATGCCCACTCCAATAGCCCAATCTTTATGGAAGACAGCAGAGAGTTGGGCTTTAGCCTCTTTAATGCAGGTGCCATCAGCAAGTCTAGGCTGATTGAACTGATGGAACCACCCATGAAAGAGTTGCTCCTTGACGATATTAAACAGGCCGATGAAGCGGCTGCAGCGGCCCAGGCTATGATGCCGCCCCCCGAAGAGGCAGCGGCACCTGCGCCTGAAGGTGAACCTGCTGCCCCACCAGCGAGTCCAACCCCACAATTGAGGGCAATCTAATGGCTGAAAACATTACCCCGACCCAAACCCAGACCATGATTAAGTCTGGCGACCAACCCCGTGCCACAGAGAAAAGCATTTCCGAGGCGCGGTCACCCGCCTCCATATCGTATGTTCGGTATGGAATTAACAAGAACCCAGGCCGCAATATTACGGGCCGCACCACCTTTAGGAGTTGACTATGTATGGCAAACCACCGATGAAAAAGAACCCAATGCGCACTGGAAAGCGCAAGTAAACAAGGGGGGCAGTGCATTTTGCCCCTTTTTTATACTTGACTTGATAGTTAAACTGTATTTAGTGTGCATTAGTCATAGGAGAAATGCATGGCTGTAGAGCAGAAGGATGTGATGGCGATGATGAAAATGGACCAGGGCGCAGACGCCATGGCCCCCACTTTGCCTCCTTCCGAGCAAGGTGCTGCTACGCCACCGATGGCATCTCCCATGAGTACACCCGAGGAAAAAAAAGGTGAGCAAGAAAAGGCCAAGTTAAATGTGATGATGGCCCTCGACATGCTGCAGGCTGCCATTGGCGCTTTTGCGCCAGACAGTCCTGAGAATGAGACGATCCAGAAGGTCGTTGCAGACATTACGCGCCGTTTTGGTGAGCGTGAATCCGATACCAGACAACTCATCCCTGCTGAAATACTGCAGATGATCCAGACTTTGCCACAGGCGGGTGGTGCCACGCCTGGTCAAAGAACAGCGGCTATGGCACCCGTTGAGGGTGCAACCTCACCCCCCTTACCCATCTAGGAGCAGATATGGAACTTTTTAAGCCTAAAGGTGCGCTGCAACCTCGTCGTCCCACCGACAATTCGCAGAACAATGGTCAAATCGTTAACACTCCCCGTTTCTCTGAAATGGGTGGACTGTCCAATGCGGCTAAAGCAGGGTCAAAGAACAAAATGACCATGAGCAAGCCCGGTGACACGAAAAAAGTTTATTAAGAACAGAAGGGGCTAAACCATGAGTCTTGAGAACTATTCACCAGAAGCAATCTCCGAACTGGCTGCGCTTTCCAAGCGTTTGTCAGAAGACCCGGCTACTCGCAAAGACTTTTTGCGGCTAACCAAAAAGGTTCACCCTGATCTGCCCGTGCCTGAGATTGAAATGGAAGACGCAGTTGATCGTCGCGTTAAGGCCGCTGAAGACCAGGTTGCAAAGTTACAAGCGCAACTCAAGCAGCGGGAAGTACGCGAGGAACTCTTAAAGCGACGCAATTCGCTCAAAGAAAAAGGCTACGTCCAGTCCGATGACGAAATCTTGGAAATTGAAAAACTGATGACCGAGAAAGGCATTGCAAGCCATGAAACGGCTGCCGACTATTGGCAGAAGTCACGTGAGACTGCGGTTCCCACGGCTAATAATGGTTTCCCGCAGCCCGTAATGTCTCGGTTTGACATTAAGGGTTATATGAAAAACCCAGTTGGTGCAGCGCGTGAAAACGCTGCGGCGGCTCTTGCAGAACTTCGCAAGAATCCCAAGCCGATTGGCCTGTAGTTTGGTATGGGGCTTATTTTGAAACTTCGGAGGTAAATCATGCCTATTGGTGGCGGCATTCTTCCGGCTTCGGGTACAAGTCAATTCAACGAGTTAACCTATGTTACTCGGCGCGCATTTATCCCGAAGTTGGTCGTACAAATCTACAACTCGACGCCCCTCATGGCGGCGCTGATCGCTAACAGCCAAACCGCTTCTGGCGGTGTGTCTTCAGTATCAGTTCCCGTCCAGGGTTCCCAGTTTGTAAACGCTCAGTGGTCTGACTACTCGGGTTCGTTTGCACAACCTTCTGTTCAGCAAGGTGCATACCAGGCTGAATTTAACCTTAAGTTGCTTGTCTCCCCCGTTCCGTTCCTCGGAATGGAAGGTGCAGTGCAGCAAGACTACGCGATCATCCCCCTCATTGAGGCTCGCATGAACGATGCGACCAACGTGATGATGGATTCGATGGCAACTGCTTTGTATACCAATACCAGCAATCAGCAGCAGTTTATTGGATTGCCTGCAGCGATTGACGATGGTACGGGTACTGCAACCTACGGAAACATTAACCGTACTACTGAAACCTGGTGGAAATCCAAGCAGTACGCTGCTGGCTCTGTGAACCCCACCCGTCAGAACGTCCTTCAGTATATCTCCGGCACCGTGAAGAACGGCGCTGAAGTGCCTACTTTTGGCGTCTGCGGATTTGGTACATGGACCCTTCTGGCTCAAGACTATGTAGGTCAAGAAAACTACATGATTACCCCAGGATCGGGTTTTGACGGTGATGCTAATGGCCCTCAGGCTGCTTTCCGCGCCCTGATGGTTGCTGGTGTGCCCATCTATCCAGACCCTTACTGCCCAGAAGGTACTATGTACTTTCTAAACAGCAACTACATGTCGCTCTACATCCATGAACAAGCATCGTTTGCGTTCACTGGGTTTGAGTCCACCCTGCCGAACTTCCAAATTGGTTATGTTGGTGCCGTGCTGATGATTGCTGAACTCGTCAACACCAAGCCAAAAGCCATGACGAAAATTACCGGCTACAACTCACTTAGCCTGTAAGGAGGAATCATGTCATTAGCAACTAACAAAATCCTTCTCGCTGACGCTAACGCAAACACCGCTGGTGCGTATTTTCAGGCCGAGACTATTGCTGTTGCCAACGCCTCTTCTACCGTGTTGGACGCCGGTGCATATTATGTGTACCCAACCTCTAACGTGGTAATTCAGGTGAACAACTCTTCGGCTGGCAATGCGTTTGCTAACGTGTACGCTGCTAACGCTGGCGGGTTAGTTATTTCTGACGGTACTAACGTGCGCCTTAATAACTTTGGTGGCGCAGGCAACATTAACGTCTCCGTGGTGGCTGTGAACGGCGGCGAGGCTGCTGGCGAAACCTACGCATAAGGAGAAATCATGGACGCTAACAGTGTAGGTACCCAGTTACCCAATAGGTTTGGACAAATCCTGTTGGGGCAATTGATTAGCGCCGACATGAACTCCACTGCGGATCAGCAGATCGTTATTTTTTCTGCGCCTGCCAAGTACATCATTCGCCGGATTGTGGCTACAAATGCCTCTATCAGCCTGAGTACGGCTGCTGGGGGCATTTACCCACAGGTCAGCAAGGGTGGAACGGCGATTGTCGCAGCAGGACAGGCATACAGTGGCTTGACTGCATCGGGCAAGTTTATTGACTTGACCATTGCATCTGGCTACACCTCTGGCGGTGATGTTCTTACTGCCAAAAGTATTTTCCTGTCTTTAACGACGCCCCAAGGTGCAGCGGCTACCGCTGATGTTTATGTTTTTGGTGACATTGTGACGCTATGACAAATGTTTTTGTACGCAACAACGGTGACAATCCTCTGGTAGACGCTTTTGATGGCGTCACTTATGACTTTGCCTGTGGCAAGGAAGTGGAAGTACCCGAGATTGCTGCAAAGCATATATTTGGTTATGGCGATGACAATAAAGAGCCGTATCTTGTAAGGCTTGGCTGGATGAAGATAAATACAGACTACCCTCTAGCAATGGAGCGTCTGGCGACGTTTTCATTTAGCCGTGAGTCTTTTAAACCCGTCCACGTGTCAGCCCCCGTGGTGGAGCGAGTAGCCGCACCCATGCCTAAAGCGCGGGTTGCGGCGAAAGTGCCATCCTCAACAGATGATTAAGAATGGCAACAACTCTATCGGGTTACATTACAGAAACCCGTCGATTGCTGCATGACGTTAACGCAAATTTCTGGACCGATCAGGAGTTAACGGACTACATCAACGACGGACGAAACACCCTAGTGCGAGACAGTGGGTGTAATCGTGTCCTTCAGTCTTACACTGCTCCATACAATGTTGAGACAATTGACTTTTCGGCTTTACCGGAAGATGTAAAAACAATTGATATTCTTAACATTAACCTGTATTGGGGAAACTCTCGGGTTCCCCTTATGTATTTTCCCTGGACAAACTTTAACGCTCAGTTAAGGTACTGGCAAAACTACACTGGGCGACCAGCGGCGTTTTCCATGTATGGTCCTAAAAAAATATTTATTGGCCCCAAACCGGATCAAGCCTATGTAATGGAACTTGACACAGTTGTTGAGGTTGATCCAATGGTCAATGGTGCAGACGTAGAGACTCTGCCCACCCCTTTTACTGAGGCAGTGCCGTTCTATGCGGCTTACATTGCCAAGTACCAAGAGCAGTCCTATGGCGAGGCTGAAATATTCAAACAAGAATATGCTAAGCACGTTATGGAAGCCCTTAATGGAACCTTTACCCGACGGCTACCAACACCTTACATATCGGGGTACTAAATGGCTGCCGTTGAGCAAAAGAAACAGTACGCCGTTGTCAAGGACTTCAAAGGTGTAAACACCAAGAATAGCCGCACGGTTATTGAAAACGGTGAGTTTGCTTGGCTTGAGAACGCGCAGCCCATAGGTTTTGGCAACCTACGCATCGTAGAGGGCAATGAGTTGGTCAATGCCAACGCCTTTACTGCCAATGTGACCTACATGGGGTCGGTCAACATCCAGAACAATGAGTACGTCTTGGGCTTTCAGGACGATGGTTCGGCCCAGTACGTCAACATCACAACTGGCGGATTAGGCAACATAGCCAATGCAGGCACCTTCTCCAACACTGGCGTAGCCATTACCCAATGGAAGAATGAACGTGCCCTGATTATTGACCCCAACAACGGGTACAAGACCTGGGATGGCGTAAATCTTCTTGACATTGGCTCGGTCAATAGTGTCACCATTGTCAATAGCGGTAGCGGATACACGGCAGCCAATACGACGGTTTCTTTTGGCGCTCCAAACCAGGCCAACGGGGTGCAGGCTACCGGTGAGGTGGTCATCGTCGCCAATGCTGTCTCCGAGATTATTGTGACGGAGGCTGGCACTGGATACACCAGTGCGCCCACCGTGACAATTACGGGTGGTGGCAGCAACGCTAACGCCACCTGCACGATCCTAGACCAAAATGGCACCGACATAGCCACCTTCTCTGGGCGTACTTGGATTGCCTCAGACCGCACTGTGTTTTACACAGCGGCAGATACCTACAATGACTTTATTAACGTTTCTGCCGGGTTTCTGACTATCTCAGATTCGACCCTGAGAACGAACATAACCCGCATCCTGTCAGCCAATAACTTCTTGTATGTGTTTGGTGAAGACTCTATTAACGTGTTTTCAGATGTGCGTATTGACTCCAATACCGGGGTGACGCTCTTTACCAACACCAACGTCTCAGCCTCGGTGGGTTCTAACCTGAGAAACGCCATCTTCCCGTACTTCCGCTCCATTCTGTTTATGAACGAGTACGGGGTCTACGCCCTGGTGGGCGCTACGACAACTAAGATCAGTGACCCCTTGGACGGGGTTTTTCCGCTGATTGACTTTACAGAGCCTATTTCTGGGGGCCAGTGTCTCATTAACAACATCCTGTGCGCTGTGTACAACTTCAAGTACAACGATGCGGGAACGATGCACTGGATTCAGGCTGCTTTTTTTGAGCGCAAGTGGTTTTTTACCGATCAACTGACGGATGCCTACTTTGTGGTGCCTGCGGTCAAGAGTGGCTTTTTGAATCTCTATGGCAGCACTGGAAACGACTTGTATCAGTTTTATGAGGATGGAGACAACCCTGTGGCTGTGGAGATTGTCACAGCCCTGTTACCTATGGGTGATCCAATCCGGGACAAGCAGGCGCTGAAGATAGGCATTGAGGCCACTTTGGGCACCGATCCAACGATTTTGCAGGCTACGGTGGACTCGGAAAACCAGGTTTCTCCTCCAATTACCTTCCAAAACTCTATCCTTTGGACTAACAATTCTTTGCAAAACGTGGACTGGACCAACACGCTAGGCAATATCCTGTCTTGGGTGACAGGCTCTAGTGGTGGCGCTGGTTATTTCCTTTACAAGTCAGATGCAAAAATGTATGGAAAGTACCTTGGAATGACTATCACAAGTACATCTACCCCATTTACAATCAATGGATTAGAGTTTGAACACGAACTAAGAGCGAGGTTCTAATATGGCACTCCCCGTAAGTATCCCCAACACGTTTGCCAATGCGACAACTTCCATCCCGCTGGCTAACCTGGATGCCAACTTTGTAACCATTTACGGTGCCGTCAATGGCATAGGCAATGGTTCAGAAGTGCTGGCAAACGTCCAGGTTTCTGGCGGCACGCTTTCTAACGTAACCTTGGATAACGTCACGGTAGACGTTGAAACTCTTACCAACGTCACGATCACGAACCTGACGGCTAACGGTACGGTAAACATGGCTAACGCCACGGCTGCCACGATAGGCAATGCCAACATTACCTCTGTTTCGGTGGCCTTCCCCAACAGTTTCCTTGCCAACTCCAATGTAACCATCGGCAACACGGCGGTGGCCCTCGGTGACACGATTACAACGATCAACAACGCAACCCTGGCTAACGCCAACGTAGCATCTGGAAACGTCACGGTGACTACGGTGGCAGACCAGTATGGCAACGTAAGGACGATTGCGGCTGTTTCTGGAGACAAGACCACTGCATATACGCTTGCCAAGGCTGATGTGGGACGTTACGTGACCATTGGCTCTGGTGGTTCTATTAACATTACCAACAATGTATTTGTGGCTGGTGATGCGGTATCACTGTTTAACAACACCAACGCTGCTGCAAACATTGTTTGCACGATCACGACGGCATACATAGCGGGTACAGACACGGATGTGGCTTCTGCAAACCTGGCAACCCGTGGGCTTGCCACGGTGCTGTTTACGAGCAATGTGGCCTGTGTAATCCAAGGAAACGTCGAATAATGAGCGCCTCCCAACAGATACTTCTGGGCAATGCGCCTACGGGCGGCTATCAAATCTCCCGCAGTCTGCGGTTTAACTCTGCTGACTCTGCGTATCTGAACAGAACACCCGCCTCTGCTGGTAACAGAAAGACTTGGACTTATTCCGTTTGGGTTAAACGAGGGATAATTTCCAGCGGAAGTCGGAATTTGTTGTCCGGCCCATCAGGAACACCATTTTTTTACGCAGAGTTTTCCTCCGCTGATGTCATCGATATAGGGCAGACTGGAGGTTCATCTGCTGGATGGAGTACCGCAGCAAAATTTCGTGACCCGTCTGCGTGGTATCACATTGTAATTGTTTTAGACACTACATCAGCGACCACGACTATGTTGGGAACAAGTACAGATAGACTGCGCTTATATGTCAATGGCACACAGTATGTTATGACTGGCGGTACTGTACCAACACAAAATGCCGACCTTCAAATCAATAATAACACTTTACAAAGTATCGGTAGGCAGGAAACGGGGCCGGGTGCGTATTTTAACGGCTACCTCACCGAGATCAACTTTATTGGCGGGCAAGCCCTCACCCCATCTGACTTCGGTGAATACAACGCCACCACAGGTGTATGGCAACCCAAGAAGTACACAGGCACTTATGGAACCAACGGGTTCTATCTCAACTTCTCTGACAACTCAGGAACCACCTCGACAACGCTAGGCAAGGACTATAGCGGCAACGGCAACAACTGGACACCGAACAACTTCAGCGTGTCTGCGGGTGCTGGCAATGACTCGCTTGTAGATGTTCCTACGCCATTTGGTACTGATACAGGTGTAGGTGGTGAGGTGCGCTCAAATTACGCTACGCTGAATCCGTTGAGAAACGGAGCAACATTAGCAAATGGAAACTTAGATGTATCTTCAACAGTCAACGCAGTAAACACATTTGCAACTTTTGGAGTCAGTTCTGGAAAATGGTATTTTGAAACAACCATTACAACTGTTGCGGGTACCTTCTACCCAGGTTGTGGTGTAAATACAAATCTTGCTTTGCCTGTGTCTGGCGGTGGCAATCAGTCAGGTGAAGAAGCCGCAGGGTATATGTATCTTGCCAGCGGTCAAAAATTTAATTCAAATGTTGGTTCTGCGTATGGTGCGTCCGTTACGAGTGGGGATGTGGTTGGTGTTGCGTTAGACATGGATGCCGGAAAAATCTGGTTTTCCAAAAACGGGACATTCCAAAACTCTGGCTCTCCTACGGGCGGCACAAACGAGGCGTTTAGTGGGATAACTGGGACTGCGGTTCCTGTGATTCTTTCGACGAACGGGTCTGCTTGCACAGTCAACTTCGGTCAGCGTCCATTCGCCTACACCGCACCCTCTGGCTTCAAAGCACTCTGCACACAGAACTTGCCTGATCCGACTATTGTCGATGGTGGGGAATACTTTAATACTGTGTTGTGGACTGGTGATGG
>Ga0194133_10004209_pt1 | contig 19593 bp, 16 predicted proteins | sample TA2KigOf40mmetaG_FD_155448 | JGI IMG/M metagenome (GOLD analysis project Ga0194133, IMG submission 155448) | Freshwater microbial communities from Lake Tanganyika, Tanzania - TA2015055 Kigoma Offshore 40m | ecosystem: Environmental > Aquatic > Freshwater > Lake | place: Tanzania: Lake... | reverse complement strand
CTTCGAGCGCTAAATGCTACAACGCCGTTATCAACAATCATGGCATAGCGTTGGGAACGAACACCAAGGCCGCGAGCGGTGAGGTCAAATTCCATACCTAACTTTTTGGTGAACTCAGAACTACCGTCACCCAACATACGTACTTTCTTACCAACCTTTAAGTCCCGCCCCCATGCGCCCATCACAAATGGATCATTCACAGAAACGCACCAGATCTCATCGACGCCCTTGGCTTTAATCGCATCAAAGTGTTCCATAAATCCAGGAACATGTTTAGCCGAGCAGGTTGGTGTAAAAGCACCAGGTAACGCAAAAACTACAATCTTTTTACCGGCAGTTAATTTTTCAACTTCAAATGAATTTGGACCCAAGGAGCAGCCATCGCGCTCTTCATCAAAAAACTCATAGAGGGTGGCGTTGGGTAATTTTTGTCCTACTGCAATCATGTTATCTCCATATCAATAGTGGTTTGGGGCGCTAACGCAGGCGCTGGATTCGTCGTCCGGAGGGGCGACTGAATTAGCAATCCTCGAAGCCACTATTGTATGGTTTATTTACTAGTCTGCTTGCTTCCTTAAAAAGGCGGGTATCTCATAGTAATCCGCCCCTTTCTCAAGCATCGCCTTCGCCTGTGGTGAACTATCGGCACCAAGGCTTGGAGGCACAGACTCTCGAGAATTACGAAATACTTTTGGAACATCAAACTGACCATAATCAACTGCAGAATTAACTGGGGCAGCCGGGCTTGAGCCCATGGCGCTTGACGTTTGAGCAGCATTACGGCTCATCGCAGCTGCTGGGCTAGTTGGGGCAAAATCACCCAAAGTGGTCATCGTTGGGCTTGCATCATTCGTCCCTGTGGCAGCGCGCCAGATTAACTGGGGCTGATCCTTTTGGAGCGATTGTGAGCCATTAAGCCCAGTAGCCACCACGGTTACCCGTAAAGCATCGCCCAGGCTATCGTCATAGACGGTTCCAAAAATTACCGTGGCATCCTCAGCAGCATAACCTCGGATAGCTGCCATCACCTCACGGGTCTCGGATAACTTCAATGAACGACTGGCGGTGATATTGACCAACACACCTCGTGCACCCGATAAATCAACTCCCTCAAGTAATGGCGAAGCAACAGCAGCTTCAGCAGCCAAACGCGCCCGATCCATTCCAGATACGGTTGCCGTTCCCATCATGGCTTTACCTTGCTCACTCATGACGGTCTTCACATCTTCAAAGTCGACATTGATTAAACCCTGCTCATTAATGATCTCGGCAATACCGGATACGGCGTTATGCAATACATCATCTGCGCAAGCAAAGGCTTTATCAAATTCTGCATCCTCTCCCATCACTTCAAAGAGCTTTTCATTCAAAACAACGATTAATGAATCAACGTGTTTCTCTAACTCTTGCGCACCCAGCTCGGCAACTTTCAAGCGCTTGATGCCCTCAAAGTCAAATGGCTTGCTAATGACACCAACCGTTAGGATGCCCATTTCTTTAGCAACTTGTGCAACCACTGGCGCAGCTCCGGTGCCAGTGCCGCCTCCCATGCCTGCGGTAATAAACACCATATGTGCGCCTTGTAATGCATCCGCAATACGTGAGCGGGCCTGCTCCGCTGAAGCTGCACCCACCTCTGGCTTTGCGCCGGCCCCAAGGCCGGTCTCACCCAGCTGTAGATTTAAGCTCGCTTGCGAACGCTGCAATACTCCCGCATCGGTGTTCATACAAATAAACTCCACGCCATTAACGCTGCGACGAATCATATGCTGGACAGCATTGCCGCCAGCCCCTCCGACACCAACCACCTTGATGATGGTTTTGCCAGCTGTTTCTTGTTCTATCATTTCAAACTCCATAACACCCTCCTTAATAAAATCGGCTTTCCACCATGGATCACCGATTGACGACGACGAAAAAAATCAAAAATTACCTGTAAACCATTCCTTCATTCGAGTAACCACGCCTTGTAAACTCCCGCCTTGAGTCGCTCTACGACCTCGTACCATTTGCGCCTGACCTTCCATTAGCAAACCAAGACCTGTTGAGTAACGCGGGCTTCTCAATACCTCATGCAAATGACCGCGATATTCCGGAGCACCAATACGTGCCGGTTTTAAGAAAACCTGCTCTGCCAACTCAACCATGCCTGGCATCATGGCGGTGCCACCTGTCAACACAATTCCCGAGGAAACCATGTCCTCGTAGCCTGACTCACGGATAATGTTGCGCACTAAGGTAAATAGCTCTTCAACGCGCGGCTCAATCACCGCTGCAAGTGCTTGTTTAGACATGGGGCGAGGTTCACGATCACCCACACCCGGAACATCGATCATCGCATTTGGGTCAGCCATATCTTGTTTAGCAACCCCATGATGAATTTTTAAATCTTCGGCCTCAACCGTTGGGGTCCGTAGGGCCATCGCAATATCATTCGTAATCTGATCACCCGCAATTGGAATGACTGCGGTGTGGCGAATCGATCCCTGACTATGAATTGCAATATCGGTTGTACCGCCCCCAATATCAATTAATACAACGCCTAATTCTTTTTCGTCCTCCGTAAGAACTGCCAAACTTGATGCAAGGGGTTGCAAAATTAAATCATTGACCTCAAGGCCACAGCGTCTAACGCACTTCACAATATTTTGTGCCGCACTCACCGCCCCAGTGACAATGTGAACCTTCACCTCCAAACGAATACCGCTCATTCCAATCGGCTCACGCACATCCTCCTGGCCATCAATGATGAATTCCTGGATCAAAATATGAAGAATTTGTTGATCAGTAGGAATATTGATTGCTTTAGCTGTTTCAAGAACTCGCTCCACATCACCAGAACCAACCTCCTTGTCACGAATCGCAACCATGCCGCTCGAGTTAAAACTCACAATGTGATTACCAGCGATACCGGTATATACCTGGGCAATCCGACGATCGGACATCAACTCTGCTTCCTCGAGTGCCTTCTGAATGGACTGAACCGTGGCCTCGATATTGACTACTACCCCTTTTTTCAAACCTTTAGAGGAAGTCTGGCCTAAGCCCAACACATTAAATTCACCATCGGGGCTTAGCTCGGCAACCAGTGCCACCACTTTTGATGTGCCAATATCCAACCCAACCAATAAATCGCGGCTGTCTTTACTCATTTCCATTCCTCGATGCGTTGCTCGTCATAACTCAAAATGGCGATTTGATACGCCTTGGGTAGTTCAACCTTGATCGCGGGCGTGCTTGGCTTGGTTGGAGCGCCAACAATATGCACAGCAAACCCGTTGGCATAGCGCAGATCGACTGCATCAACCCGATTTGGCCATTTTTGTTGAACCTGTGGCCAATATTGCAAAAGCTGTGCGACGCGTTGCTCTAAGGCACCTTTTGCCTGTTCTTCCTCGCGCCCAAACTCAATACGAACGCCATTACTAAGCTTGATATGCCATGCGTACCGATCAGAAAGCGTTAATGATTTGATCTCAGCATCCCATGGCTTAAACCAGGTGCTGGCTTTTTGATAAAGACGAAGTACTTCCTTACTTGATCCATCTGGGCCGCTAAACTCAATGATGGGAGTGTTTTCGTCTAGCTCGGCAATTGAGCCATCAAATACTTCGCCGTGCACATTAATTAATTTTTGTTGGTCGGCTTTTCCCCAAACCCCCAACGGTTTTTGCTCTTCAATACTAACAATCAAACCATTGGGCCAAGCCCGGCGAACGCTGGCATGACGCACCCAAGGAAATGCCTCAAAAGCATTTTTTACATCTTGCAAACGAACACTAAAAAAATTACCCTGAACTTTATCTAAGACCTGACTACGAACTGCAGGAAGCTGAAGGTGCTTTAAGTCTTGGTTACCAGCCGATTCAATCTGTAACTGTTTTAATGTAAACACGGGTTGCTGACTGAGCCAAATAAAAATGGATAGCACAACAGCCAAAATAAAGAACCGCATTAACCATCGCGTGATTTCTTGCATTCGTTCGGGATAGTTCCAAACCGGCGCAATGACAAAGCCGATTCCCTCAGAGATCCGTTGTATCATGGTCATGATCTATGGACTCCAAGTGGAGAAAGTGTGTCCTCTAAGGTCTGGCTTAGGATCCACACCACAAGATCGGTATAGGGAACACCAGCCGCTTTAGCCGCCATTGGAACCAGTGAATGCGAGGTCATTCCTGGCGATGTGTTCATTTCTAATAAATAAGGCTTGTTCTGATTTGCCGCATCGAGCATGACATCTGCACGTGCCCACATCCGACAACCTAGCGCTCGATAAGCCGATATCGCAAGCTCCTGAATCTGATTCTCAAGCTCGGGATCAAGTCCTGGAGGGCAGCGGTATTGAGTTTCATCCGAAAAATATTTGTGATGAAAGTCATAACCAGCTTCAGGAGGAATAATTTGGATCAGTGGCAACGCCTGGACACTCGCGCCGTGACCCACTATCGGGCAGGTTAGTTCTGGACCAACGATGCAGGTCTCTGCCAAAACTCGTCGATCTAATTTGGCTGCCAATGCGTAAGCTGCCGGTAGATCTTCCACGTGCCGCACTTTACTTAAGCCTAAGGAAGATCCCTCGTGTGCAGGCTTCACAATGATCGGTAGTCCCAGATGATTAGCAATTCGATCCCAATTGCTGTCACCGCTTAAGACCTCATAGCGTGGTGTTGGCAATTGATTGCTTAACCAAATTTGCTTGGTAACCACCTTATCAGTCGATAACGCAGAGGCCAAAACACCACTGCCGGTATATGGAATATTAAGTAACTCGAGAAGACCTTGAATGGTTCCATCTTCACCATAACGGCCATGGAGTGCAATAAAGACGCGATCAAATTGCTCCTTAGAAATATCTACAGGACTATGCACCCCTGGATCAAAGGCATGTGCATCAATGCCCTTTTCCAAAAGCGCATTGAGTACCCCTTGACCGGATAAAAGAGAAATCTCACGCTCTGCGGAACGTCCGCCCATTAATACTCCAACGCGCCCAAAATGTTTAGGTTCTAACTGAGCGAGTTGCAAAGCAACCTCCTGACCCCATGAAGAAATGCGTTGTGGCTTAGACATGACCAATCTCCACAAGCATCTGAGGCAACTTGGAAATGGAACCCGCGCCCATCGTAATCAAAACATCGCCATTTTTTAGAAGTCCGCTCAAGGCCAGAGGAATCTCTTGGAGATCTTCAACCACCTGAACTGAGGTTGATTTACCAAGAGCCTTCATCAGACTTTTACTATCTGCGCCGGCAATCCGTGCTTCACCAGCCGGATAAACATTCGTGAGAACCACTGCATCAAACTGGCGCAACACATTGACGAATTCACCAAAACAATCACGAGTGCGAGTAAATCGATGGGGCTGAAATGCTAAAACTAAACGTCGATTTGGATAAGCGCCTCGTGCAGCCGCCAAGGTTGCATTCATTTCAACTGGATGATGACCATAATCATCAATCAAGGTAAATGCTCCGCCATGCGCTAATGAAATATCTCCATAGTGCTGAAAACGACGTCCGACGCCACTAAATTGCAATAAGGCATTCACAATGGCATCATCGTTCACGCCCAGTTCAGTAGCAATTCCAATAGCTGCTAACGCATTCAATACATTGTGCTTACCCGGTAAATTCAGAATGATTGGTAACGGTCCGGGTCTTGGGCCATGCCGGCGAATTGCGCGACGATGAACCGTGAAATGCATTTGCGTACCAACGGCTTTGATATCCGTTGCGCGAATATCAGCATCTTCAGAAAATCCGTAACGCAAGATCGGCTGCGAGACAAAGGGCAGAATGTCTCGAACATTGGCATCCTCAATGCAAAGTACTGCGATTCCATAAAATGGCATTCGTTGCGTAAATTGCACAAACGTTTGCTTTAAACGAGCCATATCGTGCTGATAGGTATCCATGTGATCAGCATCGATATTCGTAATGACTTCCATTGCTGGATACAGCTGTAAGAATGAGGCATCGGATTCATCAGCCTCAACCACAATGAAGTCACCTTGACCCAAACGTGCATTGACACCGGCAGGATTTAACTTTCCACCAATCACAAAGGTTGGATCTAATCCACCCTGAGCGAGCACTGAGGCAACCAAACTCGTTGTAGTAGTTTTGCCATGCGTACCGGCAATGGCAATTCCTTGCTTAAGACGCATTAACTCCCCAAGCATTACAGCACGCTGAATCACCGGGATCCGATTGGCTCTTGCGGCAAGTACCTCTGGATTGTTACCGGTCACTGCTGAAGAAATTACCACCGCTTCAGCATCACCGATATTCTTCGCATCATGCCCAATCGTAATTTGTGCGCCCAAAGCAATTAATCGCTTGGTGACTGCGGACTCGGCCAAATCCGATCCCGAAACGCGATACCCTAGATTCAGCAAGACCTCAGCGATACCGCACATACCGGCTCCACCAATCCCCACAAAATGAACGTGCTGGACGATATGTTTCATCGGGCGCACTCCTCGCAAATGGAAGCAACTTCTTCGGTCGCATGAAACTTAGCAAGTGCTTGCGCTTTTACAGCCATTTCAGCTAAATCTTCGCGCTGCAATCCCAAAACTAAGTTTGCTAAAGAATCGGCATCCAACTGAGATTGAGGTATCAGGATTGCAGCCTTTGCGTCTGAGAGGAAACGCGCATTTGCGGTCTGATGATCATCAATCGCATACGGAAATGGCACAAAACACGCAGCAACCCCAGCAGCAGAGATTTCTGATACGGTCATCGCTCCAGCCCGGCAAATTACTAAATCAGCATTGGCATAGGCTGTGGCCATGTCTTCAATAAATGGCTTTAGCTCACCACTAACACCCAATTGTTGATAGGTCTTAGTAACCGCCTCTAGATGCTGCTCGCCAGTCTGATGAAGCACATTTGGGCGCCGATCAGCAGGCAATAACGCCAATGCCTCAGGGACTACTGTATTGAGTGCGGCGGCACCTAAACTGCCCCCCACAATAAGTAAATGCAGCGGGCCCTGGCGCTTGCCGTAGCGCGCCCTACAATCACTTAACCTCTCAAAACTCTCACGTATTGGATTACCAACCCATTGGGCTTCTTTCAGTGTTTTTGGAAATCCAGTAAGAACTCGAGTTGCGAATCGTGCTAATACTCGATTAGCGCTTCCAGCTACGGAGTTAGCCTCATGGAGCACTAATGGCCGACCCATGAGGTAACTTACTAAGCCGCCTGGGAAGGTGATATAGCCTCCCATACCCAACACCACACTTGGCTTTAAGCGACGCAGAATTTTCCAACTTTGCATCATCGCGCGAGCTAAGCGAAATGGCATGAGCACCTTTGTCAGCATCCCCTTGCCGCGCAGACCACTAAATTTCACGCCCTCAAAAGCAAATCCTTTTGCAGGCACTAAACGATATTCCATACCAGTGGGATTACCCATCCAAGCTACGGTCCACCCTTGATTCTGCAAACACTCCGCAACGGCTAACCCAGGGAAAATATGGCCGCCAGTGCCACCGGCCATTACTAAGACGGAGCGCGTGACCATCGTCATAGCTTGCCTCCGCGCATCAAAATTCGGTTCTCATAATCAATTTTTAGTAATACCGCGAAGGCAACCATATTCATCAGAATCGCTGAGCCACCGTAACTAACCAGCGGCAAGGTCAAACCTTTAGTTGGCAAAATACCTAAGTTCACTCCCATATTGATGAAGGCTTGCCAACCGATCCAAATACCAACACCCTTGGCGCATAAACCTGCAAAACTACGGTCCAATTGCAACGCAGTTCGTCCAATCAGAAATGCTCGACGTACGATCCAGTAAAAAAGTAGGATCACTACAAATACACCTATAAAACCAAGTTCTTCACCAATCACAGCCAAGATGAAATCCGTATGAGCTTCAGGTAAGTAATGCAACTTCTCAACACTACCTCCTAGACCAACACCAAACCACTCTCCGCGTCCAAAGGCCATCAGTGAGTGAACCAGCTGATAACCCTTACGAGCAGCATGCTCCGCTTGCCAAGGATCCAAAAATGCAAAAATACGCTGACGCCTAAATTCGGAAAAAGCGATCACGGTCGCTACGATTACCACGCCCACGATCGTTAGGCCAGCAAATAATTTGGCATTAATGCCGCCAAGGAACAAAATACCCATGGCAATGATGGCGATGACCATGAAGGCTCCCATATCGGGTTCCAGCATGAGCAAAAGACCAACTAAGGCAACCGCTAGCCCCATGGGCACAAAGCCCTTCACAAAAGAATGCAGATACTCTTGACGTTGCACCGTGTAACTTGCTGCAAAGATGATGACAGCGAACTTCATCAACTCAGAGGGTTGGAAATTCATTACTCCTAGAGAAATCCAACGTCGCGCTCCATTAACACCCTTACCAATTCCAGGAATCAAAACTGCGATTAGCAATAGGATTGTGAATGCGAAGATATATGGTGCTAACTTATCCCAAGTCTTCACTGGAATCTTAAATACCCAAAAACCAACGAAGACCGCAATCCCAAGAGAGATGAAATGACGTACTAAAAAATGGTTGCTGCTGTAGTTAGCATATTTAGGGCCATCAGCCAGAGTAATGGAGGCCGAATAGACCATGACAAGGCCAATCAGACTCAATGACAATACTGCCCAGACCAGTAATTGATCATATTCCATCATGCGCGATCGCGTTTGCTCAACACCAGATACGGCATCGCGTAGCCCCGAACGAAACCCATCAAAGCCCTCGCGCGAAATATTCCAAAAACGGTTCTGACGAAGGTTCATGCGGACGCCCCCAGATGTTCATTGGGACTATCGCTCCACTGATTCATCAACTCATGGACAGCCCCCACAAAAACTTCAGCGCGATGTTGATAGTTTTTAAACATATCAAAGCTCGCACACGCTGGGGATAACAAAACAATGTCGCCGGCCGATGCGTGTTGAGCCGCCGACTGAACCGCCGACTCTAGATCCTTCACTTCAATAGCCAACAAAATACCTCGGCTGACAGCACTTGAACACACGGCCGTAATAGCCGGGCCATCGCGACCTATCACGATGAGGCCTTTTACAAATCGCTCGATGGGTTCAGATAAAGGCGTGAAGTCTTGACCTTTTCCATCACCACCCGCAATGAGCCATATATTTTTTTGGCCAGAGGCTGCCCCTAGGCCCATCAATGCAGCAACCGTTGCTCCTACATTGGTTCCCTTGCTATCGTCAATGTATTCCACATCTCGAATCACAGCGACAGTTTGAACCCGATGTGGCTCTCCTTGATACTCACGCAAGCCATGTAAAAGTAAGCCGATTCCCAATCCTGCAGCACGAGCAAGTGCGAGCGCAGCAAGAGCGTTTAGGGCATTGTGTCGCCCCCGAATACGTAGGGCATCTGCAGGGATTAATCGCTTAAGTCGCAGGGTCTCGGAGGCTTCATACGCATTATTTTTCTTACGACGACGCTTGATAAATCCCTCTTGTGCCTCTTCCTGTGCCATCGCTTGAGTCGCTTCATCAGGCTCCGCCCAAACCAACCAATCAATTCCGCCACCATTCAAATCGCGCTCTATACCAAATGAGTCGCTTTCGTTTGGGGCATCACTTCTGAAGGAGATGATCTTATGATCGACTACATTTCTGAATACATCGTTGACTAAAGGGTCGTCTCGATTCAGCACCAAGACGGAATCGCTTCCTAAAATTCGTGCTTTGGCAGTGGCATAGTAATTCATATCGCCGTGCCAATCCAAGTGATCTTGCGAGAGATTAAGAATAGTTGATGCGGTTGGATTCAGGGTATGAGTAAAGTGCAACTGAAAACTCGATAACTCCAATACCCAAATTTGAGGCAAGTCATCAAAACTCTTGGCCTCCTTTAATACAGCGCTCAATTTTTCAAGAGCAGCTGGACTAATATTGCCAGCCAATGCAACATGGCGACCGGCTCGCTCACATATTTGTGCGGTTAATGCACTTGTCGTTGTTTTGCCATTGGTACCGGTAATCGCAAGAATACTTGGCTGATACCGTGTGCCGCCTTCCAATGCCATTTGATGAAGTGCGTCAAGTGCACGTGCAAAAAACTCAATTTCGCTCCACACAGCAATCTTGCGTTCATCACAGATTGACAAAATTGTTTTGGCTGGCTCTTGGAGTGGCGATAAACCAGGGCTAATCCCCAAAATATCAATCTGCCCAAGCAGCACACTCCAATTGCTTGCCTGCGCGGTAAAGCTATTTAATCCAAAGCTCTCAAGTTCGCTTAACCAATTTTGTTGTTGCGGATTCAACGCCTCTCGCGCACGCGTATCAGCAAGGTGCACTTGCGCGCCTTGAGATAAGCACCACTTCGCCATGGCGAAGCCAGACTCACCGATCCCCACAATTAATACGTGAGGAGATCCCTGCCCAGCAAAATCATTGCTCTTACTGGAGTTGAAGGGGTGGAGTAATCGCTGGTTCATTGTATTGACCGTTAACGTAACTTAAGGCTTGATAAGCCAACGAGTACTAACAAAATCGTAATGATCCAAAAACGCACAACAACCTGAGTCTCGCGCCAGCCACCCAGTTCAAAATGATGATGCAAAGGCGCCATTCGGAATATACGTCGACCCTCTCCATAATATTTTTTGGTGAACTTAAACCAAAAAACTTGCATCATTACCGAAACGGTTTCAGCAACAAAGATTCCGCCCATGACAAAAAGAACGATCTCTTGACGAACAATGACTGCGATTGTTCCCAAGGCACCGCCTAAAGCTAAAGCACCTACATCACCCATAAAGACCTGTGCAGGATGCGCGTTGTACCAAAGAAATGCTAATCCGGCGCCACCCATTGCGCCACAAAAGATCAATAATTCACCAGCACCTGGAATATAAGGAAATAGCAAATACTTCGCATAGATCGAGTTACCCATTACATAGGCAAAGGCACCTAGTCCAGCGCCAACTAAAATCACAGGCATGATGACCAAGCCATCAAGGCCATCTGTTAAATTCACAGCGTTGCTACTCCCCACAATCACCAAATAACTCAAAATGATGAATCCCATAACACCTAAGGGATAGCTCACTTCTTTCATGAACGGCACGGTTAAGTTTGATTTCGCCGGAAGATCTAATGAAAAACCGCTCTCTACCCAGCTAATAAATAACTGCAACACTTTTAGGTTGTTAACTTCCGACACAGAGAACGCTAAATAAATCGCGGCAAATAAACCGATCAAGGTTTGCCAAAAGAATTTTTCTTTTGAAGGCATACCTTTTGGGTTTTTGTAAACCACCTTGCGATAGTCATCAACCCAACCAATCGCACCAAAACCAAAGGTCACGAGCATGACGATCCAAATAAAGCGATTGCTCAAATCAGCCCACAGAACGCAGGAGATAAAAATACCAATAAGGATTAATACGCCGCCCATGGTAGGAGTACCTACTTTGGCTAAATGCGTTTGCGGTCCATTGGTACGGACCGCTTGATCCACTTTCATGGCCGTCAGCTTCCGAATGACCCAAGGACCAAAGACAAGACCAATCAGAAGTGCGGTCATCGTCGCCATCACGGCACGAAAGGTAATGTATGTAAAGACCCGGAAAAATCCATAATCGTCTTGTAACCACTGGGCCAAAATCAAGAGCATGGAGTGACTCCTTCCGCGAGCGCTTGCACAAACCGCTCCATCCGCATAAATCGTGACCCTTTAACTAGGATATAAAGATTGCGATCATCGAATTTGCACAGATTCTGAACCAACTCCGTATTTAAAGAATCCATATCATCAAAGTGACGCGCATCTCCAGTAGGTCTATTCGATAAGTAGGCCTTATGACTTTCTTGAGTCAGACTACCAATCGTGATGAAATGCTCAATACCGCATTGCGCTGCATATTTACCAATTTCGTGATGAAATACCGGGCCCTGCGATCCCACCTCCCCCATATCACCCAAAACTAGATAGCGCACTCCACCGAGAGCTGCCAAGGTATCGATAGCGGCTATGACTGAGTCTGGATTGGCGTTGTAGGTATCGTTGATTAGTGTGATACTTTGGGAAAGAACGATACGCTGCATTCGACCAGATACTGGCTCAAACTGCTCCAAACCCGCTTTAATTTGAGGTAGTGGAATCTCTGCAGCAACGGCAACGGTAGCGGCTGCTAAGGCATTACGATAGTTATGTGCCCCAAGCGTATTGAGTTGCACCTCAATCTTACCTATCGGTGTGCGTATTTCAATCTTGCCATCCGATAGGAGGTGACCACTAATTAATGAATCGTCTTGCAAATTAGTAGTTGGAGTCTGATCGAACCAACGAAATTCCATAGACTGTTTTGAGGCACATGCGGATTTCCATAAATCGGTATACGGGGTATCCGCTGGAAATACGCCCACGCCGTTATGCCCTAACGAGCGCAATACGTCAGCATGCTCACGCGCCACGGCATCAACAGTTTCCATAAACTCTTGATGCTCTCGTTGCGCATTATTGATAAGTGCAATAGTTGGGCGAGTAATCGCCGCAAGCTCGGCGGTTTCCCCTGGATGATTCATCCCCAACTCAATCACGGCTAGGCGATGCAATGGGCGTAGCTTTAATAATGTCAGCGGTAACCCAATGTCATTATTTAAATTTCCCTCTGTCACAAGTAATTCAGGTAGGCTGACCGCTTGCCTAAAAATTGCTGCAATCATTTCCTTAACGGTTGTCTTGCCGTTACTTCCCGTCACAGCAACCAGTGGTAATGAGTACTGCGCACGCCATGCAGCTGCCAGCTCACCAAGTCCCTTACGGGTATCTTCTACATAAACAGCGGGTAAGCTGGTGGGGCACGATGTTTTCTCACTAATTAAGGCAGCAGAAGCACCCTGCTCGGATACTGTGTTTAAAAATTGATGCGCATCAAAGCGATCGCCTTTAAGTGCTACAAAGAGCTCTCCGGCCGAGAGATGACGACTATCCGTTCCAACCTGGCCAATCAGTTGATCGCGCGCTTCAACCCTGCCAATGTTAAGCAATTGGCTATTTGGAAGTAAGGCATGGATATGGGCAAGATTTGTCATGGCCGGAATCGCTAACATCAATTTGACCCTCCACTGACTAAACGTAAGTGCGCCTGATCCGAAAAATCAAAACGCTTTCCCTTGATCTCTTGGGTGGTCTCATGGCCCTTACCGGCAACGAGAACAACATCGTGAGCTTGAGCTTGCCTAACTGCAGTCATGATGGCTGCGGCACGATCGGCAATTAGCTCAACAGATGAATTGTAATGACCGCTCATGCCCGCCACAATCATGTTCATAATCTCTTGCGGATCTTCGGTGCGCGGGTTATCGCTTGTGACAATCACATGATCTGCCATTGATTGCGCTACAGCTCCCATCCTGGGACGTTTTTCTTGATCCCGGTCGCCACCACAACCAAACACACATACCAACTTTCCACCACGCGATTGGGCAATCGATCTTAAGGTCTCTAATACCTTTTGTAATGCATCCGGAGTATGGGCGTAATCAACAACCATCAGAGGAGCATCGCTGCGATCACTGTGAATCACTTCCATGCGACCAAGAACTGGCTTTAGGTTAGAGACGCGCTGAAGCGCATCTGGAACGGATACACCAAATACCATCAAGGTAGAAATTACTGCTAAGGCATTACTTAAATTAAAAAGACCTAATAAAGGAATTGCTGTGGAATAACTTGTTCCATCAATGCTTAATTGGCATTTATATGCATTCTTTTCAAATAGGTATTCCTGAAAATAAATGGCTTTAAATCGACTCCGAAGCTTATCCAATCCATCAAACGAGGATTGAGACATGCCATATGCCCATATCACAACTTCCTCGCGTGTCACCAGCCGCATTAACAGCTCACGCCCAAAGGAATCATCAATATTGATAACGACTTTCCTTGGATGAAAATCACAAAAGAGTCGGGCTTTTGCTGCGCCATACTCCGCCATCGTGCCGTGGTAGTCCAAATGGTCTTGACTTAGATTGGTAAAAACAGCGCAAGTAAAGTGAGTGCCATTAACACGCCCTTGCTCTAAGGCATGCGAGGATACTTCGAGGGCAATGTATTTGGCCCCTTTTGCTTTTAAGCTAGCAAGCTCCATTTGTAAGCGGGGCGCATCTGGGGTGGTGTACCCCAGCCCTTGCAATTGGTTTGGAAAACCACAACCGAGTGTACCGATCACGGCAGCTCTCTCGGATAAGCATTGTGCAAGCCATTGGGTCACACTGGTCTTACCATTCGTACCAGTTACGCCAATCAACGGTATCGCTTCACTGGGTTTTCCAAACCAGTCTGAACTTAACCACCCAGCATGCTTAGCAAGCTCAGGAACTGCAATGCAATGCTCGTCTAAATCGGATTCCCAAACAAGACTTTGGATTCCACCGGCCTGCGGTTGATATAACACGTAGGCAGCCCCTTGGGAGAGCGCCTGAGCAATATAAATTCGTCCATCGCGCAAGGCTTTACCGTGTCCAACAGAATAGGCCAGAAATACATCACCCTTTGCAAGGATTCGAGTATCCGCAACGAACTTTGCACTGGATTGAACATATTGCCTTAAATAAGGCAATACATCGTGATGGGTCATTTGGATATTCGCCATCATTGCTTCAGCGCCACTTTTTGTAATGTACTGGTTGTTGGTTGTAACTCCGGTGCCTGAACTACCGTGCGCTCATTCATATCAGGGGAAACATTTAAACTGCGTAGGGTCTCGCTCACAATTGTCGAGAACACTGGTGCCGCAACTTGCCCACCAAAATAGCCGCCTACAGATGGCTCATCAACCATCACCGCAACCACAATACGTGGTGCGCTGATGGGTGCCAAACCAACAAAGATCGCTCGGTATTTATTTGATGCGTAGCCCTTACCCTCGACTTTATGCGAAGTCCCGGTTTTTCCTCCAACCCGAAATCCTTCGGCTCGCGCTGTCAACGCAGTACCGCCTTGCTCAGTGACTGTCTCCAACATATTGCGCATCTCAATCGCAGTCTTAGCGGTAATAATCCGAGTGCCCGGTTTGTAATCTGGACTGCGCAAAATAGTGGTGGGTACTAACTCACCATCGCGAGCAAAGATCGTATAAGCACGTGCTAACTGAAATAAGGAAGTTGAAATTCCATAACCAAAGGACATGCGGGCTTGATCGCTTTGGCCCCATTTTTGATAGGGATGCAAACGCCCTGTCACCGTACCGGGGAATCCAATATTTGGAGCCTGTCCAAAACCAACCGCAGCAAATAAGTCCCACATTTCTCGTGGCTCAAGCTGTAACGCTAATTTTGCCGTTCCAATATTGCTCGACTTTTGAATCACTTGCGATACTGTCAACATTCCATAAGGATGGGTATCTGTGATCGGTTTAGGTCCCACTAATAACTTTTGACCAATGGTCATATTGGTTTCAGGCTGTACCTTACCCTGCTCAAGTGCAAGAGCGACAGGGAAGGGTTTCATCGTGGAACCCGGCTCAAATGTATCCGTAAGGACGCGATTCCGAAGCTGCTCTCCGGTAAGCGCTTTACGAGAATTCGGGTTATAGCTTGGCCAATTAGCTAATGCCAAAATTTCACCGGTGCGCACATCAAGCACTACCGCGCCACCTGCTTTTGCACGATGCTTTTCAACTGCACTCTTTAAGGCGTTATATGCAATGTACTGAATCTTGCTATCGATTGAGAGTTGGAGATCTTGTCCATCCTGTGGAAATTGCAAGATTGCAATGTCATTGACGATTCGGCCCAATCGATCGACCACGACCCTCCGCTTACCTGGCTGAGCAGCCAAGTCTTTATCGCGCGCCAGCTCAATTCCTTCTTGACCCCGATCTTCCACATTGGTAAAGCCAACCACGTGAGCCATCGCCTCACCCTCAGGGTAATGGCGACGATATTCATTGTTTAATCCAATTCCCGGAATTTCTAAACGACGGATTTGTTGAGCAATCTCGGGGTCAACTTGACGCCTCAGAAATACTTGATTACGCTCATCAGCAAAGCGCTTCTTAATCTCTGCTTCACTCATCTCCAAGAGCTTAGCAAGTTGCGTAATTTTCTCAGGAGCTAAATTCGCTGGAATGTTATCGGTGTACGCAATCACAGCCTTTGCCTCAAGACTCGTTGCAATTAACTGACCATTACGATCCAAAATTTTTCCACGTGTTGCGCGCATCTCAATTTCGCGCTGTACGCCCTTGACTGCTTTCGCCTCATAGAATCCATTCCCTGGTCCCTGAATCCAAAATGCACGAATCACCAAAGCTACGAATGCAACAAACAGCAAGAACAGCATCAGTCGCGAACGCCACATTGGTAGACGCAACACAACGTTTGGAGAGGTCGAGAAGCCTACGGGTTTCATAGACCTTCCTTGAAGTACAAGGTACGATCTGGAGTAATCGGACTCATCCGCAACTGGTTACGAGCCACATCACGAATCCGGGCGGATTTGGAGAGATTGCGCTGCTCAAACTCCAACCTGAGCCATTCTTGATTTAACTTACGCTCTTGGGCTTGGGCACGTTCCAAAGATACAAATAATTTTCTTGTTTTTTGTTGAGAAGTAACCAATGACAATGCACAAATTAATAGCAACACAAGGAGACTGAGCGTAGCGCGATTCATACGAGAGCGCCTCTTTTTTGCGCAACGCGCATCACCGCTGAACGGGCCCGGGGATTTTCATTAACCTCGATTACACCTGGCTTAATCCGAGCAATGATTTCTAAATCGCCCTGCGGTAAATCCTTTGCTCGTATGGGCAATTCTCGAGGGATGTTAACTTGCGCATGCGCTTGCATGAACTGCTTAACAATAAGGTCTTCCAATGAATGAAAACTTATCACTACCAATCGACCGCCTACTTTTAATAGCTTGAGTGCGGCCGATAGCCCCTTCTCAAGATCGCTTAATTCTTGATTAATAAAAATTCGAATCGCTTGAAACGTTCGCGTTGCTGGGTCCTGCCCAGGTTCTCGCGTTTTCACTATGCTTGCAATCAGCTCTGCCAAACCCTTAGTGGTTTGAACAGGGTGCCCCTCTTCGCGCTGTTTCACAATTGCGCGCGCTATGGATGTCGCAAATCGCTCCTCACCAAAGGTTTTGATCACCCGTGCAATCTCATCGACGGCTGCACTCACGAGCCATTCCTGTGCAGAGATTCCGCGTGTCGTATCCATCCGCATATCAAGCGGGCCCTCGAACCGAAATGAGAATCCACGCTCTGGTGTATCGATTTGCGGTGAACTGATCCCCAAGTCGAGTAGTACCGCGTCGACGGACTCTGACTGAAGGTACTGCTCCATATTTGCAAAACTTGAATGAATGATTTGTAAGCGTGGGTCGCGAAGGGTTTGCGCTTTCGCAATTGCTTCGGGATCTTTGTCGAATGCGATGAGCCTGATTTCCTTGCCAAGGGTATCCAACAGGGCTTGCGTATGCCCACCTCGTCCGAAGGTTCCATCGATGATTACCGCAGAATTGGGTTGAAAGAATGGTCCACTGATCATGGCGGTGACTGCCTCGGCCAGTAACACTGGGCGATGGATATTGTTCATGGCGCCCGATCATCAAAAGGTAAATTGTTTTAATGCGTCTGGCATGCCCTGCGCAATTGCAGCTTGTTCTTTTGCTGCATACGTGTTGGCATCCCAGATCTCTAAATGCGAACCCATACCCAACAACATAATTTCACGTTCAATGTTTGCAGCGGTGCGTAGCTCGGGTGTAATCAGAATGCGTCCAGCACCATCTAAATCAATTTCAGCCGCATTACCCAAGAAGATTCGGCGCCACCAATGTGCATCCATTGGTAATTGCGCAACCCGAGCCCGAAATGCTTCCCATTCGGGTCTAGGAAATAGCAACAAACACCCATCGGGGTGCTTGGTTAGAGTGACGCGACCTTCCCCCTGCAGCAATAAGGCATCACGATGCCTTGCCGGCACCGACATACGACCTTTTGCGTCGAGATTGAGAGCTGAAGCACCTTGAAACAAAATTTACCCCACTTTTTCACACTTCCTCCCACTTTAGAGGAAGCTTCCTACAGGGTCAAGTATTTTTGGGTAAATTTTTAGGAAATTCTCTAGTGATTACAAATACTTAGAGAAGCTTTGCAAAATAGCTGTGAATTAAAATATTGACCTAAAACAAGTACTTGGAATCTATAGCTAAGATACGTCTTTAGGTATATACCGGGGATGCCCTGAAAAGACTGTATAAAAGAACAGTAGTACTAGATTTTATAAGCGGTTGTTGTCATTATTTTTGAAATACCCGCCATGAGTGTCTGAAGTGGCCGGGGTAATTCTTGACCTCCTGCAGCGATTGCGCTTGTACCGTGCTCAATTTCATCGATTCGCATTTGTTCCACAATGGCACGGGAGCGAAGGTCCGCTTCAGGAAGTTTCTCAAGGTGATCATCTAAGTGCCGCTCGACCTGCTTTTCAGTTTCTGCCACAAAACCCAAACTCCAACGATCGCCAGCTAGTCCTGCCACCAGACCGATTCCGAATGCGCCGGCGTACCAGAGTGGATTTAAAAGACTGGGTCGAGAATCAAGTTCCCTGAGGCGCTCCTCGCACCAGGCCATATGATCCATTTCTTCTTTTGCCGCCTGATTTAATAAGGCGCGGGTTTCGGGAGTCTTGGCTAGAAATTTTTGGGATTGATAGAGCGCTTGGGCGCAGACCTCTCCGACATGATTAACGCGCATTAAACCAGCCACATGGGTACGGTCTTGAAGACTTAAATCAAGGTCTGAAGTAAGTGCTTGCTCTTGACTTGAGCCATTTTTAATAAAGGTCCTAGGTATTGGTCGTGTGTAATTGGCACCACCAGCAATTGCTCGCAAAGCAGTATCAAACTCACCAATCAAGCGATCGATTGGGCTTTGACTGATGCGTTCCAAACGACTCATACCTGGACTTCAGCTTTACAGCTTTCCTTTGTTTTTAAGCCAAGCTCAGCGAGCAACTGGCGATCGGCTAGCGCCTCAGGATTGCCGGTGGTGAGCAGTTGATCGCCATAAAAAATAGAGTTTGCGCCCGCCTGAAAACACATGGCCTGAACCGCTTTTCCAAGCTCTTGACGACCAGCCGATAAGCGAACTCGGGCATTGGGCATTGTGATACGAGCTACGGCAATCGTTCGAACAAATTCCAACGGATCTAATTTAACTTGATCGGCCAAAGGGGTACCGGCTACCGGGACCAAATGATTAATGGGGACCGATTCTGGATAGGGACTCAAATTGGCTAAACGTGCAATGAATGCTACCCGCTGCTCCCTCGATTCCCCCATGCCAATAATTCCACCACAGCATACAGACATCCCGGCATCGCGAACATGCTGCAAAGTATCCAACCGATCCTGGTAGCTACGGGTCTGAATCACATTTGGATAGAAATCTTCACTGGTATCCAAATTATGGTTATAAAAATCCAGGCCTGCGTCCCGCAAAGCCTTTGCCTGACCGGGCTCTAGCATTCCAAGCGTCGCACAGGTCTCAAGCCCCAGCTCCTTAACACCCCGAATCATCGCGGCTACTTTTTCAACATCACGATCTTTG
>Ga0194133_10004205_pt1 | contig 19600 bp, 19 predicted proteins | sample TA2KigOf40mmetaG_FD_155448 | JGI IMG/M metagenome (GOLD analysis project Ga0194133, IMG submission 155448) | Freshwater microbial communities from Lake Tanganyika, Tanzania - TA2015055 Kigoma Offshore 40m | ecosystem: Environmental > Aquatic > Freshwater > Lake | place: Tanzania: Lake... | reverse complement strand
GACTCTACCTTCACCATCAGTTGTTGTGGTAATACCGCCAGCGCCTGCAAAACGCAGAGTTTCTCCTGAGAAAATTGTTCTCATGGTAGAATCATCACCGGCTACATTAAATTCATAATCGCTTGTTTCGCCACCACCACCACCACCACCACCTGCAGGCACCGGTCCCCACGTGACTTCTTTGTTTGAAGGATTGTAAAATAAAACTTGCGGGCCAGTGATTTCTCTGATAGGTGTTACATAAAATCCCGCAGCTGAACCATCCAGTACATCACCGCTAGCATTTATAACAATACTATTTGCTGATTGATTATTATTGCCTGCAAGATAACCGATAGCTATGGCATGGGTTCCTTGATTGGCCTGCCCTGCTTGGGTGCCTATAGCAACTGCTCGAGCAGCTTGATTGAGATTTCCGCTGCTGTCTCCAATCGCTACAGAATATGCTCCCTGAGCTGTATCGCCTGAACTAAATCCAACTGCAACTGATCTAGTTCCTTGATTTGAACCAGCAGAGTATCTACCGATCGCTACGGAACCGAATGCCTGATTAGTCAGTCCTGCTCCCTCACCTAATTTAATTTCTGTTTCAGACGTTCTTAAAAAACCAGTATCTACATCACCAACAATTTTGCCTAAGGAAGCATTGACCAGCAGTGTAGAAGTTTCGCTGTAGACATCACCAATTAAATGATCTACGCTTATGGTCAAACTATCGTTGGTTTCATTTGTGGTTAACACTACACCGTTGTCGGCAATCAGCGTCAATGTATCTGTAGTGTTGTCTGCCTGTATAGGATTCTGCCCCGATACAGCTATACTGGTAAATCCAACTCTTGTATTAGATACTACAACAGTACCGGTGCTGGTATTAATGCTAATGCCGCTGCCTGCTGTAATCGCCACAACACCGGTGTTAGCCAATGTAAAAGAACCAGTACTGCCCGTTATGCTCAAACCAGGAGCAGTTACAGCCAAAGAAGTTACCCCTGTATTTTCAATAGTAATACTATCTGTGGAGGCATTTGTGGTAATGTTGATACCGTTTCCATTGATTAGGGTCAGTGTATCGTTAGGTAAATCAGCTTGTACAACAGTCTGTCCTGCAACAGCTATCTGTTTAAATGTATCTTGGTTGGTGTTAGGTAATGTGTTTACGAATTCAAATACACCAGGACTGACCGTATTGATTTGTATACCGGATCCTACAAAAGTGGTCACAGACAATACACCGGTATTAGTTATGGTAATGGCACCATTTGGTGCGCTGACAGCAACTCCGCTGCCTGCCGCTACTGATAATACACCGGTGTTTGAAATACTAACTGCTCCGGTACCAGAACTTACACTTATACCAGTACCGGCTGCTGTAGATGTTACTCCTGAATTAGTAATTGTTAAGGTGTCAGTGCCTGCATTAGTAGTTAAGATTATTCCTGTACCTGAAGCTACAGTCAATATATCTGCACCACCTGCTTCTGCTACAATATTGCTTTGACCTGCTACGGCTATTTCTCTAAAATATTCTGAATCAACAACATTGCCACCTACAGTAGAACCTAATGGAAGATCTATACCAGTGCCGTTAGAAGTAAGAACAGTATTACCTAAATATATGCTGCTACCGCTAAGATAAAGATCTTTCCATCTTTTGCTAGGACTGCCTAGATCATAAAATTCCGTAGTGTTAGGTATAAGGTTTGATTGCAGTGTGGTTAGATCAACACCGCTTCCGCCTATACTGAGATACAACTCGGTAAAGTTTGAATTGATTTTTTCAAACGCTTCATCTAATGTACTCCATAATATCGGAGGTTTGCCGGATTGTATATTTTGTTGTGCCATTATGTTCTTCCCACGGCTACCTCTATGGTGCCAATATGATCTGATTCAAAATCTTCTAAGGCCTTTCCAACTAATGTGCCTGTTTTAGCATTGCTGCCTGCTGATATTGCAACACCCGGTATATTTGAAGTTACCAGCAGATCGCCTTTGCGAATCGTACCGACTACTTTACAAGGTACTCGACCTTGTAGAGCTATACAAACTTTATTACCAGAACATTGATTATTCATTATATAAGCAGCACTATCGCTGACCACACCTGCTATTCTATGATCTTCTTTGCTGCCAGATATGGTTACTTCTTTACTGCCGCCAAATACTAACACAGTTCCCACAGGATATTCTTTGTCACCTTCGTAGTATTCTGCTAGATCGGCATATGTAGCTTGAAATCTACTGCCGCTGCCTAAACTCCAATTTCCTATAACAGTGCCCGATGAGCTGGTTCCGCCTGTGGTCAATGTTGTTGCCTGTACAGACGAACAAACGATAGGAGCATTGCTCAAACCGTTCTGTGTACGGAATGTATGACCGTCATTGTCGTAAAACGATCTTTTATCTGTAGCTATGCTGCCATCGCCGATCAATATACCAACTTGGCCACTGAATCCGTACAGTTGTGTGTATCCGCCGGTGACCGATGTTGTTGTGTCTAATACAGTTTTTGTGTCAACGATCAATCTTTCGATCGATATATTTCTAGCAGCAAAGTCTCCATTGCTATCTCTTTTTACTAGAGTACTGGCTGTGTTAGTGGTAGCTTCATCTACTACAGCATAATCAACGTCATTGGTAGTAGTGAAACCGACTCGTCTTAGATAACCTGTACTGCTGTTATACTGTGATTTTTTTATAGCACCACCATCATTGACCACAGTGGTAAAGGCCACCGGTGCTATGTTGTTAGTAACTAGTGTGCTGTTACCTAAAACATGTTTAGTTGCTATTTGTTCTATCTTAGTGACCACTATGCCATTATTCTTGATAGAAATCCAGCCGCTGGTAGCATCAAATTGTGCTGAATCGAAACTGGCTAAACCTCTATCTGCTGCGGTAATTCCTGTTGCATTAGCTCTAGTCGTTGCCGCTGCTAGATTTAATTTGCTTTGATCTATGGCCGCTGCCGAATTTATATCTGTATTTGTTATAGTTCCAGGATTAATCTGTGCATCTACTGTATTAGCAGTGCTGTCTATATTAAAACTGATATCTCCTATAACTGTAGAATTTTGTGCGAATTCACCAACGCCAGTAAATGTTAATATATCTGCGGATCTAGGATCATCTAAAGATATTTGTGAAAAGTTCGATAATTTTAAATTCTGTAAATTAATAGCATCGGTAGGTGCAGTAGGATCACCAACATTTATAATTTTGTTAGTTCCTAGGTCCATGTCTCCGTTCATGGCCAACTGACCATCTAAAGCCATAAATCCGCCTGTAAAGGCAGGAATTAGTACGCCAGGAGTAACAATACCACCTGTGTGTGATAATCCCAGTCTACGTTCTATATATGCTCTAGTAGCATTTTCAGTAGGCACAGTATCTGAGGCATTGTCTGAGAATGAAGTATCTGTTGAAAATTCAGATACAGGTACGCCTCGTTTAAATCCAATACCATCTAAGTTCGATAGAGCGATAGAGGCAGCGAAAGTAACAGTACCGGTGCCTTGGTCTACACGGAAATAAGGGCCGACACTAAAGTTACCGAATTGGTCTGTGGTAACATAGAATACACGACCCACTCCACGTTCTTCGGTTTCATTGGCATCATTGATAGGATTAACAGGTGGTCCGTAAATTTCACTGGGATAGTTTGTATCTGCGTAACTACCAGTACCAATTTCTAATAAATCATGAGAAGTAACTCTAGTCAACGAAATACGGATGGTTAAAGTTCCTGGTTCATCTTTTGGCACAGCACTCTTCAAAGACGGTGGAGAGTTAAAATATACGACACTATCTTGTAGTGCAGGGGTGAATGAAATTAATGAATAAGGTTCTGAAGTAGCCGTTTCGTCGGAATATGTATTAATAGTATATTCCTCGCCCTTCCAAACAAATTTACTACCTAACACTCTTGATTCTTCAGAATCACCTAATGGAACGATGGCTACTTGATTGTCTCCTACCCTACCGATAACTTTTCCTACTGTTTGAACTCCACTTTGAGTTCCTGTGGTTTCTAAAGCAAGGGCACCTGCTGTGGCGTTATCTGTTATACTAAATGTTGTAGGACTTAATACGTTCAGCACAAAATAGTGTCTGTTAGGAGTCATACCATTAGGTAAAGATCCGGTAGTAGTAAATCTTATGACATCATTTGCTAATAATCCATGTGCAGAACCAGTAGTTATAACTGTGGGGTTGCCTATAGTTATGTTACAGGCAACCGAACTCACATACGGCTGTGTAGGCCAAACTGACATGTCGACATAGTTATAATTTTCTCTCAATGTAGTTCTGGCTAATCCTTCCACTACATAACTTTGTGTACCAGTCTGGGTACCGGTGGTATTAACAGCAGTTCCTGCTCTGTTTAAAGATATTTTAAAACTATTTGCAGTAAATCCATCTGCTAATACAAAATAAGTTGTGATTGTATCTAGTCCAGTGGGAAGCGTACCTGTAGTTCGCAAACTAATTTGATATCCGGGCTGTAGTCCATGTGCAGCTCTATTGATTACAGTAGGCGATCCTACAGTTATTGTACATGTCTTAGCACCAACTGGATCGTAGTAATCTTCAAATTGCAATATACGATAAACATCTGGACTTTCGCGCAATACTAAGCCAGTAGATGGTCTTACTGCTACTTCTACAACGTCGCCGGTCAGTACTATCTGAGAATTTTGTCTTATCGTTAATTTAGCGCCATTGGGAATAACAGCAGCCAATCCATCGATGCCTGTTCCTTCAGAACTTCTTATACTGAGTCTAGCCACTCCTGCTGGATACGAATCTTCTGTAGAAACAGCAGTAACAGGATATCTGTAAATAGTGCCTAGACCGTGGTCTACTTCTAACTCACTATTAGATAATGGGACATAATCATAATTTGTTATGAATAGTAAAAGGCCGCCTACGATATTAGCATATACTCCGCTGGGAAAATAGCATTCTGCTCCTTGAGCCAGTTCGTAATATAATGTAACTGGAGTAGGAACTTCTAATGGGTCAGCGCCTTGCGCCACTAAAGCATAATTGCCGTGTGCGGAAGATCCGCCTACTGATCTAATCTGTCCGCCATTTATAGAATAATAAGAGATATGATTATAATATGTAAACATTGAAACGGCCTCAGCTAGACCGCCGTTGTTTGTCACAATACCATAACCTAAGTCATTGATCTGAGTGAAGTCATTGCTTAACATAGATCTATTGCCTGGAGCTAGTATCTCATATAGATTAGCATTTTCATCTACAAAATCTATAGTTCCTTGCTGTATGCTTGTCTTAGCAGTAACTAATAAATTTCTAGCAGCAATCAAAGATGCCGAATAACCAGTTAATGTTGGTAATACCTCAGCAGGGGCCGAACTTGGCCCAGAATCGATCACGGTAGACACTGTGGTCATTAAGCCATTGATCGTAGTAGCTTCGGTAGCAGAAGCAGGAGTACCTGTTACTCTAGGAGTCGCTGAATAAGTTCCTGCAGGAGGTAAATTCAGTGCAACTTGCTGTGCTAGATAACTAGCATAATTGACTGCCGATACATAAGCCGGTTTTTCTAATAATGGAATTTGTAGAACTTCAGCAGCGCCTACACCGTCATAAAATCTAATTCCAGATTTTCTAGTTTCACTGTTTCCACCGTATATGACATCATAAATCAGCGATTCTAAAACATATTCGATGTTTCTAGCCATATTCTCTGCTGAAAATACCAATGCAGAAAATGTTGCCTGAATGTATGCTACTGTTTCATCTTTGATAAAATTAATATTTGCCTGTAATAAATTTTTTGCGTTTAAGATATTAGCTGAAGCACCAGCAGGCACAGTATAACTAACATTAGGAGCAAAAGTAATTCCGTTCCTTACAGTTAATGCTATAGAACTTTTACTAGACGCTACAACTGATTGTGCTACTGGATAACCATCAATAGTGTCAGAAGCTAGGTCGTGTGCATATTCGATAGCTCGAATAGTTAAATCTAGCTGATCATCAACTACAACAGCAGCTGATTGTGACCTATAAGAAAGACCCGATCTTCTAGCATGATAATTAGTTTCCAGAACTATATCGTATCCAACTCCATCTATGATTAGACCTACGTCTCTATAACATATAGCTTCGTCGTATTGAAATACTGGAAATGGCCAAGGTGTAGATTCATCTAATACCAAAGATGCAGTTGAACCAGCAATATTGAATGTAAAATCTCTTACATAGTTGATTCTATAAACTGTGTCTTCAACGATAAAAGATGCGGGCAACTGTGGCATCCTCTTTAGTTCGCCTACTCTTAAAAATGTGTCTGAATCTTTGCTGATAATTCTAAATCTCAAGTTTCCCGCAAATCCGTCAATGTATTGACCTCCTGCGAATGTTTGACGACCTGTGCTCTTTGAAAAAGAAGCACATTCTTGTGCATATGGTGATTTAGCGAGAATCTGTCCTTCTGGGTCCAATACCATAGAGAATCCGCCATGACCTTGAAATGTCACTGCTTGGAATCTCACAGCGTCGTTACACAATGCAACATCCATTTCGTCATTGTTTTTAGGATAGTTTACACTTCCAGAATTATCTATTACATCAATCACGGCATCTACCAATTCTCCGATAACCCCACCAGGACTAACTGCAAAGCCGCCCGAAGTATAAGCCTCAAATACACTGCCGTCTACTGAGTCAGATAATGCTGCGTCATTATATAGATAGAAAGATGTTGAGTCAATGACATCAACATAATAATCATTTCCGTTAATTTCCTCAGTTCCGCCAACATCGTAAATTAATATTTGTGCGCTGTCAACTAATCCGTGAGGAGTACTGGTGGTTATTACAACAGGGTTAGCTGTGGTCACTGATGAAATATTAAAACTGGTACCGGTCGTGCCAACTTCTGCTATAAATGCACCGTCGACTATTTGAGGGAAAGATGTTTGATAAGTTTCTGTTATCGGAACATTGCGTACTGTTAATTGTGCAAGTGTGTTGATTCTTCTAATAGCAGCAATAGTCTGGCTCAACTGAGCACCAATAGCAATTAAGCCGCTTGCATTACCGTAATATTTTAATGCAGCAGATATAGTTCTATTATATCCACCGTATCTGAGATCAAAGACCATAGCATCCACTAGAAGTCCAACGTCTCTTTCACAAAGATCGTCGTTGTAAGTGAATGCTCCTGTAAATGGTGGTATGTTATTTGTTACTTGATTATTGATCCACCCTATAACTTCTTTCTGTATAAATTCTCTGTTAAGTTCTAAAAGTCTTGCCGCAGCATTATAAAATCCTTTATTATTAACCAATGGATAAACTGGCTGACTTGAATCTTGTAGGTAATGATAACCAAATAAACGATCGCTAATGGTTAATTGATCTACTCCTTCTGTACCTACAGTAAGGTCTCGCCTAAAGTGAATAAATGCCCATGGACTAGAACTAATGCCTGGTTTAGGTCTAATTATACAACGTCTAAATTCATCACCGACTACTGATACATTTGTGGGAATCCTCAAGGGCATGTTTTCTTCGTAGATGCCGCTTTCTACCAAAACACTGATTTGTATATTTCGCGCCTGGTCTCCATACGACAAAACTTCTCCGACTTGGAAAGATCCAAATTTGATGTCAACGTCAAATATTTCATTTCCGTCGGAATCTAGTGCCCCGCTGTGGGCTAAGATCTGCGCCAATGCCCCGGAAGATTCGCCTCTCAAAAATAAACCTTCTCTGATATCTCTACTTCTTATCGCAAAAGGTGTAGATGTAGTAACATCTCCTGTAAAGTCTGTTCTAAATCCTTCTGTTCTTACTAGAAATCTAGGTAAGTTAACAACTACACTTGGCAATGTTATAAATCCAGTGCCTCCATCAGTAATAGTAATACTTTGAACGACTCCACCAACAACATCCGCTGTACCAAATGCACCAGAACCACCACCACCTACTATTCGCACCGAAACTAGTCCATAACCACTTCCGCCGTTATCCACAATAACATTGTTAACTTTATAGGTAACATCAAAAGTTACACCTGTGCCGAAATCGCTATCCGATGTTGTAGCCACAGCAGTATTACCCGGTAATATGGTATATACACCAGAACTTAATTGTCTTACTGTTACTACAGCTCCCGGAGTAGTAGCTGTTGATAAAACTTCGTATCTAGCAGGCTCGATAAAAGTTCCACCTACTAGTGTAATAATATCTCCCGGCAGATAGTTCACGCCAACGTTATTAAGTGTTATTTGATCCACACTCATAAGTGCAGTTCCAATAAATCCGCTACCAGATCCAGGTGCTATATCGATAAAATCTAATGTACACTCGCCGGCACCGTTATTATAAGTCAGTACCTTCTTATAAGGTCCTATTTCTAATCTAGATTCCAATACTAGTTCTTCTGCTCTTTTAAGAGCTGACTCGAGGGTTCTATAAGCATATGCTAATGCTCTACCCTGTAATTGTTTAGAAACTCCCGGTCTTTCATCTAATCCGGAAGTAGCAACATACAGATTGACACTGCTGCCAAAAGAAGAATTATCTACATATCTCTTGGTGGCTGCGATCAATCCATCGAAAGTTTCGTCATCTTCCGGTTGAGGATCTCTAGCCAAGATCAATGGACCCGTCATTCTACCAAAAGCTTCGTTGGGCAAATTGGTTCTTGGATCAATTGCACTAACACCCGCCACTGCAACTTTACTGTCTGCATAGGCTTTGTTGACTGCTTCGTGTTGAAAAATAGGCTGAAGAGGAATGGATGTGGTTCCGAGATCTTTTATTCGAAATTGTTGTCCTCCGGATCTAGAACTAAGATCTCCCCCCAGTTGAGGACTAGAATCTGCTACAACTTCTGAGAATTCTGAACTGATGCGTATTTCACTAGAGTTAGTTGTAAAATCTAATGTTATACCGTCTCCTGGGACCAACTGCTTAAAAACAACCCCAGTTTCTGTGTTGTTCACAGCCACAACGGCATTTTCTTGACCTAAGTAGCTAGATGGAGTGTCGTCTAGATTTTTAAAAGTTAGCTTTTCGCCTAGTCCTAGAGAGCTGTAAAGTTCTCTAAAATTATCGTTTACTTTTCTAAACGAATCTCGTATGCTGTCGCCGGTGCCGTCATTGCCAACAACACCAATATCTATAATTTTTCTTGCCATAGCTGATCCCGGTTATATGGATTTCTATGGTATTTATACAAAAATTTTATAAGCCTAATGTAAATAAAATATGTTCCTAAAAACAAAAAGCCAACAAACTCAATATGTTAGAGTCAGTAAATTAGGCATTGAACATACATATTTTAGAAACAAAACTCTTGCCGAGTTTCGCTGTGACAACTGCGATGAAATATTTGAAAGAGAACTTAAAAAGGTCAATACGAAAAGATTGAGCAACAATTATTTCCATTGTTGCTCAAATTGCGATGTAAAAAAATTCGCCCAACGCAAAGGTGTTGAGCGGAAAAAGATATGGGATATGCCCGCTAGTACAGAATTACCGGTGGGAAAATATTAATTTTTAATTTCTTTAAGATATTTGGTCACATCACCAATAGTGACAATTTTTTCTGCACTGTCGTCTAGTATTTCTATTTGAAATCGTTCTTCTATAGCTAATACCAATTCAACCGTATCTAAACTGTCAGCGCCTAGATCTTTATTAAAATTTGTTTCAGCAGTTAGACTGTGTATATCTACATTAAACTGTTGTGAAATAATACGTTTGATTTCTTGTTCTATATTCATGTTATACTCTAAATGATTCACCGCAACCACATCTATCTTTTTCATTTGGGTTCTTAAAATCAAACCCTTCGTTTAGCCCATTTTTAACCCAATCCATTTCTAAACCTTCTAGATAAACTAGACTTTTAGGATCTACAAAGATATGTATGCCTTGATCGACAAAACTTACATCTTCTTGGTTTACCACATCTACATATTCTAGCATATAAGCCAGTCCAGAACACCCTGTGGTCCTAACGCCTATTCGAATACCTAGACCTTTTTTTCTACGATGCAATTGCATAGAAACTTTTTCAGCTGCCTGTTTTGTTATAGTAATCATAATTTTCCGGAATCAATGAGATTAAGCTGTTCAAATGCCCACGATCTTTCATTACATCCATTACAAGAATGACATCTGCCTAATTCATATTTAGAACAACTATGTGTAATATTGAAAAGTGAATCCTGTTGTAGTCGATGAACCAAATCTATTATATGACTTTTATTGAGATTAGCAAATGGTGTTTTGAATCTGTCAGTTTCCTGTGCCGGTATATGTTGCCAATCGATCATATGTATGTCTAATTGTTCTATTACACCCACATAGATATAATCAAATCCTTGTTTGAATGCTTCTATGACTCCTGATCTAACCTGTTGATCTTCAGGTAAATTTGGTTTCCCTACAATCACAGGTTTAATTACAGGTAAGCCGAGAGTTTCATTGATGTGAGCTACAACCAGATGAGAAAAATATCTAGAGCCTTCTTTTCTCATTATCGATAATGGAACGATAGTATGTGTTTTATTTTCTAGATTCAAAAGATAATAAAGCAGCGCACTATCTAAACCTCCACTAACAAATACTCCTATTTTGCTAGAATTCTGTGGCAAAGCGATAGTTAGTGATCGCAAATCATTTTTGGAACCGCATTCGTAAATCATTAGTGCTTTTTTCGATAATCTTCTATAGCTGCTTTAATTGCATCCTCTGCTAATATAGAGCAATGTATTTTAACCGGCGGTAGCGCAAGTTCTTGGGCTATTTCTGTATTCTTGATGTTCGTTGCCTCATCAAGAGTTTTTCCCTTGACCCACTCGGTAACAAGACTGCTTGAAGCAATGGCACTACCACAACCGTATGTCTTAAACTTTGCATCGGTTATAATGCCATCCTCGTTTACTTTGATTTGTAGTTTCATTACATCACCGCAGGCAGGAGCACCAACCATACCAGTGCCTACAGAACCATCGTTCTTGTCAAAGCTACCAACGTTGCGAGGATTCTCGTAGTGATCAATAACTTTTTCCGAATATGCCATTACTTTTCCTTTGTAAACATTCCTATAACTTTCGCCTGAATAGTTTTCGCAAATTCAGGCTGCGGGAAGTTCCAACCAACAAATGCTCCTAGTGCTAACCAAAATAATGTTTCAAGCATGATGCTCTCCTTTAATCATGTGTCTGCTGAAGCTAAATCCATAAAAACTATGTGTTTTTTGTATATGTACATATTTACCGTGCTAAATAAATCACAAGGAGAAACCCTATGGAAATTGTACTTCTAGCAATCGCCGCAGTTGTAATTGGCGCTTTCGTTTATTATAATCGGAGTTCTAAAGGACTGGATGTGAACAAAGACGGAAAAGTTGATTCTGCTGATGTCAAAGCTGCCGTTCAAAATGTTGTCAGCGGCGTACAAGAAACCGCCGACGCTAATAAAGACGGAAAAGTAGATGCTGCTGATGTAGCAGTTGTAAAAGAGAAAGCCAAGACAGTTGCCAAAAAGACAACAGCCAAGGCCAAAGAAACTGTTAAGAAAGCAACAACTCGCGTTCGCCAGCCAAAGGTAAAGTAAGCCTTTTGGCTTCATCATAAAGTGCAAATGAGGCTAGATTTTTAGCTTTACTCTCGCACATTATATCGAAGTCATCCCTGAAACTCAGAGCCCATTCGTTAGACGCTGTATTCCAGTAAAAGTCTGAATGTGCTCTGAGTTTTGCTTTCTTGTGACCAGACTCTAAGAGGGTCTGAAGATTGGGACGGTCGTCTCGGGGATGTGCTGTAAGTAGATTTTCCCTAGAAACACTATAATGTATAACAGGACGCACACCGCGCCAACTGTCAATAATCCTTTTAACACGGTCGTCAGCGGGTTCAATATATTCTCCAGTTTTAATCCAGTGATGGTGTATGTCTAAGACCAAGGCACAGTGATCGACTAGTTCAATACTAGAGTCAATGCCCCAGGTCATTTCATCGTTTTCGATGGTCAATGTGTTGCGAGCTTCGGGTGTCATCCTAGCCAACGCAGCAACGATTCCCATGGATCCTCGTCTGCCGGCGATGTGGACGTTGATCTTGAAGTCTTGGAAAGTTTGTCCGTAACCCATCCAGCGAGCCATGTCCACATGGTATTCAAACTCTTCTATTGATCGATTAACAATATCGTCTGAATCAGATGCCAGGACGCAAAACTGACCAGGATGAAAAGACAAGCGAACACCGCGCGAGCGAGCCACATCTCCGATCTTTCGAAATCCTCTTTCACAAGCTGCTCGTACATCGGGAAGCCTCCAAAACCAGCTCCAAGTTGGCTCAGTGTAGACAGGAAGTATATCGCTGCTGAGTCGTACCATTCTAAGATCTTCATCTAACCCTCCTACTCGTTCTACCAATATATGTGAGGCAGAAATATTTTGTTCCATTAAAGACCATAATTTTTCTACAGCCACATCTTTGCTTTGTCTATTTAACCAAGCAACAGTGGTAGAACCAGTATTATACTTTTTACAATCATCCTTGGGTTTGATTCCGTCTATCTGTCTAGGTTCATCAATCCATTTACAAGCGAAACCAATGCGTCTAATCATTTAGATAATTCCATAATAGTGTACATTTTAGTAAATTGTAACACGACTAACACCAGTTGTCAACAACATATGGGTCAAATACTTCTGATGGTTTCGGATCCCCGTGGAACACACATACACTACAGTCTTGAGGCATTTTGGTATTTTTTACGTTTCTAAAATATCTTTTACCTTTTTCGTAAATCAGTTCATTCCGATCTCGAATCTCCCACTTATAGCTCTGCAACCATTTATCTGGCCAAAAGGTTATTCTAGTTTTGGCGACCTGCCAAATCCAATCTTGATCACCATGCAACTTCATGGCTTTTTTTGTATCGTTCTTAAAAACAGTATAAATGTCAGGATGTAACCCAGCAGGCCAACTCATCACAGAGCTGTTCAAAATACTCCAACTAGGATTGAATTTTCTATTGAAGTCTCTAATGCCTAAAAATTTGTTTTCGTATCCTAGCACTAATTTGTCTATGTTGTTGTGGATCACAACGTCTAGATCAAAATATAATACTCTGCCTTTGAGATTTAAACTCGGATCGAACATGTGTACCTTATGCCACCAACCTTTTTGGTAACCGGCATGTGGTTGAACAATAGACCTAACTCCGTCGATGGGATGTTGATCATCAGTAAGACAGACAAGTTCATACGGCACCGTTAAATGTCGCCTTACCATATTCCTTAATTTTTCTACATAATCTTTAGTATACAACGGACCAAATTTTACGCAGAGTACAGTAATAAACTCAGTGTTTGACGATTCCATCTATTTTAATTAGATCTGTTAATATTTTTTCAAGATCGTCGAGTTTAATCATGTTGGGTCCGTCACTAGGAGCTGAGTCTGGATTTTCATGTACTTCCATAAATACCGCAGCTACTGAACCTGTAGCTACAGCAGCCCTCGCCAGTGAGGGCACCATTTCTCGATCTCCGCCTGACTTTGTTCCCATTCCGCCAGGCTGTTGGACAGAATGTGTTGCATCAAAAACCACGGGATAACCAGTACGTGCCATAATAGGTAAACTGCGCATGTCAACCACAAGATTATTGTATCCATGAGTATATCCTCTTTCGCATAGCATTATTTTTTCGTTACCAGTTGAAACTATTTTTTCAACTACATTTTTCATGTCATGGGGAGCGAGAAATTGTCCTTTTTTTACATTTATAACTTTTCCCGTTTCTCCTGCAGCCAACAACAAATCTGTTTGTCTACAAAGAAATGCTGGAATTTGTATAACATCAATACCTGCCGATGCTACTAATTCTGCTTGCCAAGTTTCGTGTATATCGGTTAATATAGGTATACCAAATGTATGTTTGACAGAATTAAGTATCTGTAGTCCTTTTTCTATTCCGACCCCTCTTGAGGTTGTGATGCTAGATCGATTGGCCTTATCGAAACTACTTTTGTAAATCAATCTAATTCCAACCTTATTACATATATTGTTTATAGCAGATGCTAATTCAATAGCATGTAATTTGCTTTCGATTTGACAAGGCCCGGCAATCAATACCAGCGGATAAGAATTTCCAACAGTGATGTTATGTATATTAAAACTACGCATATTATTATTTACCAATGTCTAACGACGTTAGCAATAATGAATAAACAAGTAATAACGTGTATAATCACCCAAAAAGTTTTTAAAACTATTCATCTCTCGTAGGTAGCAGAATTTGAATCATGTTCGAATACTTCTGCAGAACGCAGACGTACACCTAGGCCTGTCGGATATCTAGCCTCAAACACTCGACCGTCTGGATGTGTCCAGTGTCTTCCTTCTTTGTATGCTTCTAAAATTTCGTTCATAGTTCTATACGCAAGTTCCGCAAACATTTCACATCCAACGCCATCTACAATACGTAAATCGATGATGCCCATGTTTTTAAAACCACCTTGTATTTTGTTTAATTCAACAAATGTTTGGCGCTCCGGATCATCCTTGCCTATAATCATAGTGTGATCGAACATCCATTCCGACCATTCTTTAAATGCTTTGAGACCACCAAAGTCCATGACCCAATTTCGATCATCCAGTGTTTCTGATTCAAAAATTAACCTAATACCAATTGAATAACCGTGAAGTAATGAACAATGTGAGTGAGTCGAACGCCATTGCCTAAAGCAACAACTCAATCCTCGATCGTTTCCATATGTTTTAGTAGAAAGATATTTCGCCATCTCTTGCCTCCTGTAAAATAAGCGAGTAAGTTTGATGACATGCAGAATTTGTAGAGCGGGTTGAATGCCATATAAGACCGCTTTGTGTTTGTGTGTGTACTAATATTATATAGAAAGCTATTTATATGTCAATTCTTTTAACATTATTTTTTTGCCATTCTTCTGGTAATTTCCAATGCGATCTATTTAATATTGCAAATTTTTTATTAGGATAATATTCAAATATTTTTGCTATTTGGTATTGCCAATAACTATGATCTACAGCATTGCTGTTAACTTGATTATAATTGTTGGTACCTTTATAAAGATTATTGATCTTTCCTTGTTTTCCGTATAGATCAAAACCTAATAACCATATTTCGTCTACATCAAGATTGGCAGCTATTAATACTGCATAAGGTCCGCTCCCCCAATGTACCGGCTGATCACATCTTAAATCTCCATGGTAAGGCAATTCGGGTAATAATTGAATGTGTTTATTTTTTAAGATTTTTCTAAAATAATGATGCCAATTATCTCGCACATGTATTTTGCTAGAATCTGTTTTGGAATTGTCTAGGGCTTCTCTTACCATTCTCGCATCGCAGCATACAAGATGATCTACTGTAAAATCCCTGTGTATGGCATTACAGCCAATAGTTGTAAATTCTTTATATTGATGGAGATCTATTCCGGCTCGACTCTCGCCGTTCCCGAATACTATGGCTTTCGCCATAATTTAACCTCTTTCTTTGATTTCGCCGAATGGATACCAGGATCCCGGGCTACCTGCTCTTAGACAGACCCAACCAATACAACCACCTACTCTAGGAGCAGTATTCCAGAAAACATCCCCCACAGTATAATTTCCTTCTTGAGGAGGGGTGCCGGCATATCTATGTATATGTCCGTCAAATCTCATAGCACCAGCAACATGAAGGTCTACAGCAGGATCTGGCACTGCAACACCAACACTCAATTTACCGTTGACCTTGACCTGTACAGGATTTCTATTTGGATTACCTAGTTCTATATTACCGTTGGCTTTGATTGAAATTCGTGTAGTATTGTCTGTTACAATATCGAAGTCGGTACTAGCAAATGTTCCGACCATACCGTGAAAATCATCGTTCGTTCCTAGCATAACTTCTATAGCATTTTCTGCTACAGATAAAGCAGCGTTGGGACTGTCTGTGCCTAATCCTAGTCGATCTGTGGTTCCATTGTATATTAAGTATTGATTTATATTCATAGAACCATCTACGATTAGACCTCGGAGTCTTCCTACAGTCTGTAAATTGCTCTTAGTTATAGAACTTCCTAGTTCTTTTTGATCTAATACTTTGGTTCCTCCGATGCTTATGTTTTTTTCTTTGTCTAAATCTATGCTTTCAGATGAAAAGAATCTATCGGGATTTGATTGGAATACAAATTGTTTTGTATAACCTTGACCGCTCCAAATTACACCTTTTCCCGAATTATCTCCGCCCTTTTTAGTACGAAATTCGAGGAACTGTATAACTTCCTGAGATGCGGGCATATTAGCCTCTAAAACGGCTTTCAATGCTTCGTTGAGATTTATTAGAGATTGATCCATATTAGTATTGTCCATACCAATATTTATCAATCTCTAATTAAAGATCATTGTACTTTTAACAGGATTGTTTCGTCATTGATGCGGCCGTTCATCTTAGTATCTACGGCATTGATGTCATCTAAGAACTTACGAAGCGAAACTTTGCCAGAATCTTTGAACGCTTTGAGCTGTTCTGCGGGCTTACGAAGAGTTTTCTGCACACTTTTATGCTCATCGAACCCAATAATCGTGGTTCCTTTTACACCTAAATCATTGAATTCGCTGGCAATATACTTGCCCAATTTTCTTGTTTTAGTATTATAAATCCATAGTTCTTTAGCACCAACGATTTCAGTAGGACTAATAGAAACCAATTTTAGACTTTCTTCAGTCTTTTTATATTTGAGTTTAGCAACAATCTTCTCTGCAGGTACTGCTTTACGAGTGCGTGGTTTCTTATTAACTTTGGCTTCCTGCATTAACATGTCGCAAGCACCTAAGATTTCTGCGTAAAAAGAAGAAATTTTCTTAATCTGTGATTTGGTAAGATGGCTATAACCTTCTTTTAGTTGATCGCATTTTCCTTCTTGCAATTCTACGTATTCGTCATGTTGGCGCTTATAGTAATCACGAATAATGCGAGCATGAGCTGCCTTTGCTTGTTTTCCTTTTAAGAGATTTGAAATCTTAAAGGCTTTAGGATCAAAAGATTCGGGATCTGCACAGAAATTTTCTATAGTGTCAGTAATTTCGTCAGTCATCGATAGAGCAGCATCTCGGACTCGCTCTTGAATAGATATCACAGGAACAGAAGCTTTTTCTTGGTCAGGTTCTGGCTCAACATCATTTTTACCTTCTTCAATTGCACGGGCGATTTCACCACCTAACCACTGAGCTGTGTTTTTACCATTATTGAAATCTGATCGTACAGGTTGCATACCTCGCAAAAGGCAAGCAGCTATAGAACCCATTGTAAGATTACTGCGCCAATCTTTGATTGATTTAAACGCTTTGATTTGATCCTTAGTATACCCATTTCGGCTCATCCAATCAATAACTTTGGGTTTAAGATCTTTACCTGAATGATTTATGTTGTAATAACTCATGCTTTCACGAAAATGAGACATAAACTTATCTGCATCCCAAGTTTCGCAGCCATCCCATTTAGGGCTAAGATCTCGTGTGGCTTTGGCACGGTGTGCCGCAACATGTTTAGCGGTCACACGGGTTTTCTTTATTGCTGTACGAGACATTTTGGTCACTCCTGTAAATTAAACAATACTTATATTATAGCACCATTTCACTACGATGTCAACCTTTCGATTTCTTCATAGTCACCGTCCGCAGTTTCTCTAACCACTTTTGCAACGTCTGCGCCTTCATTGATGGCTCTTCTAGCTAATTGAATAGCTTCTTTACGACTTTTGGTAGTGTCAATAAGTTCTTCGTGGCCGTCAGAATCTTCAGACCAGACCTCATATAGTTCCCAGGTCATTTTAGTTTACTTTTCTCCTATTAGGTTAATTAAAATTACGCCAATCTCCATCGGGCGCCACTGCCCAACCAAGACGCTGGAGATCTGTCCGGATCTCGTCGGTAATACAACCTTCACCAACATATCTGTCAACAACTGCTTTTCTAGCCAATTGTTCTTCGGTGAGTTCTTCATTTTCTTTAGCAGTAGCATACATACCGATATCTCTGATACCAGAACAATACCAATCGATGTAATCTCCCTTTCGTTGCATATCTGCGATTATGCCGCCAGCATAGCGCCAAGTGCAACTCCATTCTTCTTGTTTTAGGATAGGAATAACGTCCAATTTAATGAACCTGTTATTACACATAGCCGCATATAAGTTTTGGGAATAAGCATCATCGGCACGAACTTTCTCCAAAATCCAATCAGTGGTTAAGAGATCGTACTCCATATTGTTAATGTGACTAGTCGGATCGTCGAACTTATGATCGTGTTGATTAAGAATTTTGTCAAACATATCTAAGTATGCTTCGCTCACGGGTTCGCCTTTTTCTGCCTGACGCTTAACATAGCCTTCCTTTTGGAAGGTATGTCGTTCAGGGCTTTTTGAAATTTTTGACATCTTGAATAGCGGATTTGAGAGTTTCTGCGTAGTTAAGAGCCTGTTGTTCGCTCATAATAATAGTAGTTTCTGTCTGAAGATAACCTTTGGTAATCAGCGTCCAGATTTGTTGCCAACGATTCAATGACCAAAAATTTGATTTAACATTAACATAGATGTTAACATTAACACCAATATCTTCTGCTTCAACCCAAACTGTATGTTCGTGATCCGGGTCGTGACAACCACACACTACTGTGTAGCTTTTACTGCTACCCCAATCTCCGCTTTTTAGAATACCTTCTGCTGGCTTTTCTGCCTTCATTGTATAATTGGTCCGTCAATAGTTTTAACATTAAATCGATTTTCATAGATGCTATCTACCATCTTGAGATAATCTTCTTCGTTCATAATAGATCGATAAAATGTTAATCCTTGTACTGTTAATATAGCTGCTACTTCTAAAGGATCATGATCTTCTAGTAGAATTTGATTAAACGACATGTATTTTTTATATAAATCTTCGGTATTATCCATTTTAGGTCCAAAGTGATTGACGTATCTTAATCAGACGAATCATCATCTCCTCGTCTTCTTGTTCATATTTTAATTCCAGTTCGCGGCATTTGTCAAGAGCCGTTTTAGACATTTCTGCTTCTTCCGGAGTTCTATCTTCCATATCCAAAAGATGATCACCTCTCTGTCTACGCATTTCGCAGTAAGCAGTCCATCCAGATTCGTCATAAACATCGAGACGCTTCGGACGTTCGATCTTCCACCAACGATACAATTCTAGAATTTCTTTGGCTGCTTTGGCCTGGTAAGTGAGTTCTCCGTAAGATTCGCTATCCTTATCAACACCCATATCTTCTGAAATTTTCAGTCCGCTGGCCCAAATAAGATGTTCAATACCTGCATCTGGACAGCGCCAGGTCCTCCAACGTAACCAACCACTGCGCCACCAGGGAGTTCTATACTTTTTACGAGCTTCTTCGTCCCACATAACATGATGCCCCGCCTGTTCTATCTCAACAAAATCAACCAACTCATTGAATAGGCATGGCAAAAAGCGGTTCCCCACGTCTTGCCATTGGCCAGGTCTAATATCTCGGGAATGAGCGGTAAGACTATGAGTACGAGAAACCCGCCGATGT
>Ga0194133_10004203_pt1 | contig 19602 bp, 7 predicted proteins | sample TA2KigOf40mmetaG_FD_155448 | JGI IMG/M metagenome (GOLD analysis project Ga0194133, IMG submission 155448) | Freshwater microbial communities from Lake Tanganyika, Tanzania - TA2015055 Kigoma Offshore 40m | ecosystem: Environmental > Aquatic > Freshwater > Lake | place: Tanzania: Lake Tanganyika... | reverse complement strand
ATCATAGCAAGCAGCCTCAAAAGGATCTTCAAGCATGAACAGATCGTGCTGCTGTACTTCAACTGGAAATTATTTTCATAACCGATTCGTGGACAATTCGTTCTTGAATTTTGTTTGAAGATTTAACGACAACTTTGTTTAACAGAGGGGTGGGATTACAAATTTTGTAAATTAAAACTCCACCTGTTTCCGTTAAAGCCCTGCAAAACGAGCATTGATCATCTTTATTTAAACCATGAAGTAAACCTATGTTATTCTACCAATTTAATTTCAACGTCTTGAATGGTCAGACCACCACAACATACGATCAATCTTCAGCCCTCGAGCAAGGCCTGATTTAAAGAATGGAAGGCCAAACTACAAATAAACTGTCTGAGAAAAAGAATCATTTCATGAAGTTGAAAAAGAGTTGTTTGGTCATTTTTAAGGCACACTAGGTGGTTTTTTTGACGGTAATACCATTTTAATTTTTTTCCAATATGAACTTAGATTGACTCAGACTGTAAATATTTTTAAATGAAAGGAGCTACCTCAATGCCACAAAAATTTCCTTTCAAAAAGTATCTTCTAGGGTTTTGTGTGTGCCTTGAAAATTGATACACAAAATATTGAGTATATTCTATTCTAATTTGAGAAATGTGGCACTTTTTTGATTTCCCTAAACTCCTTTTTTAAACTATTTTGTGTACCTGATACCAACTGTTTTGCCTTGAGTTCGAAAACAGATCATTCATGTGTCTGGTCTGTGTACATGCTATTGGAAATTCGTTCTATCAAAGAATAAAATCACTCCACGGGTTTAATTGTAAATTTCAGCCGATTGACAACTGTGCTCCTTTAACTTTGATAGACATTTGAATTGACACTTTCTAATGAGTTTTTTTGAGTGCTTAACTGCTTCAAATAATCAAAAAACAAAAATAACAATTAATTTGCATTTGAATCTCATGGTTAGATTGGAGTAGGAAACTAACATAAGATAAAATAGAATGATTGGAAACAAAACCGCTACAATTTAGATTAAAGTTTCATCATCTCCTCACCGTAAATATTGCAATAAAAAGATCCATTACATCTTTAGCCTTGCTGTATTAAGAGCAATTTCCTTCCCTACCGTGAAATGGTGTGAGTTATAGTGCCTCAGTTTCCTTCTTCTGATTTCAATGAATGTTCAAAGATGAATTCAAGGTTAGACGAAAGACACCGATTTAAGAAACCAAGAATATATTTATACACCATAGACTGACAGTACTCTTTGGAAGATAGTTTTTGATTTTTATTCTTTTTTTTTACTTACACTTTCTCATCATTTTCAGTCTGGAAATTCTCATTTTGTTCATCATGACATATGCAGTCGATAAGAAGAATAAAATATCCCAGAAGAGCACTTAAAAAAGTTTTCATTTTACCAGGCTTAAATTGAAACTCATTTGTCTCACTCAAAGTTTCCACAGCACAGAATTACTCTCAGTTTTACATTACGAGAAGAAAACGATTTTGCTAACAGAGACAGAGGCGAAATAATGAAAAGGATACAAACAAAAATGGAAAAATTCGGTATTTGCATAATCAACGTGTGAAAAATTTGTTTTAAGTAATCTGAAATTTTTAGGTCCAAATCAAAACCATGACTATTTTATTTATTTACTTAAAGGTCTAGTTTGAGAAAAGTGATTTTTAACAAGATTTAGCAAAAAGTCAATTTTACCCTTTCGTGTAAATTTTATAAAGATGTCAAAATCTAATTTTCTTCAAAGATCGAGAACGATTTTGCAATGAAATAAAGTTATGATCCTTTGCATTTGTAGGTATATCCATATCATCGTTATTATTTACCACTTCTGCAAATCTCACTTTTTCACAGCTTTGATGTAAAGATTGTAAATTGGCACCTTTCAAAATGTTTTAAGGTCCTGACTTAGGAAGAAGCGTCAAGCACAATGGGAAGAGCCTGATGAGCATCTATCAAAAGGATACATAAAATTTTTGGCAAGAATGCTTTGACCTTTGGGGCAGTGAAATATATTTTAGCACGCTCCAAAGGTTTCTTTTGACTTTGAAGAGTTTCATTATTTTGAGAGAAGAGTGCACAATTTATGGTAGGATCGGTTAGAAACAAAGCTTAAAGATGATATTTTTCATGCCATGGCAAGTGTTAAAACCTTTCAGTTGTGAATAAGTAAAAGTGTTTCTTTCTTTTTTCACTCTGCGTTTTCGATTAACCAAGAGACTTTTTTATGAGGAAATAAGACAATTTTTGAGATAGTTAGTCGAAGGAAACCGCATTGGTCTTAAGATGAGAAACAAAGAAAAGTTTTTAGACAAATTCAAGACAAAACTGCAAGGGCAAAAGAGTAAAATGAAAATGATGATCTGTGCCCTTCACCGACTTGATTGAAAGATTCAATTCCGTGAAGAAAATATGATTACTACCTGACACGAAACAACAAAATTTGGAATTCAAGAAGTGACCGTTGATGATCAGGTTGAGTTGGCCTTTCTACGAATTTAACTTACCTACCTTGCTTACACATTGTTTAATTGCTTTGTTTGAAATCCTTTTATTTTTCAAAAAATATCTTGAAGGTTTTTGATAAAACTAACAATATATTTTCCTAAAAATAAAGGAATGAAATTGTTTAAAGTCTTTGTACATGTGATTAAATTTATCAAAGTATTTATCAATGTAGCTAAAGATAGTAGTCATATAATAAAAACAGTTAAAGTTTTCAACATTTGTATGTTGTTTGTTGATCGATATTACAAAATAGAGAAGGGCAATCCTGGCCAAAAAAACGTATCGTTAACGAAGAAAAGGGCCACTTTAAACCAGAAAACTGGCTCTTTTTGTAAAAAATAACGAAATTGAAATTATTTTTGGCTGTGAAACAAAAAAGTTGAAGTTTTGTCCGAGATTTTAGAATTTGGTTTTGACTCTATCAAATAAGACCTGAGAAAGCAATTGTCATTGAAAGATGTTTGCTAAAATTTAAGCCTATCTTTTTCATTTTTGTCTAAATTCTTATTCGAGTGCTACAAAGATTTTTCTTTTCTGAAATCAACTTTGAATGACTTCTTTCATTCTGCAAAGATCAAACAATTTATCCTAGTAATCTACGATGTGATGACAAATGAGTGGAATAAAACATTACGCCTGCCATAATTTGTATTTTTTTGTATTTGTATTTATTCCACTTTAGCTTCATTTTACAAACAAGATCACATTGTAAATCATGCTCGCACTTTTTAAAAGCTGGAAATAGACATGCATGCAGCATGAGCTTACACGCATGTCTTTACACAAAAACAAAAAATATCCTTCAATGTAATGGTCAGATTTTCAATATCATGTGATATGTCGTCATAATTAAGTAAATTTTAGAGACTCAAAATGTGATAAATTGTCTTTTTAGGTTTCTTCTGATGTAGTCCTTGCTATGTTCACCGATCCAGTCAAAGTCCAAATTCGAGAATGCGTTCAGTCTATTTACAAAGTTGTGCCGTCCGACCTTATACTTCGAGGTATCAAAAAAGGTTCCTTTTCGTGGTTGTCTATCATTTATGTAACATTGTTTTCGCATTTCATCACCAATTCTTGTATCTTGACCATTGAATAATTTTATGGCCAAAGAGCAGGCAGCATAATTAGACCACTGCCTCGGGGTTGCTCTTTTGGTGATTATGTTTAGCACTGCACGTGGTAATTTTCTTTTGTAGTCACCCACTACAGCTCTTAGTGCTCGGTAGTGTGAGCTGTTCAATCGTTGCCAGGAGACTGCTGATAATTGTGGAGTGAGCCAGACTGGCGCTGCATAGTAGACAATACCAAAATATTGTGATGTTATAAGTTTGAGAGCCGTGTCTTGATCAATCCATCGGCGAAGGAACTTTACCTTATTTATTATGTGCGATGTTTTTGACAAAATGTGGGTGACATGTTCACTCCAGTCTAGGTTTGATGATAAGTGGATTCCAAGGGCCTTTATGTTCTTGCGAGATTTAATTCCATTTCTAAGTTCTAGGATGGGAGGGTCTTTCTTGTCAAAGACTATGAGTTCTGTTTTTGCCTTGTTAACGACCATTCCAATCGATTCGAGATACTGTTCATGAGTATCAAGTACTTGTTCAATTTTCAGCTTGAGGCCATCCATTGTGTCGTCAAAAACAGTTACGTAGGAGTCGTCTGCATATGCAGTAATGTGTACATCACTTGGAAGCTTGACGATCAAATCTTTGCAGTATAGGGCGAAGAGCTTTGGGCCAAGCACAGAACCCTGGACGCAACCCACATTCAGGTTACCTGTTGGAGATTTCCCTCTATTGTATTTGACATACATCCTTCTTGCAGTGAGGAAATCCATAATTGGATTCATTAACACCTCAGGTATGCCCTCCATTTGATGGAAAATGTTTGGTCATAAAAGATCGAACGCAGCTGACATATCAAGTGAATAAGTCGCCGTTTTTTTCCCAGTGTCTAGACCTGTGGCAATGGCTGCCTGAATCTCGATGAGTGCAGTTGTGGTACTTTTGTTTCTTCGAAAACCATGTTGATGTCTTCCTTCCAAATCAGGTAACATCTCATCTATCTTGCTTAGAAGAAGCTTTTCATAGACCTTGCTGACTGCAGGTTTGCAATAGGTCTGTAGTTTTGTATTTCGTCCTTCGCCCCCTTTTTATGGAGTGGAAGTACTTTTGCCAGTTTCCAGCTTTGTGGTATCCCATTTGAAGAAGCTAAGTTCATCAGGTGAGTGAATTCCTTTATTACTCCTGGGAGTGAGTCTTTTACCATTAGCATCATGATGTTATCAGAGTCTGAGCTGATTTTCCTTTTGTAGGTTGTTAGAGCCTTAAGAACATCTGCTTCAGTATATGTGGGATGTACATCACTTCTGGCCCAACAATATTGGTCTTGACCTGCAGAGAGGTCTGCTACTTTTACTCCGAAAAATTCATGGAACATGTTAGATATGCTATCCTCATCACTGGTTTTCTCTCCATTTTCCATCCTAAACATTTGATCTGATGGTTCTTATATTTTACCCTCAAGCTGCTTTATTTGATGCCAGAAAGCTTTTGTGTTTCCAGATGTAAGTCTCAATGAAATTATTCTTTTCCTTTCTGCTTTGATGTTGCCTTTTATTTGTGAATTTAGGTTCTGGATTGTGCTCAGGAGCTCATCTTCCAAGTCTGGAGGTAATCTATTTTCTTTGCGTAGTTTGTTTATTTGATGGAGTTTTCTTTTCCGCTTTTCTTTAGCTTTTCAATGTTGTTGGAGCTGAGGTCTGACACTCTTGATAGTCTTACTACCCTCTCCGGACACAGTTCTTCTTGTGTCTTTTCATAACTTGATCTGAAAAGGTTGTCAAGCATGTCAACTGTCATTGCTTCATTGTAACCTCTTTGGATTTTTTTGCTCATCACGAAAGAAGCAGATGAAGATGTATATTTGCTCCAATCTCGAGTAACTGTTTTCTTTCTGTAAACCTCGAACGGATTCTTGGAATCTATGACAGCCTGTATGACTCGATTTCGGGTAAAAATATTTTATTAAAAAAGCAATTATGTCATAAGTTTTTATTATAATCCAAGAAAACTTTATTTGGAAGTGAGCTTATTGGCTTAAAAGGTTCTTGGCAAAACCATCCCAAGGATATTAAGAGTCTGCGCCTAACAAATGTCTGATAGGAATCTTAAAACACAGAAGGAATTAATCGAACAACAATAAGCATCTTGGGTGTTCATTCTGTCGCTTTTAACATCCAACGCTTTTACACAAGATTTTCAAACACCACATTAGAAATATCTTCTTTATCTGCAATATAATTACAACATTTTAATTTAATCTTCCTTTTTAGAAAAATTTAACATTGCCTACAGGAAAACGTACCATATCTTTTATAATAAGTGATTATTATTTTTGAATTACTGCATTTAAATTCAATTCTCTTAACTGACATTTTTGTGTTTCAAATTTGAAACATCAGTCAGAATCCTCACTTCTAAAAGGTCATTTCAACCTTCAAAGTGTAGCAACCGTCTCAAAAAAATTAGACTCTTTTGATGAAAATGTTTTCCAAAGCAAAAATTGATATATAATAACAAATAGAACCAGAATTCGCAAATAATTTTTCCATTAATTTCATGTAAGTCAGAGGCTTTTGTAAATCTTTTTTGTCCAAAATGGAATTCATTCTGTTACAACGATGAGAACATAATTGTTATTGCTTGTTTCTCATTTTCAGTATAAATATTGCATTTCTCAGACATTTGGTTCTAAACAGTGGAACAATAAAGATTTATACTAAAATGCACGATCATAAATTGACCAGATTGAATTTTAGCCTTTTACTGCTTAGCTTTAGCTAAAAATATCGACTCAAAAGTTTATTTTGATGATTCCCAAGTCCATGGTCTGCAGGGATGAATGATAAATGAATTGGTAGCAGCTAAAGCATAAAGTTTCAAAACTTTTTCTTTAAACCCATAAAGTTTGACTTTTCATATATAATAAAAATATGTCATAGTTTCTAGTCTTTTTGTATTCAGTCTTGGGAGGAAGTGTTTCTTTTTTCAAATAGACATCTATGGTTTCAAAGCAATCTTGAACAAAAAGTTATTAATGAGGAGAATATCCTGCCTAGCCAATTAAGGAATTTGAACATTAAGAATCACGTAGATAATTAAAATAGATTGACTCGTGTTAACTGTTACTTCTTAGGTCACAAAAATCAGTTTAGCATGACATTTAAAGGTAATGTTTTGTGAAAAAATAGTTTATAACAAAGTGACTTGATACTGGACTTTTGATATTTTACACTGCTTCAAGATGAAAATTCCCCTTTGTATTTGAAAGAAAACACTATTTTCACAAAAACAAAAATTGCCTGCAAACATTACCACCCAAATCGAATCAGTAATTGACTCATTTTTCTATAATCTAGCCATTTCACGGCGCAGATCAACTGACAAACGTTCCCAAAAAGAAGGGAAAAAATTCCTCAAAGGGAAAAAGTTGACAGAAATTTGGGCGTATTCAAAAAGTATCCTTGCACTTTGTACAAAACAAAATGCAACGTTCCTTGAAAATTGCTTCGCAATAAAAGTTTGAAGATCATTCCCATTCAAGTATCAAGTCCTTCAGATAATTAAGTAATGGAGGAGAGGTTATCAGATGTGAAGGGTCTATTCTTTTTCATAAGACTGTACAAGTGGGGAATACTTGAAAATTGCGTAACAAAGCTGGTAAAAATAAAGTCGACTTTTGAGGGTCAATTTCAAGTGATTCTTCAAAAAAGATTGAAAGACCGACGTTAAATATCTTTTGACTTTAATTGAAGAGTTCCAGAGATGAGGGCCTTAAACTCAGGTAACACAATAAAGAAAATTTTTTCAAATAAAGTTTTTCCTTTACTCTAAAAAATAAACTTTATTTACGGATTAAAATGAAATTTTGGCTAGATGAAATCCTTGCCTAATTGACTGAATAAAAGTAGCTTCTAAAATGTTTTCTCGAAATCAAGTAATTTGTATTTTTCGAAGGTTTAAATCTTTTTTGAGATTGGACCGAGGCTTGAAACTAGGCTGAAGGAATAATAATTTCGATGCCTTTTGAAAAAGACACAATTCTAAATCGATACTCGAATGTTAAGGAAAAAAAATCTCAATATTTAGCCTTGGTGGTTTGTTCCTTGTGCAATTGTTCTTACCTTTTTCCCTTGCTGCATGAGCACCTAATCTCTTTGTGAACGAGAAACTCTGACTGGATATGATATTTTTGCTACTAGGTTCTAGTCAAATTATTTCTCAAGTACAGTTCCATCAATGAGAAAATCTTCTTACAACTGAAAAAGAGGTGTTTTTTTATAATTAGTGTGACTTTTGACTACTAAAGTTACCTTGCTTATTTCTTTAACAGTTTTGTTGCCCTCAAGTTTGAGTAGAAAACTGTTTGGACAAAACGAAACACAACGTCCCTGTTTATCAACGTTACGTTACAATTATAATTGCAATTATCAAACTAGTTTCACGGATAAATTTTTATATTGGCCTGATGGTTGATTTTTTGAAAATTTCCTCTCTTGGATCGATATATGAAAGGAAAAACAGTTCTGAACATTTACCGTGAAACAATGTTAAACAGTTGAAACTTTTCAAAAAGCTTAAACACAAAACGTTTGTTTTAAGACAAAGCTGATTTTTCCGGTTTTGCCACGCTAAGCTTATAAGACTATGAGAAAATGAATCTTTTTTCACCATCTAATTAGGGTTAATTTCCTTGGAGGTTAAATCAAGTCAGCATGAGAAATCATAACATTGAAGGAAATAACATTTTTGTGGTAGTCACTCGATCTACTTTCAGTTGAAAATTACTTCAGTGACCTTTTAAAGAATCACTCACTCAAGAAAGAAACAAAGAAATTTTGTCAGTTCTTTTCGTAAATTTACTTTTTCTACACTACCTACTACCTAGATTCGATCAACAAAGCGAGTCGTAATGAATTGAGCTGGATGAAGTTTTACCTTGAATACTAATGAACGTTTAGGGCACAAAAGGAAACGAAGATCTACCCCAGTCTCTTTTCCAACAAACTTTCTAGAAACCCATCAAGACATTGAAACAGAAAGAAAAACAAAAAGTTTGTTGAGAGCAATCTTGAAGATGCATATGCTAATTAATAAAGTCAAGATAGTGACAACATTCTATTTTGTAAAATAGCTAAAAAACTGTTCACAAAGATCATTTGGATTTTTCACTCAACTTGATTTTTGAGTGAAGCCTCAAGCTATGTGATATCGTCTCATCCAACATCTACCGTGTCATCGTCAGGATCGAGATTTGCATAATCGAAAGTCACAAAATGAAAAGGTCGAACGATGATAGAATTGAAATGTCAATTCTTCTAGAATTTTGATGAAGAGCAAAAAAGAAGTAGCTAATTTGAATTGTTATATAACATTTTAACTATCGTTGATATCAGTTATCGTGACACAAGTGCAGTTTTTCGTCAGGCCAGATCTTGCCTATAGACACACGGAAGCCACCAATCATGGGCGGGCATGCAAATGACCAGAAAACCAAAAGTATTCATCAAATTCAAGAACGCATAAACATCTGGTTTGATAAAAAAATCGTGATTCTGATTTCATGGTTTGAAGGTCGCGACCCAAGCTGTGTTTAGTTGAGGCCTTCTTGAATTCACAAATAACTAACGTACACTCTTCTCTTTGAAAATATCAATTTTGAGCATTTGAGTTGGATGGATAAGAGTTAACTTCCAAAAGTCCCAAAGGAAATGAAGTTTGTTTGCTCTTCCCCAAATGAGTAAAGACTAATTGAAAAAGATCATCAGGACAATTTTAAGGGATCTTATGGATCATCAAAATAGCTGTACTTTGTTTTTACGATCCACTGAATGGTCTGAATATCAAATCCTTATTTATGAGAAAAAATGAAAGTTTAGAGATTTCTTGAAAAATGAGCTCAAAAAGGTCTGTATAGAAATCCCACTTGTTTACCTGTTTTGAATGTCGAATTCACGATTGCATCGTTCGAGATAACTTTCAGCCCGCACAATTTTTGTGATATTCAAATATAATATCAAGTGAAGCTTTCTTGGCACCAGAATTGGTAAATTTCTTAATAACAAAGACTGATATTTTTGGTGCTTGTGATAAAGCGTCGGACAAACGACTGAAATCGATCTGTCAAAAATGACAGTTTAACGCAAAATGCTTAGTATGTGGAATCTTCTTGATCTTGCTTAAACTTTGAAGATTGAATAATTAGAGCATATTTTTTCGCAAGATTTGAGTGAATTTTAGACTTCATGAATTGTTGACTGACCTTGCTTTGAATATTCGGATGTGGTTATTAAAGATCAGTTACCTTTTTTGCAGGATATGAAAGAAATCTGTTTAGAACCTCAAAACTGTGTTGACAACCTTGAGGACAGTCCTTAGGCTATGGGAACACATTTTGGTTTTTTTGAGTAGCACTAAAGGTAACCAAACGGATGATACTAGCTTGAATAAATAATGAAACGTAAAACCGTTAAACGTTAAGCGGTTTCCAAAGGCATCCAGAGTTTATGTTTAGCTTTATCTCCTTGATAAGATGAACTAGTCTTAAACTGAACAAAAGATATCAGCTTCCGGGCATTTATGTCATTGAAAGATGAATGACAACTCATTCTTAATACTAGTACTGCGCAATTTGCCATAAAAGTAGAGAAAAGGCTATTTTGAACTGTAAAGAAAATCAATCACACAATATTTACTATATAATAGGAGGAAATAAAGCTCTTTCAAATGTTTATTTATGTAAATTTGCAGTTACTGATCGTATCAATTTGTTTGCGCAGTCAGGAGGTTGGAGTAATTTAACTTTTGTTTTTTATTGGTGTAAAATTTCAAGGTCTGTTTGTGTAAACAATATTGGAGAAATATTGTGAACAACAAACTGATTAGAAAAATAGAAACAGACGTAAATTCATGAGAGCTTCAGTTGATATATTTTTGGATTAAATCAACCAAAACCAATCCGATCTTAAGCTTTGCTTTTCTCAATCTATAATTATTGTAATAACTTTCACGGGTACTTTTGGTAGGTTATAAAAACTTTTTGGAGCAAATAAAGTTGCTTAAATTTAAAATTCCTACAGTTAGAAAGGTAAAAAATTATTTTTCCCTTTAACCTAATTTGTTTGAATGAGTAGGTTTTCCCAAAGCTCTGCGACTAATGAACGTTGAAAACATTTCTTTCCACTTTGACGCACAACAATTAGCTTGAAAAAATGAGGGAGAAATTCCGCATTGTTGGAAACATTTTTAGTTTAAATGACAAGATTTTGATCCTGTTACAAAAATAAATGTTTTGCCCTTTCCAATTTCAGGTACTTAAGTAAAGGTGGGTTCGATTATAGATAAAGTTTAACTTGGTAACAGAAAGTATTATACACTGTAAATTAAAGTTTTCTGATTTGAAAGAGTTTTTTCTTTTATTTATTCAATCCAAATCATCGTGCAACTACATTAATTCTTGGCGAGGTGTTTTTCGTCTATTCACAGGAAAATAATCAAATCAGCCACAAAAGCAAGTTCCCTAATTAGGCTAACGTCTATTACATTTCTTGGATCTTGTAAAAAGGCAGTTCGTTAATAAAGCTTGCCTAAATATCAAATTCGGACAAAAATCAGCCAGAAGAAAAATATCTTTAAAACAATAAAGTTAAAATGTACAGGTTCTTTTTGCCGTGGCCTAATTGATTGATTGACAGCTTTTTGTTAAGGAACTGATTATTCTAACACCAAATGGTGTCGACTTTACAACAATTCCTGTCACTGAGAGTTGTGTCAATTTAATAATAATGTTGAAAATTATGAAAATAATTATATTTTATCAACAAATTATATATATATAATAGGAAACAGTATTAGAAAAGAAAATATAGAATATATGTCTAAAGAATCATTTATTTTACAATTATATATAATATGAGGGGGTTTATCTGAACAATATCGATCAGATAAACCAGAAATGTTTATAAATAGGGAAATTTTATTTTGATTAATTTTTAAATAAGTTAGTTATAATATTTAGAGTTGGCATCTGACTGAGGACTGGGAAACTGGGGTTCAATCCCCAATTGGAGAAAATCTATGACCCCGGGATTAGCCTTAAAATAATCATCAGCTAACATGATGTTATATACCTCAGTCAGGATTGATGATTGTGCACATCAGATGAACAAAAAAACTGATTTGATTATTAAAAACACAAAATAATTACATCAGAAAATATTCCCAAAAGTAAACCGGGATAGTTCAGAAGACTGTAAGACACAATGATAGTGCAGGGAATTGTGTTAAAGTCTAATACTTTATTGTTAGAAGAATCAATTCCTCAACTAACTATAAGCTGCCAATCAATAAGAGCTAAAAGTGATATCTTACAGCATTTCTCTCTAAAGGGGATGAATAATAATTACATGAAATCTTAACTGCTCTTGAGTGATCCCTTTCTGAATAATACTGCTTGTTGATATGTATTTTCTTAACAGGATCAATCATCCTTTTTACAAGTCAATTTTATTGATGAAAGTTTCTCAACCATTTACCGCCCTGAGTACCATATTGGTGTCTCAGATTTACAGCTCTATTAACATTTACAGCTCATTTCGATTACAGGTCATCTTCGTATTTATGACTTTTAAAAAATGTATCAACCAAAATCTTAAATTTAATCTTGATAATTGTTTTTCTGTGTATTCCAAAATTAAAAGGTCAAAAAAATCTTTAAAAGAGCAAAATTTCTACCCCAGTTCTTTTTTCAAATGTATTGCCCCAAATCATCTGAATAGTGTCAAAAAATCTGTTCAAACTTTTTATTTTTGGAAGCATATGTTGGATTCTCGTAGAATTCAAGGTGGTTGGTTGCCTCTTTATCATTGAAACTGAACCCATTGAAAATAACCTAACCTGAGCACATTTTTGGGTATGAAAAGAATTTCGGCATTAAAAGAAAAAGTGTACAAATCACCAAAAATGGTTTTAAGAATCACTACTTTTAAAAATGTTTACATAAGATTAAAAGATACCTCAAAAAATATTTCAACATTGACAAAAATCCAACGTTTCATCATGTTTTGACGTAGAAACATTGATTGGATGCCAATTCGACCAAAACCTGTCATTTCTTCAGTATCATTTTTGAAAATATTTATTTATTGAACAGAAGTTTTGTAACCGTACATGCGAAAAAACATCATCTTAAAGATTTAAATACATGTACGTTTTTACTATTCTTTTTTTAATTTAGGTCCTTGTCTTATCTTCTCCGTTCGTTTTAAGTCAAAATCTGACCGATGAATCCAAATAAAAAGCAACTTTCACAATTTTTACAGAATTCTAGACGGTGTTCTTAATTTTCAGACCTCACTACTTCCCATTTAGATTTAAAAAAATTTCTTCGTTCGAAACGAGATTATCTTGAAAATTGCTCGCTGACCTTATGCAATGAAAAAAGTTGATTAGGCCTGTCAGAACGATACCAAAGAAAATTGTGGAAAATGGAAATGTTGTCTCTTCCTTTACATATTTAGACTTTTTGATTCAAGCCAGAAAAATACAATCATTCGGGCTAAAACTCGTTAAATATTCCATTTCTTTGTTTCCGAAAATACCTTTTTAATTCTGTTTAAAAACTCCTTAATATCTTTTATGAAACATCTGACTGCACATACGAAAACTCTACGAATTATGATCTTCAAATATAAAGCATTTTATGATCGATTTTATCTTTTGATAATGAATTTAAATAAATGTCAACGTTGATTTAAGTTTAAGCCTTCACTTTATAAGATTTATCCGTACTTAAACTATAAGCTTTTGGGCTGAATTGTGGATTTTTGAATCTTCCGTACAAAATTTAAAGCATTTTATAAACAATAAAGCAAACAATCAGGCGTCTTTCCTTTACTGGTAAAAACGTTACAGCTTTACTTGTTTATTATACTGACAGAAAAAGTGTGTTCTCTCGTCTTTTAATGAAAATCAGTTCATTAAGTCGAGACGTTTCAAACGGTAGGGAAAAAACCTGTGAGTAAGTCATGAATCCAAAAAAAGTTCGACAGTCTATCCAAACATTTGCACGAAAAAGAATTGCTCATTGTGAGAACGACTTGGTACCTTCAAAGGTATGACATGATCATTTCTTATACACAACACATGCGTTTGCGACAAAGAACACTTAACCCATACGGAGAAGTAAATATAATCAAAAAATAAAACACCACATATTATCTTCAGGATAAAAATTAAATATATGTCAAATATTTAGATACATTCAGATTTATCAAAGGTGTAGCTAAATAAATCCATCCCCTAGGACATGCTACGTACAACATTTTTCTGTTGTTTTAAACTTAAACACGTAAAGCAACCAACCTGCCATGGGAAAATTTACTGAATTTAAATACACAGATTGTGTGAGACCCGAAACGAAAATGAAGTAAGCTAAAACAGACTTTCTCCAAATAAAGAAAAGGAAATTTTTCTAACTCACTAAACAGATGTGTTTATACAATTCTTTTTTTGGCAACTTGAAACTGTTTAAAATGTATTTGTGTCAAATGAGTCATGGCACATTTGAAAATATTAATTTGCATACTCTTTAAGTACGCTCGAGCGTCAAACTATCATTTCTAAATTATTTCAACTTTTAAGAGATTTTAAATCTGTAAATTCTGTATCACAGCATTTCACAGTCAGACACCATTTGATTTAATTCTTTTCAAAGGATCAACTTTTCTCGTAAGATTCAACTCATGCTGAAAAAATCTTCTGAAAATTTCGTAACTCTTTTTGCTCAAGGAAAGTGGAACATGTCCCTGAGGACCACTTTTTAACTGCTACAACTTCTTTTTTTAGATGCTGACTTCTTTGAAAAGCATTAAGCATTTGGTTACAATTGTACCCACTTTGATTTGAAGGTTGATATTTTTTGGGACTTTGAAAGATATTTAAAGTTTCTCACCTACAATCCGTCTGGGGCTTAAAAACTGTGTGAGAAAAGTCTGCAAGCTTTTCTGCTCTTATGTATTTTCCTTTCCACCTTGGTTTTCCGGTTGCTGGAACGCTTTTTGATACACGTTTTTATGACTTCTGCACAATGGTGGGTAAAAAACTGTTCCTGGTACACACACATCGTTTATTTGGTGGATAATGAATTAGACAAATAGCAAAAACACACTCTTCCATGGTTAGGAGAATTAAACCGAAGAACTTTGTATCTTAAACTTTCTTTTTTGTTTATGTTTTCTAACGTTCATGTTAAGTTTGTCAAAAATCAAGTTCACTAATATACTTTACTGATGTGAGACACTTTTGAGTTTTAACTGAATCAGCACAGAAACACTTGCGAACTGAAATAAGGCGAGGCACTTTTAAAGAGTTTACATTTTTATCACTTACAAGTTCTTCATTCTCTTAAAACACGTGAGTGCACTTGTTTGGCTTAATGATATCAACGCCATTTCATTAAGACGTTGACACTTGCTAGTTTAGGGTCCCGACTACTTCAACTCGAACTGGTTACTGGAATTCACATTTTAAGTCCCCACATGGTGAGGGGGTGTCAATCATGTCTTTGCGCGCCCTCAGACATTTCATGCGCCTCTGCTTTCTTCACGTCAACTGCCACACCCACGTGGGAGTCACACGTTTGGAAAGAGGATCGATGTGAAAAACGCACAACGTGCCGGTTGAAGTTGATTTTGTACCTATTCTTAAATTGCAATTTAGAGTTTGCATTACCTTGCAGCTTGGTAACTGTTGTCTTTGCATCTTTAACTACTTATTCAGGAGGACAGCCTTTCGTCACAAAAAGTTTTATGGTTTTGTCGGTAAGAATTTTAGAAATGAGAAACCAGAGAGGCTCTGGAAATTTGAGTGTAAAACTCTGTCAAGCAAAAACCAATTTCCTCTTGGCTGACTTTTTACCGCAACACACATTTTCTATAGTAAACCATTCGGTGAAACATTGGATAGATACTTCCTCATTTCACAAGGCTGATTTAGAGCCCAAAAGATCCTTGTTCCTGTCAAGTTCTTTCCGTTTAAATTTTTGCTTTTTTATAATGACTGCGTGTAGGCAGTAATAGCAGACAGGGTTGGTTGATCGAACAAATGAAAAGAAACCCTGGACGTCTATCATTTCATAGTGCTATTGGAAACTCTCACCTATGATAATTGCAGTTTCAATGACTCAACGCGAATGATTTCGATATTCTTCGATAATCAACTTGAATTGATAAGTTGCATCTCTACATTTCTTACTCACGATCACATTCGTTTGCTTGCAAATTTATCGGTCAAACAAACAGCTTTTCACTGAAAACATTTTTGATTTACATAACAAACGGTGATCGTCTTTTCCCTTTAGCGTTGCTAAAGACTTTTGTAATGCTAGCTTAGCCATGTGGGTAAAAATGTTTCTGCTTGAATTACCACTCTAGTTAGTCAACTTTAATAAGCATAAAATATCTTTTAGGAACAGCCACACACGGAATGACTGGACAAATTTTTATTCTCGCTGTAAGGTGATAAGAGCATCAAAAAATTAATTAGACCTTTGAAAAGAGCGGCGACGGTTCAGCTACAAAAACTAGGTACAAATATGTATACAAGACCTTGGTCTTTGCCTGTCATAATAACTCAATTACCTTCACCTTATTAAAATACATTACTTTTGCCTTTTGTCAAAATGTCACAATTTGGGTAGTTGTTGGAGCTTTATTTTCTTCAAAAAACTTTTAACTTTTTGATATTTTATACTGACAACATTTTCCATATTGTTGATTTTGACAGACTTATAGGATGAACCAAATTGTCAAATATTTATATTTTAAGCACAAATTTGCCAAATGAGTTTTCTTTTTCCTGTCTTTGCTAGTTCAAATAAGTTTTGTAGTGTCATTTGTTTTCTGATCAACAAAAGGGTCTCTGTGGTCTAATGGTTAGAGCGACTGACTGAGAACTGGGGTACAATTCTCCCCCACCCTCCCCCTGTCTGGATGAAATCTTTGAAACCCCTGGTTTTGCCTTTATACATCATTCGAGCTGATGATATTCTCAGCCAAGATAGATTATTGTTCAGATTACTTGATTAGAATTACCTCTTATTGATTCACTCATAATTTTAAAATACAGTGAAGTTACTGCAAGAATTGTTGTTAGTGTAATTAGGTGTCAGAATAATCAGTTCCTTAACAACAAAACTGTCAATCAAAAGGGCTTGAACAAAAATTAGGACTTTGATAATGTGCAATCCTGGAACTAAGTCGTTGAAAGTAAACAAATATTTATGTAGTTTTAAATTCTAAAATTATTACAATTATTGAAGAATGTAAATTTCAAATACAAAAAGGTACTCTAAAACTCTTGAAAGTGTGTGTTTGTAGTGCCTGTTGTACTTTTAGCCTTTATTTAAAAAATTGAAACATTGTTAATGAATATTCCAAAACAATATCAACACATTAAAAAGTGTACAACTTAAAAAGCTTTTCAATCGGTTAAAATATTTTCGTTCTGACCTGTCCATCAATTCATCAAAGAATTGGCACTACAATTTTGCAAACTGCCATAGAAGTATCAGATGTAAGGTATAACCATAAAAGCCATGATTATGGCAACAACATTCTGAACATTTTCTTGAAATATCAGTTGATATACTTCATTTGAGTCAAAACTGCACCATATTTTAATGCTTTACGATTTTTACCCTTTCAAAATCACGCCTCTTGGTTCTAAATGATGAAATGTTTCTTAACTAACTATCTATCCTTTTGTAACAGATGCATAAAATTTTGAAGCACTAAACGAAAAGAATTTAAAATTGAATGGTTTTCACCGATATCTCTGCCATACTCAACTTTCAATCATTTATTTCGAAACTTTTTGAAGTTTTCCTCATTGTTTATTAATTGAAGAATTTATTAAGTGTTTCAGATCAAATGAGTTCCTGACGGCGATTGATGTAAGATCAGATCCAACTTTCACTTTGGTTTGAAGTCACTAAAAGGAAAGATGATACTCCCACCAAAATGGAAATTAAACTTTTCACCTTCTTTAGGTTGGTTTTTCTATTCAAAATAGTTCTAGATAAATATATTTAGACGTTTATTTTTGATTTATACTCATACTTACAAAAGATCATTTGTGAACTGAGGAATTTTTCTCATAACTCGCCTAAGGAAGGGAGATTTCCTAGAGCGATGAAAACCTCCTGAATCAACCGACGACGACCGTGAAAGCGACTTTTCCATTAACAATATCCTCCAATTGATTTTAAATAAGTTTGAAGTATAATCTTTCAGACATTCTCAAAATTAAAAGAAACAATTTCATTTCAATTTTTAATGTGTATATAAAAATGCATCCTATCCGATAAAAATTAACTTTGACTTTATTTTTTGCTTTTTCAGAAAAGTTGTAATTTTTTGATGTTAATGATAAAAAAGAGGTCAGAATATTTTTTGGTGAAACACTTTCAAGATTTAGGTCATCGAGATGAGATGAGAAAGAGGACATTTGATGCCTCAAGAAAAAAAAGACTATATATATAAGAAGAAGAAAAACTTCAAAAAATGCTAGTTTTATTTTTAAAAACATTAAGAAGATTATTCACAACCAATTGTTATTTTCAAGCAAGTGAGTATTTTTTCGTTCGAAAGTTGTTGATAAAACAAATTATGGCAGGACTCTTTAGTAAAGATAATTTCCGTTGCCTCAATTTCCTAGGGTGCATAATTACATGTGAGAAATGCATTCGTTTGGAGGTTTTCATTTGGTCCCAGTATACTTGTTCTAGTTTCTCCCTATGTTTATTGGCAAAGTTAGTTTTTCATCTGACTATAGAAATCCTTAGGGGGGGGCGCAAAAAAAGGGTTCTTGATGGAGATATATTTTTCCAAAGTTATTGGCTTTGATGTTGCATTTTGCCTTTATCTGGAAAACTTTATTAAAACAGTCTTCAAAGCTTATCACAGAATAAATTGTCGTCGTCCAACTTGACGACAAAAAGTGTTATTCCTACCTGACTCCTAGCTTTTGCTACGAGAAGGAAGGGCAATAAGAGACGTAACTCAAAGATCTCCACTACAACTTCACTTTGAGAAAAAGAAAATTACAGATGATTTCAAAACAGGCCTAGATACTTTTATTGTTTTTAGACAACAAGTCTGTCATTAGATTTTTCAGATCCCTCAACTTGAATTCGACACTAATTTACAGTTTGACTTAATCAAACTCAAAGATGCGTAGGATGAGCAAGAATTTGGCCTAAGTAAAGCAACTATAGATCAGACTCTTTCTTTAAGTAGGATTTAAAGCTCTGTCAAGGAAATAATTTGATTTTTAATATTACTACTCGAGGATTAAAACCTAAGATTTATTTTATGTCGATGCAATTGATGTGATGCTTAACTGAGACTTATATACAGCAGGGTTAAGGACGAATCAGGAAATGTAGCAGGATTGAAACCAGATTAGCTCAAGTCACAGAATAAAACGTCTAAACTAATTTAAACAAGTCTGCTAGATGAAAAATGGCCTTGAAGGAAAACAGAATAACAAATTTGTTGAGTGTCGATCTCCTTTAGCTGGATAAAGACAAAAACATTTAAAATGTAGCTTGTGAAAAAAGTTTGATATTCAAAAAAATTTATAATCTTTTCAAAAATAATTTTTTTGAAGACCAAGCATCGTCTGGAAAATAATTTTATTTAACTGTGCAAATTGTAGCAAACTTGTCCAAGATCTTCAGTAAGCAATCGTGAGTAAAACAACCTTGAAAGTAGATAAGTATGTCACAACCATAATTGCTGTGGACATGTAGATGTCTCTTCATTACTTTTTGAATATCTGAATAGAATAGATTACATTTGCAATTTTTTCGTATTGAGGAGGAACAGCATATACAAAAATTGTCTTCATTTTCATTTGCATCATATAATTTTAAATGAAAATCTCATTAATGAGTAAATAAAAATAGCGAAAAGGCTCAAAATTAGAAGATAATTTGCTAATATAGGTAAAAGACAT
>Ga0194133_10004202_pt1 | contig 19603 bp, 18 predicted proteins | sample TA2KigOf40mmetaG_FD_155448 | JGI IMG/M metagenome (GOLD analysis project Ga0194133, IMG submission 155448) | Freshwater microbial communities from Lake Tanganyika, Tanzania - TA2015055 Kigoma Offshore 40m | ecosystem: Environmental > Aquatic > Freshwater > Lake | place: Tanzania: Lake... | reverse complement strand
CTTCAAGCGAAATGTTTGCTTTCGAAGCCAAGACTTGGATGCAATTCTGGATGCAACCGAGCTGGACATTGGCGAATAACTATGGACACTTATCCCTAAGGATGTCAGTGGATTGAGCGATAATGAATGCAGTGAGTCAATGGTGGATAGGAGGTCTGAGAACTCGTAAAGCGAAGGTCGCGGGTTCGATTCCCGCGGGCGGCTCTAAAATTGTATTGATATCCAATCTTCCAAAGGCACAAGTTGGAGAATTAGAAATCAAAGTAAATTTTGCTTTTCTAAAAGTAGTTAGATAATTGGTTGTGATATCTAATCCAATTTATGAGAAATGAATAAACGTGACTGACAAAATGTGAGAAATCTCAATTTTTTATGAAAGCAAAAAGGAACTCTCCCAATTTTGAGCTTAAATTTAGTTGACTAATTATTGATTGTCAATGTGAGAATAAAATAATCAGTTACAGCAGAATCAAGAGAATAGCAATAAGGTCTAAAGTATCCTTACAGCGACAACAGTATCAGTAAACGCCAAATATTTGTATTTGAGATGAGTCTCATTTACAAATTCACGAAATGCACGAAATTCATGGTTTTTCCAGTTTATTGAATTTCCAAAATACTCGTCAAAAATTATGATAGTTCCGCTTTGTATATTTCTGGACAAAGTATCAAGCACATATTTGGTGGGAGTATAAGTATCAACATCTAAATGTAAAATACAAATTCTTTTATTTTGGATAGTGGAGACAAAACTCGGAAGTGTATCTTCGAACCGCCCCTGAACTAAACGTACTGAAGGTTCTACCACTGGAAGTTTTTTGTCCAAACTGAAGAATCCTTTTGGAAATGAGGATCCAGTCCAATGTTCTGAAAGTCCCTCAAAAGAATCAAAGCCATATATTTGCGTATAAGGCAATAGTCTCGAAAAGTAATTGATTGACTCTCCTTTCCAAACACCAAACTCTAGAAATAGCCCACCTTCACATTCTGTGGCCTCACTAGTACACAACCGCCAAAGATCTTCACGTCTGTTAAAAACCAAAGCTTCAGACATATTCAATTTCACATATTCTGCCGCCTCATTCACCGAAATAGATGCGAGAGTTTGTGTCAATGTCAATACCGAGGTTCCTTCCGCCCTTGGAACTAAACTTGATTGCACAAGTCTCACTACTCTGCCAAAAGTAATATCAAAAAGTTTGAAGACTGCTCTGTAGAGCACATTCCGCATTTTTTGCTCACTTTCGTAATTGTAAGACCGTATTATATTACTACCTAATTGACTTACACTAACTTAAGTCACTATTGCGACTAATTACTCTGCGGTCCTATTTGGTGATCCTACGCGTCAGTTTTTGTTTTAAAGAATTAAGTAGATTCATTGAAGGAGAAAGTGATTTGTTCGGGATTATACGAGAGTTTAGCAGAATAAATTCAGTTCGACTGACTATTTATTCATAACCCCGTGCAAAACAGACTTAATCTGGAATTGCCCAAAGTGTGGTGGAAGTAATGACCGCATGGAGGCGGTACCTGGCAATCGGAAGTATTGGCTCTTTGGCAGCAGAAAAACCAGTTGATTGCTATCTGCATTGACTGTTGGGCTGAGATGGATTTCGTTGGCACTTTCTAGTTCCAAAGCTTTCGAGTCAAGGAGCGATATTCTGCACTCATGGGATTAATAACTAAATTTTGCGGCTTTATGGCCATCGCAAGTCTCCTGGCTATTCCATTAGCCCTATTCACCGATACTTCAACAGGCGATAACGCCTATACAGTTTCTGATGCTTTTTTTGCATGGGTATTCTTCACGGTTTTGTTTGTGCTTTTTAGACGAAGGTATCGTTGACCCCCACCCTTAAACGGTTGAGATTACAGAACCTAATCAGGTGTCACCCTCAGTCCTAACAACAAACATAAGGCAGTAGCCACTCAACTATTAGAGTCTTTGGATGCAAGTATGGATGCAACACAGGGGTTTAAGGGCGCACACAGGCGAACAAAGGTCATTCAGACTGTCAGTGGATTGAGCGATAATGAACGCAGTGAGTCAATGGTGGATAGGAGGTCTGAGAACTCGTAAAGCGAAGGTCGCGGGTTCGATTCCCGCGGGCGGCTCAAGTTGACGGTTCAATATCTCAAATCTAGATGAAATTATTATCATTCCTTGATTACAAGACCTTAAAGCCCTAAGTTAACCTTTATCCTGATCTGGAAGGTACGCAATTGATAAAACCAAGAAGGATTAAACCTTATAACTTAATTGATCTATCAGGCATTATTTCAAACCAAGAACGCATTCTTATACTTGGGTCAAGTGGTTGGTTCGGACAAACATTTGCAAAGATGATAAGTAAAGATGTTCCAACCCTTGCAATTAGCTCATCAACTAGAGACAAATATCAGGTATGGAGCCCAAATATAGTTAAGGATTTCCAACCAACATTTGTTGCTAACTTTGCCTTTATTGCCCGCCACAAGTTATCAAAGTATAGTCGTCAAGATTACATCTCCATAAATACGGAGATGATTGAAAGAATGAGATTCGCAAGTCAATTAGAGACCGTAAGGGCAGTTATAAGTATTTCAAGTGGCGCTTCGCAAAATGCAAAAGCTCAAGATGGAATGAACTCACAAGATATATATGGTGCTTTGAAAAAATATGAGGAGAGCGTTGCTCTTAGCTGTAAAACTGCCAAAAGATCAATCGTGGTTCTTCGAACTTACTCTGTCTCTGGCCCTTTTGTAAGAGATCTAAATCACTATGCTTTCTCATCTTTCATACAACAAAGCTTAGTCCAAAAAGAAATTCAAAATACGCTAAATGGTTTAGTTTTTAGACGGTATGTTTCTGTGGGGGATTTATTAGCGATAGGGGTTGCAAGAGCTGCTCAAGGTTGGTCTGGTTTAATTGAAAGCGGAGGGGAACTTATAGAACTCAGTGAATTATCAACACTCATCGGAGGACTCTTGGGTGTTAGAGTAAAAAAGCACAGTCAGTTGGAAAATTCTCAAACCGACTCTTACTACTCAGATAATCGGTCATGGGCGAGCCATACAAAAGATTTGAATTTCCAACCTCTAGGCTTAGAGGAACAGATTGAGGTAACAGCAGAATACATTAGGCAGACTCTAAAACTCTAAACGGAAATACATAGGAATTTGTCGACAGTTTCAGGCTCATGCAAGATAAACTAGTGGACATGAGAGTTGCCGATTATCTAATCGATAAACTAGAGCAAGAAGGTGTAGATACTATATTTGGAATTACAGGTGGCGGTATTATGCACCTAATTGATGCGCTTAGCTTATCTGAGACGATTAAATTACAGCCGGTGCATCACGAAGAATTCGCGGGTGTTTGCGCAGATGGATACGCACGATCTGGTAAAAAACTTGGAGTAGTTTTTGCTACAACAGGTCCAGGTATTGCACATCTCTTTACATCAACTGCTGCTGCTTGGCACGACAGTGTTCCTGTTTTGATTATTGCTGGGCAAGTTAAGACAACTGACTCTAGTCGTCTTCGAGGAATAAATTTGAGACAGAATGGTACCTTTGAGTTTGATTCTATAGCCCCTTTTTCTCATATTACAAAAAAAGCAATGATAGTTAAAACTGCTCTTGAGGCAGTTGCAGCAATAAACGAGGCAATACTACTTTGCCAGAGCATTCGGCCTGGTCCAGTTTTAATTGAAATTCCTTTAAATGTACAAGCGATGAAAGTTCCTAAATCTTTGGAATCTATTTCAATCGGCAAGGAAGAAATCAATAAGCATGATAAATTGATTGTGCGACAATTTTCTGAATCACTTTCAACAGCTCTAAAGGGTGCATCACGACCAATCGTTCTTTTAGGCGCTGGAGTTGTCAGATCTAATTCTGAATGTTTGGTTAATGAGTTGTTCTCAAGCATAAAAATACCTTATGTAGTAACACAGTTCGCAAGAGCGTTAGGAAACTCCGAGCACCAGTTGTTTTTAGGGTCCCCAGGTGTCAAAGCAAACAAGTCAGCAAATCTCGGCCTCGCTGAGGCAGATTTAATAATTGCTATTGGTACAAGTTTGCATCAACAAGTAATTGGTTGGAATGAAAAGGCATTTCAGGACCTTAATTCAATTAAAATTTGGACAGAAATTGACAGCGAGACTCTAAAGAGTCGAAGACACTTAGTTGATGAGGCATTCCCACTGGAGTCGTCAAAATCATTGGCAATTTTGAGCAATTGCCTAAAGGTCAGTAGCATAGAAACGGCAAAACTCGATCCTTGGCGGGAAAGATGTGAATTTCTACGCGCTAACTTTCTACTTCATTACCCTACTCAAGTGGGTGAGAAAGGTCGCTTTTCTCTTTACAATGCTATATCGATTTTGAGCAATAATGCCTCTAGATTTAAGTCAGTAACCACAGACGCAGGATTAGTTTGGTACGCGGTCCCTCAACACTTCTTCTTAAGAAGGAATTCATACTTTATTTCATCTGGATCTTTTGGTTCAATGGGTATGGCATTACCTCTGGCAATTGGATCTGCTACAGCTACCAAACAAGCCACTCTTTGTATAACGGGTGATGGTTCGCTTATGACTTGTCTTCAGGAATTGTCGACCTTAGCGTATTCGAAACTCCCAATTCTACTCATCATAAATTCAAATGACGGCTATGCATCAATTAAAACAACTCACGATAAATTCTTTGCGGGTAGAAGAATTGGAACGGATTCATCAAACGGCGTATTCATACCAAGTTTTAAAAAAGTGGCTGACTCATTTGGGATACCTTACGCAATTGCTTCATCCGAGAGAGAATTAGAACAAATACTTGAGTCTGAGATGTGTCAAGCAAGTAAACTTCCCCTAATCATTGACGTAATGACCTTAATAGATCAAGCTATCGAACCAGTGGTTATATCCAAACTAAATCCTTTAAGTGGTGAAATGGAATCAGGATCTCTGATCGACCTTTACCCCGAGAGTCTTAGGTGAGAAACTAAAGGTGACAGAAAACTATAAATTACTTGAATCTATAAGAATTAATGCAAGTGAATGGAATTTTGTTGATCTTAGGATAAATATTCCGCCAATGTCTCTTGGAAGTGATGCTTCTAATCCACACACCCAATATTCAAATGCAATTGCAAGTTTTAGTGATTTAGGAATCACTGGGATAGGGGGATGTTTCACACTAGGAGAGGGCAATCAGTATGTATGTGCTGCAGCAGAATACACCATTAGGCAACTCGATGGTTTCACTTTAAAAGAGTTGTTGGATTCTCGAAGAGGTTTAGCAGATGTTTTAGGAAATCCAGTTCAACTTCGCTGGCTCTCACCTAATGCTGGTCTCCCGTTAATGGCAGCTGGGTTAATAGTCAATACTGTAATTGACTTTGCGTCAAAAAAAGCCAATCTTCCAGCGTGGAAATTCTTGGCCTACTTGGATGTTGATGAGCTGATTAAGTTTATCTCACTTCGCCACATAACTGAGTCTAGTATGGTGATAGGACATTTTCAGCAAAATACCCTTAGTGGGCATAAGTTGAATGAACGTATTGAGGAGTTAGAAGACCGTGGTTTACCAGCTTATTTCACTACATGGATAGGTAGTGATTCAGCAACATTGATCCACGAAATGAAGGCAGCAAATTTAGAAAAAGGAATAAGTAACTTCAAAATAAAAATTGGTTCAGATATTTCATCAGAAATTAGAAAAATTGAGACAGTAATAACAAACTTACCCAGCCATTTTACTTATTCAGCAGACGCTAATCAAAACTTAGATTTTGAAGATGCCAGAGATTGGATGAAGCTACTGTCCAGTCGAGGCTTCCAATGGCTTGAAGAGCCATTTGCACCTGATAACGTGCTATTGTTTCGAGACTTAGCTACAGAAAGGAATAAGTTTGAGTGGAACTGTGAGATTGCTACTGGCGAGAATTGCCCCAATTTACATACAGCTCAAGCACTGTTAAAGGCAGGTATCAACAGATTCCAAGCTGATCCATGCCGTATGATGGGGATTTTTGATGGTCTCTTTGCCGGAATTTTGTCCAAGTTCTACGATGTTGAATATACACCTCATGCCGGTGGCGCTGGTCTCGATGAACTATCTCGTCATCTACAATATTTCTTTTTGGCGAAGGTAGATACGAATAAGAAAATAGAGGATTCTTTGACAGAAACAATAGGTTTTTGCTCAAGATTTTACTCACATCCCTCAAAAGTTGAGAGGGGTCGCATTCTCTCACCGGAGGCACCTGGGTTACTAGTTGGCCTAGCACCCCAGGTTTTTGATAGCTTAATTCCATTCACTGAAGGGATTACATGGCTCGAGCTTTAGTTATTGGCGCAGGCGCCATTGGCAGAGGATTCTTACCGTGGACTTTTGATGGTCTTGATTTTGACATTTTTGATACTTCAAAAGAGCTTTGTGAAGGCATTGAACAGCAAGGTGGATATTACTCTTTTATGTCAAAGAATGGAGAATTACTTGAAAGGAAATTCCTTCCAGGGCGATGCACCTCAAACTTATTTGATTTAAGACTCCAGGATTATGACCTTGCATTTGTCGCAGTAGGGCCAAGAAATTGCTCCAATTTACCCGCGGCCTTATCTCAACTAAAGTGCCCAATCTTCAGTGTAGAGAATGACCCCAGGAGTGTTGAGATCATCTGCAAAGCTATAGGAGCAAAGAATATTTACTTTGGCATTCCAGATGTAATTGCCTCGTCAACTGCTTCTCCAGAAAATCTCCAGAAAGATAAATTTTCCTTACACACTGAAAATGGAGTATTGTATCTGGAAGATCATCCAGCTATTTCTAAAAAGCTGCGTGGGTATTTACCAAGTATTTCTTGGGTATCGATAGATAATATGAATCGTGAGTGGGATGCAAAATTGTTTCTGCATAATACTCCGCATTGTATTGCAGCTTACTTGGGTTATCTGAATAAAGTGAATTTCCTTCACGAGGGCTTCGAAAACATTTTTCTTAAGCGCATAGTTGAGGGGGTAATAGAGGAGATGCTCCTTGCATTAAAGAGAATTACAAACCACAACCATACATTTCTTGAGAGATACGCAGAAAAGGAGCTTGAGCGTTTCTCAGATAGTTTCTTGTATGATCCAATCTGTCGTGTTGCACGTGAGCCACTTAGAAAACTATCAAGCGGAGGAAGATTAACTGGTGCTCTTACAATGTGTCTCCTGGCGGGAGTAAATCCAATAAACCTGAACGCTGGTATCACTTCTGCATTTTATTATCTAGATCCAAATGATAGAGATTATGAATCAATGCTGCAGGTTGGTAATTTCGGTATAGCAAATTTTTTGAAATACTATCTCAATATCTCGCCAGAAACCATCGAATCCAAATATATTGTTTCTTCATTTGAAGACACAAAATTATTTATTCGTAAGGCATTGCAATGGAATTAGTTTCGATAGCGGGGATTCTAGCAAAGGAATTTAGCCACCTTCAGCTTGAATCTCGAAATGACGTGGATCACACTAAAGGTCAGAACATAAGGGATGTAGTTACGAAAACAGACTTAGAAATTCACAAAAAAGTCAGTGAATTCTGTGCAAAAGAATTCCCCAGTACACTTTTTCTCTCAGAAGAGAATTCCGTATACAGCAATTCCATGAAGTGTATTATAGAATCTCCTTCTGCAATCGTTATCGACCCTCTTGATGGTTCAAATAATCTTGTCTATGGACTTAGAGAATATGGATTTATGGGCTGTCTGATAAAAGAGGCTAAATTTGTTGAATCGTTAGTTCTTTTGCCTAGCGAAAATCAAGTCCTCACCTGGAATCGAACCACAGGCCTCCGAATGTCAAGAGATGTGCTCCGACTTGATTTACCGTCTGCCTCCACTTATTTAGCCTATGCACCTCGACTTTCGATTCATTATCGAAACACAAGGGTGCAACTTATGGATCTATTTGATTCCTCCACGGCAGGTGTATACCGGTATGGTTCAGCATGTATAGGGCTTTTCAGAACCTTACTTGGCATTCATTCGACCTTTGTGGGGTTACAAATGCGACCTTGGGACGTTATTCCATTTATTCCAATATTAGCCTCAATGGGTGCTGGTTTAGCATATTCAGCTTCAATAGACGAAATATCGGTTCTGATTTCTTTCGACCCGCAGGTATTTTCCAGAAGTAAAGAAATCTTCTCTAGTAATGGTGAAGAACTCTTCGACTTTCATCTAGAAAAGTCCTTGAAAGTTACTCGATGATTTCTAACCTGGTTTTATTCTGTGGTGGTGATGCCTTGTACCAAAATGAGAGACCGAAACCCTTAGATCTCATGCCAAATTCACTTTCAATTCTTGAGACCTACCTTCGACAGAAAAACCTTGAGATAATACCTAAAATTACATTACTGGTAGAGGAGGAGTTCTATGTCGAAATTAATGAGAAAATTGACTCATCTAATAACAATCTACGGATAATTTCCGTTCTACCTGTTCCAAATAAATCATCAACATTCAGTAAGACTAAAAGCTTTCTCTCCCAAATGAGTCCTAGTGAAGACACAATACTGTTTACTTACCCCGATATTTTTTATTTTGGAAACTGGGATAATTTACTTTCGAGTGTAGATTTAGATAGTAGGATGAGAATTTCAGGCCTCTTTCTGCAAAGCCGTTTTCCAGTGATAACCTTCAACCCTTATGTTGGAAAAGTATTGTCTATTAGTCTAAGGACTAAAAGAATCCCAGCAAATGCTTCGACAATTTATGCTGGTCACTTTATTGCAAGACATGAGGATCTTGAAAGTGCAATCGTCTTATTTGAAAGCAAACATAAAGATGTTACTAACGCCACACTCGAAGGTGATTTCTTTAAATTTTTGGTGAGCGAAGGTAAACTTCACGTTTGTTTACTAGAGGAGGCCTGGATCAAAGCGGATAGCATGAAAGAGAAGGTTCAGATCATAAAACTCATGGGATAAAGGCAATCTTTATCCAGGAGATATCGAAGCACTCTCTACGTGCTCTAATCCGCACGTCGATGCGGAGTTAAGGTCCTGCTCATCTTTATTCCCCGATGTTCAGAAGATTCTGTGATCTCAAGGAGAGTCTTATCAAATTATAATAACGCCTCGACCGCAGTGGGAACGGATTGGCGAGTCTCAGAAACAGGGTCAGCCGGTGATCAGGATCGGGATCACAATTTCCTTGGTGAATCTTAGTGCTCTAAGAGAGTGCCAAGCGTGAAAATGAACGAAAAAGCACAAAACAATTTTGAATTTAGCAGTTTTGAAGAGTTGCTTGGCAATATTGAGTTTTGACTCTCAACTGTTCTAAGAAACCAGGATTTAACGGGTTATTTAACACTATTAACGTTGGGGTAACATTTAAATCTTTAATAAAATTGCCTAGGTTTAGGCACATTTATTTTCCATTGAGAGCAATTGGGTAGTGGATGATTCACAAACTACGAAGGATTTTTTTGCCAGAAATGTGGTCACTAGTGTCTTCCCCTAACTCAAAATAATAAGAAAGAAGTCTCGCTATTGATAAGAGACTTTGATAATATTCAAAGTGTTAGATGTCAAAAAAATACTACTCAGAAGTGAAGGGAGTTAAAGCTTGGATTTCGTCAAAACACATTGTGCAATATGCCAAACGCAGGGTAATTGTGAAACTATTTACGATGCAAATGTAAGTGATTCTGCACTTTCACCGATAGTTTTCTCAGCACGACGTTTGCCTGACCGTTTACATTATAAATGGGTTCGGTGTAAAACTTGCAAACTATATCGCTCTGATCCCGTTCTTAAAACTGACCTTTCTACTCTCTATAAAGAAAGTACTTTTGATTACTCGTCTGAAGTTCCTGGAATAGCAAGGACATATATTCGAATAACTATTAGTGCACTTAAACCAAATTTTCCACAAGGTTCGATACTTGAAGTTGGGGGTGGGAACGGTTTCTATCTTGAATCCGCTCTAGAATGTGGCTTTTCTAATGCCATTGCTGTCGAACCAAGTATCGATGCAGTCAATAAATCACGTCCAGATATCCGAAAAAATACAATAATTAGTGTGATGAAATCGGGTTTAGTAGAAAGTGAATCACAGGATCTTGTCGCTATGTTTCACGTTATGGATCATCTTTCCGAGCCTTTAGAAACGTTGAGATCGTGTGTAGAAACTCTTAAGCCTGGCGGAACACTTGTTGTCGCAGTTCATAATGTTAATTCGTGGTCTGCCAGATTGTTTCGCTCAAAATCACCAATTATTGACATTGAACATACTTATCTTTACTCAAGATCAACAGGTGAACATCTTTTCACTATGGCCGGTCTAATTGATATTAAGTCACATTCTTACAGAAATCATTATTCTGTGGCTTATTTACTGCACTTATTGCCATTTCCTAGAAAGCTAAAAGAATGGATGCTGGGTAGTTTGCTTGGGCGCATCTGTCAAAGGTTGCAAATATCTGTTCCGTTGGGGAACATGTGGATCTCGGGTAAGAAGCCAATATCTAGAAGTTAATCAGTGTAGGCCTCACTCATCAATTTCCTCAAAAAAAGACTTAGGCCTGGGGCGGACTTGTTGGTGAATACTAATGATGTATTCTGCGACAAGCCCCAGGAAAAATATTTGCAATCCAGAGATAAAAAATAGTCCCCATACTAAGTTCTGCGGTTCAACAACTGCCCCCCACCCTCTACTTTTTAGAGTAAAATAAGCTAGGAAGAATCCGACACCGATAGAAAAAAAACTAACTAGTAAACCCAAGCCAATTAAAATGCGTGGAAATAATACGGACGTAGAAATGAATGCATTTATAGAAATATCTAGATAACTGCGAAAGCTCTCCTTTGAATTTCCTGCTACACGAGATTTTTTTTCATAATTTATATATTTTGTTCGAGACCCAACTAGATGTATAAGGCCGCGCACGTACGGTTTTTCATCCTGTGTTTGCAAAACAGAATCTAAAACTCTTCGGTCAATTGCACAGAACTCATTTGCGCCACTCGGTATATATGTTGTCGCTAGTCTAGAAATCAAGAAATAGAAAACCCTCCTAAATACCTGCAATATCAGTGACTCATTTCTCTTAATAGCAACACCTTGAATAACTAGGTACCCATTTTCCCAATTTTCTATGAATTGTGGAATCATTTCAGGAGGATCTTGAAGGTCCGCTGGTATTAAAGGAATCACCAAGTCACCTTTGGAAACAGTAAGTCCAATCCAAATGTTTCCTACGGATCCAACGTTACGATTATTACGATAGTATTTGACACGCGAGTCTTTTCTTCTTAGCGCTTGTATTTTTAGACGGGTAGTATCGTTAGAAGCGTTATCGACGAAAATATGTTCATACCGATATGAGTGATTAAGATTCAATTTCATACTGGCAAAGGTGCTTCGAACTGCCTCATAGCAAGAGTCAATGTTAAGCTCTTCATTAAAACAAGGCGTCACTACTGAAACTACTTTGTTTGTCTTAGTCAAAACCACCCTTTCGAGTAGATAGCGCTAAAGTGATGTCGGATATACGAGAGATAGACTACCTCTATGGACTCTCGATTACTAGCGTCAGAAATAAAAAAACTAGTACTAAAAATGACTCACCTTTCTGGATCCTCACACATTGGGTCCTGCTTTTCAGTTTTGGATATTGTTTCAGTCTTATACTCAAGCAATTTTGATATATGCCTCGATAATTGGAAAGACAATAAGTCAAACCGCGTTATTCTTTCAAAAGGTCACGCCGTTGCTGCCCTTTATGCAGCTCTTGCTTTGAAGGGTTTCTTCCCGATTAGACACTTAGACAACTATTGTAAAAATGGGTCGATGTTTGGGGGTCACCCAAATCATTTGGTGCCGGGGGTGGAACTTTCAACTGGATCCCTAGGTCATGGTCTACCTTATGCAACTGGAATTGCACTCGCCAAGAAATATCTAGGATATGGCGGTCACGTTTTCGTCATAATGTCGGACGGGGAGTTAGACGAGGGGACCACCTGGGAATCTGCTCTCTTTGCACAACACAACAATCTTTGTAACCTGACCGTTATAGTAGATCGAAATTTCCTTCAATCGTTGGAGTCTACAGAGTCCACCGTAAGTCTCGAACCGCTAGATGAAAAATTCAGAGCTTTTAATTGGGAGGTCGAAACTGTTAATGGGCATGACCACAAAAAACTAAATGATGTGTTGTCTAAAACTCAATTGAAACCTAAGTTGATAATTGCTGAGACAATTAAAGGAAAAGGCGTATCTTTTATGGAAAATGAAGTGAAGTGGCACTATAAATCGCCAAACCAGGAAGAGTTTGAAAATGCACTTAAAGAAATAGAAAACATGGACGTTTGATGAGAAATACTTTTGCAAACTGGCTTACAAAAGAAGCAATAGGGATGAATTCACTCTTAGTGACTGGAGATTTAGGTTTCGGTGTGTTCGAAGAATTCAGAAGAGTTCACCCACATAGATTCATAAATGCTGGTGTAGCTGAACAGTCCATGATTGGTATGGCTGCTGGGCTTTCAACAATGTTTGGCAGAGTTTTTGTCTATAGTATTGGAAATTTTGCTTCTTTGAGGTGCCTTGAACAAATTAGAAATGACGTTGCTTATATGAATTTACAAGTAACGGTCGTTTCCGTGGGTTCAGGTTTTTCTTATGGCTCTCAAGGCTACACTCACCATGCCATCGAAGACATTTCTGCACTTCGAGCAATTCCTAATCTATTTCTCTATCAGCCTGCAGATATAATTGAACTTGAGAGCGTGCTTACTGAGATTAAGCAGAGTGACTCACCATCGTTTTTACGGCTGGGTCGAGGTGGTGAACCCAAAATCCATGAAATGAATTGTGATTTAGATGTAGCCTCGCCATTGGTGTTGTCTAATGGGAGAGATGGACACATATTTTTCTCAGGGCCAATTGGATTCGAGGTCGAAGGCGCGCGACAAATTCTCGCAGGCCAAGGAATTTTCCCATCTATTTATTCTTGCCCGAGATTATCTCCAAATTATAACTTTTGCGACTTTATCAATTTCAGTGGTACATCAGTATTTCTTGTGGTGGAGGAGCATGTAGGGTCAGGAGCTTTAATGTCATCAATGCTAGAGTCTCTAATTGGCCACGATATCAATTTAGGCAATTTTTGTCACCTCTCTATCGATACTGAAGCAATCCATGAATTTGGTGATCAGGGGTATTTACGTAAACTTCATAAAATTGATTCAACGAGTATTGCAAAAGTATTTAAATCATTAGTTGATAAGCATTAAGGTCCAAAAAGGCTTTCAAAAGTAAATTTGCCAGTTCTAGTCTTATGCCAATGCACCAAATCTTCTAGTCCAGGATAGATATTTATAGAAGGTTTCCAGCCTAAGCAATTTAGTTTCGATGTTACTGGCTGCAAAAGCATAACTTGATCATCTCGATACTCAGTAGCGCCAAAGGATAACATTGATGTTTTATCTAAAATTTGCGCAACATAATAAGCAACATCCCGAATTTTTACAATATCTTCATTGCCAATGTTCACAACTCCCTGAACAGTATCTGTTTCCAAGAGTTCATTTACTGCAACACAAAAATCATAGGCATGAAGGTAAGACCACAATTGATCTCCTGAGGTCAAACTAAATGGCTTATTATTCAAAAGTGAGGTTATCATACTTGGTAGAAGCCAATTGGTATTGTCAAGGGCACCATAGGTACTAAATATTCGGCCCCAAATAAATCGTGTGCTAGTTTCTTTGAGATCCTCGTGCAACATTTTCCGTAATTCAATTTTCACTTGTCCATATACTGAGGTTGCTCCATCATAGTTCAACTCACCAGCTGGAATATTTATTGGGCCGTTTTCTGCCTGAGACCCAAAAGTAATGAATGTTTCGATACCATTTTTGACGGCAGCACCTGCAAGCCGCTTAATTCTGGTTATATTCTCAAGTTGAACGCCAAGCGAATTTCGACTTGCCGAATCTACCCCCGACCAATCAGCTGAAATGACTACCCTTGGTCTCAAGGATTCAATCAGAAACGGCCAATTTAACGCCTCATCACTGAATACTTGAGATTTTGGAAAACCGTGCAATCTTACGATGTTATCACTAAGTCTCGTAACCGCAAACACTTCACGTCCCTTAGAACTTAGATAGTGACACAGCCAACTACCAAGAAAACCTGCAGCTCCAGTAACTAGAACTCCACCTTTTATTTTTGACAATTTAGATTTTTTTCCATGGCGGAGTACTCAGCGTCGCTAACTTAGACAGCATTTGTTGCTCCGATCTTGTATCCATAGGAAACCAGAATCCCTCATGCTGATGAGCGTAGAATTCACCCCTCGCAGTCAGTTTCATTAGTGCGCCTGTTTCAAAAGGCTCAAAATCGTCTGATATAGAATCCAAGATCGCACGGTTGATAACAAAGAACCCACCATTAATCCACCCTTCATTTAATTGGGTTTTTTCCCCGAATCTTGTCACGAGTCCATTTTCCACTTCGAGATATCCAAACCTGGCCGGAGGCCTTACTGCAGTTGCTGTTACTTTGGCCCCCTTTGAAGTATGAAAGTCCAAAAGATGGGCAAGATTTACATTTCCCAACCCATCGCCATATGTTGCAAAGAAAACTTCTTCTTTCAGCTGTTCAATGCATTGCTTTATTCTTCCGCCTGTTTGGGTTTTTAATCCTGTATTTATTGCAGTGATTTTCCAGTCTGTATCAAGGTTTTCAATCCAATCTTCAATAATCTCAGCTTTGTACCCAGTAGCGATGACAAAATCTGAGTAACCCTGACTGGCGTAGATGTCCATGATATGCCAAAGAATTGGGCGGTGGTCAATCAATATCATTGGTTTTGGTTTGTTCTCTGTTTCTTCGGAGAAACGCGTCCCCAGACCCCCCGCTAAAATAATAGTTTTCATAACCTATTTCAGCGCTTCCTCTAACGATTTAGTTATATATCTAAGCATTTCATCAGTAAGCCCAGGCCAAACCCCAAGCCAGAATGTGTCCTTCATAACCTGATCCGTATATTTCAATTCACCTACTACTCTACGAGTGGCATCGATAAAGGCTGGCTGACGAATCAAGTTGCCAGCAAAGAGCAATCTTGTCCCTATGCCTCTATTATTTAGTATATTAACGATCTCATCTCTGCTTTTAGGGGAGTTGCCTCTAACTGTAATAGGAAAACCGAACCAGGATGGATTACTCTCTCTTGTTGCTCTAGGGAGTATTAGATAATGAGAAAGCGTTTCTAATGATTGACTTAATTTGAGAAAGTTACTTCTACGTCTTTCGACAAAGAAATCTAATCTCTCTAATTGAGCTAGGCCAATTGCAGCTTGGATGTCGCCAGACTTTAAGTTGTAGCCAATATGTGAATAGGTGTATTTGTGGTCATATCCCTCAGGAAGTTCTCCCAGTTGCCATTCATAACGCTTAAGGCAGGTATTGTCTTTTCCAGGGGGGCACCAGCAATCACGGCCCCAATCTCTAAATGACTCAATGATTGGTTTCAAAGCTACTTTCCGGGTTAGTACCGCGCCACCTTCCCCAGTGGTTATATGGTGAGCCGGATAGAAACTTAAGGTCGAGAGATCTCCAAAACTTCCAAGATTCTTGTCTCGGTAGGTTCCGCCTAAAGCATCGCAATTATCCTCAATAAGCCAGAGGTTATGTTTCTCTGCAAGCTTTGTGACTACATCTAGATTAAATGGGTTACCTAAGGTATGAGCCATCATTATTGCTCTCGTTTTTGGTCCGATTGCTGCCTCCAGCGCCTCAGGGTTAGCCACATAAGTTTCAAGCTCTATATCTACATAAACTGGAACTAAGCCATTTTGAAGAATTGGCGCAACCGTTGTAGGAAAACCGGCCGCAACTGTTAAAACCTCATCTCCTGGTAGCAACCTTCTCTCCCCAAGCTTCGTGCTAGTCAATGCAGAGAGAGCAACAAGATTTGCTGAAGAGCCTGAATTAACCATAAAGGCATGTCTTACTCCAACGCGTTTAGCTAACTTGCTCTCAAATTCTTCAGTGTGAGTGCCTGAAGTAAGCCAGAACTCGCCTGCGGCCTTCAGGGCAGAGGCTATTTCTTGGACGCCAAAGAACTTTCCGGTTACCGGGATAGGCGTTTCTCCTGGAATGAAGGGCTTAGATTTGTGAATAGAATCAAAGACATCTTGAGCCAGATCATTGATTTGGCCAAGCAAGATTTCGTCCATTTGACTCCTTCACATATTGGGCATATAGCTTCGGTCGGGATGAATACTACAATCAAGATATGGTGGGGGATAATTTAAAGAGGCTCGATGGTCCGATTTTCATCACAGGGCATACAGGTTTTAAGGGCAGTTGGCTTAGCCTTCTGCTGAATCACTTGGGAATTGGACACTTTGGATACTCACTAGAGGCTGAGGTGGATTCTCTCTACAAGAGAGCCGATCTGGGGAGAATGTCTAAAGGTGTTGTTGGAGATATTAGAGATCTAGAGAATTTATCAAAGGTGATCAAAGATGTCAGACCTTCAGCGGTAATTCATCTAGCTGCTCAGCCATTGGTTCTAAGGTCATACCAAGAGCCCTTGGAGACATTTCAGACCAATTGCATCGGTACAGCCAATGTCTTAAAGGCTGCTTTTGAGACACCTTCAGTAGAAAGTGCACTTGTTATTACAACTGACAAGGTTTATCGAAACAATAATTCTGGGAGAAGATTTGTTGAATCGGATCCATTAGAAGGCAAAGATCCTTATAGCGCAAGCAAAGTTGCAGCAGAGGCTGTCTGTGCAGCGTGGCAGCAGATATCAAAGATTTCAGGTGGCCCAAAAGTTTTAGTCGCTAGAGCTGGAAATGTGATTGGCGGTGGAGATTTTGCCAAAGACCGACTTATTCCAGATGTCATAAGAGCGGTTACATCAGGGAAAACTCTAGAAGTTAGAAGTCCTTTAGCGACAAGACCATGGCAGCATGTTTTAGATCCTCTTATAGGTTACTTGAAATATTTAGAGATAGGCCTAACCACCAGTTCGCAACCAAGTGCGCTTAACTTTGGTCCCACAGAGTCTAGTTTGACCGTATCTAAAGTAATCGAGGTAGCAAGCAATTTATTTAAAGAAAAACTCTCCCTTCATTTTGACAATTTTTCATCTCAAGCTGAATCACAAAATTTGGATCTCGATTCTAGTCGATCCAATAGAATCCTTGATTGGAAACCTAAATGGAATCAAGAGGATGCGATAAAGAGAACTATAGAATGGTGGGGTAGTGCTCTTTCAGGTGCTTCATCTGTGATCGAGGAATGCGAAAAGGACGTCAAATACTCGATATCGCCTAGCTAGAGCCGCTCCAATAGCCTCACTCAGATAGCTAAAGTTTCAAGGAGGATTTTAGTTCTCTCTATTTCGCCATAATCTTCAACTTTAGCTTGCATTACCATCTTATTAATTTCCTGGTTGCTGAACCTAATACAACGTTTCATTAAGTACTTATGGGAGTATCTAGAAAATAATCCTAGTGAGCGCGACCAATTATTGTTCCAAAAAGAGTCAGTGGGTACATTTGCAACAATTATGGGTAATCGACCCATAATTAATGACTCGGTGTATCTATGATTTAAAGAATTGAAGGCTCCTGGGGGGATCACAGGGAACTTAGTCATAAGCAGCATTTCTAAGTATGAGTTATCCACATTTATGTCATTACCACCAAAACCTTGTTTAACAATCACGTGGCTATTTTGCAAGGCCTTAAGATGTTCAATAACATGCATTCTCCTTGGAGGACCGGATTGGCCAACAAATCCGAAAGAGTACAAGCTCTCAGAATTGGCAACTAGATTTGCAATCTTCTTATTTTCTAGCAGCGACTCGTGCTCTTCAAGATCTGCAACAAAACGCTCTAGTTGGAGAACAAAGGCATTCGAATACCCCTGTGGGAGCCGTACGGTTGGAAATGCGAAACTAATCAACTTTGATTGTCGAAGTTTTATTATTCCCGTTTTAAAATCTCTTAGGGACTGGATCAAATAAGGGGTAGAGAAACTAGTGGAGTCGATCAATTGTCCTAAAAGTCCACCAAGGGAGTTCAGAACCCTACCTTCTTGAGGGAGGGCATAGACGAGAGCTAGTCGAATTGAAACCAGGTCATTGAATGCTAGATAGATCTCTTGGTGATAGGTTTCGTTACCAAGTAGTAGAAATACAACTGATCCTGAGGGTCGCTTTTCGAGAAACTCTCTCCAGATTTTTGGGTTTGTAGTGGCAATAAATACTAGTTTTTGAGTACCTGTCACCTCCAGTGATTCGGGCAGAGTAGGGTCTAGAAAAGTGATTTGCAAACCTAGTTCGCGTAAAAGAAACTCTCTTTCAGTAAGGTTTACGTTCTCGCTATATAGAGTCCTTGCCATCGTGACTTAACTTTATAGCAAATAGTTGCTAGAGTAAAAGTTATAATTAGGCACTATAAGAGACAAGGAGATGGTATGGGTTCAGTAGTCAAAAAACGCCGCAAACGCATGGCTAAGAAGAAGCATAAGAAACTTCTCAAGAAGACTCGTATTCAACGCAGAAATAAGAAGTAGTACTTAGAGTTTTACAAGAACTAACTTTTTAGAAATTGAGGTCACGACGTAGCGGACCTTATTGATTGTGATTATGGCGCTATCTTTAACATTGTTAAGGATGGCGCCATTGTTTAATTTAGGTGTAGAACTATAGGACCCGACTGAGCAGATTCGATCTTGGCATCCAAAAACCATTCCTTTGCTGTCTATTAGTAGCGGGGAGCCAGGAGTGCCATGCCTTTCAGGAGATAAACGACTTGGATAGTCATCTTCATTGACAATAAGAAAACGAACTTCATCAGCGTTAGGTAGGCGCAGACCACTAGCAGTAAGCCACGCTGCTGCAATTCTATTTCCAGAGTTACTTATCGAAACATCGTAACCTGCAACTGCAACACCGTTATCTGGACCATCAAGAGTGCTATAGCTCCAATCTTCTGGATAGATGGAGTTGCGCTTAGCAAGTCTTACTTCACCTTGCGTGGCAACATTATTTGAGGAGAGCGTTAGAACTGAGTCATAAATCAAATAAACACTCTTTCCACTAGCTACTGCGCTTAGAGAAAATCCAACATCTCCAGTTGTTCTTCCTTCGCTCTGCCGGTCTCCATCAATAATTTCATAGATCCAGCCAGTTTTAGTAAGGGCTGCGCCAAGAATGATTCCTTGAGACTCATCTCGATAGAAAACTTGAAGTCCAGCAGGGGTTACGGCGCAGGCGTTAGAAAAACTCACATCGCTGGCAGTTTTTCTTCTTACGCTCTCTTGATAATTTTGAATATCATTTCCATCGCCGTCTAATGTCTCATAACGCCACTTCTTGCCATCAAATGAGGCATGGCGCAGATCTTTATTTTCAGTATCGGTATAGAAAATATGAAGCTTTTCACTTGCCTTTGCTCCAGTCACGCAGAGAGATACTGGTCCAGTTAGATTTCGATCTGACCGCCCGTCTGCAGTTGAAATACCGTCAACTATCAAACTCTTCCAAGAGTTTTTAACCAATGTTGCCAGTTTGAGATTTCCAGAAATCGCGTC
>Ga0194133_10004201_pt1 | contig 19605 bp, 15 predicted proteins | sample TA2KigOf40mmetaG_FD_155448 | JGI IMG/M metagenome (GOLD analysis project Ga0194133, IMG submission 155448) | Freshwater microbial communities from Lake Tanganyika, Tanzania - TA2015055 Kigoma Offshore 40m | ecosystem: Environmental > Aquatic > Freshwater > Lake | place: Tanzania: Lake... | reverse complement strand
TTTATTTCTCAACCTAAACGCAGCATCCCCAAGAAAAGATCCTACAGCAAGCACAAGCACTTTTGCATATGCATCTCTGCTTGTGCTTTCAAGTTCTACTTGACCTTCTGTGCGAATTGCAACAGATTCTACAGCAGAAATCATAACTGCTGCCCAGATAATAATGAACAATCTAACAATATTGAAGTAAATCATTTTTAGAACTTACCTGGAACACAAAAATCTGCTTTTTTATTTGGAGTATAAACTTCGTGACCCTCTTGTGGTTTCATCCATCCACAACCAATCAACCATTCCATCGTCATAGGAGTTGGGCGGACTTGCTCCCACAGAGGACCCTTACCACACATCGCTAGATGTTTTGCGGTTACATTTGCTTGCTCCTCTGCCCAGTTAGCATCTGACTCCCAAGGAATAGCACGAGCCATACCAGCAGCAGTATAGGTTCTTGTTGTTTGCTTGACTACCCAATCGGGTATCTCTTTGTCCTGATGGACTTGTGCCATAAATGGTGTGCTGATACCGCCTGCCATACAATCTTGGACAGCGTGCCATCCTTCATGACGTAGCGTGCCTAGAAATTCTCTGGGGTCTTTGAGAAGGTATTCACTAATATAAAGACGATTTACATCTGGTTTATAAAGACCAATGGTTGCTGGTATCCAGTATCTCCTTGGTGCGAGATACGCAGTCACCTTACTAGCTGCCAAACCAGTAAGGATTGCTTTGATTTCATCTCGGAATAAATCAAAGTCTGAACTTTTGAATATCTCTGATTCTGGTGTAAGTTGCTCTACACCCTCAGTACATTCCAGAAGTATCATACACCCCATAGCTGCCAGTGAATATGGTGCCACTGTTGGTTGTTTCTTTATGACTTGTGATGCTTGTACTGGAATTGTTAGGAGTAGTGATACTAAGAAGGTATGTAGTAGTTTCATCAGTATCCACCCCCATGGGAGTGACCACCAGACGATCCACCACTACTATATGATCCCATTCCACCACCAGACGATCCACCACTAGACGATCCACCACCAGACGATCCACCACCAGACGATCCACCACTAGACGATCCACCACCAGACGATCCACCACTACTATATGATCCTGTTCCACCACCACTGGGTGGGGTATATGACCCTCCACCACCACTGGGCGGGGTATATGACCCTCCACCACCACTGGGCGGGGTATATGACCCTCCACCACCACTGGATGGGGGGCGTGACCCTCCACCAGATGGTCCACCACCAGACGATCCACCACTAGACGATCCACCACCATATGATCCAAGATATGATCTGGAAACTTTGGGTGTTTCTACTACTTCTAAGAATGCTTGTGTCGCTGATGCAGCTGCAAAGAAATTAGAAGTTACTCCAAATGTAGGATAGATTGATCTCCCACTTGGCATCATATTTGCTGTCCCAGCATAGTCTAGGAATGTGATGGGTGCATCATAGCCTGCAGGAATCCCAACACCTTCACCATCCTCTGGATATGCAAGTAAATCTTCAAACTCTCGTATAAATTCATCAGCTAATCCTGGAGACATTAGATATATAAACCTTTTCTTTTCATTTAGAAAATCTTCGTGCTCATAGTTTGATATGGATTTTTTATATTTTGTCGGTGGAAGTGCAAGTCTTCGTTTCCAATCCTTCATTACAAAATCTTCAGGTATAATAATTCCACCAGGAATAATAATATCACCGTCTCCATCTATGTATTCCACAGTTTCCCAATGATGAGTTTTGACTATTTCGTCTTCACCATACAGTTCTTTTGTATATCTATTCAATTCTTCAAAGTTTTTTGGCCATTGAGTATACATATCCAAAATATTATTTGTCATCAGGACTATCCAGTCCATCGATGCATCTCCATATACTTCTTGGGCAACATTATCAGGACGATAATCATGTTGGATGTAATATGGTTCAAACAGAGTTGCATATGACTGATAGTCTTCTCTAATTCTTACTGTTCTGAAAAAGTTTTTTACCTTTACATAGGTAATATTCTCTTCCTCATAATACAGTGCTTGGTTATTTACACCAATGTAAACATCAGGTATTCTTGTGAAAAAAGTTGCCATGATTAGTACCCCGATCCTGCTTGTGCTGCTGTAGTGTATGCAACTTCTGCAAAACTTAGAGTCAGTGAAATAGCAGGAACTTTTAGTATGTTAGTAGTTTCCGTTGCTTTTTTCATTGATACATAGTTACCATCTGGTGTATAAGTTACATCAAGACTCTTTAGTACACATATGTTGAACAAGTAGTGAGGAAGCTCAATTAGTTTAGTTCCATCTTCTTTGAGTCTCATAAACTTCAATTTGAATTTATCTGGAACTGTAAGGTAACGACCTTGTATGTTTGTTTTACCAAGAGCGGCATCTGCAGTTGATCCACCACCACCAGACCCACCTGCTGGAGCTCCAGCAGAGGCTGTCCCTTCGCTAAAATCTGGAAGCATACCTTGCTTCAAATATGCAATAATTTTTCCAATAACTTGAGCCTCTTTGTCATTTCTTGCTACTAGTTTGAACTGAAAAGTATGTGATCTGAAATCAGTTCCTGTAAAAATATTTTCTGTATATGGATTGAAAATTTTTCCTTGAGATACTGCCAGTAAAGCATTTTTGTCTACACCTGACGCTCCTCCACCAGGGAGAGCCTGAATCACACCTGCCAGTGCGCTAAGGGCAACATCTGGCATCGCTTTACCAGCATAGTCTTGGATTGCTGCTGTGGCAGCTTCAGAGGTCATTCCACCAGCAAGGGCTTGCCCTGCCGCTACCCCTGCTGCTCCGAAAGATACATTATTATATCCTGCCATGTAGTTGACGTTGAGATTTTGTGGTATTGGAAGATATACTACGTCGGCTCTATTCTTGAGACCACCATCACTCCCACCTACTTGACCAGTATTGTAAAAAAATCCATTAGATTTTGCAGAACCTTTTTTTTCTTCAGCCCGTTGAATCTGGATGTAATCAATAAATCCAGTTGGCTGATCCTTATTATTGTCATCCAATTTACCTGGGATTGGAAATCTAGTTGGATAAATAAGATTCGCCATTCTTTAGACCTAAATACTTTTACACTGTCCGCTATTATTTATCATGAGGTATCAAGGAAAGTACACACCATCCTTTCCTTTGAAATATAAAGGTGATCCTAGAACTATTATTTATAGATCATCGTGGGAATATAAATTTATGAAATGGTGTGACATTACTCCGTCTGTCTTGGAGTGGGGAAGTGAAGAACTTTTTATTCCATATGTCTCCCCTGCCGATGGTAAAATGCATAGATATTTTCCAGATTTTTATGTTCATATCAAAGGTCGTGGCAGATACATAGTTGAGGTAAAACCCTTTTATCAAACACAAGAACCAAAAACACAAAAAAGAAATACTAAAAGGTATATCAATGAGGTAGTTACTTATGCTGTCAATAAGGCAAAGTGGAAGGCAGCAGAAGAATTTTGTAATGGTAATTCAATGCAGTTTATGATTATCACAGAAAAGGAACTCAAAGTATAATGCCACTAACTAATTTCAATCAAAGTAAGTCATTCGCCCAGTCTACTCTAGGTGGTAGCATACAAACCTTCATGGCGAAGGCTTTGAATAATAAAGATCATGAAGTATCTAGAAGTAATCTATGGTACTTCGATATGACTGTTCCTGTAATTCTACAAAAGAAATTTTCAGATAAGACAATCAGAGAGTTGATGTCTCAATATGCAAATGAAGTAAATACACCAACTCGTCAAGTTACAACTGCAGGTGCTAAAATAGTTGGATCTGAATACATGTATGCAACTGGATCAGCATTTACTGAAACAACTGTATCATTTTATGTGCCAAGAAGTCATCTACTAGTAACTTTTTTTGAAAGATGGATGAATATTCTTGCAAATGATGCAAATCAATATGTAGACTATTATGATAACTATGTTGCTTCCACTATGACCATCTATAAATTGGAGCGTGGTGGGGGCGGAATAATTCCACTTGATCAAAACTACCTAGCATCAGTAGGTCTGTCAGAAAAAGATATCCCAAATAAACCTAGATACAATCAGTTTGTTGGCATGTGGACTTGTTTCAATGTGTTTCCAAAAACTATTAGTACTGCACAATATAACAACCAACCAGGAGCACCAGTGACTGTAGATGTTTCATTTTCATATGAACGTTATAGATTCTACCCCAATCCAAAATTTGATCTGCTTAGTGATCCCAATGCTAGCATTACTCCTACGTTGAAGAAAGTGTAAACGAAAAACCACTTTTGTTTCCTAAAAAGTCGAGAAAAATTCTCCGCCAAAAAATGACCCCCAGAGGTTTTTACTAAATAATTACACTGAATTGAGAACATTATGGCATTACCTAAAATTACTACTCCTCAATATACTTTGAAATTGCCTTCTACAGGTAAACAAGTCAAGTTTAGACCTTTTCTTGTAAAAGAAGAAAAACTTCTTCTCTTGGCAATGGAGTCTGAAGATGAAACCCAGACAATTACTACAATCAAACAGATTATTTCTGATTGTACTGATATCAAGGGAATGATTGATGATCTACCTACTTTCGATATTGAATATTTGTTCCTCAAAATTCGTTCTAAATCTGTAGGTGAATCAACAAAAGTTCTAATTACTTGTCCAGATGATAATGAAACTGATGTAGCGGTTGATATTGATTTGTCTGAAGTTGAAGTTACTACAAATCCTGACCATAACAAAAAAATTGAACTTACCGACACAGTTGGTATGGTAATGAAATATCCTTCCCTGGATACTTTTGTCAAAGTCAATATTAGTGGCAATAAAACTGAAATTGATCAAGTATTTGATCTCGCTGCAGATTGCATCGATCACATTTATGATGATAATCAAATCTTTGAAGGTAAAGATAGTCCTCGTAAAGAAAAAATTGAATTTCTTGAGCAACTAAGTTCTGATCAATTTCAAAAAGTTCAGAAATTTTTTGAAACTATGCCAAAACTTCAGAAAAAACTTATGGTCAAAAATCCAAAAACTGAGGTTGAAAGTGAAGTTGTTCTTGAGGGGTTAGCATCTTTTTTCGCGTAGCGATGTTGCATAATACGTTGTTGAATTATTATGAAACCAACTTCGCATTGATGCATTATCACAAGTGGGATCTTGAACAGTTGGATAACTTACTTCCATGGGAAAAGGAAATCTACGTTACTATGCTATTGCAACACCTAAAAGAAGAGGAACGTAAGTATAAAGAACAACAATCAAAATCCAGATAAATGGCAGCAACATTAGGATATAAATTTGTAAATCCAGCTTTGGCAGGAGAGGAAAAATCTGCTGCTAAATTTATTGGAGCAACAAAACCTAATTCGCTGCCATATGCAAAAGTTTTATTGGGAGTGAATAGACTCGGTGCTACTTTCTCTGGAATTTATAATAGTGTAAAAGCACTCAAATCAATTGAAGAAGTACGTGCAATATCGCTTAGAGACTCTGCTGAAGATGAAAGACGTGCTATTCGAAGAAAAAAAGGAGATGCTGCTGAGGCATCTGCAGAATCTGCTGGTCTAACAAATGATGATATCGCTAAATCTGGTAAAAAGGAACTAAAAAAAGACCCAAAAAGTAAAGGTCTACTTGAGAAAATTTTTGGTCCATTTGCTAGTATTATCAATATTTTTCTGCCGCTTATAAAGTTTGCGGCAGTTATGGCGTTATATGATTTTCTTAGGAAACCAGAAAATCAAGAAAAAGTATTCAGATTAGTTGAGTTTTTAGGCGAAATCTTCAAATTTCTCTATCAGTGGGGAACATTTGCAGTTACTAATATATTAGATGGTTTAGCTAAAGTATTTGGTGGAGTAGGTAAGTTCAAAGAAGGCAATATCCTTGGCGGAGCCTGGGATGTTATTATGGGTCTTGGGCAATTACTAGTTGGAATAGTTGCCCTCAAAGGACTAGCATTATTCTTGAACCCATGGAAACTCATGGGTGGTATTCTTAGTATGCTGGATCTCTTAGGTGATGAGAAACCAGCACAAGATGCAAATAAACCGAAGGATCCAAAACCAGACGGTAAACCAAAAACTCCGAAAGGAAAGTCACCTCTTCAAAAATTACTTCAGAGATTTAGAATTGCGTTCAAACGTGTCAGGAGACTTTTTGGCAGACTTACACAAAGTCTTCTTGATATTGGTTTGAAATTTCTCAAAGCAGTAACCAATAGGTTAGTGAAATTTGCCCTAGATCTATTCTATAACACAATCAAACCAGCTGCTCTACAAGTTGCAAAAGGAGTCTTACAATCTGGTGCTGGTAGAGTTCTAAAAGAGGTTGGTGAGAGAGCAGGAGCAGTGCGTGATGCTGCTGGTAGAGTACTGAATAAAGGTAAAGATGCCCTCAATGCTGGAGTAGATTTCGCTAAAACTCAAGGGAGTCGATTTGGTAATTGGTTACGTGGTGGAGCAGATGCGCTAAAAGCACAAGCGGATAAAGTTTCAAAAAAAGTTGCTGAAGGTGCAAACAATCTCTGGAAAGGCGCAATTGGTATAGGAGATAAAGTCAAAGCTGGGTGGAAATGGACCCAGGATATGGCAAGACAAGGTGGTGATTATATTCTACAAAAAGTTCTAGCACCACTAAAAGCACAAGTAGATGAGTTTATCAAAAATTCTCCAATTCTACAAAAACTACTTTCACTTTTTCCAAAGAAAGGTGCTAAGGGAGGATTTGCACAGGCATTTACTAAATTTGCAGATTTTGTAAGACCACAACTAAAAAATCTGAAAAATACTCTTGGTCCATTGAGTGTTGGTCCTATCGATCTTGCCATTGAAGGTGCATTTGCACTACTTGATTTGAAAGCGGGAACAGATCCTAGACGTGTTGCACTAAAATTAGGTGGTTCTGTTGCTGGTTTACTTGCTGGTGGTGCAGCAACAGCCGCTCTAGGACTTGGTACTGGTGGTATAGGTGCAGCACTTGCTGGTGGTGTGATTGTTGGTGCTGCACAGTGGGGTGGAGAATGGTTAGGGAATAAACTTGCTGACTTGATGGGGATCCCAGAGGGTCAATTTAGTACAGGTGGTATTATTACCGAAAGATCAATTATTGAAGTTGCTGAAGACGGTCCAGAAGTTGTTATGACGTTAGACCAACTGAAAAGTCTAACTGATCCTAACGCACAGAGTATTTTGCCAGGTGCAGACTACATGATTGGTGCAACATCATCTGTATTAGATACATTTGGTCAAACACCTGGAGTGCAAACATATAAAAGTGAACTTTCTGGTATTGCTAATGAATTTGGTGCTAAGAAAATTTCTATTGGTGGAGGAGAAGTACTCAAAAAACCAAATCTGAAAGATGTAACAGCAAATATTCCTACATCAGATCCATTTAGTGATTTATTTGAACTACTTGGATCTATTGGTGGTGACGGTGGCGGTGGTGGCGAAGAAGCAACCCCAGCAGAAACAAGTGCTGCATCTACCCCAGCAGCACCATCTCCATCAGGATCACAAGGAGCGACTGGTGATCCTGCATCACCTGGCGCCAACCCACCAGCTGGTCCTGCAGGTCCCCCTGTAACAGGCACTAAAGCAGAAAAATGGAAAAAATTCAAAGGATATGGAGCAGCTGCAGGAGCAAAATATCCTCAACTTGTCGCAGCACAGTTTGCTTTGGAATCTGGATGGGGAACAGCACTTAGCGCCCAACATAATTATTTTGGTATCAAAGCAGCTAAGGGTGAATCAGCACAACAACATAGAACGAGAGAAGTCTATGGTGGTAAATCAGTATACATAAAGGCTGGATTCAAAAACTTCTCAAGTCCTCAAGATGCTGTAAATCATCTTGTTACTCAGTGGTATAAGGATTACAAGAGTTATAAAGGTGTAAATAGAGCTCCAAATGCTGATGCAGCAGCAGCATCGCTGAAAGCACAAGGTTATGCTACTGATCCTGATTATGCACCACACCTCCAACGTTTGATGAAATCTAATGCGTCTCTTTCATCTGGTGGTGCAATTACACCTAAAGAGGGAATTGTTGCTGTTCCAGCGGGTACTCCACATACAGGAAAACCACTATCACAAAAAGAACTTCTAGGATTCTCACAGGTTGTAAATACACAAGATTACAAACTTTTTTCAGAACCACTACCTGCACTTCGTGAAAGTCTTAGTTATAATAACAAAGTAGGCAAAGGAAAACCACCAATTACTAATATTGCATTTGGTACAGCAACTAACCTTGCTCCTGCTGCCTCTTCTACTTTAGCAAATAAACCTGGAATTGAAAATCTTGGAAAAGCAGCATTTGGTAGTACAGGTAAACTTACACCAATGCAACAATGGGCTAAAAATTTCCCAGAGATGGCTAAAAGAGTAAAACCAGGTCAATCTGGATATGAAGAAATACAAGATTATCTAAAGGGTAATAAGTTAGGATCAATCACAAAAACTGCATTTGGTATGCCTAATTTGATGGGTAAACCAACTCCTCCAGCAGCTACTACACCTCCAGCAGCTACTACACCTCCTGCAGCTACTCCTGCAACTACTACATCTATGGTTGATCCAGGGAGTGCTATAGTAACAGCAGCAATGTCACCAGCATCCATTGATGCTATGACCCTGGAGGAAAAGCGCCTTCTGGGACAGCAGATAATGGCGCAGAGCAAAGGAAGTAACAATCCTGCCTTTGCCGCACTGCAGAGTGCATTGATGTCTACTGAAGGTATTGGTTCACCAGCAGCAAAACCTGAAGTAAAACCTGCTTCTAGTATGTTTGGCATTGACACTACAAATGCACTTGGTAATACTGCTAAAAATCTTTCTGGTAAAAATGCATTGTCAACGAGTATAAAACTCACACCAATGCAAGAATGGGCTAAAAATTTCCCAGCGATGGCTAAAAGAGTAAAACCAGGTCAATCTGGATATGAAGAAATACAATCTTATTTCAAATCTACTGCATTGAAAGATACTTTGCCATTACAAGGTGATACTAAAGCATTGAAAGGTCCTGCCCTGGGCGATGCTTCAAAACAACAAGAAAAACGAGAAGAAAGTCTCTATGGTGCTGGAAAGGTAATTCCTGTTCCAATTCCAATCGGAGGTAAACAAATAAATATTAGTAACGGTCAGCAAGTCCAAGTTCGTCATGGAGCTGCTGCTTTTCCTGAGTGGACTATGTACTGATGGCAAACGAACAAAAAGTAAATGCGGCAAAAGGAAAAAAGATCAACTTCTATAAGTTTGTTGGGAAGATTGAGAACAAACGTGGTGTATTTACTTCTATTGGAGATGGTAAAGTTGTAGAGGCTCTGAATAACCTTGGATCTACAGCAAATGGAATTGCTAGAGTACTTGATGAATATGTAAAACTTTCGGCAAAAAACTTTTTAGACCAACAAAAAAATAAAAACAGATTTGCGAAAAGACAAGAAGCAACTCCAAAAAAGGGTGGTAAAGAACGATCTAGCGTGCTCTCTAGTTTTGGAAAAGTTGCAGCTGCTGGCGTAGGTGGTATACTTGGATTATTTGGATCTCTGTTTCAATTATTTGTTGTTCTCCCAATTTTAGATTGGCTAAGAAAACCAGAAAATCAAAAAAAACTTCAAAATATTGTTGCAGGTCTTGGTGAGGCTGCTAAATTTTTATATAAACTAATTTCTGGTGTTGTATTTACTACATTAGAACTAATTGCTGGATTTACAAAACTTCCTTTTTGGAAAGAAATTCTGAAACTTGGACTATTCTTTGCTGCTCTTGGTGCATCATTGATAGCATTTAGAAAACTGTTTGGTAAAACCGCAGCAAAAACAGTTGTAAAAACAGTATTCAAGATATTCAAAACCTTTTTCTCACAACTTACTAAGTTTTCTGTAGCTCTTGCTAAAAGGGTAAAAAGAGGTTTTGCTAGAGGAGCACTAAGAGGTGGTAAGGGAAGACTTGCTGCTGGTCTAATAGCATCTGTAGGAACATCAATTCTTATTGATAGAGTAGTTGATAGTCAAACAGGAAAGGAACTTGATGATGCTGAACGTGAAGTAACTGATGAAGAAACAAAAAGCGAAGTCGAACAGAAAAAGAAAACCCAAGAGTTCGAACGGCAGATGCAGGCTGCCATCAAGGCAACCGAAAGTAACCTTGAAACAAAAGCAAAAGACAAAGCAACTCCATCACCTGTAGGTGGTCCTCAACCAGCACCAAATGCAAAACCAACTCCAGTTGGAAAACCAATTACTCCTCAGGCTGCACCAGTAGCTCCAACTGGAGGTGTTGGTGGCATTCTTCCAGATTCAGTACCAGTAGCGCCAGAACTTCCACCACCACAGATGTCCAGGGGTGGAAGACTCAGAAAACTTGCAGAAGGTGGACGTTCTGGCGCTACTAAATTCAAAGGACTACCTCCAAAATATCCAGCAACTGGAGGTCCTAATGGTATGCCAATGGGTGGACCATTGGGTGGTTTCCAAAAACCAAAATTCAAACCATTATCGGATCTTGGTAAATTTATAGGCAGACCTAAAGCGTCACTTGGTGATATTGGCGGAGAAGATTTCAAAAAACAGCAATCACTACTGCCAAAATTAGTACAACTACCACTCAAAGCAGTTGGTCTTGCTACACTCGGTATTCTTACTAATCTTACCAAAGTTCTAGGAGTAATTCCTGGAGCTGGGATGCTTGCTAATGTATTGAAAGCAATGATTGGCCCAGTTGCATCTGCATTTGGATTGAAGTCCAATGTTGTGCAAATGACCAACAAAGGAAGCCCAAACAGAAAAAGGGGTGAAGAAGAAAAGAAAAAAGCTGATCTTCAACAAGCAAAAACTGAAGCAAAAGCTGCAGCTGTATCGGAACAAACTACGGCTTCTCAAGGAGCGGGGGTCACGGATAGTAGTGGCAGAAATTTAGTTGGACCTAAGATAGTTGGAGCTAAACGGGTTGGACCTGGAAAAGTTGGACCTGGTGGAGTTTTTGGTGCTTTAGGCAGACTTTTTGGTAGATCTGAGGGTGGATGGATTAGTGGTCCTCAAACTGGATATCCAGTATCTCTTGATAGAGGTAAATCAGTATCGTTTATTGGTCATGGCACCGAATATGTTGCAACTAGATCTGGCGGCGGTGGAGATCGTAGTGCATATGTGATTCCATTTGATACTCCTGCAACTAGAGGTAATAAAAACCTCACTGGTAGACGCATGGGTGAGGCAATCTCTGCTGGATACAAATTTGCAGATGGTGGTGCTACCCCTACTACTCCTATGGTTGATCCAGGGAGTGCTACAGTAACTTCTGCGTTGAAACTGGGAACTGAATCTCCTGAACCAGCAATGGCAGCAGATCCTTCCAGAGCAGGTTCTGCAGCAACTGCACCTGCTGCAGCAGCACCAGTGAAGGCAGGTACTAAACCAGTAAGTATTGGTAAACCACTTCCTGGTGGAGATGCTGCCCTCACACCGATGCAGCAGTGGGCTAGAAACTTTCCAGATCTGGCTAAAAAAGTAAAACCAGGTCAATCTGGGTATGAAGAAATTAGAGCATATCTAGATGGAAAAACTACTAATACAGCATATGCTTTAGCCGCAAAGGGAGTAACATTAGGAAAACCATTAGTAGAGACACCAATAACAAAAGATATTGGTAAAAAGGCATTTGCTGCTGACAGTAAAAAAATGTCTTCAATTGCTGCGTTTGCATTTGGTTTACCACCAGAGATAATGGAAAAAAGGGACGAATTGCCAAAAATTAGAGGAACTTCTCAATGGAAAGGAGATACTGGTCCTGGTTCTAGATTTTCTCTAGTTGCAACAGATAAAGACTTGACGGAAGTGATGGGAAAACTCAAGTCCCATGGTGTAAAAGGTTATGCTGATGGTGGTAAAATCTCTGCAGCTGCAAAAAGCATGATTGGAAAAAAATATTGGCCCAATGGGTGTGCAGATTCTACTAGAGACATGCTTGCAAAAGCTGGGGTAAAACCAAATCCAGAGGTTACTAAGAAGATTTTGGATCCAGGAACGCCAGGATCTTTACCTACTGGTAAAAGAATGGCAAATAGTTTTGGTTCTGATCAAGGCTCAGTAATCAAAAATTCTGGTAATGTGCAACCAGGTGATGTTGTTATGTGGGATTATGGTGGCGGAGTTATTGGTCACGTTGGTGTTGCAATTGATGGCGGCAGAGCAGTACATAACTCATCTAGTGCTGGATATAAACTCGCTAGTATGCCCATTACTGCGATGAAGTTTCATAGTGCAGTACGTCTTGGTGCTACTAGTGCTGCAGATCCAAATAGCGTATCTGGTGCTGCTCCAGGTGCTAATGGTGCTGCCCCAGGTGCTAATGGTGCTGCTCCAGGAGGTCCACCACCTGACCCAACTGCAGACTTTAGTTCAGCATTGAAGACAGCAATAGACTCATTGAAGAGTGCTGGATTTGCTGCTGGCGGTGCAGTGACTCCGATGATTACAAAGGGGGCTAATATTGGTAAAGATTTGCAAAATATGCTAAAAATCAAAGATTACCAAGCAGCAGGTATTGTTGGTAATTTGATACAAGAAAGTTCTCTAGTGCCAGATAGAAAACAAGGCACAGGAATGCAAAGAGGACCTCTAAAACTTGATGGAAGAACTGGTTATTCACTACCTCAATGGACTTCTATTGATAGGCAGCAAAAATTTGCCAAGTATATGGAGAGTAAAGGTTTTGATTGGAAGAACAAAGGTGCTACACTACCATTAGCAATTGGATTTTTAGCACAAGAATTCAAAACCTACATGTCCAATGTTTTTACTAATACAAAGGATGTTGGCGCAGCATCAAACTGGGTATTGAAAAATTATGAAAAACCTGCTGATCAGGGACCAAGAGAGCAAAAAGAACGTGCTCATGATTCTGCTAAAGTATTGTCGGCAATGGGGGGAGTATCTGGATTTGGAACTGCTTTAGATCCTAATGCTCCTGCAAGCGCCGATTCACCAGGCGGTCCTGCAGCGCCAGGTAGTGGTCAAGAAGCTCCTGCTGATCCTTTTGCTGCATTCAAGGAAGCCCTAGATACAGCTATCAAATCTCTGGGCGGTGAAACATCAGCAACTGCTGGTGGTCCTGCCCCTCCAGCAACAGCATCACCTGGAGTTTCACCAGCTGGAGGTGTACAACCTGCTAAACCTGGGACGCCAACTCCTGCTGGAGGTGTACAACCTGCTAATACTAACTATGAACAGATGAGTATTGATCAACTGCGAAAAATGCTTCGCACTGATCTAACTCCAACAGATGCAGAATTTGCAGCAGCTAAAAAAGCTAGAGAGGAAGGAAAAGCAGCAGGACTAAGTGGTGAGCAATTGGAACAAAAAGTTCTTGCTGCTACTGTACGTGCTAAATATGGAGGAACTCCTCCCCCAGCACCACCAACACCTGCAAATGTAAAACCAGCAACTCCTCCATCTACATCTACTGTGCTACAGTCTTCTACAGACAATAAGGCACTAAAAGCAAACGCTGCATCTACTGCAGCAGAAACAGCAGCAGGAACAGCAGTAACAGCTGCTGCCTCAATTGCTAATCAAAGTCAAGGTACAATAAATACCATTGCTGGTGGAGGGGGAGTAGTTTCAGTTGCAGCAGGTGGAAGTAAACAACAAATAAGCGATATTCAAAAATATCGTCCTGGGTTTGGATTATTTGCTGGAATTGGATATAGTGGGATGGCATAATGGCACAAGAATTTCTTGATAAGACAGAAGAAATTGAATTCAAAATCTCTCTTGAAAATAGGCAATCTCCGACTGGGCAGAAGTATTTCAATGATTTTGTTCAAGAGTTTATTGTTACTGAGTCAATAGATTCTCCGACTGTTTTTGCTACAATTGCATTTGATGATTCTGCAGATGTAATTAGCACCCTCAATGGTGCTGATATGTGGGAGATTGAAATCAATCAAAAAAACCAACGTAAAATTATCTACAAATTACAATGCTATAAAATTGCTGATTACATGAGACAAGAAAAAAGATCAGTGTATATTATACATCTTGCTTCTCCAGAATTTCTAAGGAATGAAATGACAAATGTGTTTGGAAAGTTTGATAAAAAGACTGCAAGTGAACATGTTCTAGAGATAATGACTAAAAGAAAGTATCCTGGTTTAGGAAAAGAAACATTTACTAAAAAGAAAGTTTTTACTGAAAAAACTAAAGCCCAACTAAATTTTGTTTGCCCTAACTGGAGAGTTTTCAACGCTGTCAACTGGTTGTGTGAAAAATCAGTTAGAAGTACTGGCAAAGAGCAAGCAGGTTTTATTCTTTATGAAAATGTTTTTGGGTATCACTTCACATCATTGGATCAATTGATTGTTGATGCTAAAAAACAACCAAAAGAGGGAAAAACTGTAAAGGGTGGATCAAATGGTGGAGACCGTCCAATCCCACCTCTATTTCGATATACTTATGGTCAAAAAGATGTCTCTAATAATCCTAAGGACCAGAACACGTTTTTGATTGATAAGTTGACTTTTCCAAAAAGTTATAGTGTATTGGATTCAATTCGTCATGGTAATTATTCTGGATACACACAGGCTTTCGATCCAGTTGAAATTTCAAAAGGAACGACTGCGGAAAAATCTAAGGACACTAAAGTTCAAACAGATGTGTATAAGATTGAAAATACTTGGGGTAAAATGGAACATTTGGAAAAACAACAACCCTACAAAGGACTACCTCCTTGGGCATACCAAAATCCAAGAAGATATAGGTTGAAAGTTCTTATGAGCAAAACTTTTGGTCCTGCAGATGGAGGTGGTAAAGGTACTTCTAGTAAATCAAGTGCAACTAAATCTCACCAATCAGCAAAACCTGCAGGTGGTAGTAGAGGACTTCCAGACCTTGTAGCAGCTGCATCTTATGCACATTTGAGATTTCGTTCCTTCATGTATCAACAACTTTCGATTGAGGTGGTTGGTAATCTAAACCTTTATGCTGGATATGGAATTGATATTGAGATACCAAAAAATCTACCAGATAAACCTTCAGATAAAAAAATTCCTAGAGATGAAAGATGGAGTGGTCGATGGATGGTTGCTGGTGTTACTCATGTTTATAATGGAAAACTAACAACAAAGCTTTTGTTAGTCAGAGATAGCACACCGAAATAAAAGTAAATATATAGTGTGTAAGTACATTACGATTATGGACAATATTGATCAGCATATTCAGAGAGATGAGGATCTTTTGAGCGATCCTACAATCTCTCCACAATCAAGAAGACATACAGAAGAAGAATTAGAAGCACTAAAGATTTATAAAGAACATCATCCTGATGACTCGCATGATCCTTCATCGCTAGAGCTATGGTGTGATGGTCATCCAGATGCAGTGGAATGTAAAGTTTATGATGATTGAAGATTATTTTTTAGGTCATTGGAATAACAGAACTCAGTGTTCAATGTATCCTACAGAATATTCTAATATACACATTTTATGGGAACAAATTGATGGCGGATTTCGATCACGTCAATGGAAACATAGAGATCCTATTGAAAACGCATATAAAGATCTCTATCATAAATTTGTGCAAGATGGATCTAACTATATCTTAGAAAGTTACGATCATGCATGGACAAAACGCCAAGGATGTGATATACTTCTAAGGTCAACAACAAATGGATGGTCTGGATCTAATACTGGATCTTGTTATCATCATGATATGTTGATTCAAACTAATATGGAAATTACAAAGGATAAGTATAAAATCTTCGACTACGCTACCAGGAATGGTGAGTTTGCATTTGGAGGTAACAAATTTTTTGAATTTGTACGTATTGGGTGATTAGCTCAGCGGTAGAGCATCTCGTTTACACCGAGGCGGTCGGCGGTTCAATCCCGTCATCACCCACTGATAAATAAAAAAACAGATATAACAGTATTTACTATGCCTGCTTCAGTTGTCGAAGGTTATCCAAATGAAAGAAGCAATGACTTCTTTGGAAAAGATGCAATGCTATGGTGGATTGGAGAAGTAGAGGATAATAAAGATCCACTCCAAATCGGTCGATGCAAAGTACGTATCTTAGGTTGGTATACTAATCCAGAAGGAGGAACCACGAAAGATCTTCCTACAGAAGAACTTCCATGGGCGTTGGCTCTACAACCTACAACTCAGGCTGGAAATGATGGTCAAGGTGACTCGTCTGGTCAGTTACAACCAGGTGCAATTGTTATGGGTTTCTTCTTTGATGGAGAGGAAGGTCAACAACCAGTTATTATGGGAGTTATTAGAATCGTAAAGGGTGAAGGTTCTAGAAAAAAACCATATTTTGCAATAACTGGTGAATCAAATCCAGATTATGTCAATGCTGCTACTGCTCCTGCAGGCGAACATCAAGCAGTAGGTGCTAATGACACTACAGTTGCAAATACAACAAATTCTGTACAAACTGCTGGTAAAAATGAGAACTCGCAACCAAATGCTAATAATCCAAGTAATGTTGGAACTCAAACTGGTTCAGGAAGTGTAACACCAGCAGCTCAAATGTCAACTACTCCAATAGCAGCTGCTGATGGAGTTGGTGGTCCAGTAAAGACTCTCAAAATGCATTTGCAAAATATTCTTGATGTTGCAGCAAAAGAATTTACTGGACTCACTAAAGATGCAGAAAGTGGTCAACTTGTACGTGCTTTTGATAATGTTCCAGTGGCAACAGAGAATATTCTAGCAGCTATCAAGAATGCAATTATGGCGATTGCTGCTCAAGCAGTTGCTGCTATGAGAGAGTGGTTGAACGAACTTGCAGGTAAACTGAGTAAAGGTGGTTCGTTGATCACAACACTGACTGGTATTCCAGCCAGCACAATGATTCTAATCAAAACTGCAATTGAATTGATCCTCAAGCAATTATGTATTCTTGATAATCAAATCGTACAGTTTGCTCTCAATCCTATCAATTCAATTGTATCTTTGTTTGAAGCAGCAATTGGTAAAGCAATGGACGCTATCTCCCTTGCTAGTCAAGCGATGGATGACTTGATTGGCAAACTAATGGATTCTTTCAATGCTTTGCTTTGTAAAGTAAAAGGTCTTGTAGCAGCTGTCGAAGCAATCGTTGCTGCTGTAGGTGCTGCTGTTGCAATCATCAATGCATGGAAGTCAGGTAAAAAGGTCTTGGCTGATAAGGTAGATCTGAGAAAAATGACGTTCGAGAGTTTCTTGCAGATTGTCATCATGATCTTGAACATGTTTGACATGGGATGTAATAGGTCAAGACAAAATTCAAAAAATCTGGGTTGGGTTCCAATTTTGGGAAGCACGTATTGTGCAGATGATGATGATGGAAAAGCAATCATGAAGAAACTTGGTGCTCCCTCTTGTGGATCGGGGGGCACAGGTAATGCTACTATTGACTGGATCACTAACATTTATCAAACAGCAAGTCCATATCTAACTTCTGCTAGAACGGAACTAAGTGGATATTGGGAGCAGCATATTGGTAATCCAGGAAGTAATGCCGATACGGTACACCTTACATCTGGAACAACTCATACGTCAATTAGAAAAGATCCAGCAGAAGAAGCAAAAGCAAAGGCAACAGAGAAAGCGAAAGCTGGAGGGCAAACAAAAGCACAGGCAGAAAAAGCAGGTAATCAAGCAGCTAAGGGTAAATCTGGTCCTATCGTTGGAGATCATAGTAGTTATGCAGCAGCATATACTGTAGATGTTGCCAAAGATCTTTGTTATAAAGTTACTGGACATGAAATTCATACTATCAGTGGAGATCTTCGTCTCAAAGTTACTGGTAACTTCCATTTGGAAGTTGGTGGAGGAATGTTTGTCAATGCTGTAGGTGCTCCTCAAGTAGAACCTAAAGAAAAGGGGACTGGTGGAGCTGGAAAAGCACAAAAACATTCAATTTTGTTTGGTTCTGATGCTGATATCAGCGTATCTGGAGGCACACTAAAAGTCAATTCCACAGAACTGAATATGAACTCGATGAGCACTAACGTTGGTGCTCCTACTGGAACGTTTGCAATTGACTCACCGTCAGTAAATATTCGTGGTGGGGATATTCTCATGACGGCATCAAACTCGATGAACTTCACATCAATCAGTGAAAATCACTTGGTCAACACACCACCTTCCAAACTAGGAATCAAAACTGGAGTTTTTTATAATGTCTTTGGACCAGTCGATTATATTCTGTTGCCAGCAAAGAAAGGTGATGGAGTTATTCCTAAGTTCAGTGTTACAAACACCAAAGGTCCATTTCTTGTGACTTGTGGTGCTGCTGGTGCTGCCTTTACTGTTGCTAAGGGTGCTTTCCTTGCTACGGTTGCTGCTGGTGCCATTACAATGACAGCTGCCAAAGGTGCTGTTGCGATAACCGCTAGCAAAGGGGCAGTCACAATTACCGCTGGTGCAGCAGTAGCAATTATTGGTAAAACCATTTCTCTGAACTGATCCTTGACAACAACCCTTGGATATGCTAGACTGTACGGGTAGTCCGAACTTATTATGTGAGAAATTCAATTTTAGATCACGTTATTATTGATGTTCCGAAAAGAAAGATTTCGATGTTTTCTGATCATGGTGAGCATGAAGAGGTAAACTTTAGGTGGGATTCTGAAGGAGCTGAAGGATTTACTGAAGCCTGGCAGGATATTCATAACACTCTTCCAGAAGAGTTATATACAGTGAAGTATTTTACAGAGTCTAGTGATGAAACTGATTGAAATTACACAGGAACAGTTTGAACAAAATCTTGAATTTATTGTTGACCTTTGTGAAAAAGAACGAGTCATCTGGAAGGTTCGTTTATCTACAGGCGAATACATTATGTGTTGCCCTGTAGTAGAAAGTGCTGCCCCAGTTCCAGAACATATCATTGAGCAGGTTGAAGAATTTAGAAGAGACTTTCTTGCCAATCAAGCATAAATATGCTATGATACTGGGGTAACGGAGACAGGTCATGCGCCTAAAAAATCACGAATCTCCCCGCCGTCAGGGAAGAAATTCTAAGTCTAGGGCGGCCACTGCTCGTCTTCGCCAGATCAAAAAACGTACTAAAATGCAAATGAGGAGATTGAATGCGTCCAAATACTCGTAAAGCAATGGAGATGTTATTCACTGCACAATGGAATTTGCCAAAAGCAGCAGAATATGCTAATCTTACTACAAAAGAAATGAAAATCACATTCAACGAGTATTGTAACTTTCATCCTCCAACATATGCCTGTGTAGCTCAGCTGGATAGAGCAACGGTTTTGTAAACCGTAGGTCGTCGGTTCAAGTCCGACCGTGGGCTTCCGCTATATCTCGCGCTGGAAAGATAAACCAGAATGCCGTTATAGCGTCGGGGTAGGCACTGTCTACCCCACCCCACATGCGGAGTTAGTTCAGCGGTAGAACGCTATCCTTCCAAGTTAGATGTCGTCGGTTCGATTCCGATACTCCGCTCCAGGGGAATTAGCTCATTTGGTAGAGCACTGCCTTTGCACGGCAGGGGTGAGGGGTTCGAGTCCCCTATTCTCCATGGGGTTGACATCAACCCAAAACAATACTATAATCTATGTAATCT
>Ga0194133_10004200_pt1 | contig 19608 bp, 23 predicted proteins | sample TA2KigOf40mmetaG_FD_155448 | JGI IMG/M metagenome (GOLD analysis project Ga0194133, IMG submission 155448) | Freshwater microbial communities from Lake Tanganyika, Tanzania - TA2015055 Kigoma Offshore 40m | ecosystem: Environmental > Aquatic > Freshwater > Lake | place: Tanzania: Lake... | reverse complement strand
ACCAAGAAACAAATCTTGTGACTTTTGAGACCAGTATTTGTCATCTAAATATTTACCTACTGCAAATGAATTAGCATAAGTCTTAAGAGTTGAAGTATCACCAAGTACATCTCCACCATAGCCAGTGACCAAACCAGAACTGACAATCAAATTCTTTAATTGGTCATCACTCATTCCAGAGTCATATGCTGTTTTTGCCAAACCCTCAAATAATTTAGCATCCATTTTAAGCCCTGATTTAACAAGACTCTTACGGGTTTTTAACTTATAGTCCTCAAGACCATCGGCATATACCCCAGGTTGTCCTAGTTCAGCCTGTTTGCGAGCACGGGCTGTAGGGTTATTATTGCGATAAAAATTACTGGCCAAAATTGCAGCCTGCATATCATCATATCTATCAGCCAGATAGTATTGCCACGCTTCTTCTAATTTAGAATCAATTCCTTTAAGAGCAAGAAGCATTTGTATCTGCTCTACAAAATCTGGATTAGAAAGAATACCGCTTTTTTGTGTGGCTGCATTTTGTGCAGCCAATTGGGCTGCTGTTAATATGCCAGGTTCGGCCATTACATTCCTCCTGACATAATCTTTTGCAGTTGGCTCATAAAGTCAAATGCTTGACGGCGTTGATACTCAAGCGGATTTTCTGTCTTAAGTCTTTCTTGTAGTTTTAATTCTTGTTCTTGCTGGTCAAAACCACCAGTAGTTCTAGTTTGAATTTCTCCGCCGACTCTTCTTTCGGTTGTAAGAATACCCTGTTTAACTATTTTGTTCAATTCTTTTAATTTTGCAGAACGTTGTTCTTCTGTTGGTTTGCGACCGATAGTCTCTATATAGATTTGGTCAATAAAAGCATTAAGTTCTACTTTGCTTATATCTTGAAATGTTCTGCGAGCAAGTGGTTGTTTTTCTCCGCCAACACCAACAAATAATCCTTTTGCATAATCTATTAAAGATGGAGGTTGATAACTACCACCTGAGTTTTCATTACCCTCAACAATTGCTTTAGAATACTCACTAAGAATACCAACCAATCTGGCATTAAAATCATTGGCTATTGTGCTTTTTGATTCATATGTTGCTTTACTAATTTGTTTTTTAGCATAAAGTTCGTCAAATAATTGATTAAGAGTACCCGCAGTTTTTAAGTCTAAAAGAACGGCTTTTTTAACCTTATCATAATCACTGCTAACTTCGTAATCTTTGCTTTTTGAATCAAAATAAATATATACTTCATCTTCTGTCTTTGGACTTTTTACGTAAGCCCTACCATTATCAGGGTCTACCGTAATTGCTATTTTATATTCATCTATGACACTTTGTAAATCGCCTTCTTTTCTTCCTGGTCTATCATAGTAAGGAACTACACCAATGTCTCCGCGTGTAGAAGTTTCTTTTTTTTCTTCCCGTTGACCCTGTTCCCATTCTTTATATCTAACATCATTTGTAGTGACTTTATTATCTTTTTTAATTCTCCATTTATTATTTACGCCATCCCAAACAAGTACATTGTCGGTACCAAAAAGCGTTTTTGCACGTTTTAAAATTTCTTTATCAGGAGCAGGTATCTTTTTTGCCACTTGTTACACCCTATACGTATCTCGTGAGTAGTAATCCAAAATAGTTTGGAATACTGCTCGGTTGGCTTCTTTAACTATTAAATCACCTTCAAGTAATTGTGCAATTAAGGCCTCAATGTCTGCTTTACGTTGCCGTTTAATATCTGCAAAGTTTTTTGCATCTCGTAGACCAGGGTCTTGGGCTATCTGAATAAGATTTCTTACTTGAGTAACAGCCAAACTAATTTTAGTACGAGTAGCGTCTGGAATTTTAAACTCAGGGTCTTGAACCATTTGTTCAAGGGCTTCAAACATTATGGTTTCACTGGCAATTTCAAAACCACCACCAGTAATAATTGCGTCTAAAAATGGATTAGCAGCCTTCATTCTTTGGCGTGTTGCTGTAGCCTCAGCAATAATTACTCTTCTTTGAGATATGGAAGTAGTATTATCTAAGGCTTCTCTTTCCTGACGTGCTATATCAAAATAAATGCGTTTATCTTGTGCTGTCATTATGTCAAGGTAATACTTATCTAAATCTTTATTTTTAATAAAATCTGCTGCTTCTAACCAAGCATAAGATGAGGCATCAAAATCTCCAGTCTTAGGAGCAAATATAAATGCTGCCTCCCCATATTTATCCACTAAAGATTTATTATCTAAATACCAGTTTTTCATTTCTTTGGTTTTAGCAATTAAAACATTAGTTTGCTTTTCATCTCGTGAAACCGTATAAACTAACCTATTAGGATTTTCTCCTATAAAAGAAGCAACAGCCATATCATATGGATTTTCTATATCTCCGCCATATTTTTTAGTAATAGCATTTACATAATCAAAAAATTCAGCACGAACGCTGGTAATACCAACGGTCTTTAAATAATCAGGAACATCTTTGCTTTCCTGAATCGTAGGTGCTACTGGTGATATAAGCCCTAGAACAGAACGCATAACTAAAATGTTATGTGCAGATATTCTAATGTTTCTTAAATATTCATATTTTTCTTCTGCTGTTGCATTAGGTTCTGGAATATTTCCACGGGCTGCATTGAAAGCAATAGCCTGCATAGCAGCAGTTGCTTCTTGTCTGTCTTTTTCAGACTTAGGTAGGATAGCCCAAAGACGCTGTAGCGGAGCAGGCACTACTGCTTTTGTAAAAGTCATATTTTCGCCTATGCCACCAAGCGCAAAATTATCTAATTCTTCTGCTGTCTTTTTAAAACCAACAGTATTCAACAAATTTTTCATACCTAAAATACCTAAAGCAGCAATAGGTCCAGAAAGAGTAGGAACACCAGACTGGTCATCAAAAGATGGATTGGCAAGTTTTAACTTTAATGTAAAGTCATTAAACAACGGCTGTTTAAATCCTGTATTTCCAGAAAACATTCTAGATACAGACTCTACTGTTTTAAATATTGCATCATCCATTGGCATAATAATGTATGGGTCGCCATTAGCATCTTCATACAAATCGCCATATGCATCAATGCCTGTATGGGTTAGTCGCATTCTGTAAAGAGCACGCGGTGCTACATCACGCAAGCGATAAACACGGCGCCAAAAATCTTCAGTAGCACGATAAAAACGTCCAACATTTCTAACAGATACAGCAAAGTTAGTCCGAACAGTAGGATTATCTACAAACTTTAATATAGTATCAGCAGCCTGAGACAAAGATATTTCAGTAAATTTCTTTTGAACTATATCTGTAACATCTGCTAGCGCGTCTTCCCTGTGTGTTACTGGTTTTTGATAAGCACCGCTACCCCTAGGCAAAGATAATTGTTTTTTCTTATACTTAATATCATCAGGCTTAATGTTATTTATTTTCATATCATCTAAACGAGCCTGCATAAGTTTATTAATTTCTTGAGTTTCTAAATTTTTATAATTTTCTCTAATACGAAAATAAGTAACCCATAATGCTGGCTGCCTTAAAAGACCAGTAACTTGATTATCCATAATATTCATCATATTATTTCCAAGTTTTGTCCAATTTGATTCTGGGTCTCTATCTAAGCGAACGTCATTTAATTCAACCTGTGTATACATTCTTCCTTCTGGTTGAAACCCTTTAGTTAAATTAGCAAACTCATCAAAAGTAATACCTTGAGCCGCTATGTTCCACTCATCTTTTGTTTTTTTCCCAGACTGAGCAATAATTCTTTTATGAATTGCAGATAAACGTTGAAACAAAGCATCGTTAAACTTATTTGGACCACCGTGAAATGCTGTATACATATCTAGTAAAATTCTATCTACATTATCAGCGGCTATTTCTATATCAGTTAGTCCACGTTGTTTTAAATCAGTAGTTCTACTTAAAGCACCTATGCCATTGGCAACGGCTTTAGGGTCATTTATTTTATGAGTAACAGTAATTCCTAATCCTGCGCTAGCATTTACTTTTACTGTCCGAATAATGCCAAGTTCTGCTAATAACATATCTCTTGCTTTTAAATAATCATTTTCTGTCCGTAAAGCATTGCTTGAAAAAAATGCTTCAACTGGGTCAAATCTTCTAAAAGTCTCAACAGGTACCATTTGTCCCGTCTGGTCAGGAACTAATTTTTCACCACGAACAACTTTATTATTTCCATAAAATTGTCTTGTAAAATTTTCGTAATGAACACCAGCAACTGCTCTGCCATTCCAGGCCTTTGATTTTTCAAGTTCTTTAGTAGATACTAAACCACCTTTTCTGCCAGTGGTTAAATCAGCAGCAATTAATGCTTCTTCCCAATTGTTAGGAATTAATAAATCTTCAGCAATTTCTGTTGAATAGCCACGACCAGCACTGGCTTTAGCAACTATAGACCTAGTCATACCAGGCAAAACACCACCGCCGTGAATTTGTGCTTGTAAAAAGAAATCTAATTCTTCTTTGCTTGCGTTATTTGGTATCTGTCTAGCAGCAAGAGTTGTTACATCAGCAATTTGGCTAACGTTATCTACCATATATTCAGGTATAACATTTTTGTATGCTAAGTCTTTACGTATTGCTATACGTTCTGGCGTTGATATTGCTGTAGCAGCAGTCTTAATACCTAATTTACGTTTGATTAAATCAGTAAAACCCTCAGTACTACGAGAACCAGTTACTGCAGTAGCAATTTTACTTAATGCTCGTTTTCCACCTAATACTTTTGGCGCTACAACCCCAAGAATATCTCTTGCAGGAGCAGTTAAAAGAAACATTATGCCTTCGTCAATAGTGCTTCTAATACCCAAGCGAGGAAAAAGAGTTAATATTGTCCAACTATTAACAATATTTCCAGAAAGTTTTGATTGACCAGCACCTTTAACAGCAGTCATAACCAAATTAGTTTTATTTTTTGCTGCAAAACCTATTTGTGCAAGCAACATATAGTCAAGACTACCTATTGCATTACTTTCCTGGAATGGATGAATCATTCCAGATGACTCATAAAAAATACCTTCTGGCGTTACCTTCACTCCAGTTCCTGAAACTATATTTTTTAAATGGTCTGGAACTCTAATTTCTTCTACTACACCCCCACCTTTGGCAGAACCAAAATGAGATTCTAGTTCTTTATCAATAATTTTTTTTCCGTCTTCCGCCCCATCTACGCCATACTTTTGCATAATTGCATAGTAAAGACTACGTAAAACTTGCACCTGGTCAGCAGCATCTGCATTAATGAATTTTATTGTTAGAAAATCAGCAAGGTCTCTTGGTAAAACCTGTAATGCTGTGTCTCTAAAATTGTCAGCAGTATCTATGGCATTGTCGCCAATTTTAATAGAACGACCCATAGGGTTTTTCTTAAATGCTCTTGAAAATTTTTCTTTAAAAGAAAGACCTTCACTAAATTTTTTTATTTTATCAATTTCTGGGCTAACAAAATTATCAGTTTCTTCACCATATTTTGTTAATATGTCCCAAGTACTTTCGCCTTGTTTTTGAGTTTTAAGTGTTGATGTTGTTGGATTTAATACTGAATCTACATAACGTTTAAAACCAAAATCTAATAATCTTGAATTTCTAGCAGTAACTACGCCAGTTCTAAAATACTGAACCCCATCTACTTTGCCTGCCATTAAGTTAAGAGTTGCATCAACGTCATCTGCAAAATATTTTATTGCTGCTTGGCTGTTAAAAATTTTATTTTTTTCTAAAAGTCTAATCCACTTTATATTAGCGTGACCAGGAAAATCTTGATATATTCCACGAATTACTTTAGATTTTTCTGCAGTGTTTTGTGCTAAAACTAAATCTTTAATCCTGGGACCTATTTCTTCATCCCAATGTTTAGTTAATTTAGGAGAAGTAGCAAAAGTTTTTTGAACGCCAAGCCCGCGGTGTTCTTTAATGTTTCGCACTAATCTATTACCAATATCTATATCGGCCCAACCCTTGCTGGCTAAAAATGGTGCTATCTTTCCCATACCAAAAGTTAGATAAGTCAAAGGGTCAATAACAATTTGATACATAAAATCTACAAAACCTGATATATTTTTAGTTTGGCTGCTTATATAATCAGGAGTTTTTGTAGTTGGTTTATTTAAGATACGTGCTATGTCACGCCCAGGTGAAACCTGTGCATACTTAACAGCATCTAATACTTGCTTAAAAGATGCATCATCATTAAAAGCCTTAGAAAAAGAATTTAAAAATTTTTCTGTAATTGCGCCTTGGGCTTCTACAATTTCCCCAGGTTTCATACCCATAAGAAGGCCTTTAGCAACATCAACATCTTCTTTACCAAAATCTTTTACAGCCTGGTCTAAAGCACCTTCATCAAAAATTTTTCGTCCATCCCAAGCATCTGTAAGAACGTTAGTGCTAAATAAATTTTCTCCTTGAGCAACCTGGCGACCAACAAGATAAGGAAGGTTAATTGTTCTGCCGTAAGCACCAGCGGCTTTAAAAGCATAAAGCAAAGGACTTGCTAATCCTTTTGCGGTACCTTTTGCTAATCCTAAAAGTTTTTCTCCAACGCTATCTTCTGGTTGTGCATATTGAGCATCAGGATATAAAAACTGCAACATTTCTTTAACTTGATTATCTAACTTATTAAAATCTTGACGAGCAATTTCTAAAGGTTTTTTTAAAAGATTTTTATTTAATTTTACAGTACGAGAAAACTGGTCTAGTTGTGTTAATTGAACATCACTTAAATTGCTTTGCTTAGCAGCAGCATAAATATTAGGGTTAACTTCGGCGATTGATACGTTTACCTTACCAGCCATTAACGCCCCTCATCAACAAGGCGTCTGTAGATTAACTCTGCATCTCCACTAGGGTCATTAATTGCTAGTTGCCTAAAAGTATCTACCAAAGAAACTGTTGGCTTTATTGGCATAGGTGCTAAGGCTTCAGAGCCAGCACCATCACCTATATCAATTCCAGTCATAACTGGTTCTTTTTTTCTTTGTGTTACTTCAGTAAGCGGAACAACCTCAGAGGTTATTTCTGCTGAAGGGTCAGCATACATAGGAGCACCACTTTGTTGTGGAACTGTTCCGCCTGCTCCGTAGGGCATACCAGAGATGTAACGAATTGGTTGTTGAGAAACATTCAAATCAGTGCGTTCAGAATTAGCCCCTATGCCAGATACCTTTTCAAATATTGCCACTAATCTTCGTCCTCTTCATCTAAGTATTTCTTTAATTCTTCATCAGTAGGCGCTTTATACGCTACCCATTTTGGGTAAGAAGATTTTTCCATTACAAAACTTAATGCTAACTCGCTACTGAACCCTGCCTTAAGTAAAGACTTATAGTATTCATTAAGCCAGATGCAATACATTTCTAACTCTGTGTATTCTTCATTTGCTACAGTACGCGGCTTGCGTGTGCGTTGTGGTTTCTTTTTCCGCGGTGCCATAGTTACCTCCGTATAGCGGTTCTTGCGCTAGCGCTTGCCTGTCCACCTGCCGTTAAACTAGATAATAAAGTCTGTAATGATGGTGTAGCAGGAGCGCCTCCTACTGGCGCAACGGGAGCAGGGGACGTTTGCTCAACCTGAGGAGCACCAGCAGGAGGTAATTCTGGAGCGAAGACTTCTTCAACAGCGTCTTCAATTGCTACGCCTTTCTGGCGTGACTTGATAACATCAGCAATTTTCTTAATTACCATTGATGGGTCTGCGCCTTGTACAGCCATCTGTGGGATGGCTTGAGTATAGGCTTGCAGAGATTGAACTAACGACTTACGCATATTTTCAATTTCAATTTTTTCTTGTTCTTGAGTTACGTTAATACCGAATGGCAATTCACGCATAGCAAGGTCTGTTGAAATCAAACCGCCACCCAATGCTTGTAACATAAAGATAAGACCCTGTGCTGGGTTAAGCCCTGCCAACATTCCATATCGGACATCGGCTGAGTAATCTTTCTTGATATCTTTACTTGGCTTGTAGGTAATCTGATATGGGCTACCAGCATCTACACCACGGATGGTCTTCTCATAATCAAAAAACTTCTCATCTACTTCAAAACAGATAGATATTACATCTCGCAATGTTGAAGCAAAGATAGCCTGAGCAGACTTAATTTGCGTGTCAAAACCACCCATAAGGGCTTGTACGCCTTGGCCCGTAATGATGCTGGCGTCAATATTTCCGCTACGCCCCTCTGGATAACGGGTGCCAGTTCTTAGTTCTTGCTGTAGTAAAGCCTGTTCAGTAAATGCTCCAGGTGGGATATTTAAATCAACACGGCGGACACCAGCAGGGTTGGCGGTGCGGATAACAGCATCGCCACCCATTTCTAATTCATTGACATCAGCAGGCAGTACAATTGGAGACTGCACAGATTTTTCCGCTGCTTCCATCGCAAGTAATGCGAACCTATTGCGAAGCAACTGAATACCTAGCACGTCATCAAACTGACCGCGCATATCGCTATCAATTGATGGTCTCTTGGCAATTACAACCATCATCTTGCCCAACGGATTTTCTACTGAAGACAACAATAGATTGCCACGCTCAGGAACATACAGCACAGATTGTTGATTATCGTAATAACGGATAATCTCAATATGCGCCGACATATCGGTGCGGTACATCTTGTTGCCTAATAAGATATCTGCATACTCAGGAAATTGCGCTGCAACTTCGGCAACGGGCATATAGTAGCGTTTTGCAAAGGCAATGCAGCGACCATAGCGGTCAAACTCTGGGTAAGCGCCCACTGGGTTTTCTATGCGGATACGCGGCAGCCCTGCTTCTTCGTCCAATTCAACTATGAAAGGAACGAAACCAAATGTTATGTATACATCGGCTCCTGTATACATCTGAACCTGTAGGTCCGAATGAGCAAAATAATTAGCAGCAATACGGGTACGTGTATCAGCAAATTTACGAGCACGGTCATTCGCTTGATTCGCCGCGGAACAGTTGACCGCAGGCAAAGGCGCCATAACCTCAGATAGGTCTCTAGCAACAACATCAACAAAATTTGCAACGACATTTGCATCTACACCTTCGGGAAAGAAATCAGGATAAACACCAGCAATGTTTCCCTTACGAACAGCAAGAACGTCTTGTTGGCGTGAGTCGCGCCCTGCAGCACGTTGACGTAAGTTTTCAACACGGGCTGAGATTTGTTCTATTGATAACATCTATTTCCTATCCGTAGGTCTGTTGCCATTGCTCGGCAACCATCTCATCTAAATTAACACTATAACGTTTCTGTGCTTGCGCTCTTGTAGCCCAACGATTATGGGCATACCTTTGCACCACAGAATTCTGTTGCATAAACTCACGGCATCTAATGACGCCAAACCATAGCGCCATCACGCAGTCAGTCTTACCTTTAGTATCGGGCCTCCAGGTAATTAACTGTTGTGTTAAAGCCTTAAGTCCTTCAGAACCTTCAGTGCTAGGCAGTTCAATGGTGTTGTTCTTCTGATGCTTGCCATCGCTTGTCGTTCCGAAAAGTGTGGACATAGATGCGACACCAAAGTTTGTGTCCCATTTGTTTTTTCCTGTGAAGTGAGCATTGAGGCGAACACCATAAGATGCCAGCCATTGTTGTAGGTCTGAGTCAAGGGCGTAGGCTTTTTGATGGGCGTTGATTTCAACGCGGAGTTCCTGCGGTTTATACCTCTGAACAAACTCTTCAATTGCTTGCCTAATCTTTTGCGGGGTTGGCTCTGCCATATCCAGACAGTCCAGCACGTAAATCTTTCCATCTATCCTGTTATAGGTCATAGCCACAAATGCAGCACGACCAGCACCCATAGCAGGGTCAAACCCAACCACGGTATAGCCTTCTACTTGAGCAGGATGTCCTGCAGCGCCAGGTCTTAACGGACCGCGCTTACGCATCCCATTCAAAGAACCCTGAACTAAGTCAGGTGGAAATATGGAATCTTCAGTTACATCTTCTTGTTGATAGACCAAAGCCCACGTAGACGGAGTAACTTCGCCTCTGCGCCGTGCAAGGGTCGGACCATCCCACTTAGGATATAATCCCTCCTCATCTGGGGTGTCCGCATCGCCATCCCAGGCAGCATCCGATTTAGGCCAGAGCGTTGTCCAGTCTTTTGGCTTATCAGCATACTGTAGAACAGCAGGCATACCCATATACGTAAATGGGCTTTTACCGCTTGACCAATGCTTCGGGTCGCGGAGTTCTTTATAAAAATCATTTGGCGCAATTCGGGTCCCTACTACCAATAACTTGCCATTCTTACCCAGACGGGTAATAACTTCTTTCTGTAGCCAGTTAATCTGCTTGCTGTGTTCGTGAGCATTGGCTGTGGTTATACAGTCATCAAGGATAATTAAATCGGCACGGGCACCATAGATTTGACCCCCCATACCGAGTGCCTGGATAGTCGGGTCTTTTTCAGATGAATCACGAGCATCGTTACCCAGATAGACGGTATCAACACGCCAGGTATCAGAGTCTTCTTTCCATCCCCCTTCTGGTCCAAAAGTTGTCTGCAACTTCAACCAGCGCGGGTGGCTTAACCTTTGCTTTATTGCGTACACGAATTCCCGTGCTTTGATTAACGTCTTAGAAACTACGATGATTCTAACATTGGGATTTAGCGCGATGCGGTAGGTAGAGTAATTCACCGTAATCACGGTGGACTTAGCGTGCTCAGGCGGCACGTTTACAAGGAGGCGATGTTTATCGCCAGGCTCGTAAATCATATTAGGGTGAAGCCAACTAGGGTCTTTGCCCTCTAGAAGGTCAATCCAGTCCTGATGGTGTGGAAACACCCTTTGGTCTAAAAACATCTGAGAGAACTGTGGGAACGATACATCCTCACGGGCTACCCCTAGCGCTTTTAGGGAGTTCTCTTTAGCGCTGTCTTTGGCATCAGCCAAATCCTGAGCAAACTGTTTATCTCTGGAAATCCAAATACGGACAGTATCTGGCTTTTTGCCCAACTGTTCCATAGCCCTTGCCACTGGCATACCCTCAGATACCAGGGCCAAGACTTTGGCCTTGGCTTCAGCCATAGCCTTTGTCCTAGGGTTATTACCTTTCTGGAAAGTCACAGTATCATCCCATCTGCAATAGTCTGTACAGCCTGTCAGATACAGATAGAGATACAGTCTGTAACGCAAGCCCTAAAGGCTTGCTACTGTCTGTGGGCACTTTGTGCCCCTATATAGTATTAATCCGTTCAAACAGCCATTCCGAACGGTTTATAACAAAATTGTTATACAAATAACAGTTAAATCAGGACAAAATAGGACAGAGCAGGGGCATAGGCTCTGTACGGAAAAATCTTTTTTGGTGTGTACTATATAACTCTCAGCCAGTATTAAACAGTCTGGGGTCATTGAGACCCCAGACAGTTTGCTGATAGCGTGGACAGTGCTGTTATAGCAGCGCTATCAGGGCTATCTATCTGGCTGACCTATCTGGTGCGCTGGCTGAGGCTGCTCCGATAATCTGGCAGGCTGGTTAAAACTGCCCTTCTGATTATCTGTTTAAGCCTCAACCACTAGCCATCTGCGCCCTACAGTTATTGCTGGCTCACCTGCCAGAAACGCACAGGGCAGAGTTGCCCTGAGTTTCTGGAGCGGTGCTCGCCACTCAAGTTCTGCTTGAGTGCGCTGCTCCAGCGTAGGAGTCAAACTGCTGGAGCGCTGTGAGCATAGCCCTGTGAGGGTGAAACTTGCTCTAACCTCAGCATTTCTGTCGCCTGATTTCGCGTCTTTGCGAAATCCTGAGACTGCCCGTCTAGGCGGTCAAGCCTGATTTCTGCGACCAGCCGCGTTCGGGCCGAAAATGATGGAGCACTTCGGCTTCATTTTCTAGAGCACCTGCTCTCTGTCACACGGCTCCGTGGCTTTGAAGCCTAGCACACCTGCGGCGTGCTTTGGACGGCTTCAGCCACTCCGACCGTGTGTGGCAGAAAGCAGGTAGAAAATGAAGCACGAAGTATCATTTTCGTCAGCCGAACTTGCTGGTCTTGAAATCAAGACCGCCAAGACTGGCAAGGATTACGCAAAGGGCGTAATCATTCTTAGAAATGATGAGGGCAAGTTTCAGGCTTCCCTCCCATTCCTATGCTTCACAGCAGCAGTTGGACACCTCCGCTCTTTGGAGCAGCAAGAGCACTCAATGGAACTTGTCGGTGGCGAGACACCAGAAACTACAGAGCAACGCCCTGTTGCTAATGTTTCTGGCTGGTTTCGCACCAGCAAAACTGATAAGGGCTGGACGACTAGTTTTATGGTTGAGTCTGTAAACTAGATAAAGAAGGGCTGGTGTTTTAGCCAGCCCTTTTTTATTATCTCCGCACTGATGGCTGGATTTCGCAAGATAGCCCTGAGCGCTAATACATAGTTAGCGCTACCAGGTAACTAAGTTAAAAGATGTCGTATCTGTGACCAGAGTGGTCATTGATTCTTTGACAGTTCTTGGGCGTTACACGAGTCCAACTGTCATTGTAAACGAGCGCTCAAAAATACCACAGCCTGGCAGACAGGCCGTCAAGTGGTCGCTTCTTGTAGCAAACGCAGGCTCGCACTTGACTGCCTTGCCAGTCTGTGGTGAGAGGAAAGCGCTCTCAAATGGAGAGTGTATATAAATAAAGGAGATAGATAATGTATGAAAATTGGTTTATTGTTGGTGCTAGATTGTGTTGTAATTGTAAGATGGATATGGATGTGAAGTATGAAGGTATTGATTGTGAAGATTTAGGGAAAGAACATATATGGCACAATGATAGTTGGGAAGATATGTGTTGTGTATGTGGTAGAGATTATGAAATGATGTATAAATAAAGAGACTATAAAATTGAACTGCCCTGCGACGGGGCGCCAGGGCAGTTCAATAAAGGAGATAAAAATGATTAATAGTTTTACTGGAAAGTATTCATTCCTAAGTAATATGTATCCTCATAGTGCTATTGGAAAATCGGTAGAGCATTATTTTCAAGCGGCTAAATCTACTAGTGCCGAAGATTATCAGTATGTAGTAGATGCTGTTGATGGCTATGAAGCAAGGGCTAGAGGTAAGAAAATATTAATGCGTGATGACTGGTTAGAATGTAGAAAGGATGTTATGTTCAATGAACTTGAAGTAAAGTTTTATGTTTATCCTAGTATGCAAAAGATGTTATTGGATACTAATGATGAAGAGTTAGTAGAAGGTAATACTTGGGGCGATAGATATTGGGGAGTAGATGTAAGGACTGGTATTGGAGAAAATAAATTAGGTAAAATGCTAATGCAGATAAGGGAGGAACTAAAGTGCAAGCAGTAGAAATATCTAATGGTATATATGTAATGTCTGAGTGTTATGACTGTATGACTATCGCAGATTATGATGTGAAGTGCAGAGTTTGCGACGAGTCCGATGAGGCTAGGGTAGATGAGTTAGCCTGGAATCACAGGGCTGATGAACGTCTATCTGAAGGTGATGTTATTACTGACCTAACAACACCACCTTCTGCAAGTGAATGGGTAGGTAGTCATACCCGTCAGACTGATGGCAGGATTAGAGATGAGTTTGCTCCTGCTACCTACAACTTGGCAGATAGATGTCCAAGCACTTACTTTCTAGGCAAGCATATCTTTGACCTAGATGAAGATGAACAGCGTTCGGTCATCCATTTCTATGAGATGGTGTGTCCGAGTTGTAATCTTGTGCGACTCAAGAGAACGGGTTGCCAAGAATGCGTATAAGAAAATGGTTAAGAAGCGGTGCCCGCCCGACAAGCGAGGCGGGCCACCGCTCAATAAACAATATAAAGGAGACTAAAATGAATAACAAAATAGAAGCAACTGGATATATTAAGAATGTTCAGGAGCGTGGTGCTGGTAACTACAAAGTTATCACTGCCAATTTAACACAACGAGATGCTGATGGTAAGTGCACATTCACAATGCCATTAGTATTCACAAATGATACAACCAAGTTAATTCTTGGAAACCTTAATTGGAACGATGGAGTTTCAGAAGTTGTTAATCTAACTGGTAAGTTAGTAACACGCTTTGACCGCCGTCCTGGCATTGATAATGCTGAGCGCCGTGCTCCATACACACAGATTGAAGTAACGTCTGTAAGTTAATAACTGTAGGCAGGGCTGGTTCCTACCTGCACCAGCCCTGCCTCTAATAAAGGAGACTAATATGATGACACTGTATGCCACACGCAGATGTCCTGTCTGCTACAAGACAGGCAGTATAATGGTAGATGAATCCGAGTTGCTGCACTATCTACGCGGCAACTTTGTTCAGGATAGTTTCAAGACTATGTCTGCTCCATTGCGTGAACAGATAATTACTGGCACTCATCCTGAATGCTGGCAAAAAATGTTTGGACAAGAGCAAGAGGAGACTATCAATGATTAGCCTAGAAGCAGAATGTTTTAAGTGTGGCACACCAATATGGGTGCCCAACTATGAGTATGTATCTAACAGAAACTTTTGTTATCCGTGTGCCAGTAGTTATATGGGACTCACAACAGGCGTAAGCCTTGAAGAACTAGACAAGTTACGCACAGATACGGAGATAGAAAATGCGTGATGAAGATATATTGCTAAACCTATTTGAGATAGGACAATGGTTGGATAAAGTAGGCCAAGAAATACACGCTTTAAGTCTGGTAGTAACTGACTTGATAGCAACAGTTCCAGTATCAGTAGAAGCATGGGACAAAGTAGGAGAAGATATATGGACGCAAAGGAAGTAATGAAAATTCGTAATGCCGCTGCCGCATATGCTAGACGATTCCTTGCTCACAAATACAAGGAAGAGTACAACGAATTATACTCTGCTTACTGTCAAAACAGAGGAGTAACTGATAGAAGAAACCGAAAACTTATTCCAGATGAAAGGGAGTTGGTCAGTGAATGAGGTTATCTTTCCGCACATATCAACAGCAATTACCTGGCTATACATCATTGGCATTGGCTACTGTATATACAGATGGAGTAGTAGATGAGACGCAAATTAGCAGGGCTATTTAGTTGGGCATTAACAATATCTTCTGCTTTATTTCCTAATCAGTCGCAAGCAGTGCAGGTAGTAGACGAGTTGATAGACAACAATGAGTCGCCCAAGAATGTACAGAAAGAAATCAGATGGACAAAATCCCTGAGCAAATACTATGCAAAAGCATTGATGTCAGCACAGTATGAGCAATGGGATACCAAATCAGAATTCCGTGCGTTAGCCAAACTATGGGGTAAAGAATCTGCGTGGGACCATACAGCAGATAACCCTAAGTCAACAGCGTATGGGATACCGCAGTTGTTAGGGTTGAAAACTGGAACGCCAGCCCCCGAACAGATTGCACGGGGGCTGGCTTACATCCAGCACCGATACGGCAAACCATCAGTAGCGTGGGCGCATTGGCGCAAGCACGGCTGGTATTAGAATTCTTGTTATCTCGCTCCTGCGGCTATGTCTGCCTGGAGTCGGCACTGACAAGACTCGCACCGCTTCCAATAGCGATTTGGAGGGTGGGTTGTCCCGCTACCTGCGAACACGGGGCACTAACAAAACAAAGGAGACAGTAATGGCAAGACAAGGTAAAGGAATAAAAGTAAATCTTCCTAGACTGAAAGTAATTGAGGCTCTTGAAAAGAGTCTTACTAAACTAGAAACAGATTATGTAGATGGAAAAGAACAAGATGCTGACTATGAAAAACAAAAGTTAGAATGGCAAAAAACAGTTGCTGAACTTACTCTACCTTTCATTGATAAAGCAGAGTTTTACAATGTAAACATTAGATATAATGGCACTATCAATGTAGACTTTACTCTGCCTGCTGGCACTCTTGTATTACCTGAACAACCTACATACGAAGGTAAACCACAAATAGCACAATGGCAGTATGAACAACAAGCAGAAGAAATACAAAGCGCAATAAGACTTCTTCGTATGTGCGAAGATGAGACTGTAAACACAGCGACTTATGCATCCATAAGTCAATACCTATAAAGGAGACAGTAAGTGATAATCAAACATATAGTAGAACTAGAAACAGTAATTAATGATAATGCAGACATACCTCAAATTGCAGCAATTAAATCAATGTCAGAGCAAGAACGTCAAGAGTTCTTCACAGAAGCAGGAACATCTTTGGTAGCAGAGATGCTAGGAGATGTTAATCAAGGAAACACTTGGGCACTGCTCAGAGTAGCAGAGAAGGAATCTGTATGACCACAGAGGTAGTTAACAGACCACAGATATCAGTAAGGAACGAATCAGCCTGGATTAAATCTGGTGTAGCAGTAACAGCCACATCAGCCAGCGATGTAGCCAGACAGGCAGGGCTTGACTGGTCAGTATCATTACACCCCATAACAACTGTCTATCAAATCCCTGGACAAGAACAGCCAGTTCATATTCCAGTTAATAATAAACAAGCAGTTGTTAAGACAACACCAACAGGTGAGATAATCCCACTAGGTATTGTCGGTAACAAATACAAACCGCTACAGAATGCTGAAGTATTTTCAGTGCTAGATACCCTAATTGATTCAGGAGATGCACGGTATGCAGCAGCAGGTGAGTATGCAGCAGGCGCAAAGGTATGGATGCTGATGCAGTTGCCCATTGAAATGGAAATCAAAGGCGACCCACACGCAGCATTCCTACTAGCAAAGACTACCCACGATGGGAGCGGTTCAGTTCTTATCCGCCCTATCATTGAACGGTTATTCTGCCACAATCAGATTAACAAAATCTATCGGACTACTAGCCAGAAACATACCTATATGCTGCGTCATACAACTAACTCTAGGCTAGATGTCAATGAGGTCCGTGGCATTCTTAATATTGCCTACACAACTATTGATGACTACACAGTTATGTCAGAGGCAATGCTTGAACGTCAAGTTACACGCCAGCAAGCAGTGGATTACTTTAAGAAAGTATTCCCATTACCAAGTAAAATAGAAGATGCACCTATCCCATTGCTATCTGCAGGTGAGAAGGTACAACGCACCAATGCTCTCAACCATAGAGCCAGAAGCCTGGACATATACGAGAACAGTCCTACTCAGGAGAATATCCGAGAGACTGCCTTCGGTCTATGGCAGGCAGTTGTTGAGTATGCCGACCACGGCAAACCAGGTAAGTCAAGGTCACTAGGCGTTAGAACAATGTCAGGTGGCAGTGATAGCCTAAAGATAAGAGCACAAGAACTAGCACTAGTATAAGGAGACTATAGTGGAAATTATCTATACAGATAAAAACGGAAATACAGTTAAGTTCACTGAAGAGATGGCTATTGCAGCCATCACTGAGCGTGATGAACTACGCCAGCAACTAAGTGATTGTAATGACAGGTCAACTAGATACTATGGCAAACTAGTAACAATAAGAGAGCAGGTCTATGAGTTCTTCAATTCTCGCTATGATGCTGACACAGATGCAGCAATAGAATGTGAGATAGATGATGTGAATCAGTTACTCAAGAATATTGGGGCTGAAGAACTAAAAAGACTATGGACAGTCATAGGCACAATCAATTACACAGTCAGTAATATCTCTGCTTCTAATGAAGATGAAGCAAATGATTATGTAATGAATGAACTATCTGTTGAAGTAAGCGGTGATGCTGACTTAGATGACTGGACAGTTGACATCTCAAGTACAGAACAACAGTAACTAAATGCCTAAAATATCTGGGCATACCTATGATGAGGCACAGCAAACAGGCAAGTGTCTGGTAGGCAAGCACGATGAGTGTAAGGGCACCGCGGTCATCGGTATCCACGCACTCAGGAGACTATGTGCTTGTCAATGCCACGCCAACTCAGATAGTTCAGAAGAACTCCCTTTCGTCTTCTGATACTATCTGCCTACTGAAACGGGCTGGAGTTTGATTAGTCTCCTTTTCCAGCCCGTTTCTTTTACAAGGAGACAAGGAAAGATTTATGCGAGTAGAGATAGAACGGGATAGATATGGGCGTCCGTTAATAATTCCTAAAGCAGGAGGCAAACCAGTTGCTTATACAAGAGCAACAACAATTGCTAACAGTTTAGATGACCCATCAGCATTGACCGCTTGGAAGATGCGTATGGCTGCAATAGGTTTAACAATTCGCAGTGATTTATTATTAGCCATAAGCGCAGCACAAGAAGATAAGATGGCTATCAACAAGTATATTGAAGATGCTATGGAAGTAGCAGGCGCTAGCCGTGCAGCAACTATCGGCACAGCACTACACGCAATAGCAGAGAAACTAGATTTGGGCCAGTCACCTGGACCAATACCAGACGAGTGGGCAGGGGACATCCGAGCCTATGAATTAGCAACGGGACATCTCAAGAAGTTCTTTATAGAACAGTTCTGTGTGTTGGATAAGTACAAGATTGCTGGTACTCCCGACAGGGTAATTGAATATAAAGGTGAGAAGTTCATTGCAGATATAAAGACTGGTCGCATTGACCACCCAAACAACATTGCTATCCAATTAGCAATTTACGCCAACGGCTCCCCGTATGACGTTGCTACGGGTCGCCGTGGTAGTTGGGGTGATATCAATAAGGAGAAAGCAGTTATCATCCATCTTCCAGCAGGAACTGGTCTATGCAAATTAGTTTGGATAGATATAAAAGAGGGCTGGAAGGGAGTACAATTCGCAATGAAGGTAAGACAGTGGCGAGACAAAAAAGGTTTCGTTACTCCATTTGAAGAAGGAGATATCAGTGGCTAGCACTGAAGCACCAATTAGTATCACAGTAAAAACACCAGCAGGTTCACTAGTAACAGTTCGTGCAGAACACGGAGATGAACTAGACCAACTAGTAGCATCAGCACTAGATGCAATCAAGTCAGCAGTATCAGAACTTGAAGCAGCAGCCAAAGGCGTAGCGCCAGTTCAGTATCAGCCAATGGCACCAGCACAGGTAGCAGCAACCCTCGGCGCATCTATCATTGACAATCCAATACCCAGTAATGGTGGTTGGGGGACGGCGCCATCAATCAATGGACGCAATTGCCCACACGGCAGAATGACAGCCATCCAAGGAACAGGTAAGGATGGCAAGACCTATCGTGGTTACTTCTGCGCAGCACCGAAGGGTGCGCTTGATAAGTGTAAGAATATTTATTGCAAAGTCGGCACACCAGAATGGAATACATTTGTAGCCGACCAAGTTAAATGAGAACACTTAAACGCAGTATCAACAAAGCAGAGGTGGGCGGAGAACCATTACCGCCCGCCTTTGCGGCATTTGAACGGGCAGGAATTATCCTGCGTCGTGCAGAAATCACGATGATTGCTGGCACTCCTGGTGCTGGTAAATCATCTATCGCACTGGCAATAGCAGCCAGAGCAAAGGTTCCTACGCTTTACTTCAGCGCAGATACTAATGCTCACACTATGGCTATGCGATTACTGGCAATGTCCAGCCGTATTACACAGACAGCAGCAGAGCAGATGCTCAAGCGTGAGCCTGAACAAGCAGAAGAAGTTCTTACCCTAAACAATCACTTGTTCTGGTCTTTTGAATCCACTCCCACTCTAAAAGATTTAGATGATGAGGTCAGTGCATTTGAAACAGTTTGGGGCAGAAGTCCTACGCTTATAGTTGTAGACAACCTAATGGATATTGCAATGGATGGACACGAAGAATTCCAAGGTAT
>Ga0194133_10004198_pt1 | contig 19613 bp, 19 predicted proteins | sample TA2KigOf40mmetaG_FD_155448 | JGI IMG/M metagenome (GOLD analysis project Ga0194133, IMG submission 155448) | Freshwater microbial communities from Lake Tanganyika, Tanzania - TA2015055 Kigoma Offshore 40m | ecosystem: Environmental > Aquatic > Freshwater > Lake | place: Tanzania: Lake... | reverse complement strand
CCTCTTTTAAAATTTGGTCTTGGTCTAAAAGTTTCTCTGACTCCTCGTCTACTAAATAGTCATAGGATTCTTTAACACTTACTTTTCTTTTCTTCTTTTTAACACCTATTCCTTTTCCAAAGATATCACCAATACTAATCATCCCTATTGTTCCCGATGCTCCAGGAATTTCAAAAGAGGGAGTTGTTGTGTTTTCTTGAACAGAAATTTCTATAATGTTTTCATCAAGATCTCCTGCTCTTAATCTTTTCCTATAACTTTCTTTTGTTGCAGAGCTTGCATTTTTTCCAACTAGGGCTTCTAGTACTCTCTCCTCAGCAGCAAGTTGTGCTTTTGCTTTAACTTCTTTTCTTTTTAAATCCTTAATCATAGAGATAGCAATTTCCATTAAATCTCTAATAATTTGCTCAACATCTTTTCCGACATATCCAACCTCAGTAAATTTTGTTGCTTCAACTTTTATAAATGGAGCTTGTGCAAGTTTTGATAGTCTTCTTGATATTTCAGTTTTTCCAACACCTGTTGGCCCAACCATTAGAATATTTTTAGGGAGAACCTCGTCTTTCATATTGTCTGTTAGCATTTGACGTCTCCATCTGTTTCGAAGTGCAATAGCAACAGCTCTTTTGGCTTTATTTTGGCCGACAACGTATCTGTCAAGTTCAGATACTATTTCTCTTGGAGAAAAACTTGTTATTTTTTCTTCCTCTTTTTTTTTTACTTTAGAGTTTTTCAATTGTGACATTGTTATTTGTAAATACGCAGATTTCAGATGCAACCTTAAGCGATGCTAAGGCTATTTCTTCTGCCGTTTTGTTTGTGTCCATTAAAACTTTTGCTGCAGCAAGAGCATAATTACCACCTGAACCAATGGCTATAACTCCATGTTCTGGTTCAAGCACATCTCCATTGCCACTTATCATAAAGCTTTTTTCTTTATCCGCTACCGCCATTAATGCCTCTAAACGCCTTAAGTATTTGTCTGACCTCCAATCTTTTGCAAGTTCGACAGCTGCTCTTGTGAGGTTTCCAGCATGTTTTTCTAATTTTGCTTCTAACCTTTCAAAGAGAGTAAATGCATCTGCAGTTGATCCTGCAAATCCAGCAATCACATTTCTATTTTCAATTTTTCTAACTTTTTTTGCAGTACTTTTTATGATGGTGTTTCCAAAACTTACCTGTCCGTCTCCAGCTACAACGACATCTTTGCTTTTTCTAACAAGCACAATAGTTGTTCCATGCCACTTAAATTCTTCGTTCATAAATTAAGAAATCAATAAAAAAGAGATGGTTATTAATTAAAATTATTCAAGTTTAGCTAGAATTTATTGATAAACCAATCTTTTGTTTATATACCAATCAATCTCATGAGATCTGCAAAAATTGTAAGAAAAACTAACGAAACATCCATTGAAATCAAGATTAATCTAGATGGTAAGGGTAAATCTAAAATAAATACCGGGATAGGTTTTTTAAATCATATGTTCGAACTTTTTTCAAAACATTCTCTGATAGATATAAATTTAAATGCAAAAGGAGATCTTCATGTTGATGAGCACCACACTACTGAAGACACCGGAATTGTTCTAGGACAGGCAATTGTAAAGGCACTTGGAAAAAAAATTGGTATTAAAAGGTATGGAACTGCATATGTTCCAATGGATGAGACGCTTACTAGAGTTTCATTAGATATATCTAATAGGCCATATCTAGTTTGGAAAGTTAACTTAAAAACAGAAAAACTTGGAGAAATGGATACTGAGTTATTTAAAGAATGGTTTCAAGCAGTTTCCCAAAACACTGGGATTTCTATGCATATTGAAAATTTATATGGTGATAATAGTCACCACATAGTGGAATCTTGCTTTAAGGCTTTTGCCTGTGCTTTAAGATATGCAATCGAAATTGATAAAAGAAATAAGTTTTCATTACCTTCAACTAAAGGAAAACTTTAAACAATGATCGTAGTTATAGTTGACTACGGCACTGGAAATTTAAAATCAGTTTATACAGCCCTTGAAACTGCAGGACAGAGTATTAATAATTTAAAGATAATTATTTCTGGTTTACCTAGTATTATTTCAAAGGCTGATAAAGTAATATTACCAGGACAAGGATCTTACAAACAGTGTATTGATTCTATACAATCAGTAAGTGGATTAGATGATGAATTAAATAATTTTGTAAAAAATAAAAAAAAACCAATATTCGGTATTTGTGTTGGAATGCAATTGTTTTCAACGGAAGGTTTTGAGGAGCAAAGAACAAAAGGTTTTGGATGGATTGAAGGAATTGTTAAAAAGATTCAATTAAGTGATAAAAATTTAAAATTACCACATATGGGTTGGAATAATTTTAAAATTACTAAAAGAGAAAAAATTTTTGATGAAATAGAACAGGATTGTCATTTTTATTTTGTTCATAGTTATGAGTTTTTGCCTAAAGATCAAAATGCAATTTATGGCACTGTTCATTACGAAAAGGATATAATCTCATGTATTGGAAAAGAAAATATTTTTGGAACTCAGTTTCACCCTGAAAAGAGTAAGGAGAGTGGTGTTAAATTATTGTATAATTTTTTAAAATACTTTTAATGTTAATATTTCCAGCCATCGATATTCATGATGGTAAGTGTGTTAGATTGTTAAGGGGAAATATAAAAAAAAAAATAGTTTATAATTTAAATCCTCTGAACCAAGCTCAATTTTTTGAATTATGTGGTTTTAAAAATTTACATATTGTTGATTTAGATTTTGCAATAACAGGCAAATTAAATAATAGAAAAATTATAGAATCTATTAGAGAAAAGACTAATTTATCAATTCAAATAGGAGGGGGAATTAGATCGTACAGAGAAGTAAAATATTGGTTTGATGCAGGCATTGATACAGTTGTGATTGGAACTATGTTTTTTGAAAAAAAGAAAGACTTCGAAAAAAGTATAGGCAAATTCCCAAATAAAATATCGTTCGCAATGGATTTAAGATCAAATTATTTAGCAATTAAGGGATGGACAAGGCAGACTAAATTAGCAGCTGATGATCTAATAAACCAACTGAATCAAAAAAATTTTAAGTCTGTTATTTATACAGATATAAATCGTGATGGAACAAAAATTGGACCAAATTTTGAAAATTTAAAAAAATATTCCTCCAGAATTAGAGTTCCACTGATAGCTTCAGGAGGTATAGCTAATATGAAGGATGTATATAAATTAAAAAAAATTAAAGCTTTAGGAGGTATGATTATTGGAAAGTCAATTTACGATGGCTCTATTAATTTGTCTGATCTTATAAAAATACAAAATAATGCTTAAGAAAAGAATTATACCATGTTTAGATGTGGATAAGGGAAGAGTTCTCAAAGGAGTCAACTTTAAGAACTTAAAAGATACCGGAGATCCTGTAGAGCATGCAAAAATTTATTCTGACCAAGGAGCTGATGAGCTTTGTTTTTTAGATATTACTGCTTCATATGAAAATAGAGGAATTTTATTAGATAAAGTTAGTGAAACAGCAAGTAACTGTTTAATCCCTTTAACTGTTGGAGGTGGTATTAGAACTATAGAAGATATTAAAAACTTGTTACGAGCAGGCGCAGATAAAGTTTCAATTAATACTGCAGCAGTTTTAGATCCAAATTTTGTTAAAGAAAGCTCCTTAAAATTTGGTTCACAATGCATTGTTGTTGCAATTGATGCAAAAAAAATTTCATTTAATAAATGGGAGGTTTTTACTCATGGAGGAAGAAAAAAAACAGGGATTGATGTAGTTGATTATGCAAAAAAAGTTCAAGCATTAGGAGCTGGCGAAATACTTTTAACATCCATGGATAGAGATGGTACAAAGTTAGGATACGATCTAGATCTTACAAAGAGAATATCAGAATTATTGCCTATTCCAGTTATAGCTTCAGGAGGGGTTGGAAATTTAGAACATTTACATGATGGTTTTATTAAAGGGGGAGCCAGTGCAGTTCTCGCTGCTTCAATTTTTCATTTTGGTGAATATTCTATTCAGGATGCAAAAAGTTTTTTAAAAGCTAGAAATATACCTATTAGATAACATAATTAATAAATTTAAGTTTTAAACAATGTTTCTGACAAGTTTTTTTATTTATAATTAAGTAGAATTTTTATGAGTATTAAAATTTTTGAATTATTAAATAACTCACTAAGATATTTTCAAGATAAAAATTTTTTAGAGGCTAAAAGATCTCTTGGACAGGTCCTTGAAATTGAACCTGAAAATTTTGACGCTTTACGTATAATGGGTGCAATATCGGGTGCTGAGAATAATTATCAGCAGGCAATTGATTATTTTAATAAAACAATTTTTTTAAATCCTAAGTATACTGAAAGTTATTTTAATAAAGGTCTAGCTTTATTTAAATTAAATAAATTAGAGGAAGCTATTATTTGTTACGATAAAGCTATTCAGTTAAATCCTAATTTTTTTCAAGCACTATGTGGCAAAGGTATAGTACTAAATAAATTAAATCGTTATCACGAAGCTATTGAAAATTATAATAAAGCAATACAGTTAAAACCTGATTATGCTGAAGCATGGTCTAATAAGGGTTTAACACTCGATGATTTAAAACAATACGAAGAAGCCCTTAATCATTATGATAAAGCAATACAGCTAGAACCTGATTATGCTGAAGCATGGTCTAATAAGGGCATAACTCTTCATAATCTAAATCGATACGAAGAAGCCCTTAATCATTATGATAAAGCAATACAGTTAAAACCTGATTATGCTGAAGCATGGTCTAATAAGGGTTTAACACTCGATGATTTAAAACAATACGAAGAAGCCCTTAATCATTATGATAAAGCAATACAGCTAGAACCTGATTATGCTGAAGCATGGTCTAATAAGGGCATAACTCTTCATAATCTAAATCGATACGAAGAAGCCCTTAATCATTATGATAAAGCAATACAGTTAAAACCTGATTATGCTGAAGCATGGTCTAATAAGGGCATAACTCTTCATAATCTAAATCGATACGAAGAAGCCCTTAATCATTATGATAAAGCAATAGAATTAAATTCTATCTATGCGGATGCACATTTTGGCAAATCATTAATTAAAATTCAAACTGGAGATTTTAAGGAAGGATGGAAATTCTACGATTATCGATTTAAAACTTTTGAAGTAATGGAACCATTATATGATTTAAATAAAAATCTTTGGGATGGAAAGTTTTTAAATGGAACATTGTTAGTTTGGTCTGAACAGGGAATAGGTGATCATTTATTTTATGGTAGAATGGTACAATGTTTAAGAAATAAAGCTAAAAAAATAATTTTTATAGTTGATAAAAGGCTTATAAATTTATTTAAAAATTTTTTTTCTAATATTGGAATAAATAACATTGAAATCATTGAGAAAAATTTAAACAAACCCTATATTAATTTTGAAAAACATATACCCGCAGGTTCTTTAGGAAATTTTTTTGCAAATTCAGAAAAAGAAATATTAAATTTTTCTAAAAATAGTTTTGTTATAGATAACAGCAAAGACTATACAAAAATAAGTAAATTTTTAAATAATCTTAATGGTTTTAAAGTTGGTTTGTCGTGGAAAACTTTAAATAAAAAAGAACAATATAGAAATATACCTTTAGAAAAGCTTATTTCAATTTTTAAAAATAAAAACTGTAGTTTAATAAATTTGCAATTTGGGTTTACTATTAAAGAAATACAGGAAGCGGAAGAAAGCTCTTCAATAAAAATTCATAGTTTAAAAGAAATGGATATTTTTAATGATATTGATGAATTGAGTTTTTTAATAAATAATTTAGATTTATTAATTACAATTCAAAATACTACAGCGCACTTATCGCTTGTGTTTCAAAAAAAAACCTTTGTTCTTTTACCAACAAATTCTAGATGGCAGTGGGGTCTAGGAGGAGAAAAATCAATATGGTATCCAGCTGCACATATATTTAGACAATCAAAATTTAATAACTGGATAGATGTATTAAAAAAAGTTAAAATTAGTTTAGATAGATTTTTTGTATAATTTTTATGAAACCTTTTAAAATATTTATAGGATATGATCCAAGAGAAAAAATAGCATTTCATGTGTTATCACAAAGTATAATAGAGAATTCATCTATACCTGTTACTATTTCGCCTATTTATTTAAATAATTTAAAAAAATTTTATAAAAGAAAAAAAAGAATAAAAGACAGTACGGAGTTTTCAATCTCTCGATTTTTAACACCATATCTATCAAATTATCAGGGATATAGTCTTTTTCTTGATTGTGATTTTATAGTCAGGGGGGATATTGCAGATTTGTTGAAGATCATTAGAAAGAATCCAAAAAAAACAATATGGTGTGTAAAACATAAGTATTACACTTCAAAGGTTCAAAAAAAATTTTTAAAAGAAAAACAACTTCCTTATGGAAAAAAAAATTGGTCTAGTTTTGTAGTATATAACAATAAAAAATGTAAAATATTAACACCCTCTTTTATAGAAAAAGCGAATGGCTTATATTTACATCAATTTAAGTGGACAAAAGATAAGAATATAGGGTCTATTTCTCCTAAATGGAATTGCTTAGTTGGGGAACAAAGCATTCCAAAAAATTATAAGGCTTTACATTTTACTTTAGGTGGGCCGTATTTTAGAAAATTTAGAAAATCTTTTGGTTCAGATTTGTGGTTTTATTATAAAAAACTTTCAGAAACTGGTATAGAAAAATAAATTTTAATTTAAAAGTTAGTCTTTTTTTTAAGTAGTAACTAACTATACATTTTTTTTCTTTATAAAAAATGTATGATGATAAAAAAGTAAAATGAAAGATTTTTTTTCAAAGTTATATATAACAATAGATTTAAGATTAAAAAAAAAAAAAATTAGTTCCTATAGTTTTTTTTTATCAAAAAAAGGAATAGATTATTGTTTAAAAAAATTTAAAGAGGAAACCATAGAGTTTGTAGACTCTGTCAAAAGTAAAGAAAAAAACTCAAGAATTATTTATGAAGCTGCTGATATGCTTTATCATTTTTTTTTAATTTTAGTAAAAAAAAAAATTAAATATTCCTTACTACTTAAAGAAATGAAAAGAAGAACAAGATTTTCTGGTTTAGAGGAAAAACAGCTAAGAAAGATAATAGTAAAAAAAAATTATTAGATTCAATTATTTTTGATAATTTCTTTATAAAAAAATGAATTTTGATAATGACTTTCAAAATTTTTTAAAACAGATTGATTTAAAAAAATATGATGAGGCTTTAAATTTAGGAAAAAAATTATTAATTCATAAAGATAGGAATTATGAAGTCAATTTTTTAATTGCAATAATATATTTCAATAAAAAATTACTCTCAGAAGCTGAATTTTTTTTTAAAAAATCTTTAGACATTAAATTTAATAAGGATGAAAATTCTCTTTATAATCTTGGTTTAATTGCAGGTTTACAGTCAAATCGTATTGAGTCTGAGTCGTACTATTTAAAAACAATTTCACTTAATAAGAATCATTTTGAAGCAACATTTAATTTAGCTAATTTATATTTAAATATTGGAAATTGTAAAAATGCAATTCAGTACTATTTAATTGCTGAAAAAATAAAACCAAACACCAGAGAAGTTTGTCTTAATTTAGGACACACCTATTTAAATTATGATGAACCAAAAAAAGCACAAGAATGTTTTCTGAGAATTCAAAATTTTCATAATGATCCTATTGTTTTAAATAATATAGGGGTAACGTATCAAGCTCTTAAAAATTACGATACTGCATTTGAATATCATTCTGCGGCACTATCTAAAAAAAAAGATTTTCCTGAATGTATAAACAACATAGGCTTAATTTATCTTAAAAAAAAGGATTATAAAAATGCAGAAAAAATATTTATTGAATTATTAAAAAATTATGATGACTACAAAGTTTATCTAAATTTAGCATTAACCTGCTTCGAGATTTTTGAGATAGATAAAGCAAAAATTTTTTTTAATAAAGCAATAAATAAAAATAATGCTAACAGTGATATATATCTCAAATATTCAAATTTTCTTTTAGAAACTGGAGATTTGTATTCTGCAAGAGATAATATTTTAAAAGGAATTAAATTAAATGCTTTTGATTACAGGCTATATACATTGCTTGGTACAGTTTACACAGAATTAAGAGATTTTAAAAAAGCTATACATTCTTTCTCTAAATCAAAACAAATTAAAAATAATAGTTATGGTTCAATTTATAATCAGTCTTTTTTATATTTTCTTCAATCGGATTTTAGTAGAGGTTGGGATTTTTATAATTTTAGATGGTTAGTTGAAGAAAGTTTAATTCCATATATAAATATTGAAAGTAAGTTATGGAATGGAAAAAAATTTAATGGAACACTATTAGTCTGGTCAGAACAAGGTATTGGAGATCATATTTTTTTTGGAAGGATGGTTGAGTCAATACAAAATATTGTTAAAGAAATAATTTTTCTTGTGGATGAAAGATTGGTAAATTTTTTTAATTTTTTTTTTAAGGAAAAAAAAATTTCAAACATTAAAGTATTTAGTTTAAAAAAAAATCCAAAAGAATTTATTTATGATTTCCATATACCTTCAGGGTCTCTAGGTTTTTTTGTTGCGAAAGATAAAAATCAAATTGTCAAATTTAGTGAAAGTAAATATTTACCTACAGATAATATTAAAGATGTTAAATTTATAGAAGATTTAAAATCCACAACTTCTTTAAAGGTAGGTTTATCGTGGAAAAGTTTAAATAAAAAAGAGCAACATAGATCCTTGCCTCTTTTATCTTTAATAGATTATATAAATTTAAAAAATATTGTTTTTTATAATCTTCAATTTGGTGATTATCAAAATGAAATAAAAGCCCTTGAAGAAAAAAAAGGTATTAGAATTTATAGTTCACGCAATATAGATTACTTTAACGATATAGATAGTGTTTCAAATATTATAAAAAATTTAGATTTAGTTATAACTGCCCAAAATACAATTGCACATTTATCTCTTGCAATGCAAAAAAAAACTTTTGTGATTTTACCCTTTAATCATAGATGGCAGTGGGGAACTGATAGTAAAAATTCAATATTTTATCCAAAGGCAATATTATTTAGACAATCTAAGCTTAATTATTGGGATGATGTTTTTGTTTCTGTAAAAAATGAACTTTTAAAAAATATAAAAGAAAATTCTTAACAAAAAATTGTTTTTTTAACTTACTATTAATGTAATTTAAGACATCTGATGTACGATAAAAATAATATTTTTGCAAAAATCCTAAGGGGAGAGATTCCGTGCAAAAAAGTTTATGAGGATGTATTTGTTCTAGCTTTTCACGATATAAATCCACAAGCAAAGATTCATGTGCTGGTTATTCCTAAAGGAGCATATGTTGACCTTAATGATTTTTCTAAGAATGCGAAAAATGAAGAAATAGAAGGGTTTATTCGAGGACTTGGTAAAGTTGCAAAAATTTTAAATGTTGCAGATACTGGTTATCGCTATTTAGGTAATAACGGTAAAGACGGAGGCCAAGAGGTACCGCATCTTCACTTTCATTTATTTGGTGGTGAAAAGCTTGGAAAAATGATTTCGAGGTGAATGGCAAAAAAAGTTTCTAGGTTTTTTCTAGAGATAAATTCAATCAAAGACTTAAAATTTTCGAAATGTTTAGAAAAAAATTTATCTATAAAAAAAGAAATTAACATCAATAAAGATCTTCCAAAGTTTTTATATAAAGAGGTTGGTAAAGACTATAACTGGAAAGATAGATTATGTTGGAGTGATGATGATTGGGTAAGGTTAATATCAAATTCGAATTATGAATTATATACAATATTTAAAAATAAAGATTTAGTTGGTTATTATGAATTAATTTTTGATGAGCACAAAGATTTTGAAATAGCATATTTTGGTATATTTAAAGATTATTTTGGCAAAAAAATTGGTGGTTATTTATTAAGTCATGCTATCGAGAATTCTTTTAACAAAGGTGCAAAAAGAGTTTGGGTCCACACATGCACCTTAGATCATCCAAATGCTTTAAAAAACTACATGACTAGAGGAATGAAAATATTTAAATCTGAAGAGTTAAATGTTGATTAATATTTAATCTATTGTGAATCTTCCAATATTTTGAAGATTAGATGACACATTTTTTAAAATGAACTCTAAAAAAGTTTCATCATAGTTAATTATCTTCCAACCATCAATTAAGAAAGTTTTTTGATCAAAATAGAGATCAATAGTTTCGTTTTCCGAAAAACTAAGTTTTATAGAAATACGATTGTCAGTAATTTTATAATCTTTAATTTCTTTAAGTGCTTTAATTATTTCATTTTTGTCTGTTAGAAATAAAAAGGGAGTTTTAGTTATGCTTCGACTAGATTTGGTATTTAATTCATCAACTAAATACAGAATATTGTTGTCAATTAAAATTTTTTTTTTATTTAACTCACTATAATGGCAGAGAAATTTATTTGGAAATTCTAATATACAATTGCCAGTTTCAATAGATTTATCTAAAGTTTGAATAAAATCAAATTTAAGATTTTTAGTTTCTTCCAATTTTTGGATAATTTTTTGAATTTCATTTGAATAAGAATATTTATAAAAAGAAATAAAAAAAAAAAGTATTAATATTATTCTTTGCACTAATTTAATAAATTTCTCTTTTACCAATGTGGTTTGCTGGACTAATAATTTTTTCTTCTTCCATTTGATCTATGATTCTTGCTGCCCTATTATAGCCAATACCCAATTTTCTTTGTAAAAAACTAGTAGATGCTTTACCTTCTGTTTTTATGATTTCAACGGCCCTATTATATAATTCATCTTTTCCATCTTGATTCAAAATTGGTTCATCGTTTTCTAGTTCATCAATCTTTGTAATTTCTTCAACATAGGTTGGATTTCCTTGTAATCTTAAATACGTTGCAACTTTTTCTATTTCTTTTTCGGAAACATAGGGTCCATGAATTCTTACGATTCTACTTGCTGAAGACATAAAAAGCATATCACCCTGACCAAGCAAAAGCTCAGCACCTTGTTCTCCAAGTATAGTTCTGCTGTCAATTTTAGATGTTACTTGAAATGATATTCTGGTTGGAAAATTTGCCTTAATAGTTCCAGTTATAACATCTACACTTGGTCTTTGAGTTGCCATCACTATATGAATACCAGCTGCCCTTGCCATTTGAGCAAGTCTTTGAATGTAATTTTCAATCTCTTTTCCAGCGATCATCATGAGGTCTGCCATTTCATCAACAACAACTATCAAGTAAGGCATTTTTTTTGATGACTTATCGTTAAAGCCATAAATATTTCTTACACCAAACTCCGTCATTTCTCGGTATCGTTTTTCCATTTCACGAACTACCCACTTCAAGGCAACTGTCGCTTTTTTTGGTTCAGTGATAACAGGTACAAGTAAGTGTGGAATTCCCTGGTACATAGATAATTCAAGCATCTTTGGATCTATTAAAATTAGTTTACATTCAGCAGGTGTGTATCTGAAAAGAATTGAGAGAATTAATGTATTTATACAAACAGATTTTCCAGATCCTGTTGTTCCAGCAATAAGAAGATGGGGCATTGAAGCTAGATCACCAACAATTGGAAATCCAGAAATACTTTTACCTAAAGTTATTGGTATTTTTATCTCTTTGTTATTAAATTCTTTACTTGAAATAATTTCTTTTAAGGCAACGCTTTCTCTAATTTTATTTGGGATCTCAATTCCAATAGTATTTTTTCCAATAACAGTTGCAACCCGTGTTGAAACTGAACTTGTGTTTCTTGCAATGTCTTCTGATAAATTTATTATTTTTGATGTCTTAATTCCTGCTGTTGGTTCAAATTCATAAAGTGTAACCACAGGTCCGGCACTTACTTTTTTTATTTCTCCAGTTACTCCAAAATCTAGCAAAACATTTTCTAAAAATCTTGATTGTTTTTCTTGCATATCAAGATCCTCTTTTGTTTCTATTTTTATAGGATCATCTAATAATTTAAGTTGAGGCAACTTAAAGTCTGTGAGATTTTTAACATTTTTTTGTTCTAAGGGTAGATCAGGTTGTAATGAAATTTTATGATCAGCTTGTTCTAACTCTTTTTCTGCAACTTCTATTTTATTGAAAACAGCATCCTCCTCAATTTTTTTGCTTAAATCTTTTTTAATATAATTAGCGTAAATATAATTAGGTAGATAATTTAAGAGCGTAAAAAATTTTAAGAAAAATATTTTCCATTCATCTTTCTTTAGATCTAAACTTAAATAAATAAAAAAAATTGTAAGAGCTATAAGCGCTAAAGAAATATACATGCTGAAATTATTATCTTTTAAAAAAAATTTATTAGTTATAAAATTTCCAAAAAAACCACCAAGGCCATGATCTGGTAAAAAAAAACTTTTTTCAGAGATTATTGAAAAAAAAACTCCACCCAGAATTAAGTAAAGTATTAAATAAATACATTTTAATAAAAAATTTTGGATATTTTTTTTAAAAAAGAAATACGAACCCCAAACGCAAAGGTTAAAAGGAATAAAAATTGAAATAATTCCAAATATTTGTAAAAAAAAATCTGACGTATATTGAAAAGGTTTGAATATTTTTTCTATAAAATTACTGTTAGAAAAAAAAGTAAACTCTAACTCGTAAGCTGAGTAGCTTACTATGGATATAAAAAAAATAACTCCAGTTGTTACTATCAGTAAAGAAATTATTTGAAGTAATTTAATTTTTATAAAATTTATAAGTTTTTCAAACATTTCGAATCGTTAAAGTCTTTGTACCACTAATGGTAAGTTGATAGAATTATTGGCTTCATGAATAAAATTTCTATTTTTGGTAGCGGCTTAATCGCTAAATTAACTGCTTATTCACTTGTAAATTTTAATAATACTACAGTTGAGCTCATAGCTAAGAGGTATAAATCTTCTAAAAACCCTTTTTACATATCAATAAACAATTTAACAGCTGAATTTTTAAATAATTTAAATCTTAAAGGCGTCATAAACAAAGGTCAAAATATAAGAGAAATAAAAATTTATGATAGTTTTAAGGAAATTCATGAAACGTATGATTTAAATTTTACCTCTGGAGAAAAAAAAGAAGTATTAAATTATATTATTGATAAAAATTATTTAGAGGAAACAGTTGAAAAAGAACTAAATAAAAAAATAAATTTTAAGATAATTGAAAATCCAAAAAACTTCGGTCCTTTAGAATTTAGTGATAATTTAAAAATAATAACTTCGTATGACTTTGCTAGTTTTTTTGTGAGAAAAAATTTAAATCTTCTTTTTAAGGATTATCAAGAAACTGCATATACTTTTTGTATTCAACATGAAGTAAAAGAAAATAATATTGCTCATCAATTTTTCTTAAAAGATGGTCCTATTGCATTTCTTCCATCATCAAATAATGAAACATTTGTAGTTTGGAGTATAAAAAAAAAAGGAGCTCTTCAAAACATAATTAATAATGAAAATAAAATTCAAAACTTTTTTAAGGTCAACTTTAGTAAAACCCTTTTAAATATTAAAAAAATTTCAAAAATACATAAGAATGAATTAAATTTTTATATTAATAGTAATGAGGCATTTAAAGATAAAAATTTTTTAGCTTTTGGTCCATTGATTAATAAAATTCATCCACTTACTGGACAAGGTTTTAATATTTTTTGTAATGATATTTTAAATTTGAAATCATTACTTGAAGAATATTTACAATTAGGACTAAACTTAAATTCTAGCTCTTTGATTAAATCGTTTTATGATAAATCAGAACCTAATAATTTTATCTTTCCTATATTGATAGATGGTTTAAGAAATTTTTTTGATAATAAAGGTATTCTCACCTATTCTAGAAGACAGCTTTTAAGAATAATCAATAAAAGCACAAAACTAAAGAATTTTTTTATGAATACTGCAAATACTGGTTTAAGAATTTAATTTTTCTAATTCTAATAGCTTTTTTTTTAGATTTATTCCTCCAGTACCAGAAAAGCCCCCAAGTTCACCATTGCTGTTAATTACTCTATGACAAGGAATAAATAATAGAATTTTGTTTTGTGAGCATATTTTACCAATATGTCTTGGTGAGGTTTTAACTATTTTTGATATTGTTTTATACGACCATGTGTCTCCGTAAGGAATTTTCCTCATAATATTCCAAGTCTGTATTTGTTTTTTGTTACCTTCAATTTTGAAGTTACCTGAAATTTTTTTTATTTTTCCAGATAAATATAAGAGTATTTTTTTTTTTAAATCTATAAGTCTATAATTTATTTTTTTACTCTTTGTTTTTTTAAAATTTAGGTAGATAATTTTTTTATTCTTCTCAATAATAGAAATTGGACCAAGTATTGTGTTAAAATATATTTGTGAAGTTGACATAATCAATAAAACTCTTTCATTATAAACAAATGAATATCTATGCGCTAGCAACTGCACCTGGAAAATCTGGTTTAGCGGTTGTTAGATTATCTGGTAAAAATGCTTTAAAGATTGCCCTTAAAATTGCAAAAAAACGTGTATTTAAGCCACGTTTTGCAACTTATACAAATCTTTATGATAAAAAAAAAAATTTAATTGATCAGGGTTTAGTAATTTTTTTTAAATCTCCTAAAAGTTATACCGGAGAAGATATTATTGAGTTTCATATTCACGGAAGCTATGCAGTTATAAACCATCTTTACGATACTTTGGCGTCTTATCCGGAATGTAGGTTAGCTAAGCCAGGTGAGTTTACTAAAAATGCCATCATCAATGGAAAAATGAATTTATTGCAAGCAGAGGCCTTAATCGATTTAATTAATTCAGAAACTAACTTACAAAAGAAATTTTCTCAAAAAATTTTAAAGGATGATGCAAAAAAAGTATTTTTAGATTTAAAAAAAGATCTTCACAATATACTTGCTAATTATGAGGCTCTCATAGATTTTTCAGATGAAGAAATCCCAATAAATATTTTTTTAAGAAATCGCGATAAACTATTGATTATAAACAAAAAAATTGTAAAATTAATTGAGCAAGGAAAAAATAATGAAAAAATTCACTCTGGATATGAAGTAATAGTTATTGGTCCAGTAAATACTGGTAAATCATCGCTTGTTAACACAATCCTAAAAAGACAGGCATCAATAGTTTCAAATATACCAGGAACAACAAGAGATATTATTAGATCAAATTTTTTTTTAGACGGAAAGTTATTAAATATATCTGATACTGCAGGTTTAAGAAAACCAAAAAATAAAGTTGAAAAAGCTGGAGTATCTCTTTCATTAAAAACTTTAAAAGAAGCTGATTTAAAAATTTTAGTTTTAGACAATTCAAAAAAAGAGCACGAAGCTTATCTTAAATATTTTGATCAAAACACAATACTTGTAGTAAATAAAATAGATTTAAAGCAAAAACTTTTTTTAAATAGTAAGAATTTAGATTTAGTAAAAATTTCAGTTAAGAAAAATTCAGATTTAAAAGAGCTTTTCCATGTAATTTCAAAAAAATTATCAAAACTTTATCCAAGCTCAATTGAAACTATAATATCAAGAAAAAGGCATTTAAAATCATTGAAAGAAGCCAGTTTTTACATATCTAGTTGTATAAAAAAAGAAGATATAAAACAGCTTGATTTAATTGCAGAGGATTTAAGGCTTGCAATTAAATCTATTAACTCACTTGTTGGTGAAGTGAATGTTGAGAAATTATTGGATATAATTTTTAAGGAATATTGTATTGGTAAGTAAATTTAATGCGCAATGATATAAAAGCTGATGTTATAGTAATAGGAGGTGGCCATGCAGGCTGTGAAGCTGCCGCAGCATCTGCAAGAACGGGTGTTAATACGTTATTAGTAACCAACTCTATCGAGTCGATTGGAGAAATGTCCTGTAATCCTGCAATAGGAGGATTGGGAAAAGGACAATTAGTAAGAGAGATTGATGCTTTAGATGGAGTTATGGGTCATGTTGCTGATAGATCAGGAATTCAGTTTAGATTGTTAAACAGTAGTAGAGGTTTTGCCGTGAGAGGACCAAGAACTCAATCAGATAGATTTTTGTATAAAAAATATATGCAAGAAACCTTATTAAGCTATTGTAATTTAACGATTATTTCTGATAGCGTAGAATCTTTTGAATTCTATAAAAATAAAGTTCAATTAATACAAACTAAATCTGGAAAAAGAATTTCAGCAAAAAATTTTATTTTAACAACGGGTACATTTTTAAATGGCCTTATTCACATTGGACAAAAAAAAATTAATGCTGGTAGAATAAATGAAGCTCCAACTTTAGGAATATCTGAGCAGCTTAAAAAATTTAATTTTAGAATTGGAAGACTAAAAACTGGAACACCACCAAGACTTGATGCTAGTACAATTGATTATTCAAATTTAGAAAATCAAGGACCAGATCTTTCTCCAACATTTTTTTCATTTTTAACAAAAGAAATAAATTCAAAACAAATTAATTGTTCAATTACTCATACAAATAAAAAAGTTCACGATCTGATCAAAAAAAATTTATTAAAAAGTGCTATGTACTCAGGTCATATAAAAAGCATTGGTCCAAGATATTGCCCCTCCATTGAAGATAAAGTTGTAAAGTTTTCAGACAAAGATCGACACCAAATTTTTTTGGAGCCTGAGGGTATTAATTCTAATGTTATATACCCAAATGGTATTTCAACATCGCTTCCAGAAGAGATTCAGCAAGAAATATTATTTAATATCAATGGTTTAACCAAGGTTAAAATGTTAAGACCAGGATATGCAATTGAGTATGATTACGTCGATCCAAGAGAGTTAAATTATTTTTTACAAACTAAAAAAATTCAGAATTTATTTTTGGCAGGGCAAATTAATGGCACCACTGGTTATGAGGAAGCTGCTGCTCAGGGAATCGTTGCCGGAGTTAACGCTGGGTTAAATTCTAAAGGAAAAGATTTTTTAAAATTCGATAGAACAAATTCTTACATCGGCGTTATGATTGATGACTTGATTACCAAAGGTGTGGCCGAACCTTACAGGATGTTTACTTCAAGGTCTGAGTTTAGAATTTCTTTAAGGATAGATAATGCTGATCAAAGATTAACGCCGATTGCGATTAAACATGATTTTTGTTCAGATTATCGAAAGGATATTTTTTATAATAAAATCAATAGTTTAACTAGACTTAAATCAGTTTTAATCAATAAAAAAGCTTCACCAACTAAAATTTTAAGAAATGGAATTAAAATTTCTCAAGATGGAAAAATAAAATCTGCTTTTGAACTATTAAAATTTATTGATGGAAAATTAAATTTGCTTTTAAAAATTTTTAACATTAATTTAAATGAATTTTCCGAAGATATTTGGCAGCTTGTTAAAATTGAATCTCACTACTCGGGTTACTTGAAAAAACAAGAAGAGGATATTCAATGTTTAAGAAGAGATGAAGATCTTTTGATACCAAAAAACATAAATATTAAAAAAATTCCAGGTCTCTCTAATGAGGTAAAAAGAAAAATACGCGAGTTTAGTCCAAAAACTTTTGGTGAAGCTTTAAGAATAGATGGTATAACGCCAGCGTCTATAAATATTTTGTTGATGTATTGTAAAAATAAAAATTTAAAAAAAATCTTATTAAATGCATGATTTTAAACATTTTTTTAGTAAAAATATCAATTTTTCACGTGAAACATCAAATAAATTGCAAAAATATGAGAAAATTTTAATAGATTATAACAAAAAAATTAATTTAATTTCAAAATCTACTGAAAAAGACATTCATAATAGACACTTTATTGATAGTGCTCAAACAATAGATTTTTTAAATAATAATGAAAATTTATTAGACTTAGGGACTGGGGCAGGATTTCCAGGTATTGTTTTAAAGATAGTTTCTAGTGACTTTAGCAAGAATTTAAACATTGCTTTAATTGAAAAAAGTAAAAAAAAATGCGTTTTTTTAAATTTTTTAAAAAAAGAATTAAATATTGATATTAAAATTATAAATCAAAGATATGAAGATTTTAGAATAATTGAAAAACATTCAATAATTACAAGAGCTTTTAAAAATATTAAAGAAACAATTGATTTATCTTATAAAAATTTAATTAATATTGAAAATTTAATAATGCTAAAAGGAAAAAATCATATTAATGAAATAAATGAAGCTGAAAAAAAATATATGTTTCACGTGAAAAAATATCAAAGTTTAACATCTAAAGATTCATATATTTTAAAAATAAGCCAAATAAAGCTTATTACAACTTAAAGTTGTAATATGATACTAAAATTTAACTTTTTTTAAAATTGGGTCATATAATAGGAGTAATAAATCAAAAAGGTGGTGTTGGTAAAACGACAACAGCTTTAAATTTAGGTTCAGGTTTAGCTCTTAGAAATTTTTCTACATTAATAATAGATTTAGATCCACAAGGTAACGCTTCCACAGGCGTTGGGCTAGATCTAAAAGAAAGAATAAATTCTATTTATGAAGTTTTAATTGATAAGATAAATTTTTTTGATGCTGTTCAAAAAACAAAAATTAATAAATTAAAAATATTATCAGCAAACCCAGAACTATCGGGTCTTGAAACAGAAATTGCAAACTATGCAGAAAAAGCATTTGTTTTAAAAAAGAAAATTGAAAAAAATTACAATGATATAACTAAGGAGTTTAATTTTGTAATCATTGATTGCCCTCCGTCACTAAGTTTGCTTACTATTATGGCATTAGTTGCATCACAGAAATTGATTGTTCCCTTGCAGGCAGAATTTTTTGCATTAGAGGGCCTAAGTCAATTAATTAAAACAATAGATAGAATTAAAAATAGATTAAATCCCAAGCTTGAAATTGAGGGAATTTTGCTGACGATGTTTGACAAAAGAAATAAACTTTCTTTTGAAGTTGAAAAAGAAGCTAAAAATTTCTTTGGCCATAAGGTCTTTAGTTCTAAGATCCCTAGAAATGTAAGAATCTCTGAGGCTCCATCACACGGTCTTCCAGTAATATTATACGACCCAAATTCCCTTGGGTCGCAAGGTTATAAAGAGTTTATTAATGAATTTTTAGATCGCTTTAATGAATCTAAAAGAAAAGTAGCATGATGAATACAAAGTTCAAAGGGTTAGGGAAAGGTCTTTCAGCGTTAATGGGTGATACGAATGATTTAAAATCTCAAGAAAGCAAAAATCTAAATAAAGTGCCAATAGAATTTATTCAACCAAATCCTGATCAACCAAGAAAGATTTTTGATAAAAATTCTTTAGAGGATTTATCTCAATCTATAAAAGTTCAAGGGATCATTCAGCCTATTGTTGTAAGAAAAAAGGGAGAAAATAATTATGAGATAGTTGCTGGGGAGAGAAGATGGAGAGCTTCTCAATTAGCAAAACTTCATGAAGTTCCAGTAGTAATAAAAGATATAGATGACAAAACAGCACTTGAATTTGCAATTATCGAAAATGTTCAACGAAGTGATTTAAATGCAATTGAAGAATCTAACGGTTATAAAAATTTAATCGAAAGATATAATTATACTCAAGATCAACTTGCGGAGGTAGTTGGAAAAAGTAGAAGTCATATTGCAAATACAATTAGACTTTCTTCTTTACCTAATGAAATACAGGACA
>Ga0194133_10004197_pt1 | contig 19614 bp, 23 predicted proteins | sample TA2KigOf40mmetaG_FD_155448 | JGI IMG/M metagenome (GOLD analysis project Ga0194133, IMG submission 155448) | Freshwater microbial communities from Lake Tanganyika, Tanzania - TA2015055 Kigoma Offshore 40m | ecosystem: Environmental > Aquatic > Freshwater > Lake | place: Tanzania: Lake... | reverse complement strand
TTCATCCTAAAGTATTTTTATGGACTGGATGGGGAGAGTGAAATCTACCACGGAGCAAATGCAGCTTTGTTTAATAAGGTAATAAATAGAGATATTGTATTTTTCAGTTTAATGATTTAAAAAAAAACATGAAAATATTAGATCAACTCAGTGGAGACTGAATTCAATATTTGTGAATGGATCAAAATGTCCAGAGTTCGAACTTTTTTAATTACGAGGCATAGCAGTGACCTGCACAAAAGATTTAGTGGACTTTTTCCGATGGTCATCCTGTGTCCCAATTCTCAGGTCGAAGGCTTTAAGAGGTTTGCCAAAATCATCGAAAAGCGCCGTCAGAAGGTCATTCCAGAAAATTCGAAAATGAGATCCGTAAGAAGTTACTTGATCAAAAAACCAAAAAAAAAAGATTTAAACATTGCATATTTCAGGCAGATTATATTAGAAGTTATCTCACTAAAGGAGATTTGGAAAGATTTACCAGAGTGAGAGATTTTTGTCAGAATCTTAAAGAGAGCATTTCGTCTCGCAGAACCCATATTCAACATCCTAATTTTGTAAAAAGCTTGAAACCCCTGACTGAATTTTCTCAATTTTTTTCCACTTGTAAACCCACTTGGTAAGTTAACATTTAACATCATTTCCCATTAAATAATCTTATTTACACCTCGTATATTCAAGCTGCATCCTGGACGATGAGGAGAGAAAAAGCTTGAGTCAGTTGCTTGATATGAGACAATGTCAAGTTCACCAAGAATGGGATTTTGAGGTTGTAGAAAATGTAACTCTTAAAGGAGATTGGTTTATCCAGTTTCATGATCATCATGTAGACAAAAAAGACAGAGACTACAAGTAAGTTTAAATATTAAAAAGTACTAGAGTCTGGTTCAACATGGATTTCTTTTAACTGCAGGAAGTCTTTTTCTCACAAAAGAAGACCAATTGAAGTAATCCCTAACAAAAAGTACGTATTTGAGAGAACCTACTGGCATTTGAGACTCAGCACTCAAGAGCCTGACTTTTTGACCTATTTGCCTGAATCCTTCGTTTGGATTCTGGAATATTTGTCTTCATATATTGGGGCCAAGCCTTATGACATCTACAACGCTTTAGTTTTTCTCGAAAACGAGGTGTTAGGTCAAAAAGGATTTCCTCTTGGAGAATTCCACCGAGCAAGACCAAGTTCAAAATTTTTGAGTCAGTCCAACCCCAGGGCATGGCATTGCCTGACTTGATTTTTCAAGCCATCTTAATGTCAGACAGTGAGTCTTAAAATGCCAAGAGGTCAATAAGAATTTAACTTAGAATATGTATCCTCTAAAAATCTGTACTTGATAGGAAACTTAATTTGATGGAAATCGGCAATGCGTGAATAAAAATATTTTGCCAAGGTTTCACTTTTCAGATTGTGTAATTACTTTTGTTCCATTAAAAAGTTCTCTCTGGACCGTCCAAAACTTGATTTCAACTAATAAAAATTTAATTCGATCTTTAATGAGTTCCAGAATCTCTATTTTTAATGTTCTTTTGAAGAATCTTGAATCTGAAAAATTGGACATTGTTGAATCTTGTCATTTGAAATATCACACTTTTCAAAGAGTGTTTTTTGTGTGGAATTTTATCACATCCTTAAGTTTTGAGAAATGCCTTCAAAGTTTAATTTTCTTTTTCTTCAAAAGCAAAAACCTCGAAATGGTGGTTTAGACCTTGTACAGTGTGCAACATTACTTTTGAAACTAAAGCTCCAGTTGTCACAGATCTTGTCTGAAAAAAAATCCTAGCTACTCTTGAATGCAGCAAAGCCATGGAACACATACAACAGGGCTCTCTGGTTAAGTAGGCCTCGTAACCTGTTAAGAGGTAACCTTTTTTATCTTCGTCTGAATTGAATTCACCAACAACGTCTGTCAAGGAAAAATTATGGTTGAAAAATAAGAAAGGAATTAATCAGGATTTAGAATACCTGGCCAAGCACCTCCTCCTTGAGAATGTGCCACAGCATCAACAACATTCATGGCTGCATGTCTCATGGGGTGGACTTCTTGTGTACTATAAGACCTTGCTTTCACAACTCCAGCTTGAGGATCAACAATGACAACTGCTGAGCAACTATTGTTCGAAAAAGCAAACAAAAATGCCATGTTCATATATTCTACCCTTCGACTGAATTGCTCTTCACCCCAAATATCTGGCCTCGTCCTGCTCAGCAATGCCTCCAAGTCTTTGTCTTCATGGAAATGGCAAGGCCACAATAGTCTTGATACTTCAAACTGGGCTCTCGTAGAGGGAGGATCACAAATTATTTCATGCTGCATTAGTGGAAATTCTAGTCCTTTACTGATAAGCTGGCTAAGTGAGGGTGAAAGGGAAACTTCAGCTTCAATTAATGTCATGCTGCAACTAATCAGAATCACAGGCTTTTCTCCAAGATGAGTTCCAACTCTTTTCAAAAACTTAAACTTGTCCTCCAAAGGTAAAATTCTGGCAAGAATCGATACGACCTCAGAGATATTTTTCTTGGAAGAAATATGGCCAATTATTACTGGCTTTGGTTTTGGTATTTGAGTGAGGTCTTCAGATAGAACTGCTTTTAAGCTCAATATGGCCGGGTCTCTTTTCAACCGTTTTGTCATCCTTATTCAAACAATGATTCATATTTTTTATTAAAAGCATTTGAAATAAAAATATTACCTTTCAATTTTTATTTTTGCAATTGTATAAGGACCTTAAGGAGGCAACAAGGGCTGTCTAGTTTTGAACTATTTTAAGTTGCAATGTTATCTTTTAACACATAGAGATGGCTTTTTAGTTTAAACTTTAAAATCTTAAAAAGATAAAAACAGAAAAATCCTCACGTTTTTTTTAATACAATTTGTTTACAAACATGAATCCACAGATTACCACGTTATATACAAATATTTCTATAAATCTTTGAATCATACCACAAGAAAGTCAATTTAGATCTTAACTGTGAAGGACATAAACTGAAACGGTGAATAAAACATAAAAACAAAACAAGAAATACTCGAGCATGTTTCAATTATATCTTTTTAAGTAAAGTTACAGAATTTTTCAAACAAAAATTGGCTTGTGGCAAAGTATGTTTTTGAGCGGCATCTTTTAACATCAAACAAACACGGCGTCACCGATTCAATTCTGACTTCGCTGTTTACAATAAAAATAAAACGAAAAAACCGAACTCGAGAGTTTAAAAACTAATTTCTGAAACTTAACAAAAGATTAGACGAAGTTTAATTATAAGTTTACATTGTAAAAGTGCAAACTTCTAACGACTAGAATTATTTTTCTCGTCATTTTGTACAAAAAGGTCCGCCAAGTCTTGCAAAAATGTCTGATGCTGAATCAAACGAAGGTATATCATATTGTTCAAATATTACTCATGAATTAGTCTTAAATGATATTATAGTGAAGCATCAGCCATTTTAGTACACTTTACAACTTCCTGGGTGAAAAATAGATGACGCATAAGAAACTTTGTATTGACGAAAAGTTTAAAGCTTTTATCAATTTTCTTTTAAGGTCAAGTTTCTCCATCTCGTTCAGAAAGGAGAGGATCACGGTGACCATTCAAACATGTTTTGGAAGATAGTGTTTTTACATGCTGCTCCATTTTAGGTCTCGATCGAACAGTGGATCGCGATCAGGGAGTTCCCAAAGATCAGGCTCAAATGCATCTCGTCAGTCTGGTTCAAGATCAGGGGGCTCACGGCGCTCTGGCTCAAATGAATCTCAGGGTTCAAATAGGTCAGTGTCTCAGTCTGGATCCAAACACTCAAGCCGTTCAGGATCGGCAAGATCAAGTCCGAAATCGGGAAGGTACATGGCACTATTGTTTTGGCTCTTTTGGGAGAAAACTAATTTTAAAAAATTAGGTCAAGATCAGGATCTCCCGAGGAAAGACAATCAGTTGGAGAATCTGGTTCTGAGGTTGAGAAAGAGAAAGGGTTTGGAGAAAATTTTCGACTTTTTCTATTCAAAGTAGTTTTTCTTTAACTGAGTAATGTTTTCACAGAGGGCAGTCTGGAGCTGAAAGTAACGCCAGAAGTGTAAAGAAGACGAAGAAGAAAAAATCGAAGGTACATGTAAAAGGTTTCACATAATGATTATACGAGTTAACTAATTTACGGAATAAAGGCATCTCCCAAATCCGGAACTGACTCTGACAGTCCAGTTACACGCAGGAGACGTACCAACGAAAAGGGATCTGCCAGTGAGGAGGAAGATGACGAGGAGGGTGAAAAGCCAAACAAAGAAGACTTATTTGGAGATGATCTTTCTATAAGGTAACATAAGGTTCACTACGTTTTAGATATAGGGTTTTTGTAATAATGAACTTTTCCTTTAAGCTCTGACGACGATGATGATGATTCTGACAAGGGTAAAAAGGCGCCTAGACGTCAACTTGATTCTGATTCAGATAATGGTGGGGAAGTGAAGCGATATGAAGATGATGTTGATGAAAACGAAGTCGAGGATCTCCAGAAAAAACCTGAAAAGGCTGAATTAAGGGCAGTGGCCGAAGAAGACGAAGAGCCAGTGAGTCCAAAAGAAAAATACTTTTTTTTGATCAAAGTTTTGTTTTCAAAATAATAAATATTTTTCATTTTACAGATACCTGAAACACGTATCGACGTGGAGGTTCCCAAAATCTCTACTAACCTTGGGAAAGAGTTGCATTTTGTAAAGTTGCCCAACTTTTTATCCATTGACTGCAGACCTTTTGACCCTGAAAACTATGAAGACGAAATAGAGGACGAGGACAGTTTGGATGAAGAGGGACGAGCGAGGCTTAAGTTGAAAGTAGAAAATACTATCAGGTTATATATTTGGATATTTTTCACGAGTACCAACATACAAACTATTAGCAAATACAGGTGGCGACAAAGTTTTGACGAAGAAGGCAAAGCTGTTATGGAATCGAATGCTAAATTTGTTAGGTACTTTTCTTATAGTCATCCATATTGTATTAGGATGATTCGAAATTGACAATGATATATTAATCTCAGGTGGTCAGACGGTTCTCTCAGCCTTCACCTTGGTAGCGAAATATTTGACGTCCACAAACAGTCTCTCCAAGTAAGTGAAGCATTAGTTAATGTAGATTGTTAAATTAATTATTCCGATATCTACACTTTCTTCAGGGCGACTTTAACCACTTGTTCATTCGTCAAGGGACAGGGCTTCAAGGGCAGGCCGTCTTTAGAACGAAACTTTCTTTCCGCCCTTATTCAACCGAGTCATTCACTCATCAGAAAATGACAAGGTTGCTACTTTTCTTTGTCAATTTTCAATCTTAGAGAATGATTCTTTTTCTCTTTTCTACCTTGTTTTGATTTTCCTTTCAGATCAATGGCTGACCGAACTAATAAGACCTCAGGAATCAAAGTAATCTCTCAAGTTGGGAAAGATCCTGAGGCGAACCGTTTTCAGAGAGTAAAGGAAGAGGAGGAGAGACTCCGTGCTGACATGCGCAGAGATTCTAAAGTCAGGCGATTCCGAGATAAAGCTAGAAGTCGTGGACTTACTGCTGGCTATCTGGAAGGAGGAGAAAGTGACGAAGAAGGAGTATCGATAGCAGCTATTAAGAACAAGTATAAGAAAAGTAAGAAAGGTAAGCTTTAGCAACTCCCACTTTACGAATCTTTCATTGAAGTCTGAGACATTTAAAAATGTATATCTTAAAACAATTTCAAGAGTCGCGCCCCACATATTCATCTGATGATGATGATGACGACGACGACGACGATGGTAGTGATATTGAACTGAACCGCGCTAAACGTTTGGAAAAAGCAAAGGAAGCTTTAAAAGATTCTGACGAGGAATCTGGGCAATCTAACAGATCAAGGTAATATATCAATGTGGCGCTTTTATTCGAGGGTTGGATATCAAATTATCTTCCAGATCATCTCGTTCGAGGTCAAAATCACGTTCAAAGTCCAAATCAAGATCACCCTCTGGATCTAATTCTTCAAGCTCCCGAAAATCTTCTGACAGTGGAAAAAAGCAGGGCTCTGATTCAGACTGATGATCATTAACAAAAAATAACTACTTTCAACTGGTGTCCTTTTGGATTCTCCGGCCTTTGAATTTTGACATCTGAAGTTGTCTTAAGCTATTCATTAAGAATAAACCTTTTCCGAAACTTAATTTACTTTCAATCTAGTAGTAATAACTTGTAAGTAGCTTTTGAGACTTTCTGATTATTTCTCACGAATATCAATTTTACTTCTATTACACATCTTCTCACCACATGCCCAAGATTTAAAGGGCTACAACAAGTTGGTTGTGGATCTGTTAAAGTTGAGGTGAGGCCAAAATTTTTCTCAATAGTTTCTAAACTGGTGCAATGAAGGGGTGACCAAACAGGACTAGGTCTGCATGGGTGGCCCCACAAAGCCTAAACCCAGATTGGATTGCCTGGATGTGTAGTCTCACAGGAGGGTTAGGTTATGGGTTATGGTCAACGCCAATAAAATATTTTTATTATGGTATGTGAGTTGGTAAAGTAGAAGGCAAATTTTACCTTTCATGGGTGGAAGTTGAAAAGTGTGGTGTGGGGAATTGGGGGTAATCCAAGAATCGGCCGGACTGGCTTGGGGGCACCCTGGAGATGGAAGGTGGGCTGGACTCAGCCTTTAAATTAGACTTTTTGCTCAGAAGAGTGGTACCCTTGCTATCCTGCAAGGCCTCTGACAAACAGACCCTTCAATCCTGGCAAAGTTGAGGGGTCCATCTTGCTTGCATCCTCTTTCCTGCCACTAAGGTCCTGGCCTGAGCAGGTCTTATCCATTATTCTGCTCAATTTGGAGCAGGTTTGAACAGGATTAATACTGAGTCATCCAAATCTAGACTCAAATGAGATCATCCATCTCTAATTCAAACTAGAACCAGATTAATTGGTCACCACTCTTTGAAGAGAGTAGACATCACCTTCCCCTTTTACCCTTTTGTTAAAAAGACTCCATAACGCTGATGGCAAAGAACTATTAAGTTTCACCCTTTCCCTCCTCTAGAGGGGCGGCGTTGTAAAACAAAACAAACAACAATAACAAACATTTTACAAAATTAAAATTTCTGAACTTTAGGCATAATATCTTGAAGTAATCTACTAATTTTTATTTTTAATTGGATGAAAAATATTTAAAATGGCATCTGCTAGCATGTCAGTAGGAGGTGTTGCATCGCAAGAATCATTAACTTCAGCTTTAACCTCGAAGATCTTGCCTGACCAAGAATACTTTTTACAAGGAAGCATTTTGGATTCTCACCTCGAAAATCTGCAGCATCGATTGAGGGGATTATGTGACGGGGGAGAAGAAATGGTGACTCTAGACAAAACAAATTTAATTTTCAATTGATTAAAATAACTTTTTACTTTGGTAGCCTTTTGCCGAGAGAGAAATGGTCTTTCTGTTGCGTAGTGCAAGTCAACAGCAGCTTACGTTGAGAGTGCGAAAACCTATGAACGATGACCAAGATCCCAGTGTTCCTTGGCAGCTCAGATATTTAGGTCAAATACAGGTAAGTTAAGTTAAAAAAGTTGGATCAAACAATAATTATTTTTTGTAAAAAAGGATCTTCGACAAGAATCCACGTTCATCCGATCATGCTACGACATTGCTTGTGGCAATAATGTCATCGAATTTCTCACTGAAATGGTATTCATGTCTTATTGATTTAAAATTACCTGTTTAGTATTTGGGCTACTACGCCATTCGTTCCATGAAAAATGTAACTTTCAAATTGACAACATAGAATTCCTGGTTTAGCTTGTTGCTTCTTAAGATTTTTAGACTCACTTGCTTTTGTCTTTTTGGCTACAGTTTTTTTTTATTCCCTCCTCTTGTTTGCAAAGTATATGGATGAGATTTGAATTTTGCAGGGATGCCGCTTGGATTTTGAATTTGTAGCAAAGGGGTTTATGTACCGGAAAGGACGTATGAAAGTTATCATCAGCAAGATTCACAAGGTAATGCACGGACCAGTACCGAACAGTGGAGAATCTCTTGAACCTATGACAGGCTCACATCTGGTAAAATCACTTAATGCGATTGATTGTTTTTAGATTCACTGTGTACCTTAGAAAATACAAACCTAGATTTATTTATTTTAGGTGGAGCTTAGCTTGATTTGTCCAGCAGTCAACGACGCTGTTGCCGACGATATGAAAAGTTTTGCTGACCAGTTGAGGCCACTCGTTTCTTTAGACAAAATAGTTCCCCGGAGACCACAATGAATGGTTTCTATATAGTTTTAATCTGAAGTATTATTTTGTTTGACATAAAGTCGACTGTATAATTCAAATGTTCAGGTTAAAATAACAATAATCCTTATTTTAAGCTATATTGGTATTTTCATTTTTTTAAGAGTTGAGTTAGCTATTGACATTCTGTTAAACATTGTTTGAAGTTGATGCGAGTGTGCATTTTTTATTTTGAGAGCAGCTTATTTGAAAATTAAAGGCACCCCTAGTAACTTCAAAGGGAACTGGCTGAGTTTCAGCATGTTAGGCTTTATTTAGATCATAATTCTGCTTTTAGTTGAGAATCAAAAGGGGACTGCAATCTTAAGAACAAACCTATACACTGGTTTATGTGGTTTTTCATTGCAATCCCCCCCTTCACGTCAGGCTCAATGAGAAGGAACGAAGGAACTAGAAGAGCTCACCTGAGCCCACACCCTAACTTAGGGTTGACAAAACCAACCCAAACAGTCGAAGTTTAACATGCATTCGTCTCAGCTGCTCAATACGAGACTCTTTAGGTTAGGATCTTAATATACATTTTTTAACCATGGGATGGGCTGCCCAAGTACTTCATTTGATTGTTGTAATATTCAGATCTGTCATCTTTTGTGAACTTTAGAGAGGTTGATTGATAGCTATGGCCAAGTTCCGCAAAATCTTTCGTACCTGTGGTACAGATATTTTAAGTTCGACTGTTATGAAAACATGAAACTTACATCTTTTTGTACTTTATGAACTGTCAGCCTTTAAGAACTTAATTTTATTCCCAAAACTCTAATGCAGTGTTTAAAGAATGCCCTCCTTGGAGTGGCCCATTCTCCAGGTTTCGTGTTTAGGTCTTCCTCACGTCTTGCTCCCTGTCAGATGCCTAACATGATGGACATTGGGTCAAGATCAATTTTCACACCTGACCAGGTCTATCTTTATATCAGAGCAAATTAAGAGATTAAGACTTAACTAAGGTGCTTTGTTTTAACTTTTTGTTTGCCAACTAAGAGGTCAAAGTAGGTGGTAAAATTTGATCCAACAATTGTCATTTCAGTGACTTATTATAGTGACACGGTAAATAAAGTCATCCGTTTTCAGATATTTCCCTCAATTTTCTGTGTCCTCAAATTAACACACTAGGTAGAAAATAAGTAGAAAAAGGAAGATTTCATCTGAAAATCAAAGAATTATTTTATGTGATAATTTGAGGACATAGGAAATGGAAGATTTTTTTACCGTGTAGGCCATAATTAGCAGTACTAATCTTGGCCAATTTTATTCTATAACCTATATATTCTATTTTTATAACCTCGCCCCAACTCAAATCTGTTTGAGGCTATTATGCAAGTCATATTTAATGAAAGAATTCCCAAGAGGCTCTTTTTCTTTGATTCTAGGCGTAGTAAAATTGGCAAATTCTGCATCACCAACCAAGCCAAAACCCTAACAGAACAATTGCAATTTGATTGGCTTGAACTTACCCCATACACCTTTAAGACCAGGCTCAGAGAACAGATAAAAAACAGTTGAAAAGTACAGATAAATTTCCTAATATTGCATTAAAACTATATGTTTTGCATGAAACTGGAAATAAATTATTCTTTTCTATTCTCTGACAAAGAAAGGTAGACCAAATGCTTCGACATTCTCATGGTCACTAATCTAAAATTTTCTAGAAGGGCTGCTGATAAAACTCATCTTTAGTAAATTCATATTATATCATCCAATAATCAAAACTGTAATGTTAAGGATCATGACAAGCAAGCCGTATGAAAATCAACATGCCATCAGATGCTATTTTTTCAATTTTTCTAAATTTAGCACATTAATATGCTAAATTCATGTAAAAATAGCGTCAAAACACTGAAAATAGCGTGTATACATGCAAATGAGGGCATTACTAAAAATGCATTGATAGACCAAAAAACCGATGTATTTTTTCATACGGGTAAGAAAATGTTATCAGTTTAAGTGACCACAACCTGTCGCGTTCATCTTCAGTTTTTGAAGAAAGTTGTATGGCCTGATTCGGTTTTAAAGAAATCCACATAATTTTGTAAAATTACATTCAAAGATGATATATTATTAATAAAGTTAACAACTTTAAATTCTAGGACATATTTCGAGAAAGTGTACGTCGATTCATGCGTGAGGAGCTTGCCCCTGCTCATGCCAAGTATGAAAAACAAGGGAAGGTTGATCGTGAAGTATGGAAACGACTTGGAGATCAAGGCCTGTTAGGTGTGAGTATTCCAGAAGAGCAAGGAGGTATTGGAGGAACATGGGCAGATGAATGTATTGTTTTGGAAGAACAAAGTTATGCTCATTGTCATGCTCCTGCCATCACTGTCCATTCTTCAATTGTCATTCCTTACTTTACTCATTATGGTTCAAAGGAGCAAAATGAGAGGTTAGCAGTGGTTTGATATTTGAATTGTTGTACCTATTTTTATGTGTAAAACATTTATATAGAGAACTAATTTGGCCACCACCTGAAAAAGTATTCTGCATGGCAAACCCTGACCCACAATGGTGGGTCAGGAGGTTGAGATATAAACCAGGTTGTGGTCAGTTAGGGTTGAGAGAAAACATCTGAGATGAGATAGTTTAGATAATCAGAGCTTGCTAATTGTTATTTCAATTTCATCTTTTCTAGATATGTTCCTGGTCTTATATCTGGCGATAGAGTCGGAGCCATTGCCATGACAGAACCTGGAGCTGGGTCAGATCTCCAAGGTGTTGTCACCAGAGCAAAGTTGGACAAAAATGGCGATTACATATTGAATGGCAGCAAAGTATTTATTACCAATGGGATTCTTGCAGACACAGTCGTTGTTGTGGCTATAACAGATGGTGAAGCAAAGTCAAAAGCTCATGGAATCTCCTTGTTTGTTGTTGAAGAGGGTACCCCTGGTTTTCATAAGGGTAGGAACTTAAACAAGATGGGTTTGAAGGCACATGACACTGCTGAGCTGTTTTTTGAGGATGTAAAGTTGCCAAAATCTGCTATTCTTGGTGGTGAGAACCGTGGCTTCTATCAGCTTATGAATGAACTTCCTCAAGAACGACTTGGAATCGGTGTCACATCTATAGCAGCCTGTGAATGGATGTTTGAAGAAACTAGAAAGTACTTGTGCGAAAGGAAAGCATTTGGAAAGACTCTCTCTTCTTTACAAACTATTCAGGTAAAAAAAGAATCAATTGGATGTGATGCAAAAATTTATTTAATGGGCCTTTAAATTTAGCATAAGTTGGCAGAAATGAAGACATCCATTGCTGTATGTAGAGCTTTCATCGATCAATGCATTGAGTTACACAACAGCAAAAAGTGTGACACATCGATGGCTTCCATGGCAAAGTATTGGGCAACTGATTTGGAGAATCAGATAGCTGCTGACTGTGTCCAACTACATGGAGGATGGGGTTACATGATGGAAACACCTGTTGCTAGGTCATACGTTGATGCCCGAGTCCAAACAATCTATGGCGGGTCAAATGAAATCATGAAAGAAGTTATTGCAAGGCCAATAGTCAGACCTCAAAACTAGATGATTTTGTTGGAGTTCAAGTCGGTCATTAAAACCAACTATGTCATCATTTTATTGAAATTTCTAAAGCAAATAAATAAAAAAGTTTATCACCAAGCTGGTAATCTAAACTGACCATGCATGGCTTTCCACCCAGCAACTGGTTAAAAACTCTTGAAGCTCATTGCCTTGACAGAGGTAACCTCCTAGTCTTTCTAAATTTATGCAGCCTTTCCTACCCAAGTAACTTAACCACTGTTTGCCTGGCTCAGAAAGATGTCTTATCACAACAGACCAGTACATACAAACAAATATCTTGGAGGTTGTAATAACTGAGGGGAGTTCCTCTTCCGCATCTGTAAGGGTCTCTAATCATCTAAGGTCTCACCCTTCAAAATGACGATTTTTGGAGCACTTACTGCCAATAGGTCAAAACCTCACAAGAGGTCATCCAATATCCTAAGCCGGCGATTGGAAAGCAAAAAAAGGTTGACATTGAAGTTCTGTTTGAAATGTGAGGGCCTTGGTCCAGGTAAGTGTTAGGAAGAAAGCCACAGGATACTGGCCTTGCCACAGGGTCAACAATCTAAATCATGACCCCATACTGCCAACAGGGCTCTGTGCCCCATAGTTGTAAACATGAGAACTTTCTCACAACCAAACATGATAAATATGAACTCCACCCCCCTTCCTTTTTACCTTTTAGCCTTAAGGCTAAAACCTCACAAGAGGTAAACCATTCTATGTTGGTGCGGGTTAAGCGAATAAAAACAAACAAACAAACAAAATAAATTTGTTGACATAAAATTGTTTTTTCTTGATTAATTTTTAGAATAAAAAAGCAGAAGTCTAGTCGTTAGATTTTACTTTTTTAGTGAAGGAATCAGTGGTAGTGGAATAGCAGAACCTTTATTTTTTTTTATAAAACAAGCAGCATTTTAAATTTCTCTTAAAACCAACAACATCTTTGCCGTGCCCTTGTATTAAAAGAGAATAAAGATTTGGTAATATTTAATTCTTCCAAAAAGCTCGACGTTTTATATATTCGTTCAAAATTTCAGAATTTAATACGTTTCAAGATGAATGAGGATGCCTCAAATTCCAGTCATCTTATAAATCCATTTACATCAAAAGTAGGCGATGACTTTATAGGATTCAACTCTTCGTCGTCTGATAAAACTGAAAACCAAAGAGAGAGATTTACAGAAAAAAGAGGCCGAAACATAAGGTGAATTTAAAACAAGATTTTTCGGTGGGGCAGCAGTTGTTGTCCATAGACATGGATCCAAGATTTGTTTCAGAATCCCTGGTGAACAATTCACAGAACCGAATTTTAATATTATGCGTTTTGTTATTGGCCCTTTCTTGAACGACGTTTTATCAACACTTATAAATGTCTTGCATTTGTTTTGTTGTAGATCAAGACCTTGGCAAAGGTTTCAAGACTTTTCCGGTGGCAACCCGTATCCCTCTCAGCGTGGAAGAGGTAATAAAAAATATAATTTTTTAGCAATTCAAAGAAAGGATGTTAAATTAATAAGGGGTCATTTTTTCAGGTAACTTTTCGAGGTTTAATTCCGGTCGAAATTCTCACAATTCGTGGCGTGGTAACCAAGTTTTCCGTGGTCACCAGGAGCAAAGGAATCATCAAAATATTCAACAAGTTCGTAGAATTTTCAAATTGTCTTCTTTTTAAGAATTCTAACCTAAATTAACAACTATTACTCACTTCATGGTATCATTGCAGAAGGTTCCATATTTTTACCATAATCCTGACATGCATAGGCAACAGCATCAGAATCAAAATTCATCACGAGAAAATTTTCAGGTAAAAAAACCATTTGTTATATATATTTAACTGAAAACCGACATTTTAGTCTGATAAAATTTACACACTATTTTGAATATTTCAGCGTCCACAAAAGAGCTTATTTCATCCATCCATGATCGAGGATCCTTGGTAGGGAAAAAAAAATTTTAGATAACAGTTTTTCACAAAAACTCGTACTTATTTATGGTTGAATTTTATCTGTATTTCACATTAATTCTTTGAAGGATGCAAATTATTGTAATATTTTTACAAACAAAAAATTCAGGGCAGACCTTTTGAACAAGCGTAAAAGTTTCCCAAACTCACTGACCGAAAACTCGAATTTAATTCGGAGTCTAGACTTCAACACAAGTATGCATTGAGAAAAAAAAGTATCTCAGCAAGTCATGCTATAAGGATGTTTTCGTTTCAAAGGTTTTGTGCCTCCTGAATGTAATGCAGTGATTAACCCAGCACCTGATGTTCACGAGTTTAAGAGTTTCGAAGATGACGATTCAGTTCCTTCACCCTCAGACGAAACAAATGATTTTGACGATGAGGATTACATTTAGTAAAGTTTTTTTTCAAAGGCACATACAAAGTGTTTTTTATTTGACTTGGTTAAAAGTGACATGCCGATATAAAAAGTAGGTTTTTTTCAAATCTAGATGCAGTGAAGTCACAGCAGAATTTTTTCCAAATAAGAAAATGCTCTAAATGAAAATCTTTTCTTTTACATGAATCTCTTCCATTAAACTGTCAAAACTTGAATTTCAACGACAAGTTATAAGTTTAACCATTACATTTTAAATGGTTTCAGGAATGCTGGGGTTTAACATTTCCAAAAGTAAAAAGTTATATTTTTTCATATGATTTGTTGATAACAGAAGAAAAAAATGTCAAAAAAATTAATTTTAAATTTTCTTGTGTAGAAAATTTTAGAGTTGGATATTGGAATAAAAAAAGGTATTGTCTGGTTTCACAATCTTTTTCTTTCAATGATTACTCATTGAAATTATTCACGATTCTTTTGAACAAGAACTCAAAAATGGTGGTGGTTTGAGATGAAAATGTTTCATTGTCGACCTTCGCATAGTCCTTCAACATCCAAGAGGTTATTGCAGGAGTATATGGTTCGACAAGCTAGAAGGGAGGGACGTGCTGGGACAATCAAGAGCAAAACGATGAAAAAATTGGAGGTTAAATTCATAAAACAGAATCTACCATTATTAAAGGATGACATATAAAATCAAACGAAAGTTATCTAAGAAAACTTCATTTATTTTTCATTTGCCAACAGGAAAGCAAAGAAAATTTCTGTAATTTTTTTTCATTCAATATTTAATGTCATATCAATTAGAAAATATATATTTAAGAACAATATTTTATTTATAAATATATATATGCATTTATTATTAAAAGCCCAAATTAGTGGAAGTGATGGAAAAAAATCCTTGAAATGACGTGCAAATCAATGTTGAAGGTCAGAGAAAATTTCTGTATTCTATTTTCCTTTATACCATTTGAATTTTAAGGTCACCAACTTCAAGGTTGGTAGCGGGTACGTGCTCGTAGAGGTTAACTATTTTATCTTTAAAAGCGCCCTCGGATTTTCAAACCACATGCCTTTTTGTAGCAGCTGCACAAAAACGTGAAAAATCTATCATTGAAATCTTTTGTACAGTAAATGCTGCACAGCATAGATGTCTACACGTTTATTTATCATGCTTGTGCAGCTGACGTAAAAGACTTTAAATTTTTGAGCCACATTAGAATATTGAAAGTGAGACTGGATTTATCAGGAAAATTAAAATTACAGTAAATAATTAGGTATTAAGACTGCTAAGTTTATGCAAAATGTTAATTTTTGAATTATTTAATATGTATACATTAAATATTTTAGAACAACTTGCATTAAGTTTTTGGATTTTCAAAGAAAAATGTCATGTATTTTGTTACACTTTTTTTTGTCTTGCGCGTGGCTTGCACGCGTCGATCGAGTTCGCAGAATGCGCGCAGCGCGAGATAAATTCGTTCTTGAATCAGTTGAATGTAAACAAAGCAGACGTTCGGTTAGTTTCTCGTCACTTTTCTGATCTGAGAAACAAATGGCATTTTAGTTTATTTAGTTTCTGAAGTGGTTTTTTTTAAAATGAGCGAAGAAAATGTATTCCCTTTTAAAGACTATAAATCAAGTTTCGACCCATACCTTGAATACACGGGAGATAAGAAGAAAAATCCAGGAGAACATGTGATTGTCATGGACAACGGTAAAAAAAGGTTTTTTTTGTCTTAATTAAAATGGAGATGTTGTCAACTTGCTGGAATGTTTCTCTCCTTAAAACAAATTTGAATTTTTCTTGTTTTGAATCAGCTTGATATCAATTATGACTTAAAACTTATTTTCTCTTTAGGCTCCTTTCAGTGCCGGTTAGGATGGCACGACTCGGGATATTTTTCAGAGTCCATCTCAGAATCAATGGGTCTTGTGTATAAAAATATAATGGCCAAAACGAGAAAGGATAAAGGAAAAGAGGCTGAACTTCATGTAGCTTTTTTTCATTGTAATGAACTCTAGATTTTTATACATAATTGGACTTGTGCATTTCAGGTTGGAAATGACATTATAAACATTGAAGCTGTTCGTTTTAATTTGAAGACGCCATTCGACAGAAATGTTGTAACACAGTTTGAGCACCAAGAAACGATGCTAGACTATGGTTTTGCACATTTAGGCATTGACAATCAAGTAAATTGTGAATTGATTTTCCAGAAAATTAAATTCTGTCAATGAGGTACGTTTAAAATTTTCCAGGATGCCATACCTCATCCAATGATTGTGACAGAACCACTGGGAAACCCTAATTCATGCAGGGCATGTAAGTTGAAAAACTCTAGTCACTCGAAGCTGAATGCAAGAAATTACTTTTTTTTCCAGCCATGAATGAACTTCTTTTTGAGTGTTATTCTGTACCAAAAGTTGCGTACGGAATAGACTGTATGTTCAGTTATTACCAAAACAAAGATTTGCTGAAACTTGGCGACACGTGTCTGATTATTTCTCTGGGCTTTCACACTGTTCACATCATACCTGTCATCAATGGGAAAATAGATTGTCGTGGTATTCGCCGCATCAATGTAGGAGGATTTCATTTGACCAATTATTTACACAGATCAATGCAGCTTAAATATCCACCACACACCAACAACATTACTGTAAGCATTGTTAAATATTTGACTCTTTGGACAGACCTAAAATTCCACTTTTTACAATTAGATTTTACGAGCTGAAGAGATGCTTTATGAACACTGCTACTTTTCCCCAAACTTCATGGAAGACATTCGAAAGTGGGCACATTCGGACTACTATAACGAGAATGTTCACAAAATGCAGGTAAGTAACAAGCACTTTTTTCAACCCTTTTTGCTTTTCTCAAAAACCTATGTCTCAGTTGCCATACACCCCACTTCCAAAAGCGGCCCCTGCGGATCCAGAAATCCTTCGACAGAGACGTCAAGAATTGGCGAAGAGGCTGATAGAAATCAATGCAAAAAAAAGAGAGGAAAAGGTAAAATAGCATACTTATTGACCTGCATAAAATTTCAAGAATGTGATCGTTATATTTTAAAAATAAAGCTACTAGAGGATGAGGCACTTTTCAAAACGTGTATATCAGCTAAGCAGGCTTTCGAACAAGGGTATAACGAAAAGGTAATCTAAATTTAAAAAAAGTAACCTTATAAGAATTATTGAGGAGTACTTAAAACAATTTCAATTTCACACAGGCAAAGAAAATTCTGTCTAAGTTTGATGCGAGTGTCAAAAATATTTCTGAGCTTGAACAACTCATCGCTAAAATCAAGTAAGCCATGGCTGAAAATATATTTGAAATATTTCACTAAAAATTTTGTTTAAGGGGTCGAATCGAGAAAACGAAGCTTGCATTGCACCGCCGACGAGAGGATGCACAGACTTCTTCATCTTCAAAAAAAGAGGAACCTGAAGCCAAAAAGCGTCGAGAAGATATGGATGAAGAGGAAGCAAAAGCTTTTGATAATATGATAACTGATATCAGAACAAAAAGGTTCTCATAAACTTCAATTGTCTATTTAATGCTCATTAATCAACCGATTAAGCCATAACTTTATTTCAATCTTCAGGCAAGAATTAATAGACAGACGGTCTTCTCGACACCTGCGTAAGCAACAACTTGCAAAGAGACGAACTGCAGCAAGCCAAGTAATTCGCTATTTCCTTGATTTTCAAATCTAATAGAATGAAGAACCTATTTTATCTATAAATTTAGGAAAGAATGCGTATGATTTCACAATTAGCAAAAAACTCGAGAAAGGATGATAATTTTGGAATGAGAGACGAAGATTGGGAGGTTTACAAAAAAATAAGCAGGGTGAGAAAATTAAGCATAATCTGAATAAAGAAGGTGGCGGTTACTTCGTCCAAGCTATAAATTTGAATAATCAAATTGCTGTCGAAATTCCTTTCAGGACGATGGCCTCTCAGACAGTGAAGAAGACCAGGAAAAGCTTGCTGAATATGAATCTTTTTTGAAAGAGAATGACCCTAAATTTTCTAGTCCAGAAGCGCAAGAGATTTCTTCAGACTCCATCGAGTGGTATCAGCTTCATTTGGCAACAGAACGAATCCGAGTTCCAGAAATTCTTTTTCAGGTAGATGGATCCTAAGTTAGAATTCGCCAGAAATATAAAACTAAATGTTTTTTTTCAGCCTTCGATTCTTGGCCACGATCAAGGGGGAATTTCGGAGACTGTCGAGTTCATACTTAAAAAGTATTCTCCTGAAATACAAGATCAACTTGTTAACAGTGTCTTCCTCACTGGGTCACTGTGCAAAATACCTGGGCTTGTTAAACGGCTCGAAGTTGACCTCATGGCGATGCGACCCTTTCAATCGACTTACAGAGTTACACTGGCCTCAAATCCTGCCATGGACGCTTGGAGAGGGGCTCGAAAGTTTGCATCAAACTTTCACGACGAAGATAAATATTTCATTACCAAGTTTGACTACGAAGAATATGGACCTGATATTCTCCGCGAACACTTTTGCTCCAACAAATTTACAAAGACTCCTGCGCCAATTTCCATAGTTGAGAGCGACGGCCAATGAAGTTGAAAAAAGTTTTGATTGTTGCATCCTGATATTTTTAGTCATATTTTTCATTCATTCCTTTTGCAAGATACTATTTTTCTCATTTTCGAGTTAAATATTATGAATTTATTTTTGGTATTTTTTCTAAGCTTCTTGATCGAATTTAGACCCAATTTTGAAAAGCCTTGCCTTTTAGGGAAAATATATATTTCGATAAAATTCAATTATTTAATTCATTACATTACGAACGCCTTTGCAGACTGAATAGCCTCAAGCATCTGTTCAACTCTTTTTTCTTCTATGCAATTTTCCCAGCTCCCATCTCTTTTGAGACTGGACCCTACAATAAAAGCATTTGCTGCGATAAAATCTTTGACGTTACTCTTATCGATTCCAGAACCAATGATCACTGAAAAAGACACAAAATGATAAATTCAAAATATTCTACACAAGAATTTTTTCTTTGAAACCTGGAATTCTTGTGGCGCCCATTACTTGCTTCAATTCTTGTTTGGATGCTGGCATACCTGTGCTAGATCCCGTCAGGATCACGCCATCGGACAAGAAGAACTCAGCCGCTTTGGCAGTATCTACAATGTCGACGTCAGACGTAATTGCATGGGAGCTATGCTTTTTCTAAAAAAAATAGTTCAATATGATCAACAAAGCGTAAAGTCGAGGACGGTAAAGGTCTTTTTTACAATTTTCATTAAACTGTGAAACTTTTGTATGAAAGTCTGACCTTCAAATCTGTGAACACAAGGACGTTGTCTTCTAGTCCAAGAAGCTTGCGATACCTTATGAGGTGTCCAGCACAGGCATTCAACAAGCCTTCGTCAGCAACATGGCTAAAAACGAAACCCTCCGCGCGAATGAACTATTGAGAGGGGGGGGGGAC